>Ga0307375_10000929_pt1 | contig 33822 bp, 78 predicted proteins | sample TR1MG_FD_202531 | JGI IMG/M metagenome (GOLD analysis project Ga0307375, IMG submission 202531) | Soil microbial communities from Risofladan, Vaasa, Finland - TR-1 | ecosystem: Environmental > Terrestrial > Soil > Coastal area > Acid sulfate soil | place: Finland: Risofladan, Vaasa | collected... | reverse complement strand
ATTGATCGATCGACAATACCTTCGGTTCCGTTGATCGTCCAATACCCCCACAAGAGGGACCATTAGATCCAAGCAGAACCTGCTCGTTCCTAATGGTTTCCCGTGGACCTAATACTTTTCCGCGCCCAGTGGCACATTTGCGGCTCGATCGTCCTGTCCCAAGGGTCCTGTGCGTGGTCCCCCAATGGACCTCGGTGCAACCCCCAAAGGGCTCTCGATCGAGCTATTTATTCCCCAACGGTTCCGCCTAGTTACAACCAAGCTGTACCCATCATCAATAAGTTTGACAAGGGTTATACAGTATGATAATCTGAGGCACTGACTGGGAGGTCACGATGCAGCAATGCACCCATGAATGCGAGCACCGTGCTGGTGCGAATAACCTACGAGGCGGGAACGGTCGTGGTATTGGCCGGTTTGAAACACGTCAGTGCACCAGGGCGGCATTGGCTGGCAGCACCAAGTGCTGGCAGCACCAAGATGAGGCCGTCGAGGAGCGTGCCGCTGAACAGCAACGCCGTACAGTGGCCTCTGAGGCCCTCAGGGCGATCGAACGACGTCAAGACCGTGAAGCTGCTCGACGTCGCTCAGCGGCCAAGCAGCGAGCCAGAGAAGCCTGTTTGAACCCCTCCAAGCGCGCAACGACCTGGATTCCACCGATGGAGGTTTCTGATGCCCAAGACTGGAAAGAAGCTGCGGAGCGGCCAGGCCCTAGCGGGTGACCTGAAGGAAATCTGTGAGTGGGCCAGGACCTGGACCGGGTCCTTTGGAGATTCTGATTCGATGGACCAGGGTCGGGCGTTTGTCGATCGTTTCGAGGAGCACGCCAGGTTGGTGTTCTCCCGGTATGACCGAGCCCGACGAGCTTTGGCGCCCCCGAGGGTCATCAAGATCAACACGGAGGACACGTGATGGCCCGCGTGAATGGCCACGTCGTTCAATGGCAGGCCCTGGTTCAAGGTCACGACGCGGCGTCGTTCGGGTAAGTCCTTGTTGCTTGCAGATCGCCAATCAGCGAAGGTTGCCTCGGCGAAGCGCCGATTGCGCAATGCCCTCGTGGGTCCTTTGTCCCGCAGGTTGTTCCACATCGCCGCTGCTGTAAAAGACCTGGAGGTAGCGGAACGCTATGCTGCTCGCCGGGAGGCCAACCGATGACACAACGACATCGCAAAGCTATGGATCAAGCAGCTCAAGAGGCTAAGGACAGTATCGCGGAACACAACCCCGAGGCGTTGCTCGCCGATGGTTTCGATGGGGCCCTGGTTGGCATCGGGGTACGGTGCGGTCAACCCACCTTGGCGGTCTACAGTTACAGCAAAGCCGTCGATGTTTTGATGGCCCGAGACGGCATGACCCACGAGGAGGCCATCGAGTGGATGGACTTCAACGTCGTCGGGGCCTGGATGGGGATCAGCACCCCTGTCTGGCTCATTGACCTGTAAACCACAGGAGGATTTGGCATGGGTGATGAACGCTACCGGGCAACCCGGGACTACATGGGGACCTGGGGGACCATCGAGGAGACGGTGGTTCGTCATCTCCGCGAGCCAGACGAGCGTGAAGATGGGGCCATTGAAGCATTGGAGCGTGCAGTTGAGAGGACCACCGAGGTCTTGAGTCGTTTGATCGACCATTTGTTCGACGTCGACGCCATGACCCTCGAAGATGTCTCCAAGATCTTAGGGACCAAGGTAGTGGAACGGGGCGACGATGTCGATGAGTGACGAGCTACGTGAAGCCCGCCGTGAGGCCATGGAGATGCGGGCCGAGCGCAACAAGGCCATGGAGTCCCTGGGGGTTGTCCGGACAGAAAACCAGGACCAACATCGCCTCATCGAGACCATCTACGCTGAACCCTTGCTGGAATGGGTCCGGGTATCGGGATGGACAGGGAAGCTCGACGGTATCGACCACGGTGAAGCAATGAAGGCTTTGATCTCAGCCGCCCGTGATGTCGAAGAGGAAATTGATCACCTCCGCGCACTACTGAAAGAAGCGATCCCCCGCCTGGAGAACTCCACCGACAATTGCCCCGATTTGATTGAACGAATCGAGAAGGCGACCCTGGGGGAACCATGAACGCCATCGTGGTATTGCGTTTGGACCTGGATTCCAAGGATGCCAAGGAGGCTGAGTTCCAGCTCCGGACAGCCCTTTGTTTGATGGCTCACCCTGACTGTTCAGTCCAGCCCCGCAATGCCAAGATCCAGAAAGTTGTGATCGAGAGTGTCATAATGGAAGGGAGCCAGGATGGCTGACCCCTGTGGTTCTGCTAAATGCTCGGGGTCGGCCGTTGCTCGTTGCTTCTGGCCAGGCCGGCAGCCGATACTGTTCTGCCAGCCTTGTGTTGATCGCGCCCGGGCCGTCATGCAGGCGATGGGCCAGTATGTCCACGTGGAAGCGTTGCCTGGGTTCACTGAGATCCCTGGGATGCGAGAAACAGGTCGAGACGGCGACGGGGAGTAGTGCGATGCCGTTTCATGACTTGGCCTGGTGGCACCTGTGGTTCTTGCCCCTCGTTGTTCCCCTGTTCTTTCTATGGGTCGTGGTCCATGAGGTGTCCCATTGGGCCTTGGCGAAGCTGTTGATCGGCATTGAGTCGGTCCGGTTCAAGTTCTACCCGAACCGTGGGTCTTCGGGGAAGCTCCGAGCTGCTTCGGTGCGGTTCAAGCTATCCAGGCCAGCTCGGCCATGGGAGCGCGCCGTGTACTCGTTGGCACCCCGTGGCCCTGATTTGATCGCCTGTGTGGCCCTGCCCTTTGGATGGATTCTCGGCAGCCCTTGGGCCGTCATTTGGTCCCTGGCATGGGGTGCTGGGTTGGTCGACCTTTGGACGGGGTCAGTCGGGATAGGTGAGCGGTCGGACCTTCGACACGCCGCCGACGCGGTGGGATGGAACTATTGGTCCCTGCGGGTCCCGGGGTTCCTGTGCATCGCTGTCTCGTTTGGCCTTTGGATTTGGATGGGTGTTCGATGACGGAACGTGGCATTCGAGCAGGCCAATGAAATTGTGGATGCAGCGGAGGGTATCGTAACCATGATCAAGATCCACAATGACGGCAAGGGGAAGCAGCAATCATGGGAGGCAAGGCTCGAACTCGATCTAATGGACCTCCGCAGCCCGGACGAGGTTGGGCTACCCCCGGAGGGCCACATTGTCTTGAGCGCGGTCGGGTATGGATCCCACGAGGAGTACGCCGTCCAGGACCTCCAACGGATGATGAGGAGCCTGGAGGACCACCTGCGGTACAGAATGGATTGGAACACCCGGACCAGGGTGGCCTGGGACGGCAAGGAGTTGAAAGATGGGGGTTGATAACGCGCTATGGTGCTGCGACTGCGCGGTCCATATCGTGATGGCTCGCAACAGGTCTTGTCTGTTCTTGCCTGACGATCTTGCGGAGCTGAGTTGCTTCCTTGATCACCACGCGGAACACAACCTGTTGTTCGGCGGGGACGATTACTGGCCCCGGGTCCCGCAGTCCAAACCGTTCAAGGTCTCTGATGACGATTTTGTCCGGGCCCGGACAAGGTACCGGTTCACGATCGTTAATGACGGGTTGACCGACCTCTCCAGGATAGAGCTAGCAAGAAAGCGGGTACACCGTGGAATCTGAGTGCGAACGTTGGATCCGGGAAACAATGCCGGCCGAGCTGTACGAGCAGTACAAGGCTGAGCGCAGTTGGGCCGCTGAATGGCGTGACAAGAAGATCATGACCCTGACCAATAGTGTCGAGGCGCTGGAGCAGGACCTCGGCATCGAGTATGACAAGGTCAAGGCCGAGCTGGAGAAGCTCCGCGAGGGTGCTGGCCAGATGGTCGATAACCTATCTGGGATGAGCGCGGCCCGGGACATCGAGTGCCAGGCATGGCGTGACCAAGCCCCCCATGGAACGAGGTGTGCATCGAGGCACTGTGGAGACTGCGGGGGCAAGGCCCTGATGTGTTGTCCCCCCTGTGACTGCTACCGGGCTGCGTTGCTCAAGGAGCACGGCCATGGGTGATCCTTGCGCGAAGTGTGCGGCGGCCAACCTGGACATCGAGAAGCTCCGGGCCCGAAACGACGAGTTGGAGGCCGAGCTGGATAGTGTGACCGCCGAGGCGTTCTTGAAGATCTCCACGCTCACCAGGGAGAAGACCCCGGACCAAAACGACCTCGCGGCCATGAACCGCATGGTCCGGGACGCCAAGAAGATGCTCGACGATCTCAAGACCGCGAACTTCGGGTTGAAGGCTCGGATCGATGGACTCGTCGATGCCCTGAAGAGGATCCAAACCGATCACCCAACCTACGAGCTGGTTGATCTCCGAGCCATCGCCCGGACAGCCTTGAGGACGTTCGGCATGGATTCCCCGGGCCGGCGCCTGGTCGACGGTGAGATCCACGGGGTCCATCGGAACGCGGCCGGCGAGGAGATCGTGGTCGAGTCAGCGGGGAACTGCCTGGACCTCAAGGTCGACGAGGGTTTGATCCTCAAGGTCAAGTTGTCCGAGGACTTTGACGGCTGCCAGGCATACGTGTGGATCGAAACAGCATGACCCGCCACACCCTGGAATACCAGCTCGCCAAGCAGCGCTGGAAGGCTCAGATGAAAGCCTGGAGCCAAGACCCGGTGGTCCATGCTCGGCTGAATCGGCCGATCCTCGGGTGGTTTTGGATCCTGTACTACTGCTTCAAGACGCCCCCGTATCCAACCCAAGAGCTGCTCGACAGCCTCGACGCTGACAGGTTTATCAAATGACCCAGCTCGAACTCAACCTCTACCCTGATGTTATTGCGGTCAACGGGCTGTGGGACCGGAACCACGAGGACATCAAGTACCTCGGGGACGCGAAGCGCGACAACGACGGCCGTTGGATCTGCCTGGCCAACGTGGCCGGGATGCTGTGCATAGTCGAGGTCAAGCCGACCAAGGAGATCCCATGAGCGTGACCGAGCAAGAGATGGTGGCGTGGGAGACCACGATCAAAGAGATCCAGGCCGAAATGGACCAACACCCCTACCTGGACAAGGGGAACTTCCCCGGGCTCGACGTGACCCTGCGGGTCATCGAAGCATTGCGGGCTGAGCGTGCCGAACCCCGGGTCACGGTCAAGTTCGAGGACGATACAGCGGAGCTGCTCTGCGAGGCGCTCCGCGAGGAGAACCACAGGCTCAAGGTCGACCGGGACATTTCGGTCCAGCTCGGCACGAGCTACCGGGATGAGGTCGATCGTCTCAGGGCCGCGATGGCTCAATACCGCGAGGGCGGGACCCCGGACGAGCAGCCCGGTCCAGGACAGCATACCCAAAAGGCGTTCCTGAACGAGCAACTCAACCTGGCCCTCAAGCAGCGTGACGAACTCAACGAGCGCCTCGACGAAGCCTTGGCGGATTCAGCGGCCGACACCAAGTCCCTTGACGAAACGAGGGGATACCTTGAGGGGTGCCGGCGCGAGAAGGGTGAGCTGAGGAGCACAGCGGTCGACCTGGTCAAGAAGCTCCGGTACCAGTTGGCCATTGGGGTCGCGTTGTTCCGCCGCAAAGATCCCAACGGGGAAGAGAGCAAGTGGTTGGACCAGGATGTCCCCAAGGTCTCCCTGGAGGCCGAGGCGTTCATGAAAGGGAACCCGTGATGCGTTGGAGACCCCAAGACCCACTACCGCCAAGTCCCGACCCAGGCGAACGACACCTGTTCTTGAGGGGAGGCTGGTGGCCACGGTTCCTTGATTGCGGGTGTGTAAACCGTTTGCAGTCTGTATAACTACGTGATACACTGGGAGAGATATGGCAAGCAAACCCAGGGGGCTCCAGGTCCTCAACCACACCATTGACGCCGAGACCGAGCGTCAAGCCCGCGACGAGGAAGGGATCGCGCTGGGCCAGTGGTACTGGGTCGATGACCGCGAGGAGGATGAGCCTTGGCTTGGGTGCGTGACTGATATTGGGTCGAACTACGCTCAGATCAGCGGACCCAAGATGGGCCACAGCCAGAGCTATTCGCGGGTCCATTTTGATCAGTGGGACGAGGTGGTCAAGCGGGAGCTGGATCCGGAGCTGCACATCCAGGGCAAGATCGACCAACACCGCGACGAGGCCGAGCGCCTCATGGGTGAGATCAAGCAGCTCACAGCGGCCCTTGGCTTGGTACCTGTTGGCCAGTTGACCGACGCGGTCACGGAGTCCTCGACGGCGTTGGTCGCGGTCCATGGGGCCCGGGACGTCAAGGCCCACAAGCGTGCCTTGATCAAGGCCAAGGAGAAAACGCTCCCCGAGTTGTTCAAGCAGATCGAGAACGAGCACGAGGCCATGTCGGGTTGGATGCGGGCTGCGATGCTGCCCATGAAGGCCGAACAGGGTGCCCTCAAGGCGGCGACCAACACGATCGAGGATAGGATCTTCACGGTCGAGTTGTACGCTGGGCTCTGCGAGGACGTGAAGTTGATCCGGAAGGGTGAGCCGGCATCGAACGACGAGAAGGTCCACCTGTTCCAGCGTCGCCACTACATGGACGAGGAGTCCTTGATCGACTACCAGGCCGGGGGCATGGACTTCAATGGGATCCGGTCGTTCGACCGTTGGATCATCAAGAAGGCCAACCGGACCAGGTTGCTACCTCTGCCCAAGTGCGTCGTGGCCTTCCAGGTCAGGCGGGACAAGAAGGACAGGGAGGCCAATTCGATTTCAGACTTCATCTCGTTCAGTGAGTTCGAGCGCGCCGACGAGACAACGTACCTGTACATCCGGAACGGTGACAGGGTCTGGAGGCTCACCACCGAGATCAAATTCGGCCACGAGTTGTTCCCCGACGCCGAGCACGCCAGGTTGCTATCCGGGGGCCGGCTTTGGATCTCCCGTGGCTACCAGCCCAAGCCCATCACGGAGGCCGAGTACGAGGAGGCGATGGCGAGGGAGCGTGCCGCCGAACAGGAGTACAAGGACAGGCTGGCCGCCTGGAAGGCCGCGACCAAGGAGGAACGAAAGGAGAAGTGCTGGGCGAAGCCCTGGAAGCACCATTCGTTCGATCGCTACGAGCCCTTGACCCCTAAGTCGTTGTACTACGACGACGCCATGGCCGAGGTCACCAAGCAGATGCAGCACCACAACAGGATCGCGACGGTCATCCAGGGCCTGTTGGATCGCAGCGAGGTGTTCCATCCCCACCCGCCCTGGCAGCTCTGGACCCCCGAGGGATTCTCGAACGGGATCGAGATGCACTACGATGAGTCGAGGGCCTTGGTCGACGGTGACCCCCTGGACTTCGAGCGGTACCGGAAGCGGCTCAACCGGACCATCAAGGCTGGGACCAGGACGGTCGGCCAGGAGGTAGCGTGGGAGCGCCACGAGGCAGCCAAGGAGAACGAGCGCCAGGATGGGGACTGGCGGATCAAGAACCCGATAGGGTACCGCCGGTACAGGCCCTACGGGAACCCGGGGCCTGGTTTGATCGCCGACGTGGTCACGATGACCCGCAAAGGCATGTGCTCGTTCAAGTGGTGGCGGGAGCGCCTCACCTACCGGCACTACGGGGACAACTCGGATATCCGGGCCTCGTTTCGGTGTCCGAGGGACCAACTGCTCAACGTCGATGCCTATCGGCCCGGGGACTTCAAACAATTCTACCAGGACCCGCGAACCAGGGCCCAGTACCTCAAGTGGGCCCCGTTGATGCTCGCCGCCGAGGACTGGCACGCCGGCAAGGGGAGGCTACCCGATGACGACTGAAACCTGTACCTGCGAGACCCGATCGTACACCAAGCCCTGCCCGGTTCATGGTCCGGCCGGCGAGTGGTACGAGATAGGCTACGAAATGCGGTTCGACCCACAAGACCTGGCCGAAGCGGCGGGAGAGGTCCGGAAGGGTATCGTGGCCGTGGCCGAGAAAGCCTTGGACCCCGAGATCTACCTGGACCCAAAGGACGTCCGGGTCGAGGCCATGGATCGGTTTGAAGGGGGAGAGTTGATCCAAGGGCTGTTCCTGCGGGCCACGATGAGACGGAGGAAATCTACAGGTTGACATGACTGTTTGCGTCTTGTATAATATAGAAATGACGTTCAAGCCTGATAGCGGGGAGGAGCGGTGATGCGTCGTAGAATCAATCAGCGTCAAGCCATGGGGGGCGGAACCTGGATCGATCCGGAGTCGGTCGCGTACCCAAGCGGAGCCTTGTCGGCCGGCCGTCGCTGCAAAGCGGTATGTCCTGACGGGAGGCTCCGGGTTTGCCGGATAGGATTGCCCGACACGTTCTTCTCGATCCCAGCTCGGGCTCGATACGACGGTGAGACCAAGCGGGGGTTCGTGACGATCGACAGCGGGGTGGTGACATTCAATCAGAACAGCAACACCACGGGGTGGAAGCGTTGGGTGAACGGGTGACCTACAAGCCCCACGGGAGAGCCACCCTGTACCAAGACTGGTACCCGGAGGACGTCAAGCGGTTCAGGGCTGAGGTTCGGCGGCGGTTCAGGTCGCGGACCCCACCGGCCTCGACCGACGTCTACTCGTTTGACCCGGGCTGCCGGGTGGTTCGATCGGAGATGCGGGGCTGGGCCTTGGACAACCTGGGCAAGCTCGCCCCCGATACCGACGAGCGGTGGTTGACCGAGCAAGCTCGGTGGTATCGCCGGATGGCCCGCGAGGAGATGAAACGCGCCGGGGAAGATCGATGAAGTACATCCTGCGGCAGCACTCCGATGGGTACTGGCACACGGTCCCGGCCCGATGGACTTCAAGCAGTTCAGGGACCAGTGCAAGGTCCAGATGTTCGACGAAAGCACGCTGAGGGGCGCTGCGATTGTACCCTATGCCAACTCAACGCCCCTCGGGAGGCATGATGGTCGAGCCCCTCGAACCCCGCCAGTACCTGTCGTTCCTGTGCTGTAAAACGCTACAGGATGTCACGTCAGGCAGGAACGTCCAGGGGATCATGGTGGTGGGTCGAGGCAGCCACCTCCAGCTCCTGTTCAAACGGAGCTGGCGCGACACCGGGTTTTTCATGTACTGGTGCCCGTTCTGCGGGTTCAAGTACCAGAAGCGCAAGCTGAAAGGAAAGCAATGACAGCTCCCGGAACCTGTGAGACCTGCACGTATTGCGAGCAGGAGCCTAACGCCAAGACGGCGATCGTTGGGGACCCGTGGACGTGCACCCACAAGATGGTCAACCACTGCACGCGGCCGGCCATGCCCGCCCAGGATGGAATCACGGTTGAGTACGACGAGGGGTGGGGGCTCTTGGTTGGGCCCGACTTTGGATGCGTCCACTACGAGAAAGACTGAGGCCATGATCGACCAATGCGGCAACGAGCGTCACCCCCGGGGGCCGTGGCATCCAGCAACGCCCATCCCCGGTTCGTGGCAGTGGCTCGAATGCTTCCGGTACTGGCTCCGCCGCAAGCGCTGGGGCTGCGGGTGCCGACCATGAAGGACTACCAGGTAGCGACCGCGACCATGGCTGGCCGGTTCCGGTACACCCTGGAGCGCCGGTGGGGCGAGGGTCCCGCGCTACTGTGGATCATGCTGAACCCAAGCACCGCCGATGGTACCAAGGACGATCCCACGATCCGCCGGGTCGTTTCGTTCACCGAGGGCTTCGGGCACCACGCGGCCACGATCATCAACCTGTTCGCGCTCCGAGCCACCAACCCCGGGGAGCTGTTGGCCGCCGACGATCCCATCGGGCCCCTGAACGACAAGCACATCTCGGAGCAGTTGATCGAACACCCCCTGGCAGTTTGCGCCTGGGGAGCTGTCCACCCGAAGCTCCAGTGGCGGATCGATGACATCCGGGGGTTCTTGATCGGCCACGGGGCCTATTGCCTGGGCAAGACCCAGGCGGGCTGGCCCCGGCACCCGTTGTACCTGGCCAAGAACACTCCGCTGTCAGCGTGGCCCCTGGGGAACCTCGCGATGAGGGGTGGGAGGTTTGGAGATGGCTGACAAGCTCAAAGGTATCGACGTGACCTACGACACCAAAAGCCTGGCGGGGGCATTCAACTGGGGGCTTACAACCAGCACGGAGACGAAGACGTGGTCCGAGTGGATGCGAGATTTCGCCCGGTACATCAACGATAAAGCTGATGAGAGGGAGAAGACGGATGGCTGACAACGACATGGGGCCGTTGCCTATCATTCACCCGCGAGAGCGGATCGTCAACACGGCCTGTGCCGAGCTGGACATCGTTTGCGTCGATGTGCGGAAACGCCATGACCTCACCACGGGCGAGTACCTGCGGGTCCTGGTCCACGTCATGAACAACTGCATTGGTGGTGTGGCCAAGTGGGCGATCCGAGCCGAGCGCCACCCGGACAACCCAGACAAGCCAGGGGGCTGGGAGTGAAGATCACCCTCCACTACCATGTCCCGATCGTGCTACCTGGTCGACTCTGCCCCGAGGTCCACACCGACCTGGGCTCGGGGGGCCCCGTCGAGGTCCTGGTGCAGCTCCGGGCTTCCCTGACCGATCAAGGTGACGTCGCGACCATGACCGACCTCGACGCCACCTTGCGGGCTCGCCAGCCTATCAAGGTCGACGTCACCATCGAGAAGACGGACAAGCGCTGGACCCTGAACCAAGCAGTCCTGGCCGGGTTCACCGCCGGCCACGATCCGAAGGTCCACAATGTCGGGCTGTTCGAGTTCTGGCTCGTAGCCGAGACCTGTACCGTCGAGGAGGTCACATGCCCGTCAGGATAACCAAGTACGGGACGATCAAAGGTGGGCTGTGCGACCAGGCCCACAAAGGTCGACGAGCCCGCGAGGACGGAGCGCGGTGGTACCTGGCCCTGTTGAAGCGCCGGAAGTGTCTGTCGATCGACAACGGCTGGTACAGGGTCAACTCGTTGCCCAGATGCGGGTGGCGGGACATCGCGAAGGCGGCCCGGGGGCTCGGGGACGGTGCCTACAGGTCCGAGTGGCAGAACGGGGCGTTCCGGATCAAGTGTGACATCGTCGAGCAGCTCCACGAGCTTGGCAGGGCATTCAGGTGGAACCAGATGGAGACCTGGTTGGACAAGGTCTGTTCGTTGGAGTTCGAGCTGGGCTCCCCGGCGGGGAAGCTGCTTCCAATCGTCGGGCGGTACACGGAGCCGCACTCGAACGGCATCTACCAGGCCAAGAAAGCGGACGGTGTCCTATGAGGGTCATCCCAACCCACTGCCCGCTGTGCTGCAAAGAGATCTCGAAGCGCGGTCCGTACTGGCATCGGTCACCGAGCTGTGATGACTGTGGGATCTTCTGGTGCCACGACTGCGAGCGCTGGCGCGGCTGGGAGAAGGGCGCCGACGACAACATGTGGACGGCCTGCGACAACTGTGCAATGCCGGGCCGGATGCCTGACCCGGACCGCGACGGCGAAGACGAGACGCTCCTGACATGGCCGACCCCCCTGACGATGCCTCCCCCGATCTCCCTGGACTTCAAGGTCGGGACGTCCTGGGAAGACGTCAAGCCATTCAACGGAGATGACGATGGCAAGCAACGCTGACCGATACCATTCGTACCTGCTGGGGTGGCGGCACGCTGCGACGATGCGAGCCCGGGACCCTCGGTTCTTGGACCACAAGGACCAACAGATCCGAGGGGCCTACCTTGATGGCGAGCACGACGGACAGATTGCCGCCAAGCAAGCCGCCGGCCACGCGAGAAAGACCTTCGACCACACCCCTTCGATACTCCGCGAGGATACCACAAGGTCGTTTCCCGTGACCGACCCCGAACTCGATGCCCCGGATGGGACCACGGTTGACGGATACGAACGCCACGGGGAGACGTGGGAACAGGTCGACAAAGATGACTGACACCTGCCGGTGCCCGAGACCCATGTACACGAAGCGGGCCGGGGCCGAGGTCTGTCATGCGTGCGGCAAGGTGTCGGAGCGGTTCTCGGTCCGGACCTCCCTGATGCACTGGACCAGCGAGAGGGACCGGTTCACGGATGAACTGGCCGCCCTGGACGTCATCGTGACCACGATGGCGAGGCTCCAACCCGGATCCGGTGAGCACCCTGTCATCCAGATCTTGGAGGCTCTGAGTCATCTCCCGGATGACGGCCGAGACGCGGGTCACCACGCGCTGTTGTCGCTCAACAACGCGGACCTGCGCCGCGCCGAGGTTCAGATGCAGTTGTCCAAGGCCGAGGAGTTTGTCCGGCGGGCTCTGGCGCGCTGCAAGGAGGTAGGGATCAATGTCTAAAACCCGAATCACGATAGAGCATTGTCCGGTGTGGGAGCTTGGCGGCCAGGTTCATCACGTCGCCGGGATAAAGAAGATCGAAGGGGACAGAAAACGGCTGGCTCGCTCCATCAAGTGCACGTCGATGGAGGACATCATCTGGCGCAGCAAGATCGCAACCCCTGGAGCTGGGTCATGAGCGACGTCTGTCTCATCTGCAAGTCGGACACGTCGGACTGGACCCCGAAGCAGAAGGAGTCCCACGGGGTCCATCCTGTTGTGGTCCAGTGGCCGGTCCCGGACGAAGCGCGCCAGTACCAGTACGAGGTCCACATCTGCCGGATGTGTCAGATCGGACTCTACGAGGTCTACGTGGATCCCTTCATCGAGGAGCACCACCAGCCTGTCGTGGACAAGCTGAACAAGGTCATCGAGGCCGTCCAAGAGGCGCTCAAATGATCCGTCGACTCCTCTGCCTCTTCGGGCGCCACGACTGGGACCGGATCGACCTGGCCACGATCGCGATCAACCCGGGGGACATGCTCTGGTTCGGACGCATCGGCCGGGCCCTCGGGGTTCGCGGCGGTGACGTGACCATCCAGGTCGTGGCGTGCTGTTGCTGTCGAACTGTCCGGGTTGTGGCGGAACCAAACACCATCGAGGCGGGATTGATATAGAGAGAGCCATACGAGTAAACAACAAGCCAGGGAGAGAACGATGCGAACCACAATCAAACTCATGTTCGTGACCATTACGCTGTTGACCATCTCGGCTTGCAAGGGCCCAGAAGTCTATGTGGCCTGCCAGGCTGGGGTTGGAGCGGTTCAATGCCAGGTCCAGCACACAGCCGGATCACAACCGGCAAACGTCTGTTGGGATGTTAAATTCAGTTGCGTCAACGGCACCTTCCTCAAGGCCAGGACCTGTCAGGATGTAGCGGCCAAGGCAACGATCAGTCATGCAATCCCGGACGCGAAGTTCGGCGACATCAACAAGTGCGACAACATCGTTTCGACGGCCGTAGAAAACGTCGTGGTCAAAGCCCTGTAAAAGAAAATCAGCAGCCGCGTACCTTCGCCGGCTAGGGTGTTGCGGTGGGCCTGGATCCGGCAACTTAGGAGATGAGGATGACCAAGAAAGAAAAGAGGATCCGGGCGGAGATCGCCAAGGCCCACCAGGACTCGAAGGCCCTGGCCAAGCTGGCCGTGACGTGGCTCAAGGGGAAGGCGATCGAGCGGGCCAACCGGGGCGAGCACTACAAGCGTGCAGGATTCAACACGGGTGAGGTTGTGCGGGGCCTGGACCTGGGTCGCGGTTGGGACTCCAGGGAAAAGGTGTACCAGCTCCTGATGCGCGGCCTGAAACGAGCCGAGGAGCTGGGCTACGTCGAGAGCTGCCGTAACTCCAGCCCGATCAAATTCCGGTACGCGGGCCCCGAGATCGACGAGGCTGAGGAGCAGTACAAGCAGGACATCAAGAAGGCCAAGCAGGACATGGAACGTTTGGCCAGGAAGATTCGGCTCAAGGGAATCTCTGTTTCGTCGGAGAGCTACGGGGAGGACCGGGTCAAGGTCACGATGACCGCCCAGGCGTTCACCAAACTCGCCGAGCGCGCCGGGCACGAGCTGTGATCTGCCCCCGGTGCTACAAATGGGACTGGGTCGACGAGCGTGGCCGGCTCATCGAGGGCTTCCGGGGTGAAGCCAAGGCGATGAAGTCTCAGCGGCGCCTCGATGGCCAGATCACACGCAGATGTATGGACTGCGGCCACACCGCCGTGTCGGAGAAAAAGATGCCACCGCCTCAGAGGTCCATCACGGACGGCGACACCGAGGTCGCCAGGATCGTAGTCGTGTCCAAGTCCAAGGAGCAAGTCGAAGCAGCGTTGACGCGGCTCCGGGAGGACCTCGGTATCCTGGTGTTCGTCCAGGACCAGGAGACCATTGGGGGCGGGTGTGAGATCGTAATCCACCCAGCGGTATACGAGTACACGACATGATCCAACTCATGGCCCACCTTGCCGGGGACTACCTGTTCCAGTCCGACTGGATGGCCAACACCAAGACCAAGCCCGGGCTCGCCGGGTGGGTCGCGGCCCTGACCCATGCCTCGGTCTACACTGTCCCGTTCCTGTTCGTCACCATGGACTGGGGTTCGTCCCGACCACGACTCGTCTGTTCATGACCGAGGATGAAATCCGAGCTATCCGGAAGCTGCACAAGCGGGGCGAGTTCACGCTGTAAAGAGACACCAAGGAGAACATGATGAAGTTTGGAATACACGAATTCATAGGGACCCCGACCGATCTGGACTCGTTCGTAGCCAAGCAACGCAAGGCCAAGCGACGCATCAAGGTGAAGCGCATCGACTCAGGCCCCGCGTTGGCCGATGCCTCGCAACGCCGGTACCAGCTCAAGGTCACCCCGCCCACCCTGGCGGTCCCTAAGGCTGAGGTCATCGACGAGACCGTCCCCGTGACCCCCGAGCAGGTCGAGGCCATCCAAACCGATGGACTCTAATCCACCAGAGCCAGAGCCCACCGAGCTGGATAGGGCGATCGAGTTCCAACGGCTCCACATGGATGGGGCCAGGACGGCCTCAGGGAAAGCCGAACGCCAGAAGCTCGTGGGTTGGTTGGAGGAGCTGCGCGAGGCCAAGGTCGCCTTGGAGATCGCCAGGATGTGCCTCCGGGTCGAGTCCGACGCCGGGTACTTCACCGACGACAGCGACCCCTACTCGTGCACCCACTGCGGGTTCGTGGGTCCGTTCGCTGTTCATGGTTGCATGTGCGAGCCAGAGAATGCTCGGTGGTGCACCACGGCGAACCGGGGGCCTCAATGCCCACACGGCAAGGTGTACTGCCCGGTTTGCGGGGGTGAAGACGCGGACCCTGTCCATGAAGGATCGGTCGCCCAGGCCCTGATGGTGATCGAGCGCCAGCTCGGTGTCGTTTACACCGAAGAGGAGCTGGACGCGGCCCCCGACACGCCACCCAACCCTGACCCAGACCCCGACGATACCCCGATCGTCCACGGGTCGTTGTACGAGGACTGATGTTTGGTGCAGACCGCATGTTCACCCGGGATGGCCAGATCCGAAGGGACGCCAAGGGGCTGGAGTGGGTTGTCCTGTACGACGTTGGCAACGAGCGCACTGACCACGAGGGATTCTACGCGATGGCAATCTTGTCCACCGACGAGCTGCCCTGCCCTGTTCAATGCGTCAAGCTCATGTGGAACGAGGCCGAGAAGGAACAGTGGGAACGGATGGACGAGGCCAGGAAGGCCGCCAAGGCCCGGAAGGAAAGCCCATGACCTGGGAGCGCTACAAGGCCCTGTCCAAGAAGCTCAAGGATTTCGCGATGCGGAACAACGTCGTGGTCGTGGTGCCCGCCAAGGCTCCGCCTCCTATTGACTTCCCGGCCCCGAACCCAGACACGGTCATCATCGACTACCCTGATACGATCCACGTTCCGGACGAAAAGGATTGACTTTTTGTTTGCACCCTGTATAATAGAAGGAATGGGCTTGTCGCGCAGTTCGGTATTCCGGATATGGACCAGCGGGCGAGTCAAGACCTGGACCGAAAGGTTGCTTTTTTTTGCGCTGGGGGGAGACACAAGGGAAACGCGAGGCTACGATGGTTGCTCCTGGCTTTGCCTGGGTGATCTAGCCGACTACCTTAGTACCTTGCTCTTGGCGCGGTAGTGTAGCAGACGAGTTTTGTCGAACACGTCCGCTAACAGGTCGTTCTGGCTCGACCGGGGTCACCGGTCGAGTCAGTTTTTCACTTGGGAGGTCAAGATGTTCAGCACGCAAATCCCTCGGGGCCTGGAGATGTTCGTCATCTACCACAACCCCCGAGACTACCCGGGCAAGTTCGTGACGCGCCGATGGCTCGTCCACAACACCATGAACCCTGACCTCCGGCCCATGGCCGTCGAGGCCACCATTGAGGACGCCCGCCGGGCCCTGCCGAGCGGACTGGTCAAGATGCACCGCATCCCCGGGGACGATCGTGTGATCGTCGAGTCATGGGTCTAGCCTGGGAGCACGTCGAAGCCGGCTGGTACTGGCACGACCGTCTAGGCGGTGTCGTGTTCGAGTCCGCCGGCTCAGCCCCGTACCGAACGTCGGGGCCGCGCCGAGGTTGGTGGTGGTACCGGAAGGATGGGACCGAACAACGCGGCCCGTTCGACAGTGCCCAGGAAGCCAAGCAAACGGCGGAGGATTGGGGATGAAACAGCTCTCGCTCCAGTACGATCCTCCCATCACGATCGACGTTGACGGCAAGAAGGACCGCACGCGGGACATCTGGTACATCGGCAAAGCCACCAAGCAGCTCGATGGCAAGTGGAGGTGCCTCGCCAACGTGGACGGGATGCTTTGCCTGGTCGAAGTGAAGATCAAGGTGTGCCGGCAGTGTCGCGATGCCGATGCCGTCGAGTGCATGTTGCACGCTGACAACGGGTACGACGCGACAGGTCGGTGCAGTTGTAGCTGCCACGAGGAGAATTGAGATGCCGGAGCAAACGTGGCCCAAGGACCCGGTGACCATCGTGATGGAGGTCCGGGCCCCCCAGACAGGCAGGAATATCCACACGGTCTACAACCACCACTGCTTCGTTTGCCACTGCTTCATCGAGGACCTGAGCGAGTACGAACGACACTCGTGGAACCATCAGGTTATGCACCAGTTGACCCTGACGGCACGGTCAGTGGGCGAGGCTGCCCAGCTCAATGGCCTGCTCGCCCGCTACAAGCCATGGAGTCTAGGATGACCGAAGTCTACCTGCGGAAAATCCAGATAATCGACGGGGTCTCATGCTCTGTTTGCCGGAAGGGCAACGCCGCCGAGGTCCTGACGTTCGAGTCCGGGATGTACAACACAGACCTGCGGCTGTGCCTGGAATGCAAGAAGGCGACCATCAAGGCCCTGACCGAGAAGCCCAGCAAGCGGCGGCGACGGGACCGCCCGGACGAGCGCTGCACCTGTAAAGGGTTTCATACACCCCCAACCTGTCCTGTCCACGGAGTTGTTGACGATGAAGCACGTGACCGCAGTTGACCCGAAGCTCAAGGAAGCCATGGCCGAGATCGCGGTGATCCTTGCCAAGTACAAGATCGCCGGGGCCGTCCAGCTCGCGTCGAGCACCCACGCGGAGTTCCAGTTCCACCTCCCCGCGTGGTCGGCGATTCAGATCGCGGACAAGCCGGACAAGTCCGACATCGAGATCCGAATCAAGTCCAGCTCGAAGCGTGACGGCCCGGAACACCTGGCCAGCTCGCTCCACATGCTGCTGTCCATCCAGGACATGGCCACGGCCCACGCGGGCTACCTCCAGCACATGGCCGAGTACGTCCTCACGACCCTGAAGGAGCAAGGGGTCGAGGTCGACCACAAGTCCCTCCAGGAGCAGGCCCAAGAGGACGCCCAGAACCCGGGGACCCCGACATGAACTACCAAAAGGGTGAGTTCGTCCGGATGCGCAACTGCCGGTGGGACCAGCGGTTGGCCTGCATCGTAGCGGTGCGGGACCGGGCCGCATACCCCTATCAAGTCTCGGTCGTACCAGATAAAGACGAGAACTTTGTCACGTTGCTCAAGGTGACGGACAACAACCTCAACAAGATGGAGAAACGTGATGGCACGCCAGCCCTACAGAGCAGCGAATAGGATCAAGCACTGGGTACTGCGCAACAAGAACGGTCGGTACTTCGAGGCCATGGCTGAGATCGGACCACGGGCCACCCGGGACAAAGGGAAGGCCGTGAAGTTCCGGTCCCAGCAAGACGCCATGAAGTCCCCGGCCTACACGTTCGCCCTCGAAACCTACGTGCCCCTGGCGGTGCGGTACCGATGAACCAGGTCCCGTTGCCCGATGACTGGCGTGAGCAGGTCTACGAGGCGTACACCGACGCCCTGGCCCAAACAGGGGTAGCCCCCGACGTCGTCACGCTCCCGTTCGAGTGGCTCCGGGGGTACCTCCAAGCTCCCGCGTGGGAGCTGGGTGCCGACATAGCGTTCGGGTTCGTGGAACGCCCGGTGGCGTCCATCAAGCGCGAAAGCCTGGCCAAGGGCTTCGCCCTCTTCAGGAGCACAGCATGACCGACACACCACCACCCGAGAACGTCACGGTGGAGTGCGTCGGCTGCGGGGCTACGTTTGTCCGGGCCGCAGGCCGCCAGCATCATCCAGAACAACCTCCAGAACATGCTCCAAAACCGCCAATACTGATGGACCACATCTTCGTCCTGCACCCGAGTTCCATTCCGTCCAAGAACGACCGGGACGTCCACTACATCTCGGCCGCGATGCTGCGAGACCTCTACCAGGTACCCCGCGATGCCGTGGTCCTGGTCGTCAAGCCCCTCGACCACCCAGACTACGCGGCGGTGTTCGCCGGCCGGGACCTGACCGAGGACCAATACTTCCACCTCTACCCGAACTACGCAGGGAACTATCGGCCCGTGACCGACATCCCCTACGTGCGGAGGTGATTCTACAGCTTGACAAGCAGGGTTCGCAGGCTGTATAATGATCCGAACGAGGTAACAATGGCGTGTCCGAAGTGCGGATTCCCCAACACCACAGGGGGATGTGAAAACGGGTCCTGCGAGAACTACTCAGGGTCCAAGGTGTACGTGGGGGGCAACCTGGTCGGGGCCTTCCAACAGTGGTCGCCGAGCGGTCCGATCACGACACCGGTGTTTGAGCTGCCCCGAGTGGAGTTCGACCCCAAGCGCAAGCTCGACACCATCGAGGTCGAGATCCGCAAGGTAGAGCTGGCTCCCTCAATGGGCTGCAAGGTAGAGTCGAAGCCGGAATGCCCTGTCTGTGAAAATGGGACATCCAGGGCGGTCACTGACTTCTGGATGGAAGGGGACTCGCTCCACGTGGTCTACGCGGACGACAACAGCCACACGGTCTTTCACGGAATCGAGATGGTGAGCTACCACGAAGAGGGCCCGGCCGACCCGGACATCTTCACGGAGCGTGAGGTCAAGCTCACTGTCCGGGGTATTGAAGACCCAGAGGAGAAAACATGATGTCGAACAGAGAAGACGCCCAGATCATAGTGGCCGAGCTGGTCTCGGAGTGCCGAGACCGCCTGGACCTCCTGGAGGACATCGTCCGGAAGTCCCAGAACGGCCCACCCCACGGGATGGGGGACGACTCGATCGACAGCGAGGACTGGGGGAAGCTCAAGGCCGTCGAGGAGGCCGTTGGCACGATCGTCAACGCGATGGACAGCTTCATCCCGAAGCGGGACGGGATGCCCCCGGACCCTGTCGACACATTCAAAGCCACGCTGCACCACCGGGCTGAACGGTTGGCCAAGCTGGTCGAGCTGAACGCCCCCCTGCCTGTCATCACCCAGGCGGTCGAGTTGGTCTTCAAGGCGGGGTGTTGCCTGGACCCGGACGGCCTGGGGACCGCGCTGGGGAACCGGATCGCCCGAGCATCGAGGCCCAACCACGGGTACTGCTCGAACACGGACTGCCCCAACCCGATCGAAGGCAAGCGGGAGCCCCCGATGTGCGGGAGCTGCCTGAGCGACATCATAGCGGCCAACGACGAGTACGTTGACCCCCACGGAGAGACGTTCGAGTGAGAAAAATGGACTACCAAGCGCCTGAAAGAACTGGCTACTGCTCGATCCCCGTCCTGGAGTTCCTGCAAGGGGACTGTTGGGACGATCGCGTCCTGGATTTCATCCATGCGCTACGGCCCAGCACGATCCGGGTCGTGCCCTACCAGGCCCTGCAAAACGATGACGCACGGATCTGGCGTGTCACGGTCAACCTGACCAAGGCCAATCTCATAGGTCGCATCATGCAAGAGGTCGAGGTCGGGCTCCGGACCGCCGACAACGGCCACGGGCTTCTCCATGGGCTCCCAAGGGGGACCTCGCCAAAAGGCGGCTACGCGATTATCAACACCCGGGCCGTCCAGGTCTTGCGGAAGAGTCAGGAAAGGAACGACTGATGGCCGAGATTCGACCCGGCGACCCGAATTGCAAGTGCAAAGGGTACGGCTGTGTAGCCTGCATGTCGGCCCACCCCGAAGGCAAGACCTGCAAGGACTGTGCGTGGTTCGAGCGCAAGTGCAGTTGGATGCTGAGCTACACCGGGGCCGAGACGTGCTGTGATTGGATCCCGAGCCGGTACCATCAGATCGAGGAGGTTCCGGATCACGGATGGATTGAGAACGACCTTCGGCCGATGGGACGGTATCAAGAGAGGGCTGACGCACAGGACCGCGAGTTCTCCGACACGGCCGCCCGCCAGGCGCGTGTCTGGGTCTGGTTCGGCTCGACGGGCTGGGTGGTGTCGACCGAGCCACCCCCGGAGTTCACCACGACCGAGATCGTCGCCGATGTCCCGATGGTCGACCATGGCCGGGTCAAGCTGCTCAAGCACCCGAGCCAGACAACGGCAGACGCCATGGCCCAGCACGTCCATGATTGCGATGTCTGCGTGTTCCTGGGCGTCTATGCACAGTTTGACCTGTGGTACTGCCCGGCGTCTCCTGAGGGCGCTGGGGCCCCAAACGGGGGGTCTTTTTTGGCTCGCCACGGCAACGACGGCCCCGACTATTCGTCGGCGCCCCTGATGACCATCAACTTCTACCTGGAGAAGGACCCACAGAATCCCCTCGCCGAGGCATACCGGAGGGCCAAGGCCAAGGGTCTCCTGTAAAAGCCCAGCCATGTCATACCAAAAAACACTCAGTCTTGATTTCGATGGCGTCCTGCATCTCTACAGCTCGGGCTGGAAGGGAGCTGACGTCATCCCTGACCCACCGGTCCCCGGGGCTATCCAGGCCCTGCTGGGCTACATGGAGCACTTCCAGGTCGCCATCTTCTCGTCGCGGTCCGGCCAGGAAGGCGGCCTGGGGGCCATGCGGGCGTGGCTCGTCGACCACCTGACCTTGGAGGTCGAGGGGCTCAGCGTTGACGACGCCAAGAGCATCGTGGCCGACATCCAGTGGCCGACCGAGAAGCCCCCGGCCCACGTGACCATCGACGATCGTGCATTCCAATTCGAGGGCGTCTGGCCCAGTGTCGAGTTGATCGCCGAATTCAAGCCCTGGAACAAGAGATGAGCTTGGTCCGCGAGATGGTCGGCGCCATCCAGGATACGCTGAACACCTGGAAGTACGGCGGCCACCGCGTCTCTGGAATCGCGGAGCTAGACAACGGGTTCGACGTCCAGTTGAACAACGGCCTCGTCCTAGAAGTCCGGGTAGGGGTTCGAGGCACCAAAACAGGGAGGGCTCGCGCTGGAAGCAAGAGCAACCCTCCGAGGGAATCAAATGGCAGATGACATTGTCACGGTGAAGGTCACGGGAGCCATCGCGCTGTCGGTGATGCTCGGGGACCTCGAACTCAAAATGAGCCGGCACGACGCCGACAACATCAAGCAGTTGATCAAGGACCGGGAGTATGAGGAGGTCCAGAACCACCTGGGCGCGTTGGTCCTCGAACAGCACGCCGAGACGATCTTGAGCATGGTCGACAGCCCCGAGCCCGACATCGACGATATCGAGATCGACGGGGAGCTGTTGGACTGGGAGGCATAGCGATGATCGACGTATTGGTGATGGTCCCCGGGATGGACGGGAAAGACGAGGACAAGATAATACTGACCTGCGCCGAGGTCCCTCGGATCGGTGAGAAGATGCTGTTCCCGAACCACCTGACCTATCGGGTCCGGGAGGTCGCGTGGACGCAGGTTGACAATACGAGGCACTACGAGCCCGTGATCTGGTTGGACCACCCGTAATGTACCAGTGCATCTGCATCGACGCCGACAACGGCCCGGAGTCCGGGACGTTCCGGAGCAAGATCGTCAAAGGCCGCAAGGACTACCATTGCTGCGAGTGCGGTAGGCCGCTCCCGAAGGGAACCAAGCACTGGGCCGACGCGGGCCTGTGGGACGGCAAGTGGGACACCTACCGGACCTGCCTTGTTTGCAGCCAGGTCCGCAAGGACTTCATGGAGTGTGGTTGGATCTACGGGTCCCTCTGGTACGACCTCCGCGACGCCCTGATGGACGGTGAGGACCACGACGAGGAAGAGGAAACCGGTAGCTGCTGGCTCACACCTCCCGCTTGACAGACTGTAGAACAGTCTGTTATACTATTTGAAAATCATATCCGGGAGGTCATGATGGCCGAGATGCCAGGCAAGAAAGAAAAGCACGAGAGTTACGGGATGATCAGGGCTCACCGGCAAACAGGCCAGTTCAACAACCTGTTCGGCTCCTCGATCCAAAGCCACCACACCGCCATCGCGTTGGAGATCGTCGAGGCCGAGGTCACACACGACCTGGCCCACGACTGGTACTACGGATCCAAGATCGTGACCGAGGTCGTGATGAGCCCATCTCAGTTCGCTGAGCTGATCACCAACATGAACACATCCGGGGTGCCTTGCACGATCAAGTACCGACACACCGAGGGCTTCAAGAAGGTCGACGAGCCGCCGTCCAAGCCGGTCGAGGCCGAGAAGGTCAAGACCGGGTTCAAGGAGGACATCCAGGCTCTGGTCAAGAAGATCGAGAGCACGATCGCGGAGGCCAACGAATTGATGGAGGGCCGCAAGACCCCCCGGAAGTCCGATTGGAACAAGCTGATCGGGCTGCTGAACCGGGTCCAGATGGAGGTCGAGTCCAACATGCCGTTCATGGTCGAGTCGTTCAACGACGCGACCGAGAAGATCATCACGACGGCCAAGACCGAGATCGATGCGTTCGTGACCAACGTGGCCCAGACGACGGGGCTCCACGAGCTGCGCAAGATGTCCTCGGCGAAACTAGGTGGCTTGGATCCGACCAAGGTCATCGAGGCCCCGCGCTGCGACCATGAGTTCTCTGACACCAACCACTGCATCAAGTGCGGGGTGTCGGTCGACGAGCTGAAAGCGGGAACGACCCTGTAAATATGGGGTATGGAAAAGCTCGTCGCGGTCACTCTTCCCGAGCACTACTGGGAGCGCATCGAGCGCTTGCTGCCTGCTGATGAAAAAGACCTGGTAGCGTACTGGGCCATCGACACAAGGGCCAAGATCCAACAATCCATGTTCCAAGCCTCTCGGCCGGCTCCGGCCCGTCCAGCTCCCGTGCGCTCCGTTCCAGACAACTGGACCGACCCGAGCCTCGGGGCGCCTGAACAACTCGACGCCCCCACGATGGAAATGGTGTACGTTCACGAGCCCATGTGGATCTGCCCCCAGGACGGGTCACAGCTCAGCCGGAAGGACCGCGACAAACACCTGGGGTTCTGCCCCAACTGCAAAGCCCTCATGTTCCCCGAAAGGACAACGCCATGACCGACCAGAACCTCACCGAAATCATCTGTATCATCGACCGCAGCGGCTCCATGCAGTCCATCCAGGCCGACGCCATCGGGGGCTTCAACACGTTCGTTGATGACCAGCAAAAGCTCGACGAAGGCGAGTGCCGCCTGACCTTCGCGCAGTTCGATGACGTCTACGAGGTTGTCCACGACGGCGTTCCGATCAAGGACGTGCCACCCCTGACCAACGAGACCTACGAGCCCCGAGGCTCGACGGCTCTGTTCGACGCGATCGGCAAGACCATCAACCAGGTCGGGAACCGGCTCGCCGGGCTCCCCGAGGAGAAACGGCCCGGCAAGGTCCTGGTCGTGATCTTGACGGACGGCCACGAGAACGCTTCCCGGGAGTTCAACCGCCAGCAGATCTCCGACATGGTCACGAAGCAGCGCGACCAGTTCCAATGGGAGTTCATCTTCCTCGGCGCGGGGATCGATGCGTTCGACGCCGGCCAGCAAATCGGAATCATGCTGTGCAGCACCATCGCCCACGACTCCAACGGGATGGCCAAGGGCTATAAAGCGGTGAGTCGTTCCGTGACGAGCTACCGGACGAGCGGCACCGTGGGCCAGTCCGACCTCGATGACCCCGGGCCGCTCAACGACGCCCTGGTGTCCAGCAACAACAGCGACAGCAAGCCGGTCCACTGATGGCCAGAGCATCAAAGCCTCCCCAAACCTGGGAATACGCGGCCTGGGGAGGCTTCATCAAGGACGGCCTCCACCTCGGAACCGTGGCCAGGACCCGCCAAGACGCTTGGATCGAAACGCTCCATTTGCTGTCCGGCGGAGACCTGGAGATATTCGACGCCATGACAAAAGACCGGGAGAGCCAACGGAGCGCGGTCCAGCAGCTCAAGAAGTTGGGGTGGCGTGTGGGGCGTATTTTGATCACGGAGGTCGAAGGTGGACGAGGCAAAGCGAGCCCTGGAAAGGGTCGACTGGCTTCTCGGGAAGTTGGTCAGGGACGCCCAGAAGGTACGGGCCGACCTAAAAAGGATCGCCGGTGATGCCCCGCGCTCCATGCAGCCGTTCGACGAGTCTGACTTCGTCCTCCACACCGCGTTGCGCTCAGCCGTCTCTGCGATCGACGCGCTAGCCAAAGCCCACGCCGAGATAGTGGCGGAGCTGGCCAAAGGGAAATGATGGACAAGGAAACCGCCGAGACTCTGACCGCCCATGCCCGCGAGTGCGGGTGCCACGAGGTGACGTTCCACGACGAGTTCGAGATCGGAATCGACGGCCCGTCGTTCCGGATCTACAAGTGCCGGGAGTGCGGCCACACCACCCGGGAGGTCTTGCGAGACGCCCAGGGCAACCTCAAGCTGAAATCAGCATGACCGACGAGCTGGACATCACCACGACCAACATCAAGGCCCTGCGGGCCCTGGACCCTCCGCTGTCTGGATTCGTGGCCGACATCGTCCAGGCCGTGGCAGACGGCGACCAGGGCAAGCTCATCCGGAAGCTCTACCAGGCATTGGCGCGCTACGTGGCCGACCAAGCTCCAGAGCCTGCCGCCCCGACCCCGGCTGCCATCCCCGAGTCCGCACTACGAACAGCCGTCCAGGGGATAGCCCTGGGGATCCTACCCGTGGAGGTCAACCCGTGCATCGACACCCTGATAGAATTCCTGATGAACATACAAAGGGCCTCTATCCCTGGCGCCGACCGCCCCGCGACCCCGGAGGAGCGGAGCAAGGATCCGTTCAGTCAAAAGGGGAAACCTCAGCCTTGGGGCCGTTGATCTACTCATGTCCCTACTGCACCAAGAAGTTCAGGGAACGCTCGACGGCACAGAGCCACATCGGCGAGAGGCACCGGGGAGCGATCAGCAGCTTCGCGGGAAAGTGGGTGCCCCTGTAGGGCTCAAGATACTGTGCCGGAACCCCGAGGCCGCCCCTTCGATCGCCAAATGTGCACTGTGTGGCAACGCACGGCCGGTCTACGGGGGCGTGAAGGTCGGGAACAAGTACGGGCGGTGCTGCTCGGGCTGTGCTAAGAGCGAGTTTTTCGGAGGGCTTTGACGGCCTTCTGGACCGACCGCTTCATCGAGGCCGCGCCGAACGTGACCTGGGCCTCGGTCAGCTCCTCAACGTAGGTGTTCTCCCCAACCCGGGACTCGAATTCGTCATCGAGCTTGAACTCGACGCCCTCGGCGACGTAGTCGAGGGCCCATTGAGGCCCCCGCAGGAAGGTCTTGCCCATGTCGAGGGCCATGAGGACATGGCTGTGAAGCAGACGGTCGCCCGCGAGCCGGCCCAGCTCATCCTCGACCAACCCCATCTGGGCTTCGGTCAACCGGGCGGTCCGGAAGCACTCGTAGCGCCGGTGACCAGCCAGGGCCACGGCCCACAGCTTCTCCAGGCGGGCGCGCATCTTCTCGACGTGCTCAGGCTTGTACGCGACCCACTCGACGCCGCCGGGCGAGAACCCGACAAACTCGGCGAAGGGTAGGGGGCTAAGATCTGTCTTTTCCATGGTGACCTCTAGGAGCAGCAACCGCAGCAGGGGGCGTCCTCGCAGCGGCCGTTCCGGTTCACGAACACGGTCTCGCCGGAGCCCGGGAAGTAGGCATACACCGACTTCGACCTGCCAGCTCGCTTGGCCCGGCGACGTGCTTTCGAGCACTCGCGATGGGCCACGTACCAGCGGCCTTTCCAGCGCCACAACGAGCCCTCGCCAGCCGGCACGGCCTCGCCGCAGTAGTGACATTTGCCTTCGTACCTGTTCGTCATAACGTGACCTCCCTACATCACTATTATGACAGATACCGTTCTCACATTGTATAACTACAAGGTGAGAACGCTACAGTTTCGGTAGGTAGTAGCTGACCTGGCTGACCTTGTTGCGGGTGTAGATCGTGGTCTTTTGGCCCAGCTCCTTGCCGCATAGGCTGATAACCACGTCCGATGTGCGGCCGGCGTTCATGTGCCGGACCACGACACCGGGGATGTCTCGGCGACGCTGGAACTCGGTGGCTTGTTCTTGCTCGGTCATGTCAGGCTCCTGCCGCGTGGGCTTCACGAAGTTTGGTGATCTCGGCCTCGCGCAGCTCCTGCGCGACATCGTCCAAGATCGCTTTGGACAGGTTCAGGAAGCGTCGAGCCATCTCGGGCTCGCCCATTGCCACGGCCTCCTGGGCATCGCTCTGGAGCGACATCGACATCCGGATCACATCGAAGTGATCCTCGAAGTTCGTCCCGCCGTGGGCCGCCTTAAACTCGGCCAAGGTGCAGCCAAACATCTGGCGCTCGTTGGCTTCGATACGTTCTGGACTGAATGACATGTGACCTCCTACCATGATTATACAGGATGCAAACCTGACGTCAAGGCCAGACTGCGGTCGATCGCCCGAGCGGACTCGGGACCTCGCGGCCGGCTTCGACGCGCTTGACCCAATACTCGACCTCGTCGTTGGACCGGTAGGTCTCGGCGGCGTTGTGGTCGAACACGAGCTTGCGATCAGCGATGCGACGGACCAGGAGCCGGTTGCCGTGCCGGCCCTTGCCGGGCCAGCGGAGCCGTCCGATCTTGCGGTCGGTGTTGCAGTAGCCCTTCTCGACCTTGGCTTCGTACTCGGGCCAGTTCTCGTTGATGTGCTTGGCAATCGCCTTGAGGCGGCGGGCTCGGCCTGGTACCAGGTGACCCATCACCACACTCCTGCCAGTTTGTAGCCAGCGACAGCGGCCGGGTAACGCTCCTCGACCTCCTCGCGGTACGGGGTCGTGTCGACCTTGGCTCGGATCTCCTCGCCGGGCAACTTGACCAGCTCGACCGTGGTGACCCCGAGCTGCTCGGCCACTTCCTTCATGGCCCTGGGGCAATGCAGCTCCGGGACCGTGGGGTGCCGATAGCCGTTGCAGAAGTCGCAGATCGACCGGTAGGCGCGGTTCACAACACAGTAGCAGGCCATCCTCAACTCGCTTTCTTGGCCCCGTTCTCGACGAAGAGAATCGGGAAGTTTTCGTGGAGCTGGCGGTGGTACCGGGACAGCATCCGTTCGGCGATGCGAACGAAGCTGATGTCCTCAAGGCCGGCGAAGATCAACAGCTTGGCCATGGCGGCGTCCGGCTTGTTGAAGCCAACCCCGTCCTTGCGCTTGGCGCCGTCACAGCGACCGAGCATGAACTGGAAGGCTTCCCGGGTGGCCTCGACCCGCTCGGGGGTCAGGACCGGCTCGGGTCGGTTGGAGCGGCCACGGGCCCGGCCCAACCAGTCGTTGTGCTCGATCTTGTCCCGGAGCGCTTCCCTCTCGGCCTCGCGGGCCGCTTCGGTGATGGCGTCCATCCGGGCAACGAAATCGTCCTCGGACTCCTCTCGGAGGTCCGCGACCTTTTCGACCGGCTTGGGGGTGACCTTGACGGTCCGTTCAACCGCGCCCTCAATCAGGGCCTGCTTCTGGAGCAGGAGGCTGTTGACGTGGCGGTCAAGGACGTGGTCACTGACCAAGGTGGTGATCAAGCACTTATTGGCCGTCTGGCCAATTCGGCAGATCCGATCCTCGGCTTGCCAGTTCTCACTCGGGGTCCAGTCACGGTCGAGGAAGATTGCCTCGCTCGCGGCCGTCAGGGTGAGGCCGGTGCCGCCGGCTCGGATCGTGAGCGCGATGCCCTTGAGTTCGCCGGCCTGGAAGGCTTTGACGATCTCGTTTCGCTTTTCAGCGGGGGTGCCACCCAGGATCATCGCCCAACCCTCGCGGGCGCCCAGAGCTTCGACGGGGGTTCGGTGAGCCGAGAACACGACCACCGGGGTCTCAGCGTCCTCGCGGGCTGCAACCAGCTCCTCCAGGGCGGAGATTCGGGACGTGGCCAACTTGGCCCGGAGCGCCGAGAACTCCTCGAACGGGGGAAGCTCGTCGGTCTCCTTGATGAAGTCGCCGTACTCGGCCCAGGCTTCATCCAACTCAGCGGCGAGCCGCTTGTCGAGACCGTTGACCACCACTTCGCGGTAGGTCTTGTCGGGGAGGTCCGGGAGGACATCCTTCTTGAGCCGGCGGAGCATCACGCGCCGCAGCAACTCGGGGACCTCAGCGGCGGGGGAACCCCACTCAATACCGCCCCAGCGGGTCTTGAACGCACCGAACAGCGCCATGAAGCGCTTCCAGCCGCCAAACACTTTGTAGGCCATGTCGCCCGACTCCAGGACCCCGTAGAGATCTGGGGGGCGGTTCTTCAATGGCGTTCCAGACAGGAACCAAACCTTGGCCGCGAGCTTGGCCAGTTCCTTGACCTTCTTGCTCCGAGCAGCCTTGTAGTTTTTGACCATCTGGCACTCGTCAACGACGAGGACCAGCTTGCTGGCCAGGGCCTTTTCGGCCTCGTCCAGCTCGGCTTCCACGATCTTGTAGCCCCGGGCAGTGGTCCGGCCAGTGTCCTTGGGCATCAATCGCGGGGGGAGGATGTCGTAGTTGACCAGGATGATCTCGCCATCCTCGCGGGGGAACCGGAAGGACTTCTTGCCCTTCAAGACCACCGGGGTCAGGTCGGGACGCCAGCGCAGCGTCTCATCCCGCCAGTTGAACTTGAGAGAGTTCGGGCAAACCACAACGGCCCGAGCGCCCCGGGGGAGCGCGAACAGGACCTGGAGGGTTTTGCCGAGACCCATGTCATCGCCGAGGAGCGCGCGGTCCATCGGGCCGAGCCACTCAACGCCTTCGGCCTGGAAGGGGTAGAGCCCCTTGGCCTTGCCCTCTTCGAGGGTCTCACGGAGCGCTTCGGGGAGGACGATCTCGCGAAGCTCAGGGGCCACTTCGAGCCCGAGCTTGTCAGCGATTTCGAGGAGGCGGGGGCGATCCGCCATTGCCAGGCTGACGTTCCAAGCGGAAGTCGCCTTGACGAAGCGGGGACGGCCATCGGTTGGGGCGGGGGTCGCTCGGAGGAGGGTGATGGCCTGGGGGTCGTAGGGCATCACAATCGAGCCGTCTGACCGAAGCTCTTTGACCTTCGGGAGGGCCCGGGCTGCCTCGTGGGACTCACCAGGTAGGCACTGGGTCGACGCACAGTAGCAGTCGTACTTGCCAGCAGCGTTCCGAACGCAAAAGCCTTCGCTGGCCTTTACCGGGGAACCGCAGCTTTTGCAGCGACCGGGGAACTTGTTGGGGAATGGGCGGGACATCGTTCGTAACCTCCACCTTCATTATACAGGATGAAAACGGGGTGTCAACTAAAACTAGATCCTGTAAAGACCCCTGGAGGAGGCCAGGAAATGGATCGCGCAACCATCTACGCCGAGGTCGACGCTGAGCGTCAGGCCCAGGACGACAAATGGGGCGGGGAGGGTCATGACGACAGTCACAGCAGCCACGACTGGCTGGCCTTCCTGACCAAACATGTGGGCAGGGCCGTTAAATACCCCTGGGACCCTCGTGCATTCAGGGCCCAGATGATTCGAGTCGCGGCCCTGGCCGTCGCAGCCGTTGAATGGCACGACAGGAACAGGGCCATGTGGACAAAGGACAAGCCCAGATGAACATCATGTTCGACGAGGAGTCCGGGACAGCTTCCATCCTGTTCCCGATGCCGGCGCCCCACGGGACCATCGTCAAGATCGACACGAAAGGTCTGGGCCTCGGAGAGGTCATCGATCGTGTCGTGGCCCAGCTCCCATCCAAGACACAACGGGAGGCCATCGCGGCCGGGTGGATGCACAAGGGTGAGCGCCGAACAGTTCGAGATCTTTTTCGGGTTGCCCCTCTTTGCACTTGACAACCTGTAGAGTGTCGCGTTACCATAGCTGGAACTGGGAGGTCCGGACGTGAGCCTATTCGAGAGCATTCGTAGATTTCTCTCCCCGACCCGCGAGGAGGTCTTGGAGGAGAGGGGACTCCCAGACTACTTCAAAGACGAGCCCAAGCCGACCCCAGCCATCCCGCTGCGCTACAAGTGCTGGCGCTGCAAGACGGTCTACCGACGCCTCAAGGCCAAGCGCCGTGACTTCAAGTGCCAGTGCGGGATCGAGCTGTTCCCCCTGACCGGCGAGCTGACCACGTGTGCCGAGTGCAACCTGGATTTCCCGTTCGAGATCCTGGGGTCGTGTCCACGCTGTGACTTCCGGGAGCAAGAGGGGAAACGGGAGCGCGCCGAAATGGTCGGGGTCAAACCTCCGATCGTACCCGGCCAGTTCGCCAACGACCTGGTCCCGGAGCCCGAGCCCCTCTCCGACGACGAGCTGTGGCGAAAGTGGAATCAATGACCTGGGAGCTTTGGGAGCTGGGCAAGGTCGATCGAAGCGACCCAGTGTTCGTGGTGCGTCGCGGTGGCCAGTACCGGGTCGGCCGGCAGTCGTTCAGCAAATCCTGGTGGGTAGGGCCGTGGCGCCATCACCTCACCCCGAGATCCCACGCCCACCGGTGCTGCTACGGAGACAACGGACCAGGCAAAACAATCGATCCAGCCGAGCTGGACAGCGTTAGGAGCACGCAATGGACCACGTGATGGAAGTCATGGACACCACCGGGGACTCGAAGCACCTCTGGGATCCCGGCAACTACAAAGAAGTCGAGGCCATGAAGGACCTGTTCAAGTCCCTGACCAAGAAGGGCTACATCGCCTACACGGTCGACAAGAAGGACGGGACCAAGGGCAAGCTGATCAAGAAGTTTGACCCGGATGCCGGCCGGATCATCCTGTCCCCGCCCGTAGTCGGGGGATGACCACCGTTTGGTTCTATCGGTTCCCGGACGAGATGCCGCGCTACATCCCGCTGTTCTGTCGGAACGAGCAGGAAGCGCGGGCGAACGTCCGGACGATCCTCAAGATCAAGCGCATCCCACAAGGGTCCAAGTTCTGGGTCGAGGAGATCGACGAGTTCCGGGACATCCGAGGCAGCGAGGCAGACAAGCTCGACAAGCTCCTAACCACCATGGAGTGCCCGCACAAGATCTCGGGCAAGAACGAGCTGACGATCCATCTTGGGCCCATCGAGATGAGCTTCGACCGGGAGGGCCGGTTCACCAGACTGATCTGGTACGACACCGGAGGACCATCGGGGTTCAACGACATCAACAGAGGCGAGGGCAGTCCGTGATTGGGGTAACGCCCGTGCAGCGGAGGCGTTGGGGGTTCAATTCCCCTGCTGCCCGCCATTCCCGGGGGAGTTGCCGGTCCCTACAGTCAAGCGGGAGAAATCCTAGCTTGGCAACCGGCTTGCCTCCCGCGTGCGCTGGGCGGGACCAGAAGGCGGCCGAGGCTGGGATGTTTCGTAGGGTGCTGCTGGCACCACAGGGCATCCTGGCCCGGTCACAGCACAACACAAGGAGGGGCTATGAGTGAACGAGAAATCTTGACCCATGCTGACTGGCTCGCGCAAGCCAAGAAGCGCTACGGCAAAGACCCGACCAAGTGGGAGTTCAAGTGTCCGTCGTGCGGCCACGTCCAGTCGATCGCCAAGGCGGTCGAGCGTGATCCCGACATCGACCCCAAGCAGGCCCAGAACTGGATCTACTTCTCCTGTGAGGGCCGACACAACCAGGAGGTCGGATGCAACTGGACCCTCGGGGGCCTGTTCACGATCCACGAGCGCGAGGTCGACCCGCCCGAGGATGATACGGGGGACAGGATCGCCGTGATGCTGTTCGGCGACGAGCAGTACCGGCACAAGCCATCGTCCGAACCCGCCGAGGCCAAGGCCGACTTGCCCTACGTGGAGACCTGCGGGTACCGGCTGCCCAAGCTGGAGCTGGGCGACGTCAGCATCGGGACCGTCGAATACTACCACTTCAAGTTCACCCGGGGCTGGGCGATCTTCGTGGTCAACAACGAGACAGGGGAGTTCTCGGTCCAGTCCGACTGGGGCAACTTCGGGTACCGGTGGAACACCGACCCGAAGTGCCTGGGAGCCCCTGACCTGGCCCACTTCATCGCGGGTGCAAGCTACGGGTACATCGCGGACAAGCTGGCAGCCAACGAGCCCCGGGAGTTCCGCGAGGAGTTCGACCAGGAGGGCACCGAGCAAGAGGTCAGGCACTCGATCGTCGAGGCTCGCAAGGACACCCAGATCGACCACGAGGAAGCGGCGGACCTTTGGAGCTTGGTCCAGGATGTGAACTTCGAGAGCGCGGACGGGTTCCTCAACTCGCTGGCCCACTGCGACGAACTCAACGAGTTCCTGGGCGAGGAGCCCTGGTACAACATCCAGACGAAGCCCAGCCACGGCTACTGTTTCCTGCGTGAAATCTTGATACCGTTCTTTTGCCGCTGGCTCAAAGACCATCTGAGGGAGGACCAACGTGCCGCCTCGTGACGACGACCAGGGTTTGATCATCAACGGCGGTTCTGATGTCACGGTCCAAGAGCCTGCCAATTCTCAGATCTTGATGGCTCAACGTCAATGGGACCAGTGGAACCAGGCGTTCACCCGGGTCACGTTCACCTCCAACACAGCCGGAACAAGCACGGCCGGTAACATCTGGCGGTTCGAGAACCCGATCGACACCCGCTACAGCGGCACAACATCGACGAGCGACACCATCTTCCTGGGCGACACGACTACAGGCAACAACATTGAGATCCACGGGGACCTCCGGATCGTCCCGGACAACTCGGTCCCGTGGAACCCCGGGGTCGTGCTACCTTACGACGTGCCTTCGATCCCTGCCGAGCTGTTCCAGCCTGGGATCCGGACCCCGAGGCTCTCCCCGGAGCAGCGGGAACGTCGCCAACGCGCCAACGCGGCCTGGCTCAGGGCCGAGCAGTTGTTGCGCAAGTACCTCACGAGAGAGCAGCGCCGCGAGCTGGTCCACGATGGTCTGTTCCACGTTCAGTCGGGAGACCGGCGGTATCGAATCAGCAAGGGTAGGATTGGCAACGTCGAGTGGGTCGACCGCGAGGGCAACGTGTTGCAGCGGTACTGCTGCCATGTCCGGGACCTGGTCCCGACCTACGACAACCTCCTGGCCCAGATGCTCCTCCTGATCCACGACGAGCGCCGGTTCATCGAGACTGCCAACGTCCACTACCGGCGCGACAAAATCGTGCATCCGTTCGAGCAGAAGAAACCGGGGATGTTTGACAGCGTAATGCTCTGGCCACAAAACAACTTTGTTGCAGCGTGACCCTGTAAAAGCACACCATGGGAGTATCCGGCACAGATGCCATCCGGCTGCTCCGGGAGATCCAGGCGCGTCTGACGGCCCTGGGCCCGGAGGGCCAGCAACGCTGGGCCGACGAGGTGATCGAACAGCGGCGCCAGTGGATCTCGGAAACGATGGCGGTCAACCGTTGGATCGCTTTCCGAGACTGGCTATCTGGTATCCCGATCCTACGAGTGCTGGGTAAAGGTGCCTGGGAATACTACGAGGAGCACTACCCTGG
>Ga0307375_10000928_pt1 | contig 33855 bp, 29 predicted proteins | sample TR1MG_FD_202531 | JGI IMG/M metagenome (GOLD analysis project Ga0307375, IMG submission 202531) | Soil microbial communities from Risofladan, Vaasa, Finland - TR-1 | ecosystem: Environmental > Terrestrial > Soil > Coastal area > Acid sulfate soil | place: Finland: Risofladan, Vaasa | collected... | reverse complement strand
ACCGCCACGGCCTATGGGACAGGCCCTAACGGGTACATCGCTTTCTATCGGGGCAAAAAAGTCGAGGTGAAAGCGAAGACCACCTACGAGGCGCAGCAGATCGCCGCCCGTGTGCTCAAGGCCCGACGACCCGGAGAGGTCACCGTCATGTTGGCCGAAAAGGGTGGGCGGTCGGTGATACACGACCCCTCGATCTTGGCTTCTCGTCAGGCTGCTTCGACCAAGTACCTCACCACCTACAGCGTGGCCCTCGCAAAAAGGGTGGGAAAAACTCGAAGCCCGGTGATGATTTTCATGGCGTTGCAGCAGGTGCTCAACGAGTACCTGTCGATCATGCTCAACCGGAACCTTCTTCTGGATCCCAAACTCGGCGCATCTATCGAGGTTCTGCTCAAGAAAATCGCTATTCTCGTAGCGAGGACCAGGGCCGACTACGATGCCGAAGCCCGTGTGTCCCCACCTGTGCAATCGCCGGAAGAGCAAGCGGAATCGGCGATCTACTGGCCTGAGTAGTCCCGTTTCGGGGCCATGTCCATGAAATCCCTAGTACGACGTATCTCCCAAAGATACCGGGCAGCCCACGCCAAGCGGGCTTCGATACCCGATCTCATGTGGGGTGTCGACCAGATGGAGGGTGTTGCGACGACCCTGCAAGACATCGTGCAGGTCTGGGAGGGGCGCGGTCCCAGTGTCCCCGGCGGCAAAGTTGGGGAATCCTTGGCGGACGTGTACAGCCAGGTCGCCAAGGCGTCCAACATACTCAAGGGTATGACCAAGGCGCTCGAACAGCAGGCACGGACGCTCCGGAATGTCCACGCCAAGCCCCTCCCGGCCGTGACCGAGGCCAAGCGGGCAGCGACTCGGCCGGGCACGCTCGACCAGAAGACCAAGACCGCCGTCAACCGGGCACTGGAGAAGGCCGGGATGGGGGGCAAGAAGAAATTCGAGAAGGCCCAGCACGCCCTCGGGATCATCCAGGAGATCCTCGGCCAAGTCGGGATCGAATTCGACGAGATCGTAAACAGCCACCATTTCAGCTTCCCCTTCGGGGAACTGGGCAGCGGGCATTTCACGGTCCGGCTGGCTTTCTCGGATTCGTCCGGCCAGGATCGGACGGTCCCGATCCGGAACTCGATGCTTTCGTTCTCCTTCGAGGAGCTGTCGAAGTACAAGTTCGAGGTCATCGCCTACTTGTCGTGAATTTCCTCCGGCAGATCCAGGTGGCGCTCGAAGCCGCACCGCCGCTGAACATCCATCAACACAAAGTGCTTTTCGGTTGCTGTCGTCGGCTCACGGCCCAACAGCTCCGGATCCGGGTCAAGCAATTCCTCCGCCAGTACCCGGTCTACAAGCCCTTCCTCGACCCTGTCCTAGAAAACTACCAGCCCACGTAGCCCTTTTCGGGTAGTGTCCGGTAGATGTCGAACCCCAAAGCCATCCGCTTCGACGCAGCCGCTCAAGGACCGATGCTCCGAGGGGCGATGACCCTGGCGAGGACCGTCGCCGTGACCTACGGGCCCCACGGTCGGACCTGCATCCTCGACCGTCTCGCCGGGATGCTGGCGACCAAGGACGGCGTGACCGTCGCCCGGGAGATCGAACTCGGCGACTCGTTGGAGAACCTCGGCGCAGAAACCCTCAAAGCGGCCTGCATCAAGGTCAACGATGACGTAGGCGACGGGACGACCACGGCGGCTATCCTCGCAGCGGCCATTCTGGAGGGCGGTTGGAAAGCCATCGTCGCCGGGGCGCAGCCGAAAGAGATCGCCCGAGGAATCATGGCGGCCGGTGACGAGGTGGTCGCCTACGTCCAGGAACAAGCGCACCCCGTGAAGAACCAGCAAGGGCTGGAGAAGATCGCCCTGATCGCCAGCAACGGTGACCAGGAGGTCGCCTCTTTCTTGGCCGAAGCCTGCATGGCCGTCGGCCGAGACGGGGCGATCGTGATCGAGGACGGTCGGGGGGTCGATTCCACGTTGACCTTCAAGGAGGGGATGGAGATCAACCAAGGGGCTCTGTCCCCCGCGTTCCTCGTCGGGTGCGGGATGGAGCGGATCATCGAAGGCCCTCTCGTTGCCGTCGTGAGCAACGTCCTGTCCAAGATGGACGACGTGCGGGAACTGATGGAGGTCGCCTCCCAGTGGCCGCAGAACGAGCTGATCGTCTTCGCCCCGGACGTTGTTGGAGAGGCCCTGGCGACTATGGCCTTGAATAACTCCAAGGAGATCGTGAAGTGTATCGCCGTTCGGGCTCCCGGGGGTGGCGGTCGTCGGGAGGACTACCTCAAGGACATCGCCGCTCTCGCCGGGGCGGACTACGTGGACCCGGTCGCGGGCTACGATGTCAAGGCGTGGGACCCGGAGTGGTTCGGTTCCTTCCGGCAGGCGACCATCGGGATGAAGTCCACGGTATTGAAAGCCTACGAGGAGTCCTCGGGGGGCATCGAGCAACGTCTGGCCGAGATTCGGGGCGAGGAAGATCGTTGCACCTCGGACTACGATCGGGACCGGCTCCGGGAGCGCAAGGCGAAGTTGACGGGTGGCCTGGCGATCCTTGAAATCGGTGGTGTGACCGAAGGGGCGATGAAGGAGCGGAGGGCTCGGGTAGAGGATGCTCTCAGCGCCGTCCAGGCGGCCCTCAAAGGCGGCACGGTGCCGGGGGGCGGCATAGCATACATCATGGGCATCGAGACCCTGGACGGCACCCGTGTGGACGAGACAGACGACTTCGTGACGGGGTGGGCTGTTTGCCGGAATGCTCTAGCTCGGCCGACCGAAGTCCTGGCCCACAACGCGGGCAAGAATGGCAAAGCGGTGGTCGAGAGGGTCCGCCAGATCCGGACATCCACAGGTCATCGGATTCACACCGGGCGTCACGACCTGGGGGACTACGGCTGGGACGCCATGCGGGATGAGGTCCGGGACTTGACGCAGGACCCGGCCATCATCGACCCGGCGCTGGTCGCCGCTTCGGTCGTGGAGACGGCCTGCTCCGTTGCCGCTACACTTCTGACGACTGGAGCGTCCATCGTCTCGGCCAAGAAAGAGGAATCCTAGTCATGGAGTTTAAACCCCCGCCCCTCCCCTGGCCGTCGGGTAAAAACGAGGGCTACTCCGCTTTTACCTTGGAGGTACACATCTGCCAGGACGAGACGAACAGAGTGTGGTCATTCCATGACTTTCAGACCCCGGAGGATCAGGCCACCTCGCTGACATTTTCCCATGGGGGAGCACAACAGGTAGCGTATGCTTTGTTGACGGAAGCCTACAGGAGGGAATGTTTTGTCACCGCTCTAGCAGAGATGTCCCACAATTCCACCTTTCTCGACGACTACCGGAAAAGCACTCCGGAGGAGAAAGAGGCACTGGAATTCCGCATAGCGGGGGTAGCTCAGGAGGTCATGCGCCGGACACTGGCAAAAATGAGCACAGGCGTCCCACGAGAGATTCTAGCCATGCTCCTCAATACAGGGTAACAAATATCTAAACATTTCGGTTATTTTAGAGTAGAAAAGAAGGGTGAGGGACAGCACATGAGAGCAGCCATCCTCAGTCTACTTGAGGCCCACAAGATGCCAGCGTTCGCTAGATTCCTGCGCAATTACCGAGCACGCAAGCTGGAAGGCGTACCCGTTCCTCCGTCGCCAGAGGATGCGCTGCGGGTGGGTTTCGACATGGGCTACGAGCAAGGTTACGGCAAAGGGCTCCGTGCGGGAGTCGATCTCGGCGTGGACGTAGGCATGGGAGCCGTAGCAACTGGCAGTGGGCAGCCCTTCGACCCAGGCAGTCTCATGTAACAGGCTTCTTCAGACTGACCTTCTTCTTCAAACGAGCACTCACCCCCAGCCGTACCTGTAGTCTCTCCCTCAACAGGGCCCTCTTCTTCTTCGAGCCGGGGAGATTCACCTTCCGGCGATTCTTCCGTACCATCTGGAAAACCCCTAGGGGAGTCCTCACCATGTCGCCTTCGGGTATTTCCATAAGGGCGGTGGGGAGTTTGGACAAGACCTCACGGACAGTGACTTTCGGACGTCCCGATAGAATTGCAACCCTAGCAATCAAATGGTCATACAACATGGTGCTTCCGAACTTTACCGACGGATCCCGTTGATCGTTCTATCGCGGTTCTCCAGTAGAGTCCGGGATCTACCGGGCACACAGGAGAAACCATGCACAGAATCCGTCAGGCGCTTATCAACCTCGGTGCTGAGAACCCCGAATTGCGGCCCACGCTCCGTCCGATCATCAAGTCGGCGGACGGTTGGGAGACGCTCCCGAAGGGCTGGACGGATGATTCGGTCAAGAAGTTCTGGAAATCCCTGACGGGCGAGAACAAGCACAAGGTGACCAAGTGCATGAAGAAGATGGAGGGGAAGTTCGACGACCCCGGGGCCTTCTGCGCTTCCCTGGCGGACAAGGTCGAGGGGACGACCATGTGGCGGGGCAAGAAGGCGGCGGTGGACCCGAAGTTCGCCGCCGACATCAAACGACTTCTCTCTCAGGTATTCGCTGGGTGCCAGCCCTACGTGAAGGACTGGGGGCGGTTCCTGCGCTCGGTTCAAAGCGACATCGCGGTGTGGCCTCACAGTTGGGCCACGCTTCAAGCGTGGGACATCGATGTGGCCGAGACGGACTCCATCCGTTGGCGGGGTAGGGAGACCAGTCGCGCAACGTGGGAATTGCCTCCCGAGTATGACGAGGGGTACGCCGATGTCGTCAGTGCCCTATCCCTCCAAACGGGAGCGGAGATTCTCTTCCGCACGTTCCCGAGGAAGTTCGCTGAGATACACAAGGCCCTGGTCAGCGACCGCAAGGGTTTCATGCTGGCTGTCGCGGAAATGCTGAACAACCGGGCAGCAGTAACCCTGCTGGGGAAACTCATGCGTGCTTCCCTGATCCATTGGATCAAGGAAGACCCGCAGAGCACCGCCGAGTCCTTTGAGGAAGTCTACGATGTAGTCGCGGCGCAAAACGGCCCCGATAGCAATTTCCGTTTCGACACAATGGATGCGTCAGACCCGCAATTCAAGATCACTGGGCAAGGGCTCTTGGTCTGGGCGGATGCGAGGATCGGGGTCACGACGGATGAGGTACCGGCTCCAGAGGAGTCACGATACGCCTCCCAGACAGGAAAGAAGGCTGTGATGAATCCCAAGACCGCCGTGAACATCAAGGGCATCCTCGCCCAAATCTTCGCCGGGGTGGAACCCTACGTGAAGGACATGGACAGGTTCATCCGAGTCCTTGCGGAGGACGTGCCCTCGTGGCCCCACACTTGGGAGCCTACCGTCAGGATGCAGGATGGCAAGGTGTCCACCCTGAGCAGTGCAGAGTACGAGGAGATGCTGACAGACGACACCTACGATACTCCTGCGGACTGGCAGACGATGGACCTCCCTGTCGCAGGCTCCGTTTCCCTGACCGTGGAGTGGGAGGTCGTCCTCAGGACTTTCCCGCGTATGCTCGTCAAGGACTACCGGAGCCTGATCTCGGACCCGGCGGGATTCATGCGGGCCATGGAGGAGGTGCTGGACGAAAACTCCCACGCCCTCGCGAGGCTGATGCGGGTTTTCCTAGGTGTCTACATCAAGGATGTTGGCGTTGATGCCATCAAAGGGCTCAGTGAGGAAATCTACGACCTGGCGGACAAGGTGGACGACTATGTCGATCGCGATGTCAGCGCCCCGCAGTATTTCCTCGAAGACGTCAAGCTGAAGGGGCGGCCAGAGTATTACGTCACTCCGACAGACCTCTCGGTCACGGCGGAGCTGGAGGTGGGGCTCGGGACAGAAGTGTTGGTTGGTCCGGACAGGTACGCCTCCACCAAAAGGAACGCCATGAACACCAAGCAAGCCTCGAAGACCAAGAAAACACTCGCGTATGTATTCAGCGAGGCCAAACCCTTCCTGAGGGACTGGGGTCGATTCTTGAACAGCATATCCTACATGGATGAGTGGACCGTAGACTGGGGCGAGCCGGGTGTCTGGAACATCGACACAAGTGAAGGGGTCGCCTCGGTACAAGTCGGGGACCACCACCCACATGACCCGGACTATAGGGACATGGATGTCGATGTGGTTAACGGCGTCAACGCCCAATTGGGAACTCAGATCGATTTCCGTGAGCTTACGAAACGGATGCTGGGGTGGTACGGGGGCAATATCACTGACCGCAAGGGTTTTGCTGCCGCCTTACTGCGCATCGGAAAAGACCGGGAGAAGCTCGTCCTACTGGGCAAGACCCTCGCACCTTTGCTGGTCGGCCAGTACCACCCGGACGTAAAAAGTCGGGTTGATGACGAGCTGTTCGCAGCCGACGCATTGCAACTCAACAATGATTTCGACTACGAGATCGAGGACGTAGATTTCGGGCGCGGTCAGTTCAAGATCGTTCCGAATGGCCTCCGCATTTGGGCCGATACCAGCGTGAGTTTCGATGTCACGGAATCGGGGCGGAGGCGATGGGCTTCGTCCATCGCCTCCCGAGTGGCGAAAACCTGGATGAGGAATCATCGGAGCTGATCTATGACCACCCCCAGGATCGCCAAAGCCAATGTCCGGCCCCGTCGCCAGGCCAATCAGTACAACTGCACGGTCACGTCCCTGTCGATGGCCCTGGAGGCCGTGGGGATCGCTCCCGAGGAATGCTCGGCCGAATTGGTGAACAAGGTGCTCGGAGCCTTGCCTCTTCGGGGGGCATCATGGGAGCAGGTCGCCGGGGCGGCCTCCCACTACGGTTGCCGGGCGACTCTGGTGGTTCCTTCGACCCTTCGACAAGTCCGGGCCTGGACAGACGCCGGGACGCCGGTCCTCATCGGGTGGAACACAGGCAACGAGTGGAGCCACGCTTCCCTCATCTTCGACGTGACCGACGATCAGGTTTTCATCGCCGACCCCAACATCCCGAACCCAGATGCCACCGTGCGGATTCTTTCCCACGAGGACTTCTACGAGAAATGGTGGGAAAAGTCTGGTGAGGGCTACAAGGTGCGGAGACCCGCTATGGCAATCGAGCGAGAGATCACCCCCGACGGACGTCAGGTGATGGCGTCTGCGGATCCTGACTTCCAGAAGTTTTGGGATGTCGAACTCAAAAAACTCTCCGTCAAGTACAACCTCTCGGACCCGAAAAGGCAGGTAAACTTCCGGATCGCGGTATCCTCCAAAACGGAAGACCTCAAGTTTTCGGGTCTCCGGGAACTCGTAAAAACATGGGGTGGTAAATCCCAAGGTAGGACGCAGCAGGATTTTGCATTTGCCCTGGCGGATGCTTGGATGAAGCGCCAAGGGCGTCAGGTGATGGCGTCTGGCCCCCCTCGGGATGCCGACAAGGTTCCGGGAACCGATCTGTTTGTATCCAAGGAGCCTTCCCAGAGTCCGTGGAGAGGCCAGAAACCCCAGTACAAGGTCTACAACCGGCACGGCGGAGTCATTGGAGGCAGCCCCGACCGAGCGAAGGCCATCTCCATGGCGAAGGCCGAGTTTTCCAAGACCGCAAAGTCCAAGGCAACGAAGCCTACGGTCAAACAGACCGCCGAGTTCCTCAAGAAAATGGGTCTCAAGCCGCCGTTCGACATCATCCCCCGGTCGAAGTCGGGGAGAAACCCTGTCGTGGTTGTCACCTTGGAAGAGGACGAAGCGGAGCGTGTCCGGATGAAGGCCAAGGCGAAGCGGTGGAACGTCCGGTGGGAGCCGCAGGACGATGACCAGATCCAGCTCGCCATCCGGACCGACGACCAGAAGCCCATCCCCGGCCTCGCCCGAGTGGCGTTCGAGAAGACCGCCGAGGCCGCTGACTGCTGGAGCGACTACAAGGCCGGTGGTCTCTCGTGGGAGGATTACCAGGAGTGCCTCAAACGATTCGGGGACGAAGATGACAGGGACGATTACCGGCCCAGCTACCGTCCCCTACGGCCCAGCTACGCCGTCCAAGCCAAGTGGTACATCGACTGGGCGAATATCGCCAAGTTGATGGGCCGAACCAAGGATGCCGAATTCATCGAAAGCGTGGCGGGCTACGTCCGGCGACGGTCGGCCCCTTCGCCAAAACAAGGTGTCATCCTCGACAAGATCCGGAAACGGTACATCCGCGAATTGAAAGACCCCCAGGCGACCATCCGCAGGCTGGAGGCCGAGAAAAAACGGCAGGAGAATGCCCCAAAGCCCCCCGAAGCTCCCAGGGCTCCCTCCGGCCCGGATGACCGTGAGAAGGTGAAGTACCTCGATCAACTAGCCCGGCGCGTATCGAGAATGCCCGGAGGCCCGCAACTCGTGGAAAAGGTCCGTGGGGATTACGAGAGCGGTCAGCAGCCCAGCTCCGACGACCTGAAGAAGATCCGGAACTTCATGTATCGGAGCGGCCTCAAGCCCATGGCGGACCACTTCCGGACAGCCTCCTATTCGGGAAACCCCAATGGCAAACCCATTTACCCGAACGAGATCGACCACGGCTACGACCAGGCTCTCTCGGGCGGAACGGATGTCATGCAACGGCTCGTGAACCGCTACAAGCACGAGCAGGGCGATGTTGTACCCCAACGCCCCGTGAACCCCAAGGTCGCATCCTTGGAAGCGATCTGGTGGGGCCGGTGAAAAGCCGATAGTCCTCGCCCCTGTAGAGTCCTCGAAGGAGCACCCCGTAATGTCGAAGCCCCAAAAAAACGCTCTCACGCTTCCTACTCTGCACCTGACTCCCATCCAGAAGGTGGAGAATTGGTTGCGGGACGTGTTCCTGTCCCAGGACGGGGTAGTTCCGGACACCGAAATCCAAAGGCTCATCAAGATGAATGCAGGAGTCTATGGCCGCCCCTTGCTCATCAGGGGCATCAAGGATTTGCAGGCCGGAGGATACATCGAGCGGCAGGAGGCGGATTGGGTGTGGCCCATGATGAAAACGGCGTCACTACGAACCGCCCTCAAGAAGCTCGAAGGCATCCAGGAGCTTGCCAACGGGGACGGGATGCTCGCCCGCTTCGAGGAAGGTGTCTCCGCCGACCCGACGGAGAACATGAGCCCCGAACAGGCGGCCGAGTGGAAGAAGCAAAACGAGGCTCACAAGGACGAGTTCACGAAGTCGGCAGACATCGATCCAATCGACCGTAGCGAGGCGATGGCCCCGGATATCGCGGCCGAGAAGATGCCGACGCTCAGTGAAGCTCTGTCCGACCTCGGCCAACTGGCCGTCCTCGATCCGGCCGCCGCCAAGGTGATACCAGAGGGTAAACCGAAGGTCGCAGATTCGCTCTACGAGGGGACGTGGCTCAGGAACCGAAAACCGTCTCAGGGTGGGGGTGAATCCTATTTCTACGGTCAGGGTGTCTCCGGTGGTAAATGGCGGGGGCTCCAGGTGGATTTCAACCCGAATACGGGGGGGATGCTCACCGCCAAGCTGGTCGACCTCAAACCGTCTACCATGTGGGACTGGAAACCCACCCCGAAGGTCCCAGGTGCCGTGCAGAACGCGGCTCGCTCGAAAGGTATCCGGGCGAGCCTCAACGCTTCCATTGATGACCTTGGGATCATGGCTGATGGCTGCCCGGATAACCTCGACGGTTCCGAATGCGACGAGTGGGAAGCCAACACGGACAAGTACGAGGACAAGTTCAAGGCCGCCGAAGAAGGGCTTGGTCTCCTGGCCGAGGGTTGTCCCGACAATCTGGATGAGTCCGAGTGCAAGGAATGGGAAGCCAACACCGAGAAGTACAAGGACAAGTTCGACAAATCCGCTGCCAAGAGCCAGGACTTTGCTCAAGGTTGGGTCGACGCTTTCACAGGAGCAAAGAGGCCCTCCAAGAACACCCCCCAGTACAAACAAGGCTGGAAAGCGGGCAGCATCGCTACCAAGGGAGGGCCTTCGGGTGCGCTCCTGATGAAGTACCGGAAAATGCTTCCGAAGGACCAGCACCAGGCCGGTCTCGACCAGACCGTAGCCTCGATGGAGATGCTCGCCAAGGAGGATTACCCTTGGGAGCAGTGCATCAAGGATAAGTCGGCCGACCCGAAGGTCCGTAACCCCGAGGCTCTCTGCGGCTGGATCAAGGCGAAGTCCGAGGGCAAGATCGCCGACGCCGAGACAGAGCTTGAGCGCCTCGCCAAGTTCCGAGAGGGCGAGTCAGTCGATGTCCCCGAGTACCTGAAAGAGCATGGGAACCCCGAAGCGGCCAAGGAATGGGAGGCAATGAACGAGGAGTACGGCGACAAACTCAAGACCGCCAAGCGACTGAGCAAGGTGTGGGTTGTCATGGACGGGGGCCCCGACGCCGAGATGGCCGACGTCATGTACGAGACGACCGTCGAAGGTCTCGGGGACTACATCCGAGGGACTTCTGATTGGAAACGCCTCAACCCCATGATGTTCGACAACCCCAGGGAAGCCAAAACGGAAGCCGGGAAACGTCTCAAGACGAAAAAGACCGCTGGTTTTCCCAGAGCCCCGACGCTGCCGAAGGCCCTCGATGAAGACCTCCAGCACGCAATCACCACCAATAAGGGCAAATCCGCATTCATGGTGGCACGGGCAACCCTCAAACCATGGCGGGTCGATTTCAACAACTGGCGGAAAAAAGTCCACGACGCATTCGAAAAGCGTCTCAAGGAGTTGCTGCCGGACGAGTCGGCGGTTCCGGGTCTGAGCGACTTCCTGAAACATGAGGTGTGGGGCGGCCCGTGGATGTTCGACTTCTCCATAACGGGAGGGAAAGCTCTGCAAGAGGACGCCCGCAAACTCCGCAGCGAGATACCCCCCGACGTCCCGAAACAGGACATGGGCACCCTCGCGACATACCTGGATGGACTTGCCAAGATCATCCTCAGAGCCGAGGCCAAACACGACAAAGAGGTGAGTTCCCGAAAGACCCGGATTGAAAAACTGGCCGACAAGATGGGCGTCAAGATGTCGAAAAGCGCCAGCGATGCGATCGGCCGTACCATCCTCCAACAGATGGGTGGGGCGGGGCGTCTGAAGGCTATGCTCGGGATGAACTACGTCCGATTCCTTCCGAGCGGGGTCGAGTTCTCATGGCCCAACAAGACCCGCACGAAGGGTAACCTCGTGCGTGTCATCCTGGAGCCATCAGACACCTACAAGATGGAGTTTTTCAACGCGACTAGGGGTTCCCGAAAGCTCGTCAAGTCCCTCAGAGACGTGTACGCCGAGGATCTTGTCCACCTGTTTGAGCACCAGACAGGTTGGTTTCTCCGGTTGGCGGCCAAGAAGATGGCCGGAGAGTATGTCAATCTCTGGGCGGCGGTTTCCGGTGGGGATAAGCTCATCGACGTCACCGACGAGGCCGCCGGGAAAAATCCGTCTTACTGGGCACGGGCGGTATCTGGCCGCCCGTTCGTCATCGTGCCCCTCAAGCACGTTCCGCTCGAAATGGCGCAGATGTTGTCGGATCAGGGGACCAAGGTCCAAGCCTTTCCAAACGGCTTTGTCGCATGGAAGGCCGCCCGGAAGTATGCCCCGAAAGGGCTGAAGCTCGCCGGAATGGAGAAGATCCAGGAGCCTTCGGAGGAAGACTCTGCCGACATCAAAAAAACCGCTGGGAAACCGGCGGGGCTCTACGGATTCACGAAGAGGGTTCAAACGGACTGTGAGTCGTCGGTCCGGAAACTCCAGAAGACAGCCCTCAAGATTGCCAGGGCCGCCTACAACAAAGACGCGGAAGTGGCCCCCTTTCTGAGTACGCACACCAAACGGGCGAATAGCTTGCCCGCCAAGATGCTCACCGCCGCGATGAAAGAGCTTGGGCCGAAAATCGCTTCCGAAACCGATGGCCCCCGAACGGCAGAGTGGAAAGGCTGGAGCGAGGAGATGCCTGTCCAGGTCGTTTCCGCCAAAGGCTCTGAGGTTTTCCAGAATCTCGTCATGGCGAGAAAGCGATATCCCGATCTCGACCCCAAAAAGAACGGCAAACAGTTCACATGGGCCATGAAAGGCGAAGTTGCGGGAAAACCAGCTACCCGCTTCGAGACCCACGAAGCCTACAAGATGTTGTCCATGTCCGCCAGCGATGACGGGGGCGGGCTCAACAAGGAGGCTACACACAAGTCGGATTGGGGGCTCTACGGCTTCAGGGCGAAGACGGCGGGCTTGGGACTGCAAGCCTGTAGGGATCTCCGCGAAGCGTCTGGGCACATCGCATCAGGGCTCCACGGCCGGAAGGCCGACAGCCACGAACACATCACGAGCTTCTTGAAATCACACGCCAAGGAGGCGGCCTGCATGTACTCCCGGATGCTGTATGCCAGTTATCCTGATGCGGACAGAAGGTGTGCATCGGCTGCACCCTCCAGCGTGTCTGGATGGCTCGCCTGGGAGGACTAGCTGGAGGATTCGGGGGGTTCGGACAGGTTGAAAGCCTGGAAGCCATCGGTACGGCTTGCCTGCTTTAGAACCTCACGAGCCTCCAGAAGAAGCACCGCTGCCCGGTTGCCTGACAATTTCATCTTCACCTTGATCTCCCCCAGGGAATTACCAGCAGCACGAAGGGAGAGGACTCTCGCATAGCGTTTCCACGTCACCGGCTTCTTCCTCTTGAGGGTCTCGACGATCTCCTCCCAGATCGCCGCAAACATGATCTCTTCCTCCGCCGTGGGGTTCAGATCGATGATCTCGTAGATCACATCGTCGTTATTGTCGGTTCTCCGGGCGACCTTCGAGTCCCCTTTGGAACCGGAGCAATTGATCTCGGGTTCCTTGGCGGCCACCTGGAGTTCTTTTTCGGTCCGAGCCCCGTACAGGGTTCGGCATATAGGGTTTCGGGCGGAGTTCCTGCAATCCGTGAACGCCGAACGAACCGCGAAGTTTGCGAGGTTGGCGTTCGACACGTCACCTTTGGTTGCCAACCATTTTTTCAGGGCGTCCCGTGAAACCAATCGCTGGAAACAGGTCTGGATGTGATCCTCGATTTGTCCCGATGACAGGCTGACGGGGAGCTTTCGGGAGAGGGTCGTTTTCATGGCCCGGTACAGATCGGAATTCTGGATCCCGTTCGGGGAGGCCAAGCGGGTAGCCAGGAATTTGGACGTCGCATTCGGGGTTGGGGCCGATTCCTTCTCGGGAAGGGATCGCACTCCCGCCTCGGTGAGACCCCACAAGCACGTCGGGCTCGGCTTCGTACCCTGGTTGGGATCCGGAGGCCCATAGACGCACAGCGGCTCCTTTTTCCGCCATGAGAGGTTTCGCATGGCGAACCAGATGATGCGATCCATGCCCGGAGGGGCATGGGCACCACCCCTTCGCCAGCCCATGTCTGGGTCCCCATACTGGGCGAGATTGTCGGGGTCGTAGCCCATCTCACGGATCGTCAGGGTCGTCACGTCGCGGTGCGACACGAAAACGCCGGGTTGCCGTTTGGTGAGGGTGTCGAGAGCTTTCAGGAGGGAGGGGTAGTAGTCGCTGGAAACGGGTGGGCGGAGCCGGGGGCTCAGAACGTCGCTCATCTCGATCTCCTAGACATCGCTGCTTAACGCAGGTGCCTTGAGTAGTTTTTCGCGGGGAAAAGACGTGCCGGATAGGCTGGTCAGACCCCGAGGAAGAGCAGCATACGGCCAGCAAAAAAGGCTGTCAAGCCGCGATCGGCAGATCGATCCCGATTTCGGCCGATTTCGGTTGCCAGGTTATAAGGCACCCCAAGGTAGGTGGCCTGTGTGCCTCCTCGGAATACGTGATGCATCTCAATCAGACCCTCCAGGCCCTCCAGGCCCTCCGTGAACTCCGGTCGTCGCTCCGCACGGCGTCAGGAAAAATGCTCTTGCAGCGTCGTATAGCTGTGAGGTGGTTGGAAGCGGGCCTGGCATCTACCTTCGATGTCCTGATCCGGCTGGCAGTCCTTGAAGGGGCCGCAGGGGTGCCTCAGGGGGCCTGGGTCCGCCAAAAGGAGGCTGGCCTGGCGACAGCCCAGAAGCACTTTGAAGAAAGCGTGGCGATGGACCCGGAGTGGTTTCAAAGAGGGAAGACGGGTGCCTATGACGTGGCAGTGTCCAAAGTCGGGGCCCTCGCTCGAAAGGCCGGGATGGATCCCTCCGAGCTGATCGCCAACGCGGTCTATGGCATCGGCCTCCACGGCGACCCCGTCAAATCCAAAATCTACACCGCGGGTGTGGCACTGGCAGAGAAAATCCTCTCGGGCGAGGAGTCCCCCCGTTCGGTCATGATCGGGAAGGGGGGTAAGTACATCCAGCACGGGGCCCTCAACGAGATCAAGTACAAACGACGCACGCAGACCAAGACCCGGGACACCGATGACGGCCCCGGGGATTACACCGAGACCGTAGCTGCCCCGACGCTCGACCGGAGAGACATCTGGCCGCTCCTCGCGAGAATCTGGCTCTCCAAAAGCGATCCCCTTGGGAGGACGCTACGGGCGCTGATGAAGAAAGCGTGGGAGGGTTGGAAACTCGCACCCGGCATGGAGCAGTGGCTAGACGAGTCCGTCAAACGAGGGCATATCCTGGACACCTCGGAAATCCAGGAAATCCTCGACATCAAGAAGCCGGTCTGGCTCACCAACTACTACAAGCCGGGATTCTCCAAGGTGGCAGCCCTACTCAGGAGTTCCCCACGCCTGTTCAGTGCAATCGTCCATCGTCTCCTGGGTGCTGGGTTTGATCTGGAGGACCTGGACTTCGACATCTCTCGGGTTCCCCCTCCCGAACACATCAACCCGAAACGGCTCCCAAGCGGGACTCGGGATATGCCCAAGGTGAAAATCACGGGCTCCGTCAGGGATTATCCAGACCAACCTCCGTTCTAACCCTCGCTGGGGAGTCTGCCCTCCGCCCCCCTACCGATACAAACCCAAGTTTCGCCCCATTGACAGGCGACACCGGCACCCTTTAGCTCAACACGTTCGTGATCGATCCATCCTCTCCGATCCATCAGGGCCGGAGGAGATCGAGCACCGTACCGCCCAGCTACATGATCAACCTCCGTCACAGGAAGCCGAACATGAGCCAAGGGGGCAGGTCGTTCTTCTCGAAGCCGGAGAAGGACGACGAGGCGTGCTATCAAGTAATTGGTGGGGAAACCGTTGAGTTGTGCGGACGCCCCCAGGATCGATCAGCCTTTTCAGCAAGCGGACAATCAGCACTTCCTTGCGGACTGCATCACGACGCGGATCTGGATCCTAACCAGAACGGACTGCGTTCAGGGGGAATGACCCCACGTCTCTCAGGAAGTCAGGTCACCACGGTGTTGCCCTACCTGTCGGACTCGGCAGGAGGGATCGAGAGGGAACCCCTGGAGGAAAAGGAAGCATCCTCCAGCAGACTGGCAGCAACCCTCATGGACGCTATGATCCCCTTTCATTCTAGCCCTCGGCTTATTAGATCCTTTGGATCTTTTTAAGGGCTTTAATGGATCTCATAGGTAGTTCCCGTAGCCTAGTAATCGTCGAAGTCTAAATGAAAGAGATAACCCTGATACTCTGAGTAGAACAAGACGTAGTAGGCATAGATACCATAGACCACGTAAACGTCGTCGTACCGAGAATCGTAGATGTAAGGGTAGTTACGTCCTCGTTACCCGGTAGACCGTATATCAAGCACTCCATGTAGAGTGTTTGTCTCAGATGCCGAAAATTTGGCGATCGGGTGCGCTTACGCGCTCCTGAACAGAGCGATCCCGGACTTCCCAGGATCGACAAGAGCGAATCCCTCATACCGAGTCTGGTTGGACTTGTCGGCTGATCCTCCCATCCGAGGAGGGGATGCTATTCATTTCCCGATGACTGTTGCTTGGGATCTTTGGCAGCAAGTCGTCGTACCTGTCTTGAGGGCATACGAAGTACCAACTCAAAAGCGGACGATCGATTTCGATGCCCTGATAGCTGGGCTAGACGTCGCACTGACGCAAAAGATGAAAGAAGAGGGTTTTCTCCCTCCGGATCCTGTCGAGCCTGTCCCCGCTAGCCCACCGAGCAACGGAGACCCGATTATTCGGAGTGCTCCGAGAGGCGACCCTCGGTATCCTGTTCTGGATGTGACGTCCATCGACTATCCCGAGGGTAATCCGAAACTGGTCTACCCAGAAGTCGATGGAGGTCCAAAGGAATAGGCCCATGAGCGGAGAGAAAGACACAAAAACGACGAATGAGGACTACTTGGATGTGGCGACTCCCCCACGACCAGGTAGTCCTCCCGCAGCACACAAGGCTTCTGATGCCCGACCGACGGACCCGAAGATGAGCCCTCATTTCAAAGAGGGGGAAAATCCGGTATGGATTTCTTGCCGTGCCACACCTGATTGCGAGGGGAAGTACGCGGTAGAGATGTTCTCTGGGGACATTTCGCTCGAAGGCGGTGGGGGAAACTGGATCCGCTACAAGTGTTTGACCTGTGGGGGCGCTTTCCACATCGTTCGCTGATCGGACACTTCTCAAAATCGAGTAGAGCAGGAAGCCATGTCCTCGTGCATCCTCTATCACGGACCTGGGGCCAGGGAGGCAGCTCTCTACGAAGCTGACAAGTTGGGACGCTTGCTGGCCCCTCCGTTCGGGGACTCCGGTTTGGATGTGAAAGCTGCTCGGGAGGTCGTTCACCTCCTGAGCTTCGTTCCGGTGGGCATTATGAAGGGGGTCGTCATTGTCGGCCCCCTGGATTCCTCTTACACAAAAAGCGTGAAGGCTCGGGACGTACTACTCAAACGGATCGAGGAGTTCCCCTCCTGCGTGCAACCTATCCTGTGGGCCCATGACCTGGGGGACGTGCAGGGGACGATCCAGTCTCGGTGCATCGAGCGTTGGGCTTCTGGCGAGGGGAACGTGGAGGAGGACGATGACATCCTCGAAGCGGCGTTTGAGTTGGTGAACGCCTCGCTCAAGAAAGAGTTTTGGTTGATCCCCGGCATCATATCGGAAGCCCTGAAGGCGAAGAAGGGTGAGAAGAAGGAGCGGCGGGAGGGGGCTCTTCTCCAGGCGGCAACGAACGTCTTGGTGGAGATGGACGACCCTGATCGGTTTGCTCTGTGGGATTCTATCCGAGCGGCATCCCGGCACCGGCTCCCGACTCCCGCCGAGGTCGCCCTGGCGTTCATGGGAGGTTTCTGATGGCGACGACTTTTCTACCCTCGGGGGCGATCATCGCCGGTTTGGATGCCGGTTTGGATGCCGTTGCCCCCATCCGGACGGTTCGGGATCTCCCTTCGGACTTCCGCCACCGGCCTGACTGGGGGCTGTTCAAATCCATCCTCGCGGAGCTGTACGATGAGGTCATAGGCCGCTACGTGAGGCGGGCGGCGACACTGGCTCTGATAGAGGCGATCCGCCGGGACTTGGCGGCGATCAACATCAACCTCTGCCGGGAGGCAGGGTTGGATCGGAGCCAACTGGCCCTCACGACGCACGTCGTTGTCGATCCTGAGCCCCCTCATCACACGGATCTCAGGGTCGATGCTTCAGGTGTTTTGGCGGATGCGTTCAGAGACGACCCTACCCCTTTGATTCGACTCCAACCGCAGCCGTTCCCAGAGGCCCCCCAGGAGGCCGAGGAGGCTCTTGAGTGGGGAGGGTGGCCCTTGGGTGCCCCGGAGGACGAATGAGCTGGGAGGGGCCTTCTAGGACGTTTGTGGGCGTCGATATGGCGCTCGATCCGGATGAGACCGCCATGGTGATCGCAGAGGTCGGGAAAAAGGCGGGGGCCATGGCGATCACGGACTGCATGGAGACCATGAACCAGGCGATGCAGGGCATCGCCCCTCAGTTCCAAGCGTTTTCCAATATGCTCTCGGACGATGCGGTGATGGCTGCGGCTCTATCTCAAATGGCAGCCAGGGAGCCAGGACCAGAGTTGGACTCTGAAGAGGATGACGGCTGGGGCGGCTGGCCGTTGGGGGGTCCGGATGGCGAAGCGTGAACCGAACATCCTGATCGTGACGGGGGACGAGGACTTTATCCGTCGTCGTACCGTGCGGGAGATCGTTGCCGCGAAGGCCGCCGATGGGTGGCGCACGGATCAGGTGGATGGTGCGGACTCTGCTCAACTGGATGCCGTGCTCGGCTCTGGGGGGATGTTCCTCCAGGTGTCGAAACGCTCGCTCGTCGTAGTGGAGAACCCCGAGAAAGCCGATCTCGAAATCTACAAGGCGCACGCTGATGATGAGGAAACCGACATAATCCTCCTTCTTCATTACGAGGGGAACCCGGCCGGAAACACGAAGTTCGGTAAGTGGGTTGCGACGCAGAAGGCGAATGTCAAAGAGTGCAAGACTCCTGCGAAGAAGTGGGAGATCCCAGAGAAGTACGCGGCTTTTTGCGTACAGGAAGCGAAAAAGCGGGGGCTAACGCTAGATGGGGGGTTAGCCGGTGCCATAGTGGAGCGGGCGGGGGCGAATCTCGGGGTTCTTTCTTTCGAGATCCTGAAGCTCGTCATGCTAGCCCAGGCCGAGGGTGTAACGGTCATTACGCCAGATAATGTGAAAGCGAGTTTGGCTGTGCTTCTCGAAGCCGAGGTGCAACCTGTCATTGTGGCACTATCCGGTCGGAACCAAAAACGATTGAGCACTACGCTTGAGCGTTTGCGCCAAACGACGCGAGATGATGCTACGATTCCTGTGTGCCGCAGTCTCAGTAGCTCGGTATTGCGGTGGTTCAGTGTGGCCGATTTGAGGGAGCAGGGGAAATCTCCTGACGAAGCTGCCCTCCTGCTGGGTCAAAACCCATGGTTTTATCGGAACAAACTGCTGCCTCAGGTGAGTCGCTGGTCTCGTCGCGATTTGCTCGAACTTTTCCGAGCTTTGGCGATTTCGGAGCGCAAGGCGCTCTCGGGTGCGGTCAATCCGTGGGTGGGTCTGGTCGGCCGCCTACTCAGTGTTTGTCGTAGTGAATAAACTGCGGCGGTAAACACAGCCACAGATAGTTACTGGCCTTCGTCCGGGGGCTCAAACGCAAAAAAATCATGGCTGCTATTCTGCCTATTGGTGGGTCTATTAGGACTGGAGGCTTGTTTCGGGCGGGAGGGGGGTGTCCTCACAAAACGCTCGGCAGGCTCAATCGCAATTCGCCTGATTCTGGTTTCCCACATGGAAGCCACGGGCTCTGATCCCGCATGAGGGGGAGTAATGCTGTTCGACCAATATCCGAGCGATCGTAAGGTGCGCCAATTCACTCTGTCCACTGAGTTCCTGTCCGAGTTCCAAGGGCGTCAGCCCAAGTGGGGGCCAGTCGGACATTTCACCTACGCTCGCACGTACTCTCGGACGAAGCCGGACGGCACCTCCGAGGACTTCGCGGACACCTGCAAGAGGGTGGTCGAGGGGACGTTCCACATCCAAAAGGTTCACTGCAAGAGCATGGGTCTTCCGTGGTCCGAGCCGAAGGCTCAGAAGTCGGCGCAGGATATGTACCGCCGCATGTGGGATTTCAAGTTCCTCCCGCCGGGCCGTGGCCTGTGGATCATGGGGACGGATCTCGTCTACCAAAAGGGCGGAGCAGCCATGAACAACTGCTCCTATGTGACCACGGCGGACATCGACATCGACTTCGCTGACCCCTTCTGTTTCCTCATGGATATGTCGATGCTGGGCGTCGGCGTTGGGGGCGACACTCGCGGAGCGGGCAAAATCCGTCTCCAGATGCCCCGGTTGGGCACCGAACCTTTCGTCGTCGAGGACTCTCGTGAGGGTTGGGTGGAGCTGGCCCGGACGGTCCTCAATTCGTTCGTAGGCAAGGGGTTCTATCCCGCCTACATCGACTACTCGAAGGTTCGCCCCCGTGGGGCTCCCCTCAAGGGTTTCGGCGGCACGGCTTCGGGTGCGGGGCCTCTGGCGAAGCTCATCGAGAACGCCACGCATCTCCTCATGCCCCCTGGTGCTGAGGCCACGTTCAGGCTCGATACCGACGACAGCGGCCGAGTGCTCGGGAGTCGGGTGGCGATTGTCGGCGAGGGGGAGCCCTACCGGATCACCAGTACGCACATCGTCGATCTGTTCAACTACATCGGTTGTTGCGTGGTCGCGGGAGGCATTCGAAGGTCATCCGAGATCATGTTCGGTGAGCCCGACGATGGGGACTTCATCCGGCTCAAGCAAGACCAGACGGCCCTCGAAGATCACCGTTGGGTCTCCAACAACAGCATCTTCGCTCGGGTGGGCATGGACTACTCGGAGGTAGCCGAGAGCATCGCCGTGAACGGCGAGCCAGGTCTCCTCTGGCTGGACAATGCGCAGAAGTTCTCTCGGATGAGGGGGTCGCCGGACAACAAGGACCGTCTGGCTGTCGGGGTGAATCCCTGTTCGGAGCAGACGCTCCACAACAGGGAACTCTGCACTCTTGTAGAGACTTTCCCTTACAAGCATGACTCCTACGAGGACTACCGGAAAACCCTCAAGATGGCGTATCTCTACGCCAAGACGGTCACGCTCGTTCCGACCCACGATGCCCGGACCAACGCGGTCATGGCGAAGAATCGTCGGATCGGCTGTTCGATGTCCGGAATCACTCAGGCCATGCGGAAGCTCGGACGCCGGACGTTCCTCAACTGGTGCGGGAAGGGTTATCAGTACATCCAGGAACTCGACCGGCAATACTCGGACTGGCTGGGTATCCCACTGTCGATCAAGACAACTTCGGTGAAACCCTCGGGCACCGTGTCTCTTTTGGTCGGCTCGACCCCGGGCATCCACTACCCCCATTCGGAGTATTACATCAGGAACATCCGGGTAGCCGCGACTAGCCCTCTCGTCGAGGCGGCCCGGAAGGCGGGGTATCTGGTCGAGGCGGACACCTATGCCGACGACACGGTTGTCGTCTCGTTCCCTGTGAGGGAGGAACATTTCACAAAGGGTAAGGCTCAGGTGACTATCTGGGAGCAGTTTGCGAACGCGGCGGCTCTCCAGAGGCATTGGGCAGACAATCAGGTCAGCATCACGGTGTCATTCAAGCCCGAAGAAGCCGAGGACATCAAGACGTGCCTGGATGTCTACGAAGATCAACTCAAAGGGTTGTCCCTTCTGCCTCTGAAGGATCACAAGTACAAGCAGGCCCCGTACATCGAGATCACGAGCGAGCAGTACGCCGACATGATGTCCCGGATCACACCGATGGGTTTCGAGAACGGCACGCATGAAGTGACCGAGGTTTTCTGCACCAACGATTCCTGCGAGGTTCCCCCCGTTCCTCCGAAATCGTAGATCCCGGCATCTCAATCACTGTCCTTTCCGGGTATGTAGGGGAGAGGATACGAGAGATGGAGTTCCACGCAGTTCTACTCGAAGGCTTGTTCTTCACTTCCCCTGAGGGTGACCTCCAGGTCCAGACGGAGACCGGAGAGAACATTCCCGTCCGAGACAGACTCGTGCCCTTGGTAGGGCAGCACATCCAACTGGCCGTACACCATGTCCCGAGCGGGGGGATAGACCTAGCCGCTTGGGGGTGGGGAAGTTGTCAGTGGAAACCCGCCGACTGTCCGGCAGGTCACCACAAGAAGCCGGGTTTTTTGTTTTCCTTCGCCGGGAATGGTGTACTGGAACAAGATCCTTGGAGGTTGGGCTCAACCCACATCAGGTTCTCGATGATGCCGGGCCATTATGGGCGTTTGGCCGCCGCCACCATCCCGGACATCGAGAGCATGAAAGATGAAATGGCTGCGATGGACCCAGACGTTTTGGGGGTAAAGATAAGCGAGTTGCATGAGATGGTCCGGAAACTGTCCGAGGGAAAAGTGAAATGAACTACTTTTCGGGACGTGTCCACACCGTCATCTATAGCGATGACGCTCGGGAGTTCTACATCCTGCGTGTCTCCCTGGATGCCGAGAAGCCCCCCGCCAACGGGACGCCGCAAGAGGACCAGAAGTGGTTGTCGACGCTCGTATCCGACAAAAAGAAAAGCATGGTGACGGTGAAAGGCAACGTCCCTGGCATGGCCATAGCCGTCGGAACTTGGTTCGGGTTCGAGGCCGAGTGGGAGACTCACAAGGAGAAAGGCCGCCAGCTCGCTATCCGCAAGGCCCCTGTTTTCAAGGGGGGCTGGGATGCCGATAAGGCGGCCAAAGTGCTGGTCGCTAATGGGGTGGGGGAACTCCTGTGCATGAGGATCCGTCAGCATTTTGGGGAAGACGGTTTCGTGCAGGTTTTATCGGATCCGGAGAAGCTGGCGCAAACCCCCGGGGTGGATAAGTTCTCTGCCGCACATCTCACTCAACGGTGGCAGACGGCCCAAGCGTATTTCAGAACGCTTGGATTCTTGAATGACCTCAGCCTCCCGCCAGGGACAACCCGACAGGTGTGGGCAACTTTCAAGGACAACGCCGAAGCGGTTTTGAGTGATGATCCATGGGCGCTCGTGCAAATCGAGGGGTTCAGTTTTCCCCAGGCTGATGAGATCGCCAGCCGTCTAGGACTTCCGGGGGATTCCCCCAGGAGACTTCGTGGGGCGGTGCTTTACACATGCAAGAGCTTTCGTTCGTTTGGGCATCTCTATCTCACCACGGGTCAGGTGGTGGCTGGGGTTTCAAGTCTCTTGCAGGGTCGAACCCCTCAGGATATTGCGGAATCTCTAGCGGATCTGCACAAAGATGAACTCCTTGTGCTCGACAAGAAGGCCCGGCCTGGGACGATGGCCGTTTACGAGCCATGGTTCCACAAGATCGAGAAAGATGGGGCGGCGATGCTCCAGGCTCGCCAGAAAACGGCGGCTTACGCTCCGGATGCGAATGACCCAGCAGTGTACCTCCGGCAGCTTGGGGCCATGGGGGCTCACACCCAGGAGGCGTCGGCGACAGGGGATTTGGCGCATACCGTCGCTACGGTCGTAGACGATTGGAGCCAGATCGGACATTTGAAATTCTCGGACGCCCAGAAGGCGGGGGTAGTGAGAGCACTCATGGAGCCGGTGTCCATCCTAACCGGACTCCCCGGAACAGGTAAGACGACGAGTTTGAAAGCGGTGGTACGGACGCTCAAGGACTGCGAGATCCCGTTTCTCCTCTGTGCTCCGACAGGGATCGCGGCGAAGAATCTGGCGACCCGGACGGGGGCTAGGGCTTCAACCATCCACAGGGCTTTCTCCGCCCGGGGCAGGAGCGACGACACGCGGGAAACGTCCTATTCCGGCGTGACCGGGACAGCGGGGGTTGTGGACTCCTCGGGTGAGGGCCAGCAATGGGGCTACGGGCCGGACAAGCATTATCCAGCCGATGTGGTTGTTGTCGATGAAGCCAGCATGGTGGACCAACAGCTTCTTTACCGGCTGCTCACGAGTACGGCTCCCGAGTGCCGGATCGTGTTCGTGGGAGATGCGGCCCAGCTTCCTTCGGTCGGCCCTGGGAATGTCTTGAGGGACCTCATCGCGTCCAAGCAGTTCCCTGTGACGAGTCTCACGGAAATCTTCCGCCAGGACGAGGTAAGTGGCATCGTCACGGCGGCCCACGCCATTTTCCACGGCAGGATCCCCGAGACGTCCAAGGATTTTCAGTTGGCGGAGGTGTCGTCGGAGGAGAAGGGGCTCGAAACCATCTTGAAGCTGGCGGAACGGTTGTACGCGGACCGGGAGAACTTCCAAATTCTCAGCCCCCGTCACGCGGGACCCCTCGGGGTGACGAACCTGAATTCCCATCTGCGGGCGCTTCTGAACGCCAAGGAGTCGGGACAGTACGAAATCAAGCTCGGGGGCGACACCATCCGGGAAGAAGACCGGATCATGGTTATCCGGAACGACTACAACTACAAGCAGCCCATCTACAACGGAGACGTAGGGAAAGTGTCCCGGGTTGACCGAAAGGCCAAAGTCGTCGAGATCAAGATATTCGGGGATGTACCCTTGGTTGTCCCCATTCCGTTCGCCAAGGTGCCCCGGACGATCCGGTTGGCCTACGCCTGCACCATCCACAAGGCACAAGGTTTGGAGTACGACAACATCGTGATGCCGATCGTGGACTCTTTCAAGCACCAACTACAGAGGAATCTCCTCTATACGGCGGTTACGAGGGCTCGGAAGAAGGTCATCCTCGTCGGGACCTCTTCGGCACTTGCCAAGGCGGTCGCTAACGACCGTGAGGATTTGCGGAACACCCTCTTCGTGGATCGACTTCTCAACCCCTAAATTTCTCCCTCTTTTTTTCCTCGGTTTTGGGGTAGAACCGTTTGGGTTCCACCTGTCCAAAGGCTACGGCCGAACCAGGCGGTAAAAAGAGGATATACAGATGAATGCCAAAAAGGTTCCCGCATCAGCCCCGGCCTTGTCGCCCGAGGACAAAGAACAGATCAAGGCCCTCGCCAAGAAAATCAAGGTCACAAAGACCGTCTGCACTCGGTCGGTCAAAGGGAGGTCAGGAGATACCTACGTCGGCTTTGCAGCCGCCTGGGACACAATCCAGGAGGACGGCGGCCACAATCTCCTGCACGCTGGGGAGACGGAGGAATCCCCCCTGGTTCCAGGGATGACTCTCAGGGAATCGCGGCTTGCCGCACTCATTCTTGGGATGCAAGCTGACCTGGCCGCGCATGATCATGCGATGGCGGGCGGTAACATCACTCCAGAGCAGCGCCATGTCGCCATCCGAGCCGTCAAGAACAACTACGCCCTGCTCATGGCCGACATCCTCCATGCGGACGGAAACGGCACCGGCACCGAGTTGCATAACGGCAAGAATGGTGGAAAAAACGGAGGGGAGTAAATGTCCGATCAGATAGAAACCCCTGAACCCCCACGTTTGGAGCTTGACCCCGAGGTTGTCGAGGCCGTTTACGAGGAGCTTGGTCAGCTCGACGTCACGTTGGATGCGGACCCGTTGGTTTACGGGCCGAAGCGCCTGAACAACAAGGTCGCGGAACTCCGTGCCATGCTTTCCCGGTGTGAGGCGCTGTTCCTCCAAGTAGCTCAGGATCGGCATAGGTTCAGCCGGGCACACCGGATGATGTCTGTTACCCTCGATCTGGCAAAAAAACACCTCTATGACAAAGACCCGGAGGTCCGAGCCGGACGTAGCGTGTCCGACCGTGACGCCATCGCTACGGGAAAACTCTCAGATGCGGTACTCGAAACCAACCGTCTCGAATTGGCAGTCCAAGACCTCGATGCTCTGTTGATGGTCATCAAAGCGAAACGGGCCGATTTGCGGGATGCAGAGGGGCGTCTACGAGATCAGATGCGCTTGTGTTCCGAAGAGATCGGTCTGGGTGGTCGGTGGGGGTCGAAGGTTCCTGGAGCCCCGGAGTTGGAACCCGGCCAGGGGCGAGCAGTCGGGGCCGATGTGCAGGATGTCGAGAATCTGCTTGCCGGTATCGACGCGGAGATGCATCTCCCACCGTTGGAAGATGGCGACGAAGAGGGGGAGGAGGAGGAGGAGGAGGAGGAGGAACCAACCCGACCTCCGGCGAAGGAAGAGCGGCCTTCACTCGGGCGTGTGTTCGAGAATATGAAGGGTACACCGCCTGACGCCGCTGAGGTCCAACCCTTACCGGCCAAAGATCCCGTTTTGGGAGAGTCGGAGATTACCCCTTCTCCCGTGGATGCGCCCGATCCTCCGCATCCCACTGTCCAAACCCCTTGGACGTTGGATGCGGATAGCGAAGACGAGGAAAACCCCTCTTTCGAGTCTGCGCCCAATGGTGGATCATTCCCCAGTGTCGACTCTCTGAGGGGGAGCCCTGTGGCTGGGGCTGTGGAGGCAGACAATTTCATCGATCAGCTAGAGAGCGAGACCGACAAAGATGGGAAGACCCGTATAGGGCCTCTCCCTGATGATGTGATCGAGAGCTTGCTCGATTCTTTTTTGTGAAACTATTTTTCCCGTTGGAGTAGATAGAGGCGGCGGGCTCTGTCTCCACAAACACCGACTTCAGTTCCGCCCAGGAGAGAAAAATGGCTACAGGTTTCCAGCAATTCGGTTTTGGCCGCGATGACGACAACATCGGTCAAAAATCCAACAAGTTCAAGGCGGAGCAGGGCAAGACCTACCGCATCAGTTTCGCGTGGTGGGCTGGTCTGGACGAGGGGAAGATGGACCTCGATGCCCCGACCCCGGAATTCGTGGGGGCCATGCGCCACTACAAGGAAGGTGTCGGCTACTTCCTGAACAAGGGGCCGGAGTACACGGCGCTTGCGGGACCCCCCAAGCAAGCGATCGGGTCTGTCATTATCGTGTGGCCGACGGACAGCAAGGGTGAGTTGGACAAGAACCGTCTCGCCAACGACGACGGGATTGAGGTTCTGCCCTGGATCTTCTCGGCGGACAAGTACAAGCAGTTCGGCCAGATCCACAGCGAGTTCCCGGTCGGACAGCACGACGTGAAGCTCACCTGCACCGATACCCAGTACCAGAAGATGACCTTTGCTCCGTGCAAGGAGTCCATCCTTCGGAAGCTCATCGAAAACCCCAAGGCGAAGCCGATCATCGACCGGATCCTCGCCAAGGTGTCCGAGATTGCCGGGAGTCTCCAGAACGAGATTGCTCGGGACATGACCCTCGACGATATTCGCGAGAAGCTCTCGGGCGGCGGTGGGGGTTTCGCCAAGAAGGGCGGCAACGCCGGAATGGGCGGCGCTGTGGCCGGAGAGAACATCGACGATCTGGTAGACAGCCTCCTGGATTAGTTCGGTTGGGGGGAGGTTCGTGCAAACCCTTGGATTGGATCCGTCTCTCACGAACTTCGGGTGGGCGCTCCATGACTCCGAGGCTGCCGGGAAAGCCCGATGTATCGAGAGGGGTCGATTCCAGACCTCTTCCAAGACCCTCTTCACAGACCGTTACTGCGATCTGAGAGAATCTCTCAGGGCCTTGTTGCAACGCACCGGGGTCCTGAGAGTCGGCGTCGAGTACCCCGTTTTCAACGACCTCTATTCCGAAGGGATGTACGGGTTGTTCCTATACACTTGTGAAGCCCTACGTCTGGAAAAACGCGACATCGTGTTTTTCTCTCCCATGCAAGTCAAGGCACATGCCCGTCTGTCTCTCGGGCGTCCTCCAAACTGGAAGATGCTGAAGCCCGACATGGTCGAGGCCGCAAAAGTGGACGCTGGCGGCAAAGGCACATGGAACCATAACGAGGCTGACGCCTACCTAGTGGCCCGTACGGCAGCCCGTTTCTGGTCTCTTTTTGACGGTTCCCTGACGGAGGAGGATCTGACCGTTCCAGAGAAACACCAATTCGCGAGTATCCACACTTTCAAACGAGGCAAACGAGCGGGAGAGACCGTACATCGGGGAATTGTGTACCGAGAAGACGAACGCTTTTTCCAATGGACGAAAGACTTGTGATGCCTGCCAACGTAGTCGAGGAGAAATGAATGCCCCCCAGGAAGAACACACCCAAGAAAGAAATCAACCCACTGACCTTGGGGGCCGCTGCTGCCTCCAAGGCATTCAAGGGGGAGTACGGGGCTGTTACCCTCGATCCCAATTCGCATCGTAAGTCCAGGGAGCATTTGAGTACGGGTTCTGTTGTCCTCGACTACATCATCGGTGGACGTCCTAACAAGCACGGGATTCTCCCGTGCCCAGGACTTCCCCGAGGGGCTATCACCGAAATCTGGGGTCATGAAGGCGCGGGCAAGACCACCGTAGCACTGACCGCCTCGGCCAAGACATGCAAGGACGGGGCTCGGAATGGGGGCCCTGGAACAGTCGTCTACATCGACTGGGAACATGCGGTTGATGTGTCCTACGCCAAGACTATCGGCGTTCCTGTGGACGACCCCAATCGGTTCATGTTGGTTCAGCCCACGACTCTGGAGCAGGGATTTGGGGTTATCTGGACGATGGCGAAAAGCGGGGTTGACCTGATCGTCATCGACTCGATCGGTGCTGGGATCCCCGAGGCGTTTCTCAAACAGAAGGATTCCGAGAAGGGTGAACTCGGTAGGGTCGGGCTCCAGGCTGCCAAATGGTCGAAGATCCTTCCCGAGCTGATGCGGGAGATTTCGGTCTCCCGTACGACGATCCTTGCGATCAGCCAACTACGGAAGAAGATCAACACGGGCTTTGGTGCCGGACGGGGTCCGTCGGACACCCCTCAGGGTGGTGAGGTCTGGAAGTTCTACTCGTGGGTTCGTCTCGGGTTCCGGCGCGTCCAGTACGAGAAGGGGAAGATTTACGATCCCCTGACGCACTCCGCTATCGAGACAGCGGTCAAGAGCGTCATCAACGCCAAGCTGGAGAAGTGCAAGGTTTCCCCCTCCCAAGGGCGGGAAGCCACGATCCATATCGCGTTTGGCGAGGGCATCGATGACTTGCGCTCTGTGCTCGACATCGCGGTAGCGCACAAGATCATCGTGCGGGAGGGGGCTTGGTACAGCTTCCAGCCCGCAAGCGGCACGGTCATCAAGATGCAGGGGATGGATAAGCTCCGGGATGCCCTCAAAGAGGTCCCTGGGCTCCTCGACGAGCTGCATCAGAGGGTGATCGGCAAGATCACGGCTCTGCCAGATGGCATGTCCCTCATCTCGGGCGACGAGATCGATGACGAATCCGATTTGTCCGATTTGTCCGATCTGGACGAAATCATCGGAGACAAACCGGAAGTCGTGGTTGAGGGGGCAGAAGAGGCAGAGGAGGAGGAAAACGGGTAGTCCCGATCTTCCCTTTTCCCTTGAGTATGAGAAAATGGGGTTTCCATGACGGTGAAGGTTCGAGTGCAGGATTTCCAGAGCATCAAGGATGCCACTTTGGACATCCAAGGTCTCACGGTTATCACGGGCCCTAACAATAGCGGCAAGTCCGCTTTCATGCGAGCCATCCGAGGCGCGGCCCAGAATACTAGAGGGAATGCCTTTGTTCGTCGGGGGGCCGCCAAGTCGAAGGTCGATTTGACCTTCGACGACGGCCACACCTTGACATGGGAGAAAGGGGCTAAGGTAAAACCCACCTTCACCGTAGATGGCGGCCCTCCCATCCATCCGGGCCAAGGTGTCCCGGATGAGGTACGGGCGCTCGGCATCCGGCCTATCAAGGCGGGTGGGGAGGATATCTGGCCGCAAATCGCCCCCCAGTTCCATCAGGTTTTCCTGATTGACCAGCCCGGCTCCGTTTTGGCGGAAGCCGTGGCTGACGTGGAGCGGGTCGGCCAACTCCATGCAGCACTCAAGTCTGCCAGGAGTGACCAAACCAGGGCTGCCTCGACCCTACAAGTCCGTCAGGGGGATGTGAAGAGCCGCGCCGAGGAACTCGCGACTTTCGAGGGGCTCGATCAAGTTGTCGCAGAGATCAAGACAATCGAAGCCGATACTCTGAGGGCAGGGAAAATCCAAAGGGCCGTCGAAGGGCTCGGGGCTTTGCGGGATCGGCTACATGATGCGGAGGCGCTTGTTGAATCTCTGGCGGGAGCCGAGCTGATCGACCTGCCCCCTGAGTCCGCTGTCACGAAGCCCCAGAAGCTCCTAGGGGAGCGTGACGTCCTTTCCGCCATCAAGGGCCGCTTGGATACCGCAAAGGCTTCTGAGACCTATTGGGCTCCTCTGAGTGGCGTGTCTGTGCCTTCTCACGAAGCCGTGTCAACTCTCCAACAGGGCCTCGATGACTTGGGGGAGATGCGTAGGTTGGAGTCCCGGCACACGGCGGCCAAGGCCGCAGCGAGTAAGTGGAGCCCTCTTGAAGGGGTCACCTTAGACGCCGATGAGGCGTCTGCATCCAAGGTGCTCTCGGCGCTCGGGGTGATCATCGGTCTGGAGCGGCGTTTGGAAGATGCATTGGGACGATGCACAGACCTGGAATCTCGGGTAGTAGAAGCCGGGGGAGAAGCGGCCCAAGCGGAAAAGGATTTCCAAGACCTCCTGGAGGAGTTCGGGGAATGTCCGGTTTGCGGAGGGTCCACAGAGGCACATGAATGCTGACTCTCGTCTGGCGAACCGACGCACACATGGCTGATGATGCCCCGGCATCACGAACGGACGACTGGACCGAGACGGTTCTCGGCAAGTTGGAGCAAGTAGGGGAGATCGCCAGATCGGTTGCTGCCGACGCCGTGATCGATGGGGGGGATCTCACCCACATAAAAAGCCCGACCCGAAACAGCCACCATCTCGTGCGCCGGATTGCCCAGGTCCAGGCCGAGTACCCGTGCCCCACCTACAGTTGCATCGGCAACCATGACGTGAAATATGGGGATTACTCTAATATCGGGGAGGGCCCTCTGGGGGTCCTCTTCGAGGCTGGAGTGCTCCACAGACTCTATGACGGGCACGAGGCCGTTTTCGAGGCCGGTGGGGTATCTGTCCGTGTGGCGGGTATACCGTACCACGGGGTCCACTATGACCTCAACCGGGTCAGTACGATCACCAAGGGCAGCGAGGATTACCTTGTCGTCGCCGCCCACCTCCTGGCCTCGGCGCAGGGCGGCTCGATGTTCGAGGGGGAGGACATCCTCAAGTACGGCGATCTGGCGAACCTCGACCCGGACGTCTGGTGCTTCGGCCACTGGCACAAGGACCAGGGTGTCCAGACGATCGGAGGCAAGAAGTTCGTGAACATTGGCAGCCTCTCCCGTGGGGCGCTCTCGATGGATGAGTTAACCCGAAAACCCTCGGTTGCCATCTTGCGGTTTGACGGGAAGGGTGTCTCCGTAGAAGTCCGGCACTTGAAAGTCGAGCCTCCTGAGAAAGTCCTCGATCTGGATCGCCGGGTACGTGCCGAAGCACGGGATTTGACCATGGATGCCTTCGTAGATTCTATCAAGACGACCCTCAAGGGCCGCCCAGATGAATCTTTACTCGCTAAGGTTCAGGCGCTCAAGGACACTCCCGACGAGGTCAGGGAGCGGGCAACAGGGTACCTGGAGAAAGCGGGGGCGAAGTGAACAGCAATTTTGGGCGGAAGTGGGTGAAGTCGAAGCCCTGCCACGCAGCGTCTCAAGGTATGCGCTGTGGGAATACTTACGGAGGCCGAGATCGTGACCCTCCCCTCTGCGCCCACCACCTGAAGCTCTACAAGACGGGCAAGACCATCGAAGGGTACGACGGAAAGGTCTACGAAAAAGGCTAAATTCGGGGCCTTTTGTGGGTAGAAGCCCATATGAACAAGCCAGAGATCGTCATTTTGATGGGCCCTCCCGCTGCGGGCAAGAGCACCCAGATCGAGCCCCTGCTCGACGAGGGGTATAAAGCCCTGAACCGAGACTCCCTAGGAGGGAGCCTGGACGGCCTTGCGGATCACTTGACCACAGCGTTCGGTCAGGGCGCTCGCCACTTCGTTCTGGACAACACCTACCCCACGGTGGAGTCCAGAAAGGCGACGATCGCAGCGGCCAAGGCCCTCGATCTTCCGATCCGGTGCCAGGTTCTCGCGACCACCCCCGAGCAGGCCCAGTTCAACGCCGCCCGTCGGATGGTCCAGAAGACGGGCAAGCTCCTCGACGTCACGGGGCTCAAGGCCCTCAAGAGCCCCAATATGTTTCCCCCGGTCGCCCAGTCAGCGTGGTTCAAGAGGTTCGAGATGCCCACGGTGGCGGAGGGCTTCGTCTCCGTCGAGGAGGTCCCCTTTGTCCCGGTGTTCGGCGAGAGGTACAAGAACCGGGCGTTGATCTTCGACTACGACGGGACGCTCCGTGTGACCAAGAGCGGCAAGAAGTACCCCAGTGACCCCGACGATGTCGAGATCATGCCAGGGCGTCGGGAGACGCTGGACAGGTACAAGCGGGAGGGCTACAGGTTCCTCGGGGCGTCGAACCAGTCCGGGTGCTCCAAGAAGCCCAGCGACCCCAAGTACGTCTCCGAGGAGGCGGCAAGGGCGTGCTTCGATCGGACGAACACGATGCTCCGGCAGGAGATCGAGGTCCAGTTCTGCCCCCATCGGGCCGGGCCGCCGATGTGCTGGTGTAGAAAACCCTTAGCTGGCATGTTCATCTACTTCATGGAAAAGTACGCTCTGAACCCGGCGGACTGCGTAATGGTGGGCGATATGACGAGTGACGCCACTTTCGCGTTCCGCAGCGGGATCAAGTTCGTTCACGAGAGGGATTTTTTCGTATGAACAAGCTACTGGTCGAACTTGTCCCGGCGACGACATGGGGGGATAACCTCCGGAGTCGCCTGTCCAAGGCCCAGTGGGACACCCTCCGTCGGGAAGCCTACCAGAAGGCTGGGCACGTCTGTGAAATCTGCGGTGGCAAGGGCCGGAAGCATCCTGTCGAGGCGCACGAGCGATGGGCCTACGACGACATCAACCATGTCCAGACCCTCGTAGGCATCGAGGCCCTGTGCCCGGATTGTCATTCAGTGCGCCATTTGGGGAAAGCCTTCATGGATGACCGGGGCAAGCAGGCGATTGCCCATCTCGTCAAGGTGAACGGGTGGGGGCGTAGGGAGCTGGACGATCATGTCCGCAAGGCGTTCAAGGTCCACGCGGAGCGGTCTGAGCATCCCTGGACGCTCGACCTGTCCTGGCTGGAAGGGAAGGGGATCGAGACGTGAGATTCCGATTGGCTGTCTGGATTCAGGGATTCAACGATGAGGTCTTCGGTTGCATCCGTGCCTGGTGGGACCGCCCTCTGGTTGAGGTTATGCGGGTGAGTCCGAGGTTCCGGCGTATCCGGGAGTGGTGGCGGACCTGGCGCTACGGGCCTGAGTACACGATCCTGGTGGACGAGGTTGAGATCGCCAAGGTCCGGACGAAGAAAGCATCCCTTGACGTGGACATCTCTCCGGGAACGATCTGCGGCCGAGGCAAGGTGACAGTGCTGGGGCCGAAGCCAGTAAAGCTCAAAGTGACGGTTTACTCCGAGGCGGTTTAGGGTGGGTAGATCATGAAAGACCTAGCAAAACGAGCGGTCACTTGGGTCCGTGTGACCTTTGGCGAACAAGCCTTGGCTCGGAAGGAACGTGCTGCCCGATGCCTCGAAGAAGCGGCCGAATTAGCACAAGCAGAGGGGGTCACGGTGGACCAAGCGGAGCGGATTGTCCAACGGGTATACAGCCGTCCTGTGGGTGACCCTCATCAGGAAGGAAGTGATCTCGGCTTTTGTCTTTTGGCCTGGGGTGAGGTGACGGGCTTCAACATTGAGGAGGCCGTGCAGGCTAAGCTAGACGAGGTTGAAGCCATACCGACGGAGCACTGGCGCAAGAAGCTCAAGGACAAGATCGAGGCAGGGACGATTACTGGCTAAAAAGCCTCGGTTTTAGGGTAGCTGGAGGTATGGAATGCCCACGATGCACAAGTGCGGGCTGCCCCGTCTGCAACGACTCCGGGACTGTCTTCTCCCATAAGGGGGATCTCCCTTGGCTTGAGCCCCGGATCATCCTCTACCACATCCACGGAAGCCGGGCCTACGGGACTCACCGACCCGACTCCGACTACGACTTCAAGGGCGTGGCCGTTCCCCCGGCCGCGTACCGGGGCGGGTTCATGCACCGCTTCGAGCAGGCGGAGGTCCGAGAGCCGATGGACGCTGTGGTGTTCAGCATCCAGAAGTTCATGGACCTGGCGGCTTCATGTAATCCAAATATCGTTGAAATGGCCTTCGTGGACGAGGGGGACATCCTACTTTGCACCAGCATCGGTCGCAGGATCCTCGACGCCCGGGACCAGTTCCTCTCGAAGAAGGCTCTTGGGTCATTCAGGGGATACGCTATGTCCCAACTGGCTCGCATTAAGACCCATAGGCGATGGATTCTGGAGCCTGTGACGGCCCCTCCGACCCGTGAGGACTTCGGACTCAAGCCACTCGGGACAGACATCGAGAAGGGCCAGCTCCTCGCTGCAATGTCCATGGTGGCGAAGAAGATGGACTCGTGGGCCATCGACTTCGAGGATCTGTCCGAGGCGTCGAAGATTTACATCTTCGAGCAGATCCGGAACTACCTGGCCGAGGTGTCCATCGGGTCGGACGAGAAGTTCATGGCAGCCGGTCGGCTCGTGGGTTTCTCCGAGAACTTCCTGGAGCTTCTCGATAAGGAGAAACGCTACAAGAAGGCCCAAGACAACTGGAAGTC
>Ga0307375_10000926_pt1 | contig 33883 bp, 34 predicted proteins | sample TR1MG_FD_202531 | JGI IMG/M metagenome (GOLD analysis project Ga0307375, IMG submission 202531) | Soil microbial communities from Risofladan, Vaasa, Finland - TR-1 | ecosystem: Environmental > Terrestrial > Soil > Coastal area > Acid sulfate soil | place: Finland: Risofladan, Vaasa | collected... | reverse complement strand
TCCTGCTTGTTGAATGTGGTATTTGCGTTCAGATTGATCGAGGGCATCAGCAGGGAACGGCCCTGTGACAATTTTTCCTTGCCGGCTTGTTGCGTGGCGCGCGCAGCGGCAAACACCGGGTCGTTCGACTGCGCGGCGCGAAAGGTTTCCAACAAATCGGCAGCTTGCACCCAGCCGCTTGAGGCCAGCAATGTTGCCAGGAAGATCGATTTTAATTTCATCAGTTTTTGCACAATCTCAATATCTTGCCGCCTTGATTCACAAACCCGGATAAATTCAAAATACGAACCGTTCGGGCTGCAGCGCGTTTTGCAGCGGTTTGACGCAGGTTTCCATGATGTTGACGGTTTCGTAGGTGTCCTGGGCAATACGGGTGATCAGCCTGGCTTCCATCACCGGCGCATCGCCGACGATGGCAAACAACCGGCCACCCACGTTCAGGCTGTTCTGAAACGTCGCCGGCAACACCGGCGTCGAACCGGTCAGCACGATGACGTCGTAACTTGCCCCGCCACCCCATCCGAGTGCGGCATCGCCGATTTCCAGCGTGATATTGTCGCGATGATGGGCGTGCAAATGTTGTTTTGCCGTGGCATTCAATTCCGGCACGATCTCGACCGTAGTGACATGCCCGGCCAGCATGGAAAGCAGCGCGGTCAGATAGCCGCTTCCGGTACCCACCTCCAAAACCTTGTCGTTGCGGCCAAGGTGCAGCTCCTGTACGGTACGCGCTTCCAGCTTGGGCTGCCACATAGCCTCACCATAACCCAATGGGATCTCCATATCCATGAAGGCCAATTCGCGCATGGCTGCCGGCACAAAATGCTCGCGGCGAACGTGTTTGAGCAGGTCCAGGATCCGCCCTTCCAGCACTTCGCAAGGGCGAATTTGCTGTTCTATCATGTTGAAGCGTGCCTGTTCCATATCCAGCATTCCCCTCTCCCAAATCATCCGTCATTGTTGTGTATTCAGCAGGGCAGTATAGCAAGCCAGTCCCCGTGGCTCAATGATGCCGTGTTTGGCTTGCTTTTCGCTGCCCTTTCCATTACCTTGCGAGACTCGCTAGGGGTCTTCGCCGGCATAGGAAACGGGCGGAGTGAGATACACCCTTTGAACCTGTACGGGTAATGCCGTCGTAGGGAAGCATCCACCCGGTGCTTCCCTAACTATTAGGAGCATCGCATGAACGCCAATCCAAAATTCATTGTACCCAAATTCAGCGCCGAAGCCGCGCACGTCGATGCCGCCGCAGTCAAGCCGTTGCCAAACTCTCGCAAGGTGTATGTGCAAGGCAGCCGCCCCGATCTGCTGGTGCCGATGCGCGAAATCTCCCAGGCCGAAACGCCGGCCAGCATGGGTGCGGAAGTCAATCCGCCCATCTATGTATACGACTGCTCCGGCCCTTACACCGACCCGGCGGTGAAGATCGACATCCGTTCCGGTCTGGCCGCGTTGCGCGAAGGCTGGATCGCCGAGCGCGGCGACACCGAAACGCTGGACGAGCTCACTTCCGACTACGGGCAGCAGCGCCTGAACGATCCGGAGCTGGCGGAGATGCGCTTCAATTTGCGCCGCGCCCCGCGCAAGGCCAAGCCCGGCAAGAACGTCACGCAGATGCACTATGCCCGCGCCGGCATCATCACGCCCGAGATGGAATACATCGCGATACGCGAGAACCAGCGCCGCGAGGGCCTTTCCGAGATGATGCTGAAACAGCATCCGGGCGAGAACTTCGGCGCATCCATGCCCAAACAGATCACGCCGGAATTCGTGCGCAGCGAAGTGGCCGCAGGGCGCGCCATCATCCCGGCCAACATCAATCACCCCGAAGCCGAACCGATGATCATAGGCCGGAACTTCCTGGTCAAGATCAACGCCAACATCGGCAACTCCGCACTCGGCTCGAGCATCCAGGAAGAAGTGGAGAAGATGACCTGGGCGATCCGCTGGGGCGGCGACACGGTCATGGACCTGTCCACCGGCAAGAACATCCACGAGACCCGCGAATGGATCATCCGCAATTCGCCGGTACCGATCGGCACGGTGCCCATCTACCAGGCACTGGAAAAGGTGAACGGCAAGGCCGAAGACCTGACCTGGGAGATCTTCCGAGACACGCTGATCGAACAGGCGGAGCAGGGCGTGGACTATTTCACGATCCATGCGGGCGTGCTGCTGCGCTATGTGCCGCTGACCGCAAAACGCATGACCGGCATCGTGTCGCGCGGCGGCTCCATCATGGCGAAGTGGTGCCTGGCGCATCACAAGGAGAGTTTCCTGTACACCCACTTCGAGGACATCTGCCAGATCATGAAGGCCTACGACGTGAGCTTCTCGCTCGGCGACGGACTGCGTCCCGGCTCGATCTACGATGCCAACGACGAGGCACAGCTCGGTGAGTTGAAGACCTTGGGCGAACTGACGCAAGTCGCATGGAAACACGATGTGCAGGTGATGATAGAAGGGCCCGGCCATGTGCCCATGCACCTGATCAAGGAGAACATGGACCTGCAACTCAAGTGGTGCCACGAGGCGCCGTTCTATACACTCGGTCCTTTAACCATGGACATCGCGCCCGGCTACGACCACATCACCAGTGCGATCGGCGCGGCGATGATAGGCTGGTTCGGTACCGCGATGCTGTGCTATGTCACGCCCAAGGAACACCTCGGCCTGCCCGACAAGGACGACGTGAAGGAGGGCATCATCACTTACAAGATCGCCGCGCACGCCGCCGATCTGGCCAAGGGGCATCCCGGCGCGCAGATCCGCGACAACGCGCTGTCCAAGGCGCGCTTCGAATTCCGCTGGGACGACCAGTTCAATCTCGGCCTCGACCCGGACAAGGCGCGCGAATTCCACGACGAGACGCTGCCCAAGGAATCCGCCAAGGTCGCGCATTTCTGCTCGATGTGCGGCCCGCATTTCTGCTCGATGAAGATTTCCCAGGATGTGCGTGAATTTGCGGCAAAGGAGGGCGTGTCCGAACAGGAAGCGCTGGCAAAGGGTATGGAAGTAAAATCTGTCGAGTTCGTCAAGAAGGGCGCGGAGATTTACAGCAAGGCGTAACTGCAAAACTGCATCGCCATTTCAACCACCGATGTTCATCACTTATCTAAGGAGAAAATCATGGCCAAAGACAGCGTTTATCGTATCACCGAGCTGGTTGGAACCAGCAAAAAATCCTGGGAGGATGCCGCCGCGAACGCGGTCAACACCGCCTCAAAAACCCTGCGGGACCTGCGTGTCGCCGAAGTGATCAAATTGGACCTGGTGGTCGAGAATGGCAAAGTGGCGGCCTACCGGGCGAGAGTAGCCTTGTCTTTCAAGTACGATCCCGAGAAATAAGCAACCCGGAAAACAAGCAATCCAGTTTGCCGTCCGTGCTTTGCTGGGCAGGCCGGCAACTTATTTTGCAAGACTGTACCATTTGATATCCGGTAACGGTGTGGGACAGGAAACAGGCTATGGCACCTGCCGGTGCCCCGGCCTCTTTGAAACAATTTCTTCGACAAAGGTAGTTTATGGATCTGATTTACTGGAAAGCCCTGATACTGGGCATCGTCGAAGGACTGACCGAATTTCTGCCCATCTCTTCCACCGGGCATCTGATCATGGCCGGCGCCCTGCTCGATTTCAACGACGAGCGCGGCAAGGTGTTCGAGATCGTGATCCAGTTTGCCGCGATCCTGGCGGTGTGTTGGGAATACCGCGCCAGGCTGGGCGCGGTGGTCGGCGGACTGGTGCAAAAACAGGAAGCCGCGCAGCGCTTCGTCATCAACCTGTTCGTCGCGTTTTTGCCCGCAGCCATTCTGGGACTGATGTTCGCCACCAGGATCAAGGACTATCTGTTCGCGCCGATCCCGGTTGCGCTGGCCTTCATCATCGGCGGCCTGGTTATTCTGTGGGCGGAAAAGCGCCGGCACGCCGTGCGCATCGAAAACGTCGATGACATGCGCTGGCACGACGCGCTGAAAATCGGCCTGGCGCAATCGCTGGCGCTGATACCGGGCACCTCGCGCTCAGGCGCAACCATCATCGGCGGGCTGTTGTTCGGCCTGTCGCGCAAAGCAGCCACCGAGTTCTCGTTCTTTCTCGCGATACCGACGCTGACTGCCGCGACGTTCTATGAAGTGGTGAAGTACCGCTCCCTGTTTCATGCCCACGACTGGTGGCTGTTCGCAGTGGGATCGGCGGCCTCGTTCGTCAGCGCGTTCCTTTGTGTGCGCTGGTTGCTGCGTTACATCAGCCGCCACGACTTCAGCGCATTTGCCTGGTATCGCATCGTGTTCGGCCTGGTCGTGCTCGGCACCGCCTACAGCGGCATGGTGAACTGGTCGGCAACTTAACCAACCCAACTTTGTCATCCCGCTGTCATAATAGAGACACATAATCACATTGGAGATTCATGACATGGCAAGAATGGTTAATTGTGTAAAACTCGGCCATGAGGCAGAAGGACTTGATCGCCCGCCATATCCGGGCGCGCTGGGTCAGCGTATATTCGAGAACGTTTCCAGGGAAGCCTGGCAGGGCTGGTTGAAATTTCAGACCATGCAGGTAAACGAAAACCGGCTCAACCTTGCCGATGCGTCGGCGCGCAAACTCCTCGCCACGATGATGGAAAAGTATTTCTTTGGCGAGGGTGTGCAAATGCCGGACGGGTATGTGCCGCCAAAAAATTAAAAGGCCGCAGCTTGTCTAAAAAGTTCGCTCCGCAGCAATTCCTGAACCGCGAACTCGGTCAGCTCGAATTCAATCGCCGCGTGCTGGCGCAGGCTGAAGATGCGAACATCCCGCTGCTGGAGCGGCTGAAATATCTGTGCATCGTCAGCAGCAATCTCGACGAGTTTTTCGAGATACGCGTGGCGGGACTGATGGAGCAAATCAAACTTGGCGGTATAGCAACCAGCGTCGATGGCTTGACCGCGCGGCAGATCCTCCAGTTGGTGCGCGAACATGCGCATCAACTGATAGAACGCCAGTATCAGCTGTTCAACACCGACATCACACCGGCGCTCGCCAAACAGGGCATCAAATTTTTGCGCCGCACTCACTGGAACGAAGCGCAACAGGCATGGGTCAGGGATTTTTTCTTCCGCGAGGTGATGCCGGTCTTGACCCCCATCGGACTTGATCCGTCACACCCGTTCCCGCGCGTACTCAACAAGAGCCTGAACTTTGCGGTGGAACTGCAGGGCAAGGATGCCTTCGGGCGCAACTCGGCCCGGGCCATCGTGCAGGCGCCGCGCGTGGTGCCGCGCACCATCCTGATGCCGCCGGAAATCAGCGGCTGCGAGCATGGCTTTGTTTTTCTTTCATCCATCCTGCATGCGCATGTCGGCGAATTGTTCAGCGGTATGGAGGTGCTCGGCTGTTTCCAGTTCCGTGTGACGCGCAACAGCGATCTGTTCGTGGACGAAGAAGAAGTCAAAAATCTGCGCCTCAGTTTGCAGGGCGAGTTGCCGCAACGCAACTTCGGCGACGCGGTGCGACTGGAGATCGCCGACAATTGCTCGCCGCTGATTGCTGATCTATTGCTCAAGGAATTCAATCTCACGCCGGATGATCTGTATCGGGTGCATGGCCCGGTGAATCTGGTGCGCCTGATGCGGATCCCGGACCTGGTCGCGCGTGATGATTTGAAATTTCCTTCCTTCGTACCCAGCGTGCCCGCCGTGTTGCAAAAAAAGGGCTCGGACATGTTCAAGTTGATGCGCAAAAACGATGTGCTGCTGCATCATCCTTACCAGTCTTTCAAACCGGTGATCGATTTCATCCAGCAGGCCGCCAGCGACCCGAACGTGGTCGCCATCAAACAGACCGTGTATCGCACCGGGGTGGATTCCGAATTGATGGATGCATTGATCGCTGCGGCAAAGGGCGGCAAGGAAGTGACGGTGGTGGTGGAGCTGCTTGCGCGTTTCGACGAGGAAGCCAACATCAATTGGGCAAACCGTCTGGAAGAAGTCGGGGCGCATGTGGTGTATGGCGTGGTCGGGCACAAGACCCACGCAAAGATGCTGATGGTGGTGCGCCGCGAAGACGGCAGGCTGCGCCGCTATGCGCATCTCGGCACAGGCAACTATCATCCGCGTACGGCGCGGCTCTATACCGACTTTGGCCTGTTCACCAGCAACGAAAATGTCTGCGCCGATGTGAGCGAGGTGTTCAGCCAGCTTACCAGTCTCGGCAAGGCGCGCACGCTAAACCATTTGTGGCAATCGCCGTTTTCCCTGCACACCGAAGTGCTGCGTGCCATCCAGAACGAAACACGCCTTGCCCGGTCGGGCAAACGCGCCCACATCATCGCCAAGATGAATGCCTTGCTGGAGCCCGAAACGATCAATGCACTTTACGAGGCTTCCCAGGCCGGGGTTAAAATCGATTTGATCGTGCGCGGCGTGTGCGCACTTCGTCCCGGTGTGGCGGGATTGTCCGAAAACATCAAGGTGCGTTCGGTGATCGGGCGTTTTCTCGAACACACCCGCATTTTTTATTTCCGCAACGATCTGCAACACAACGTATATCTCTCCAGCGCGGACTGGATGGACAGAAATTTTTTCCGCCGCATTGAAGTATGCTTTCCGGTGCTTGACAAAAAACTCAAGAAGCGCGTGATCGACGAGGGGCTAAAAATCTATCTGCAAGACAACTGCCAGGCATGGGACATGGACAGCGCGGGACATTACCGGCGCAAGCATGCGCGCCGTGCGGGAAAAAAATGCGCCCAAAACGAGTTGCTCAATCAGTTCACCCATATCCCCGCCAAGGCGAAATCCTGACTTTATTGCGAACGGCAGTTACCAGCAGCCCACCGCAAAAAGCTGATGCGCGGCCGCCGAAATCCCGGCAATCAAATGGCTGTCGTCAGGCAAAAATACTTTCGGCAATTTCTGTCCTGTCATTGATAACAGGGCCATGATATCCGGGTAAAGTTCAACGCGGTCCCGCGGCGGATGTAATCAGTGTTTCTGCGGGCGGCCTGTTTTGATTTTTTCCAGACTTCCCAGGGCGCGCTTCAATTGTCCCGGATCCAGTTCAGCCAACAGTATTAATCCGGCTCGCAACACTTCACTTTTCTTGACATGCATCTTCGCCTTCAGACAGATATCCTTGATCTCGGCGATCCTGGCATACTCGTTTTGCGGCATGGTAAAGCTGTCGCGCACCACTTTCATTTTGTGTTTTGGTTTCTTTGCGGCTTTTTGCGGCGCGGTTTTGACGCCGGGCTTGGCCACTTGCTTCAAAACCCGTTTTGCCGGGACAGCGCGCTTCTTCACCGGCGGTTTTTTCGCTGAAACTTTGGCTGTGGCCGCAGTGGCGTTTTTGGTTGTCATATCATCCTCTTCGTATTAAAGTGGGACAAACAGTGTATACGGTAAGTGCTGGCAAATAAAATGTAATCTTGGGAGCTGCAATGGATCTGATTTTGTGGCGGCATGCAGAAGCGGCGGATGGCGTACCCGACCACGCCCGCGAACTCACCGCCAAAGGAATCAAACAGGCCGCGAAAATCGCCGCTTTTCTGCATCAGCATTTGCCCGGCGGGCGCCGCATCCTGGTCAGCCCCGCGACCCGTGCCCAACAAACCGCGGCAGCCCTGACCAGCCATTTTACCCTGGCGCCCACCATCTCACCCGGAGCATCCGCACAGGCCGTGCTACAAGCGGCGCGGTGGCCGGATTCCGGAGGTACGGTGCTGGTGGTCGGGCACCAACCGACCCTGGGTGAAGTCGCTGCTCAATTACTGGGCTGCAAGGACACATCGTTAAGCATCAAAAAGGGTGCGTTATGGTGGTTCAGCCGGCGCGAAGACTCTGAACAGGTCATCTTGCGCCTGGTTATCACGCCGGATTTTTTGTAGGCGCGTTCACAGTACTGAGGAGAACGTTATGTTTGAATCTGCCGAACTCGGCCACAAGATAGACAAAGCCACTTACGATGCCGAGGTCCCGAAATTGCGCGAAGACCTGCTCAATGCGCAATTCGATCTGGCACAGAAAGCCGGGTTTCCGGTCATCATTCTGGTCGGCGGCGTGGATGGCGCGGGCAAGGGCGAGACCGTCAACCTGCTCAACGCATGGATGGACCCGCGCCACATAATCGCACATGCGATGGGTGAACAATCGGACGAGGAACGCGAGCGCCCGCCGATGTGGCGCTTCTGGCGCGCGCTGCCGCCCAAGGGCAAGATCGGCGTGTTCTTCGGCTCGTGGTACACCGCGCCCATCGTGGATCGCGTGATGGGCAAGACCAAGGCGTCCGAATTGAACCAGAGCATAGACGAGATCAACCACTTCGAAAAAATGCTCACCAACGAAGGCGCGCTGATTATCAAGTACTGGTTCCATCTCTCCAAGGATACGCAACGCAAACGCCTCAAGAGTCTGGAGAAAGACCCCAAGACGCGCTGGCGCGTCACCGATCTGGACTGGGAGCGCTTCAAACTTTACGACAAATTCCGCAAAATCTCCGAACATGCGCTGCGCGCCACCAGCACGGCGGAAGCACCGTGGATCGTGATCGAAGGCACCGATGCGCGCTACCGCAGCCTGACTGCCGGCAGGATTTTGCTCGAAGCGCTGCGCAAGCGTCTGGACCATTCGGTCAAGGCAACGACTACTGCTGCTGCGCCGTTGCAAGTCACTATCGATCGCTTGAACGTGTTTGACAAACTGGACATGTCGCAGAAGATCGCCAAGAAGAAGTTTGATGATGAACTGGAAAAATATCAGGGCAAACTCAACCTGCTCACGCGCGACGAACGTTTCCGCAACCTGTCCGTGATCGCGCTGTTCGAGGGTTCGGATGCGGGCGGCAAGGGCGGGGCGATCCGCCGCATTACCGGCGCGCTGGATGCCCGCCATTACCGCATCATCCCGGTTGCCGCGCCCACCGAGGAAGAGCGCGCCCAGCCATATTTATGGCGGTTCTGGCGCCACATTCCGCGCACCGGACGCGTGACGATCTTCGACCGATCCTGGTACGGGCGTGTGCTGGTCGAGCGTGTCGAGAAATTCTGTTCCGAAGCGGACTGGATGCGCGCCTACAGCGAGATCAACGACTTCGAGGAGCAACTGGTCAGGCACAACACCGTGCTGGTGAAATTCTGGCTGGCCATCACCAAGGACGAACAGCTGCGCCGTTTCAGGGAACGCGAAAAAACCGGCTTCAAGCGCTTCAAGATCACCGAGGAGGATTGGCGCAATCGAAAAAAATGGAACGCCTATGAAACTGCCGTGTGCGACATGGTGGACCGCACCAGCACCGGGATCGCGCCATGGACACTGGTTGAGGCCAACGACAAGAACTTCGCGCGCATCAAGATACTGAAAACGCTGTGCCGGCAGATCGAGGCGGCGATGCGGCGCAAGTGATTCCAGTCCGCATTTTCAATACGCATGTGCAGGAGCGGGCCCTGCACCACTAATCGCAGTGCTCCTCCGGCTTCAACTCGAAGAAGCGCGGATACTCGGTGGGATGGCCCACCAGCACCTTTACGCAATCGCCCACCTTGTATTTCCCATAACTCATCACCTCGATGCGCTCGTTGCTGTTCAAGGGTTGCACGGTGTAGCGGTTCGCACCGTTGGCGACCTGCGGCGGTTCATCACGACTGTCGCGTCGCTCGCCGATTCCGCTGCCCATGCCCAGCATGATCCCGCCGAAGCTGCCGCCGGTGCCGACTCCAATGCCCATGCCGACACCCACGCGGGTGTCGCTGGGCCTGTTCGCTTCCGCCTGCTTGCGCTCCAGCTCGGTGAATTCATGCACATCCACCACCCTTGCCAGCCTCACGTAGCGCGCATCGTCTTCCAGCCTGGGTGTGCTCTGGCAAGCGGCCAGGATCGCCAGAAAGATCGCTGCAAGAACCGTTTTCATCATTGAACTCCTGCCCTATCTTGGTTGGGTGGTATTGATACAGACTATCTTTTGCGTGCCTTATACATACATGGGTAGTGCAAGTGCCCGCAGGCACGCCGGCCAGGCATTGGCACAGTTCACATGTAAAGGCCGCCCGTACGCTCCAGCCAGTCCGCAATTTTCTCGACCGCGTTTGGGACATTGTTGTCAGAAATGTCTACCGTGAAGCTGGGGAGGGCGGATGCGCCAATCAACTTGCGCATGATTTCCTGTTCGTCCAGGAATATTTGCAGGTTGTCATACTGGGAGGGATTGCCGGAGACCTTAAGCCGTTCGGTTCTGGCCGCTTCGAAAGATTCCGGGGTTCTTGTGCAGAATACCAGGCGGAATCCCAGTGGAAGCAATCTGTCTTCAAGCCACTTGAAATCGTAATGTTTGCCGTATTTGCGCCATTGATACGCCTGGGTAGATATGTGAAATCGGTCAATGATCCACGAATAATAGCGCTGCAACTCAAACAATCGCACCCAGGTCCGATAGGTTTCCATGGCCAATTCTTCTTCATTGGGCTCAAAGTTGATCAAGCCCCGCCCCCAGGGGAAATTGGTGAAAGCGCACCATTCAGCGGAAACAAGTGGCGAGTGATAGCGATATTTGCGCGGACCGACAATACGTGGATGCTCGTTGAGAGCGAATGCTATCTCGGTCTTATAGGTGAGGCGCGTACCTTCAAGTATGACTTTTGGACAAAGTTTCGACATGATTACCAGCTCTTCTTCAACCTGTAGCTCTGCATCTCGGTTATCTTCTGAAGCTAAGCACGACCATGCCTGCTGTAACCAGCAAGATGCCTGCCCAATCGCGCATGCTGGGGCGCTCGCTCAGGAAGATGACCGCGAACAGCGCGACCAGCACCACACTGAACTTGTCCACCGGCGCGACTTTGGAGGCTTCGCCAATTTGTAGCGCGCGGAAATAACACACCCATGAAGCACCGGTGGCCAGGCCGGACAGCGTCAGGAACAGCCACGTTTTTGGGCTGAGCGCAAAAGGGTTGCTCCACTTTCCCGCATAAAACACAAAGCCCGACAAGACCAGCAGGATCACAAAGGTGCGTATCAGCGTGGCTAAATCGGAATCGACGCCTTCCAGTCCGATTTTGGCGAAGATCGCCGTCATCGCGGCAAACACTGCGGATAGTATTGCCCAGTAGAACCAACCGTGCCCTGACAGCATTGAACCCCCTATTTACGAACCGGCTGCACCAACACCCACGGACTGATCACCACTGCCCACAGCAGCTCATCGCGCTCGAACCAGATACCCGCCTGCTCATCGCTTACCTTGCCGAATTTCCCTGCTGCCATCCATACACGGATCTGGGTCGCGTTATCTACAGACACCTGAAACGCCACTTCGATCAGATCGAGATCTTCGGCAACTGCCAGCGCCATCCCCGCGGCAAAAAAGCGTTGCAGATCTTTCCACGCGATTTTCGATGTTTCCAGATTGACCTTGGCGCGGACAATTTCCTGATGATTGGTTCCCGTCATATGCAGATTCTAATCCGGTTATGCTTTCGCGGTCTTCAGATATATATCCTTCAACTCGATGTAAAACTCGGCTGAATACTTGAGATATGCGATCTCTGCATCCGTCAGCTTGCGCACCGCCTTGGCGGGGCGGCCCATGTACAGCATTCCGCTTTCCAGCGTTTTGCCCGGCGCGATCATGCTGCCTGCGGCTATCATCACGCGGTCCGGAATGACCACATCGTCCATGATGATGGAACCCATGCCGATCAGGCACTCGTTGCCTATGGTGCACCCGTGCAAAATCACCGAGTGACCGACCGTCACGTAGTCGCCGACGATTATCGGGGAGCCATCGGGGTGCTCCGGCGTCTTGTGCGACACATGTCCCATGGTCAGATCCTGAACATTGCTGCCCCGCCCGATCTCGATGCTGTTCACATCGCCGCGCAGCACGGTGTTGCACCATACCGAACTGTCATCGGCCAGTTTCACGTCGCCGATGATCTGGCAGCTTGGGTGGAGGAATACCCTTGCACCGCGTGCCGGCGCAGTGTCCAGACAAGTGAAGAATGGCATGGGTCTATCCTTTCAATGAATATCAATGTCCGGGTACTGCAAGCAGACTGCTCACCGATGCATCCAGTGTACCCATGAATCTTTCAACCGCCTCGGTATAAGCGCCCGGCAGACCGAGCTGCTGGTTGATCTCTTTGTGTGTGAGCGCCTGCTCGGACAGCGCGGCACGAACGCCCAATCCAACAGTCTTGGCGGCGAATACCCTGGCCTGTTCGCAAGGCTTATCCGGACGTTTGGTGGAGCATACCAGCAACATCGGCGTCGCATCGGCTGTCAGTACATGGAACGGCGACGCGGATTTCCAGAACGCGGCATCCTTGCCGAACGCGTTGTCATAAAGACGGTAATGCCCGGACTCCATGATCTGCACCACATCCATCGCCGCGCTGTCCAGCACAATTGTGCCAAGCCAGGGGCGCACACCCAGCGATTCCACACTGCCAGGCGATGCCGCAAGCAGCGCCACCAGATGTGCTCCGGCGGAATGCCCCATCAAGATGAACTTCGCCGGATTGCCGCCCCAAGCCGCCGCCCTGGTCTGTGCCGCCGACAATGCGCGTGCTACATCTCCGGCCTGAACCAGCGGATCGGCTTTGGGCAGCAAACGGTAATTGGCCGAAACGAAGATGAAACCGCGCGCCACCCAGCGCGCCACTTTGTTCTCCACCACCGTGTTGCTGGCCTTGTCACCGCGACGCCAGCCGCCGCCGTGCACCATGAAAATGACCGGTGCGTTCTCCGCATGAGCCGGCAGATAAACGTCCATGCGTTGCTCCCCGGCATCGCCGTACGCAATATCCTTCAGCAACCTCGCATCTTTCGGCAGCGTTATCGCGCCCGATGAAGATTCACCATTCAGAGACTGGCCGGTATCCTGCTTCTCTGCCTTGCGCCCCTCCAGCCACTCGCGCAATGGCCCGGCATAGGCGGCGTTGTTGAGCACGGTGAATAACAGGATGATGTGAACAATTTGTTTCATGCTGGCACAAACCGATAAAAATCCTTACGCGCGATTCGCTAAATTGCCGGATTTTCCCAGGCGCGGGATAACGGGCACCTGGCTTCCGCTGTATCCATATCAATTATCCAGCTTCCAGTCCAATTTTTCTCCGGCACGCAGCGGCACCAGGCGAAGTTCACCGAATGGAATGCTGTTCGGCACTTGCCAGCTTTCCTTGCGCAAGGTGACTTTGCCGGTGTTGCGCGGCAGGCCGTAGTAATCCGCGCCGTAAAAACTGGCGAAGCCTTCCAGCTTGTCCAGCGCACCGGCCTGCTCGAACACTTCGGCATACATCTCGATGGCAGCGTGGGCGGTGTAGCAGCCGGCGCAACCACAGTCATTTTCCTTGGTGTGCTGCGCGTGCGGAGCGCTGTCGGTGCCGAGAAAGAATTGCTTGCTGCCGCAGATGGCGGCCTTCACCAGCGCCTCGCGGTGCGCCTCGCGCTTGAGCACCGGCAGGCAGAAGTAATGCGGGCGGATGCCGCCCTTGAACATCGCGTTGCGGTTGTATAGCAGGTGGTGTGCGGTGATGGTCGCGGCGATATTGTCCGCCGCGCCTTTCACAAACTGGGCGGCGTCTTTGGTGGTGATGTGCTCGAACACCACGCGCAATTCCGGCAGGTCCTTCAGCAGGGGTTGCAGCACGCGCTCGATGAACACCGCCTCGCGGTCGAACACGTCCACTGCGGGGTCGGTGACTTCGCCATGCACCAGCAGCGGCATGCCGCAGCGCTGCATCTCTTCCAGCGCCGGATAGGTTTTGCGCAGGTCGGTGACACCCGCATCGGAGTTGGTGGTCGCGCCCGCCGGGTACAGCTTCACCGCGTGCACGATGCCGCTGGCCCTGGCTTTGCGTATCTCTTCGGCGCCGGTATGGTCTGTCAGATACAGCGTCATCAGCGGTTCGAACTGCGCGCCCGCAGGCAATGCCGCGAGGATGCGCGCGCGATAGGCTTGCGCCTGTTCTACGGTGGTGACCGGCGGACGCAGGTTGGGCATCACGATGGCGCGCGCGAACTGGCGCGCGGTATCCGGCAACACCGATTGCATCAGCGCGCCGTCGCGCAAATGCAGATGCCAGTCGTCGGGGCGGGTAAGGGTGAGTTGTTGCACGATAAGTTCCGGCTGGATATATGGGTCAGATTGTAATTCAAAGACGGGCAAGCTGCCTTTTTCGCCGACTAAATTTATCTATCTAATGTGCCTCGTCCCAGTTGTTGCCCTCTCCCAGGCCCACCTCCAGCGGTACCTTCAGTTCGGCGACGTTGCACATCAAGTCGCGCAGTTTTTCCTTCACATGCGGCAACTCATGCTCCGGCACTTCCAGTACCAGTTCGTCATGCACCTGCATGATCAGGCGGCTGTGCAATTTTTCGGTTTCCAGCCAGTGCTGAACCTTGATCATCGCAAGCTTGATCAGGTCTGCCGCCGTGCCTTGCATCGGCGCGTTGATCGCGGCGCGTTCCGCACCCTGGCGGCGCATGCCGTTGCTGCTGTTGATCTCGGGCAACCACAGGCGGCGGCCGAACACGGTCTCTACATAACCCTGTTGTTTGGCCTGTTCGCGCGTGCCGTCCATATATTCCCTCACACCTGGGTAGCGGGCAAAATAGCGTTCGATATAAGCTCCGGCTGCACCGCGGTCTATACCCAGTTGTTTGGCCAATCCAAATACTGACATGCCGTAGATCAGGCCGAAGTTGATGACCTTGGCATAGCGGCGCTGCTCGCCTGATACATCTGCGGGTGCGACCATGAAGATCTCCGCCGCGGTGGCGCGATGGATGTCCTCGTTGTTGGCAAATGCCGCGAGCAGACCCGCATCGCCGGACAGATGCGCCATGATGCGTAACTCGATCTGCGAGTAGTCCGCCGACACTATGCGTGAGCCCTGCGGCGCGATGAACGCTTCGCGGATGCGCCGGCCTTCCGCGCTGCGTATCGGGATGTTCTGCAGATTGGGATCGCTGGAAGCCAGCCGCCCGGTCACTGCCACCGCCTGCGAATAGCTGGTATGCACGCGCCCGGTTTTTCTGTCCATCATCTGCGGCAGTTTGTCGGTGTAGGTGGACTTCAGTTTAGCCATGCCGCGATATTCCAGCAGGATTTTCGGCAGCGGGTAATCGAGTGCGAGTTCCTGCAATACTTCCTCGTCGGTGGAGGGCGTCCCGCTCGGGGTCTTTTTCTTCACCGGCAGCTGCAGCTTGTCGAACAGGATCTCCTGTATCTGCTTCGGCGAATTCAGGTTGAACGGTTGTCCTGCCGCTTCGTGCGCCCTGGCTTCCAGCGCGATCAGCTTTTCGCCCAGCTCGCGGCTCTGGATCTGCAGCAGCGCGCTGTCGATCAGCACGCCGTTGCGCTCCATGGTGTAGAGCACATGCATGCTCGGTATTTCGATGTCGCGATACACATGAAGCAATCCGCTCTGCGATGATATCTGCGGGAACAGGTTCTGGTGCAGTTGCAGCGTGATGTCGGCATCTTCGGCGGCGTAGTGAGTGGCAGTCGCGATATCGACCTGGTCGAAGCAGATCTGTTTCGCGCCCTTGCCCGCCACCTCGGCGAAACTGATGGTTTTTACGTTGAGATGGCGCAGCGCGAGATTGTCCATGTCGTGCGGCTTGTGGCTTTCCAGCACGTAGGATTGCAGCAGCGTGTCGTCATGTATGCCCGCCAGCGCGATGCCGTGGTTGGCAAGGATGTGCATGTCGTATTTGAGGTTCTGCCCGAGTTTTTTGTGGCTGGCACTTTCCAGCCATGGTTTGAGTTTGGCGAGTACATGCGCGCGATTGAGCTGATCCGGCACGCCGGGATAGACATGCGCCAGCGGCAGATAGGCTGCCCGATGCGACGTGATTGCGAACGACATGCCGACCAGTTGCGCGTTCATCATGTCCAGTCCGGTGGTTTCGGTATCCACGCAGACCAAGTCGGCATCAAGAATCTTTTCCAGCCAGGCATCGAGCTGCGCCTCGGTCAGTATCGTTTCGTAATGTGCGCTATCGGTGCCGGCGGGTGATTCGCCGTGCAAATCCGCTGTGGACGGATCGGCTTTCTTTACCTGTACAGGTGAGGGGGACGCCGAGTTCCCAACGTCTTCACCATTGACCTCGCGCAGCCCCCGCAAGGGGGACGCCGCGTGGTGCCCAACGGCTTCGCCGTTGACCTCGCGCAGCCAGGTCTTGAATTCGAAGTGCTCGAACAGACTGCGCAGCTGTTCCTTGTCCGGTTGCGGCGGGATCAATTCGCTGTAAGTCTGCGGCAGTTCGACATCGCATTTCACTGTGATCAAACGGCGCGCCTGCGGCAGCCAGTCTTTCGCCCTGCGCAGATTCTCGCCGACCACCCCGCCGATCTCGCCGGCGTGCTGCATCAGGTTGTCCAGCGTGCCGTATTGGGTGAGCCACTTCACGGCAGTTTTCGGGCCGACCTTCTCGACGCCCGGCACGTTGTCCACCGCGTCGCCTACCAGCGTCAGGTAATCCACGATGCGTTCCGGCGGCACGCCGAATTTGCTGTTGACCCCCGCAATGTCCAGCGTCTCGTTGCTCATCGTGTTGATCAGGGTCACGCGTTCGTTCACCAGCTGCGCGAGATCCTTGTCGCCGGTGGCGATCACGCAGCGCACGCCGTCCCGGGCTTGCTGTGCCAGCGTGCCGATCACGTCGTCCGCCTCCACGCCGTCCAGCATCAGGATGTTCCAGCCGGAAGCGGCAATGGCCTGGTGCAGGGGTTCGATCTGCCGCACCAGGTCGGACGGCATGGCGGGGCGATGCGCCTTGTATTCGGGATACCAGTCGTCACGGAAGGTTTTGCCTTTTGCATCGAATACGCACGCGCTATAATCGGCCGGGTAATCATTGCGCAGTTTGCGCAGCATGTTGAGCACGCCGTAGATCGCGCCGGTCGGTTCGCCGTGGCGGTTGCGCAGGTCCGGCATGGCATGGAAGGCACGGTACAGAAATGATGAGCCGTCAACCAGCAGTAAAGTTTTATCGAATCTCGCTTCGTTCATTTTTATTCGCTGTCTAAAATTTATTCCGGGGGAACCGCATGAGCATACCGTCCAAATTGCCGAAATCCGCAATACCGGAAGCATGGAACTCCAAAGAAGCCTGGCGCGTGTTCGGCATTATGTCAGAGTTTGTTTCCGCGACCGAACGGCTGAGCCAGATCCATCCCGCCGTGAGCATCTTCGGCAGCGCGCGCACCAGGCCGGATCAACCCAATTACCTGCTTGCCGAGAGAATCGCGCGCCTGCTTTCGGATGCGGGATTCTCGGTCATTTCCGGCGGGGGCCCCGGCATCATGGAAGCCGCCAACAAGGGTGCGTTCTACGGCAAATCGCCCAGCGTCGGACTGAACATCCAGCTGCCGCACGAACAGGTCGGCAACCTCTACCAGAACATCAGCCAGACCTTCCAGCATTTCTTCGCGCGCAAGGTCATGTTCGTGAAATTCGCCAGCGCCTATGTCGTGATGCCGGGCGGTTTCGGCACGCTGGACGAGTTGATGGAAGCACTGACACTGGTGCAGACCGGCAAGACGCGGCGCATCCCCATCATTCTGGTGGGCACACAATTCTGGGGCGGCCTGCTGGACTGGTTCCGCACCGCATTGCTGGATGAACGGGTCATCAGCCCCGAGGATATGGATCTGATCCAGCTTATCGACGAACCCCAGGCGGTAGTCGACGCGATTTTCAAACACTACGAAACGCGCGGATTCCAGCCTTCCGAGGCGGAGCGCGAGAAACAGCTTTATTTGTAAGACGACTTTAACCGGAGCGGTGAAGGGGGCACCATGCAGCAACTCACACAGACTCTCCGCGCATCGGCTAAAATGAATATCTTACATTCCATGATGACTACTCCGATGCGCCTCCTATTCTTGTTGCTACTGAGCGGGTTTTCTCTTGCCGCATTTGCCCAGCCGGCTCCCGGCAAGCTTGAACCGTTGCCTCCGCCGCCGGCAATGGGCGGTGCGGCCGATAATGAACCTGAAGTGACCATCACCAAAGAGAAAGTGCAAACCGTCGAAGAATATCGCGTGGGCGGGAAGCTGTACATGATCAAGATCATCCCCAAAGTGGGCAAGCCCTATTATCTGGTGGATGATCGGGGCGACGGCAAATTTTCGCGCCAGGAAAGTCTGGATTCCGGCGTGCGTCCGCCGCAGTGGGTCATACACCGTTTTTAGAGATGGCGGTTTTCACCAACGTATCCAAAGCGGATCTGACGGCCTGGCTGGGTGATTATTCGCTGGGTCAATTGCTGGAGTTGCAGGGCATCGCTTCCGGTATCGAGAACACCAACTATTTCGTGACCACCAGCAACGGCCGTTTTGTGCTCACGTTGTTCGAGATACTCGGCGCCGACGAATTGCCGTTCTACCTGAACCTGATGGCGCATCTGGCGCGGCACGGCATTCCCTGCCCCAATCCGGTAGCAAACCGTTTCAATCAATTTCTGGGCACGCTCAATGGCAAGCCCGCCTGCATCGTCAGCCGCCTGAGCGGCAAATCCACCACCACACCCAACGACCTGCAGTGTGCCGCCATCGGCGCGATGCTGGGACAGATGCACATCGCCGGACAAAGCTTCTCGCAGGTCATGCCCAATCCGCGCGGCACAGCATGGCGTGCGGAAACTGCCCGGCAGGTAAGGCCATTTCTGGATGCGCAGCAAATGGTGTTTCTGGAAAGCGAAGTCGCGCTGCACGCGCAGCAGAATCGGGCATCGCTGCCGCAGGGCGTGATCCACGCCGACCTGTTTCGCGACAATGTGCTGCTGGAAGACGATCGCATCGGCGGACTGATCGATTTTTATTTCGCCTGCACCGACGCGCTGCTCTATGACGTGGCGATCACCGTGAATGATTGGTGCACGCATACCGACGGCACGCTGGACAGGACCAAGACACGAATATTTCTGCGTGCCTACCATGCGGTGCGTCCGCTGCTGGACGGCGAGCATCGTGCCTGGCCGCTGATGCTGCGTGTCGCCGCACTGCGCTTCTGGCTGTCACGCCTGTTCGACAAGCACCTGCCTCGCGACGGCGAATTGATCAATGCGCACGACCCGAGCCACTTCGAACGCATTCTGAAAAATCACATTGCATCAGCATCAGCCGTTTGGCTGTAACAGAGGCCCACAAGGAGACATGATGGAACCGCAACGCTTACCAACCCGACAAGGCTGGGAATGGATCAAACAAGGCTATGCGCTGTTTATGAAAGCACCACTGCTGTGGATCGTATTGCTGTTTATCTGCCTGATCGCGGCAGTGGGGATATCCAGCGTGCCTGTTGTGGGCCAACCATTGATGAGCCTGCTGATGCCTGCGATATTGGTTGGCCTGATGGCAGGCTGCCGCGCGCTTAGCCAGGGCGAAGAGCTTGAACTGGCGCATTTGTTCAGGGGTTTCAAGCAGCACACTTCCCAGCTGGTCACGCTGGGCGGCATTTCGCTGGTCGGTCAGTACCTGATACTTGGCTTGATGATGGCGGTCGGCGGCACTGCGCTGGTTAGTGTTCTGATGAGCAACCAACCTGAAACCGATCCGGGCGTGATGTTGCAGGCTATTGCGGGAGCAGGCTTTGCGGTGCTGCTTGGCATAGTACTGTTCAGCTTGCTGATGATGGCGATGCAGTTCGCGCCTATGCTGGTGTTCTTCCGCAATGTACCGCCGCTGCAGGCGATGAAGCTCAGCTTGCGCGCCTTTCTCTACAATGTGCTGCCGATGCTGCTGTATGGGATTACTTTCATGATGCTGGCGGTACTCGCCAGCTTACCGATGATGCTGGGGTGGTTGGTATTGCTGCCTCTGGTATTCACTACACTGTATGCCAGCTATAGCGACATATTTCCCCCGCTGAAGGAGGCTGTGAACACACCGCCGCAAAACGAAATCTTCAGGAACGACGATTCAACGTTCCAATAAGTGGTTGTAGGAGCGGGCCATGCCCGCGAATGTCGCGGGCATGGCCCGCTCCTACACTGCCGTCAGCTTCGCATACTCCAACGCCAGCCACTTCAAGCCGCTATTGCGAAAATTCACCTGCACGCGCGCATCAGCTCCGCTGCCTTCGAGGTTCACGATCATGCCCTCGCCGAACTTGGTGTGGAATACCGCCTGGCCGCTACGCCATAACCCCTCTCCCCCAACCCCTCTCCCGCTCGCGTGATAACCAGCGACTTGGCCGTCGTTTCTTGATGGCCTAGTCGAATGGCTAGTTGTTCCATCAGAGGGGAGCGCATCAGCGCGGGAGAGGGTCTGGGAAGGTGCATATGCTTCAAACGTTTTGCGCGCACTTATCCTGGGCGTGATCCAGTGCAACAGATTGTCCGGCAACTCGCGAAAAAAACTCGATGCCATGCCGTAACTCACCTGCCCGTGCAGCATGCGGCTTTGCGCAAAGCTCAGATAAAGCCTGCGCCGCGCGCGGGTAATGGCCACATACATCAGGCGGCGCTCTTCATCCAGGCCGCCGTTTTCGCGCTGGCTGTTCTGGTGCGGAAACAATCCTTCTTCCAGCCCGGTGATGAACACCGTATGAAACTCGAGACCCTTGGCGGCATGCACAGTCATCAGATGCAGCGCATCATCCTGGTCGCCCGCCTGGTGCTCACCCGCCTCCAGCGAAGCGTGGGTGAGAAACGAGGTCAGACTGTCGTCTTCGTTCTCGTGCACGAACAGTACGGCCGCATTGATAAGTTCGTTCAGATTCTCCAGCCGTTCTTCTGCTTCGCGCTTCTTGGCACCGGTCTCGTTCCGGTAATGCGCCATCAAACCGCTATGTTCCAGCACATGGTCGATGATCTCGGGAAGCGGGAGCTCGCGCGTCGCGTTGCGCAATGATTCAATGAGTGCCACGAACGCAGACACCTTGCCGCCTGCCCTAGCTGCTGCATCCCATAACGGAGAATTATTCTTCTTTGCCGCTTCCTGCAACTGCTCGATGCTGCGCGCTCCTATGCCGCGTGTCGGGAAATTGATGATGCGCAGCAGCGCATTGTCGTCATCGGTGTTTTCCATCAGACGCAGGTAAGCCAGCGCGTGTTTGATCTCCTGCCGCTCGAAGAAGCGCAGCCCGCCATAAACGCGGTATGACAATCCAGCGGAAACCAGCGCGTGTTCCAGCACCCGCGATTGCGCGTTGGAGCGGTACAACAAGGCGATTTCCCTGAGATTTATTCCCTCGGATTTCAACTGCTGGATCTCGCTGACGATGAAACCGGCTTCTTCCACATCCGTCGGCGCTTCATACACGCGCAACAGCTCGCCGCCGCTTTCCGAAGTCCACAGATTCTTGCCGAAACGGTTTTGGTTGCGGCTGATCAGCGCGTTGGCTGCGTCAAGGATATTGCCGTGCGAGCGATAGTTCTGCTCCAGCTTGATGACGGATTCGACATGAAAGTCGCGCAGCAACTCCTGCATGTTGCCGACGGTGGCACCGCGGAAAGCGTAAATTGACTGGTCGTCGTCGCCAACCGCGAACAGCGCATTGTTGTGGCCCGCCAGCAACTTCAGCCAGCGATATTGCAAAGGATTGGTGTCCTGGAACTCGTCCACCAGAATATGCCTGAAGCGCTCCTGATAATGCTCGCGCAGCTGCTGGTTGCGCGACAGCAGCTCGTAGCAGCGCAGCAGCAATTCGGAAAAATCCACCACGCCTTCACGCTGGCATTGCGCATCGTACTCGGCAAAGACTTCCACCTTGCGCCGCGTGTAGGGATCGTAGGCCTCCACTTCATGCGCGCGCAAGCCCTGTTCCTTGCTGCCGCTGATGAAGTTCTGCATTTCGCGCGGCGGATATTTCTCGTCGTCGACGTTCATCGCCTTCATCAGGCGCTTGATCGCGGAAAGCTGGTCGCCGCTGTCGAGTATCTGGAAATTCTGTGGCAGGTTCGCCTCGCGGTGATGCGCGCGCAGCATGCGGTTGCACAGGCCGTGGAACGTGCCTATCCACAAGCCGCGCGTGTTGATCGGAAGCATCGCCGACAGACGCGTGAGCATTTCCTTGGCCGCCTTGTTGGTAAACGTCACCGCCAGAATATTCTGCGGGCTGACCGCACCGGTGCTGACCAGCCAGGCTATGCGCGTGGTCAGCACGCGTGTCTTTCCGCTGCCCGCTCCGGCCAGGATCAGCGCAGACTGATGCGGCAGAGTGACGGCTTGGCGTTGTTCCGGATTTAGGCCGTTGAGTAGATCCATTGCAAATGAAACGGGGAAGCAGACTTGCCGTCTGCTTCCCCGCCGCTCCTTTCGAAAAACTTACTTCTTTTTGTTCTTGATCATGTCGTGCATGATAGGCGCGAGGATGATTTCCATCGCGTGGCTCATTTTCCCGCCCGGCACGACCAGCGTGTTGGCGCGTGACATGAAGGAATTGGGGATCATGGTGAGCATGTATGGGAAATCCACGCCCTTGGGTTCGCGGAAGCGAACCACCACAAAGCTCTCATCCGGCGTGGGGATGTCCCGCGCGATGAACGGATTGGAGGTGTCCACGGTCGCCACACGCTGAAAATTGATGTCGGTGCGCGAGAATTGCGGGGTGATGTACTTGATGTAGTCCGGCATGCGACGCATGATGGTATCCACCGTCGCTTCCGCCGAATAGCCGCGCTCCGCACCATCGCGGTGGATCTTCTGGATCCACTCGAGATTGACCACGGGCACCACGCCGATACCCAGATCCACATATTTGGCCACATCGATCTTGCCATTATCGGTAGCCAGGCCGTGCAGTCCTTCGTAGAACAGCAAGTCAGAACCCTTCTCGATGTCTTCCCATGGGGTGAATACGCCGGGCTTCAGTTCTTTTATTTTGAAATGCCTGTTGTGCTGTTCCGCCTCGGCATCGCTATGCACGTAGTAGCGCCGCTTGCACATGCCGGTTTTTCCATAAATCTTGAAGGTTTCTTCGATCTTGTCGAAGTGATTGGCTTCCGGGCCAAAGTGGCTGAAGCTGTTGTTGCCCGCCTTGGCGGCAGCGGCAGCGGCAGCGCGAAACCCCATGCGATCCAGGCTGTGCAGACTGTCGCCTTCGATGACCGCGGCGATGATTTTTTCGCGGCGGAAGATATTTTCAAAGGCACGTTTTACCGTAGTGGTACCGGCACCGGATGAACCGGTCACGGCAATCACGGGATGTTTGCTGGACATAGTGAACTCTCTCCTGAGGGATTTATAAAAATAATATCCACTAATTCTAGCAGAATGCCCGGTTGTGGGCTAACGCAAACATCAGCGCCCAACGGTTGGCGGAATGATGACCATTTTTTCTTTCAAAGGCCCGTCGTGCTTGCGATACTACGTTTCTTGCATAATCCTGCAACGGTATCTGCCATGATTGATTCCCGTGTTTGTTTGGATTCGCGGCCAACCGGCGATACCGCTATAATGCCGCACCCATAAATCAGGCAATAGAACCGCATCGCATGCAATCCAATTATCATCCCGAGAGTATCGAACAACAAGCGCAACAGCTCTGGGATAACCGCCAGACGTTCCACGCCAGCGAGCAATCCGACAGGCCCAAGTATTACTGCCTGTCGATGTTCCCCTATCCGTCCGGCAAACTGCATATGGGTCATGTGCGCAATTACACCATCGGCGACGTGCTGGCCCGTTACCACCGCATGAAGGGTTACAACGTGATGCAGCCCATGGGCTGGGACGCATTCGGCCTACCCGCCGAAAATGCCGCCATGGCCAACAACGTGCCGCCCGCCGCGTGGACTTACGACAACATCGATTACATGCGCACCCAGCTGAAGCGCCTCGGGCTGGGCGTGGACTGGTCGCGCGAAGTGACCACTTGCCGTCCCGAATATTACCGCTGGGAGCAGTGGCTGTTCACCCGCTTGTTCAGGAAGGGCATCATCTACAAGAAGACCGCCTCGGTGAACTGGGATCCCGAAGACCAGACCGTGCTGGCCAACGAACAGGTCATAGACGGGCGCGGCTGGCGCTCCGGCGCACTGGTGGAAAAGCGCGACATCCCGATGTATTTCTTCCGCATCACCGACTACGCCGAGGAATTGCTGCAGGGGTTGGACACGCTGGACGGCTGGCCGGAGCAGGTCAAGACCATGCAGCGCAACTGGATCGGCAAGAGCTACGGCGTGCGCTTCGCGTTTCCGCACGAACTGGATGGCCGGCAGGACAAGTTGTGGGTCTACACCACCCGCGCCGATACCATCATGGGCGTCACCTTTGTTGCCGTGGCGGCAGAGCATCCGTTGGCGACCCGCGCGGCGCAGGACAATCCTGAACTTGCTGCATTCATCGAAGAGTGCAAGACGGGTAGCGTGGCCGAAGCGGACATCGCCACGATGGAAAAGAAGGGCAGGGACACCGGCCTGAAAGTCACCCACCCGCTGACCGGCGAGCAGATGCCGGTCTGGGTAGCCAACTATGTGCTGATGGGCTACGGCGAAGGCGCGGTGATGGCGGTCCCGGCGCATGATGAGCGCGATTTCGGCTTTGCCAAGAAGTATAAACTGCCGATCGCGCAATCCATCCAATCCGGAAATGAAGCATTCTCTACCGATGCATGGGCCGAGTGGTATGCCGACAAGGAGCATGGCGTGTGTGTTCATTCGGGCAAGTACGATGGCCTCAACTACGAACAAGCCGTGGACGCCATTGCCGCCGACCTCGCCGCCCAAGGTCTGGGCGAAAAAAGGGTGCAGTTCCGCCTGCGCGACTGGGGCATTTCGCGCCAGCGCTACTGGGGTTGCCCGATTCCCATTATCCACTGCACAAGCTGCGGTGATGTGCCGGTGCCGGACGATCAATTACCCGTGGTGTTGCCAGAGAACGTGGTGCCGGACGGCACGGGATCGCCGCTGGCGAAGATGCCGGAGTTCTATGAAGTCGCCTGTCCCAAGTGCGGCGGCAACGCCAGGCGCGAAACCGACACCATGGATACCTTTGTCGAATCGTCCTGGTATTACGCGCGCTATACCAGTCCCGACTGCACCACCGGCATGGTGGACCAACAGGCTGCCCAGCACTGGTTGCCGGTTGATCAATATATCGGCGGCATCGAACACGCCATCCTGCACCTGCTCTATGCGCGCTTTTTCCACAAGCTGATGCGCGACGAAGGTCTGGTGCCGGGCGATGAACCGTTCAGGAACCTGCTCACCCAGGGCATGGTGATCGCCCCGACGTTCTACCGCGAAGGCAATGGCGGCAAGAAGCAATGGATCAACCCCGCCGATGTGGATGTGGATACCGATGCGAAAGGACGCCCCATCGGCGCCAAACTAAAAACTGATGGGCAACCGGTCGTCATCGGCGGCACCGAAAAAATGGCCAAGTCCAAGAACAACGGTGTGGATCCGCAGGCCATCATCGACCAGTACGGCGCCGATACCGCGCGCCTGTTCATGATGTTCGCTTCTCCGCCGGAACAATCGCTGGAGTGGTCGGATACCGGCGTGGAAGGCGCTTTCCGTTTTCTCAAGAGAGTATGGAAGGCTGCCCATGATCACGTTGAACAGGGCGTGGTGACGCCCTATAAAAGCGGTGAATTGAGTACCGCGGCAAAAGCCCTGCGCCTGCAACTGCATCAGACCATACAAAAGGTGGATGACGATTTGGGCAGGCGCAAGACTTTTAACACGGCCATCGCGGCAAACATGGAGCTGCTCAACGCGCTGGCAAGGTTCGACGAACAAACGCCGGTCGCCCGCGGTCTGGCTCAGGAAGTGCTGGAATCGATAACCCTGATGCTGAACCCCATCGTTCCGCATATCTGCCAGACTTTGTGGTCCGAGTTACGGCCGGGGACTGAATTGCTTGATCAGCCCTATCCTGAAGCGGACCCGACCGCACTGGTACAGGACGAAATCGAACTGGTAATCCAGGTGAACGGCAAGTTGCGCGGCAATATCACAGTCGCCAAAACCGCCGACAAAGCGACGCTGGAGAAGTTGGCGCTCGCTCACCCAGCAGTCGAAAAACACTTGGCAGGTGCCATACCGAAAAAGATCGTGGTCGTGCCCGGTCGTTTGATAAACGTTGTTGTCTAGGAGAAATCTTGCGCCTTCTGATTCGATTGTTATCCCTGCTGATTGCCGCTGTATTGTTGGCCGGTTGCAGTTTTCATTTGCGCGGGCAGGCGGCCATACCTTTCGAAACACTTTATCTGAAAGCGACCAATCCCGGCACGCCATTCATCAAGGAATTGCGCCGCAATCTGGAAGCAAACAAGGTGAAATTGGCAGACACCGCCGAACAGGCCGATGTGGTGCTTGACATCGTTTCCGAAATTCCCGACAAACAGATCCTTTCGCTGAGCGGCAGCGGGCGCGTAAATGAATTCCAGTTGTTCTACCGCGTTTCCCTGCGCGCATACGATCTCAAGCATAATGACGTGATTCCCGCCGAAGAAATCGTGATGCACAGCGATTTCCCCTATGACGACAACAATGTTCTTGCCATGGAGACTGAGGAAACACTGCTTTACCAGAACATGCGCTCAGACATGGTGCAGCGTATCGTGCGCCGCCTGAGTCGAGTCAAACTGGAGCCGCGTTAGCCCATGGCCATCGCCAGCGAAGACTTGCCGCATCACCTCAGCTCCGGATTGAAGCCGTTGTACGTGGTGTACGGCGACGCGCTGTTGCTGGCGATTGAAGCGGCGGACAGCATTCGGACTGCTGCGCGTGCCGCCGGATTTGCCGAACGAGAAACGTTCATTGCAGAACAGCATTTCAAATGGGGTGAATTGCGCAACAGCGCCGAGAGCCTGTCCCTGTTCTCCTCCCGCAAAGTGATTGATCTTCGTATCCCGACCGGCAAGCCTGGTGTTGAGGGAGGACAGGCATTACAGGATTATGTGGCCAATTTAAGCAGTGATGTGCTGACGCTGATTACCCTGCCCAAGCTGGACTGGACGGTCCAGAAAAGCCAGTGGTTCGGCGCACTGGAGCGGCATGGCGTGATGGTTACCGCGGATGACATTCCGCGCAGTGCGTTGCCACGCTGGATCGCCGAACGGCTGAAAAGGCAGGAGCAAAGTACCGACGAGGCTACACTGGAATTTCTCGCGGACCGTAGCGAGGGCAACCTGCTCGCGGCGTTTCAGGAAATTCAGAAACTCGCGTTGTTGTTCCCTATTGGGCAATTATCTTTTGAACAGGTCAAGGACGCAGTGATGGATGTGGCGCGTTACGACATCTTCAAGCTTTCAGAAGCCATGCTGAACGGCAACGCAGCGCGTTTTGTGCGCATCCTTGACGGTTTGCGCGCCGAAGGAACTGCCACCGTGCTGGTGCTGTGGGCAATCAGTGAAGATATACGCACCCTGGGTAAAGTCCTGCAAGCGGTGCAACGCGGCGGTAACCTCGGCAGCGCCATGCGCGACATGCGGGTGCGCAGGGACAAGCAGGGATTGATCGAGACTGCGGCACGGCGCCTTAAATTTCCGCACATCGAACGAGCCATCCAACAAGCTTCGCGACTGGACAAGACGATCAAGGGTTTGCGTCAGGGTGATGTGTGGGATGAATTACTGCAACTCGGATTACGCTTTTCCAAGGCATGAATCATGCGGATGCACGATATTTTACTGGTTATCACCAATCTGCCCGACGTTACATCAGCGGAAAAGCTTGCGCGCCAGCTTGTCGAAGAGCGTGCCGCTGCCTGCGTGAACCAGCTTGCTCCGTGCACCTCGACCTATCGCTGGAAAGATAATATCGAGACCGCCACCGAAGTGCCGCTGCTGATCAAAACCACACATGCCGCTTACCCGCGACTTGAAAAATTGATACGCGAAGCGCACCCTTACGAACTCCCCGAAATTATCGCTGTATTGGTAACGGCCGGTTTACCCTCTTATCTGGATTGGGTAGACGGGGAAACAACCACTCTCAAGGAATAACCATGCGTATTGCATTACTGTTGCTGTTTTGTCTTGTCGCTCCCGCCTCGAATGCGGAAGGCTTTATAAATAGGCTTTCAAACCTGGCTATCAGCAAGCAACCCGACTTTCTGCAGCCTGATGACGCTTTCCGCCTGGAGGTGAAGGTGCGTGATGCGCACACTTTGCAAGCCAACTTCAATGTAACCCCAACTTATTATTTATATCGCGGCAAAATCTCCTTTACCACCAAAGACAACACGATAAAAATCACGTCGGTAAGTTTGCCCAAAGGCGAAATAAAACACGATGCCAATTTTGGCGACACCGAAGTATTCCATCAATCTTTTCAAGGCGTCATCACGCTGGGCCGTTCCGGCAATGCGGCGACCAGCATTGCGCTGAACGCCGTTTACCAAGGCTGCAGTGAGCAGGGGCTATGTTACCCGCCCATCACCAAGACCTTGCACATCGCCTTGCCAGAAGTCACCACCGGACAGTTGGCCCCACCGGTACTGTCTGAGTCTGAAGCCCCGCCGCCCTCATCCCGCACAGTTTCTGAAGACTCGCAAATTGCAAAGCTGTTCACGGGCGGCAATTTCTGGCTGATCATTTCCTTTTTCTTCGGCGCAGGACTGCTGTTATCACTGACTCCGTGCGTGTTCCCGATGATCCCGATCCTGTCCGGCATCATCGTCGGACGCGGCCATAAAATCACCCATATGCACGCCTTCATCCTGTCCCTGGCCTACGTGCTGGGCATGGCGATCACCTATGCCGCCGCAGGCGTGGCGGCGGGATATTCCGGCAACCTGATTTCCAATGCGCTGCAGACACCCTGGGTGCTCGGCAGCTTCGCCGCAGTGTTCGTGTTGCTGTCGTTGTCCATGTTCGGCTTTTATGAGTTTCAACTGCCCACCGCTTTGCAAAGCAAACTGAGTGACACCAGCAACCGCTTGCACGGCGGCCATCTCAGCGGCGTGTTCGCGATGGGCGCGCTGTCCGCCATCATCATGGGTCCTTGCGTGGCGGCACCGCTCGCCGGGGCGCTGCTCTATATTGGCCAGACTCATGATGCCGTGCTGGGCGGCGCTGCGCTGTTCGTAATGGCGCTGGGTATGGGCACACCGCTGTTGCTGATCGGTTCTTCAGCAGGCGTATTGCTGCCCAGGGCAGGTGCCTGGATGGAAGCGGTCAAACAATTTTTCGGCGTGATGTTGCTGGCACTGGCGATCTGGATCATCCAGCCGCTGTTGCCAATTAGCGTTGAGATGCTGCTATGGGCAGCGTTGCTGATCTTCTCGGCGATTTACCTGCGCGCTTTGGATGCATTGCCACACAATGCCAGCGGCTGGCACAAGCTGCTCAAAGGAATCGGCCTGTTCGCCCTGTTGCTGGGCGCTGCTTATCTGGTCGGTGCGCTGTCCGGCGCGCGCGACATTCTGCGTCCTCTTGGCAACATCGGGCGCGCCGAAACATTGGCGCCCACCACACTGCAGTTTTCCCGCGTCAAGGACATTGCAGACCTTGATCAACGCATCGCCCAAGTACACGGGAAACAGACCGTGATGCTTGATTTCTACGCCGACTGGTGTATCTCATGCAAGGAACTGGAACGCTTTGCCTTCTCCGATGGCACGGTAAAATCCAAACTCAAACCGGTATTGCTGCTGCAAGCCGATGTCACGGCAAACAGCGAGGCCGATAAAGCCCTGCTCAAACGCTTTGGACTGTTCGGCCCCCCCGGCATCCTGTTTTTCGATACTCAGGGCAAAGAGGTGGCTGATTTTCGCGTGACTGGCTATCAGGACACCGCCCAGTTTCTGAAAACGCTTCAAAATATCGGGCTCTAATATTTTTTAGCTATCTTCGCCAAAATACTGGACAAATTGCCCTAATTTACGGCAAACTGTGCGCATGAAAAATATACTTGTGTTGCATGGACCCAACCTGAATCTGCTCGGAAGTCGCGAGCCGACTGTGTATGGCCGCACCACATTGAATGAAATTAACAAACGTTTGATGACATTGGCTGAAAAAGGCGGCGTAAACCTGTTTTGCTTCCAGAGCAATGCCGAAGTCGAACTGGTAGAACGGGTGCAGCAGGCACACGCTGACGGTATACAGTTCATCGTTATCAATCCGGCCGCGTTCACCCATACCAGCGTGGCATTGCGGGATGCGCTGGCGGCAGTTGCCATCCCATTCATCGAAGTACATCTTTCCAATGTGTTCGCGCGCGAGGCGTTCCGCAAGGATTCGTTCTTTTCTGACCTTGCTGTAGGCGTGATTAGCGGCCTGGGCGCGGCGGGCTATGAATTTGCAGTGCAATTCGCGCTGAACCAGAAATAACAAGCTTCTTAAGGAGGTCACCATGGATTTACGCAAGCTGAAAACATTGATTGAGCTGGTCGAAAGTTCCGGTATTGCCGAGCTGGAAATCAGCGAAGGCGAAGAACGCGTGCGCATCACCCGCACCGCCGCGTCCGCTCAGCAAGCCTATGCGCCTGCCCCGCAAACTATTACAACAGCAACAACGGCGCAACAAACAATCGTTCCGGCTGCCGAACCGGTCAAACCGGCCATAGCGGAAGGCCACATCGTGAAATCGCCAATGGTTGGCACTTTCTACCGCTCGGCCTCACCGGGTTCCAAGGCATTCGTGGATGTGGGCCAATCCGTGAATAGCGGCGAGACCCTGTGCATCATCGAAGCCATGAAGTTGCTTAACGAGATTGAAGCGGATCAGAGCGGGGTCATTAAAGCCATCCTGGTGGAGAATGGCCAGCCTGTTGAATTCGGCCAGCCACTGTTCGTCATCGGTTAATGGTAAGCGCGCCATTTCGCGCCGCGCCCAAGTTCGGAGCCAATACCATGTTTGAGAAAAATCTAATCGCAAATCGCGGTGACCAGCTGCCGAAAGGCAGCGCAACGGCGCAGCCAAATCGCCCAGTGGCTGTAAGCCACAAATGCTATTTGACCGCGGAGGCAACACATGTTTGAAAAAATCCTTATTGCCAATCGCGGTGAAATAGCGTTGCGTATTCAGCGCGCCTGCCGCGAGATGGGCATAAAAACCGTCGTTGTGCATTCCGAGGCGGATGCCGATGCCAAATATGTAAAACTAGCCGACGAGTCGGTTTGTATCGGCCCGGCCTCTTCTACACAAAGTTATCTGAATATCCCCGCCATCATCAGTGCAGCGGAAGTAACGGATGCGCAGGCCATCCATCCGGGCTACGGCTTTCTTTCGGAAAATGCCGATTTTTCCGAGCGCGTCGAGAAGTGCGGCTTTGTATTCATCGGTCCTCGCGCCGAGACCATTCGTTTGATGGGTGACAAGGTAAGCGCCAAGATTGCCATGAAGAAAGCCGGCGTACCCTGCGTGCCGGGAGTCGAAGGTGCCTTGCCTGACAACCCCGCGCAGATCATCAAGATTGCGCGCAGCATCGGATATCCGGTCATTATCAAGGCGTCCGGCGGCGGCGGCGGACGCGGCATGCGTGTGGTACATACCGAGGCTGCTTTGCTCAACGCCGTCACCATGACGCGTACCGAGGCTCAGGCAGCTTTCAACAATCCCATGGTATACATGGAAAAATTTCTGGAAAACCCGCGCCATATCGAGATTCAGGTGCTCGCCGACCAGCATGGCAATGCGGTGTATCTGGGCGAGCGCGATTGTTCGATGCAGCGACGTCACCAGAAGATCATTGAGGAAGCGCCGGCACCGTTGCTTGACGTAAAAATGCGCAACAAGGTCGGCGAACGCTGCGCCGAGGCTTGCCGCAAGATCGGCTATCGCGGTGCGGGGACATTCGAATTTCTTTATGAAAACGGCGAGTTTTATTTCATCGAGATGAATACTCGCGTGCAAGTGGAACATCCGGTGACAGAAATGATCACCGGTATCGACATCGTGCAACAGCAGATACGCATTGCGGCCAACGAAAAATTGCCGTTCAAGCAGCGCGACATCGAGTTCCGCGGCCATGCCATCGAGTGCCGCATCAACGCAGAACATCCTTACAAGTTCATTCCCTCGCCCGGACGCATCACCACCTGGCATCCACCGGGTGGCCCCGGCATCCGCGTCGATTCACATGTCTATGCCAATTATTTCGTGCCGCCGCATTATGACTCGATGATAGGCAAAATCATTGCCTATGGCGACACACGTGAACAAGCCATGGCGCGGATGCGCACCGCGCTGTCGGAAATGGCCGTGGAAGGCATCGAGACCAACATCGCATTGCATCGCGAGTTGTTGCAGGACGCCGCTTTCATGCGCGGTGGCACCAACATCCATTATCTGGAAGAGCGGCTGGCTGAGCGAACAAAAGGCAAATAATGTCCTGGCTGAGCCTGGTCGTTGATAGCGATGCCGAGCATGCCGAGGCCTTGAGCGAAGCGTTGCTTGAACTCGGCGCATTATCGGTGGATTTGCTGGACGCCGATGCCGACACGCTCGACGAGCAGGCTATCTTCGGGGAGCCTGGCGAGCCGCCACCCGGAGTGTGGCAGCACAATCGCGTCAGCGCGCTATTCGACAGCGACAAGGATGTCGGTGAAATTTTGCGCAACGCATGCGCCCTGATCGGCCTCAATCGGGTCCCCGAACATCGCATCGAGACACTGGGTGACAACGATTGGGTTCGCCTCACTCAAGCGCAGTTCGAGCCTATCCCCATCTCATCGCGACTGTGGATCGTTCCGACCTGGCATACCGCCAGCGACCCGAATGCGATCAATATCGTGCTCGATCCCGGACTGGCGTTCGGCACCGGCAGCCACCCCACCACTCGTTTATGCTTGCGCTGGCTGGATAGCAATCTGCAGGGGGGCGAACGCGTGCTGGATTATGGCTGTGGCTCCGGCATACTTGCCATTGCCGCAATGAAGCTCGGGGCTGCACACGCGACCGGCGTTGATGTAGACTTTCAGGCGGTTAGCGCCAGCCGTGACAATGCCATCGCCAACCGGGTCGAGAACGTGCAGTTTTATTTGCCCGACGATGCTCCGCAATCCGGCTATGATCTGGTAATAGCGAACATCCTGACCAACCCGTTGCGATTGCTTGCTCCACTGCTGGCAAAAGCGACACGGCCAGGCGGGCAGATCGTGCTGTCCGGCATACTCGAGGAACAGGCACAGGAAGTAATGTCCATCTATCAACAATGGTTCGATCTGAGCACCCCGGTTTTCGAGGATGGCTGGTCGTGCCTGTCCGGACGCAAGCGTTAAAATGCAAGGAACGACAGTCTGCCCGCACTGCAACACCCGCTTCAAAATCACCAAAGTGCAGCTGGAAGCCCACCACGGCATGGTACGCTGCGGACATTGTCTGCAAGCCTTCGATACTCTCCCCAACTTCGCCCCGGACCAACTCGACCTGCCGCTTGAACTGCCGGTACTGGGGACACCCGTCGCGCCGCCAGATTCCAAATTGGCCGTTCTGCAACCCATGACACTGGCCGAGCAAGTCGCCGTCGTGCAAGATGAAGGTGACGGCGAATTTCAACCCAAACCCCGTTCTTGGCCGTGGGTGATTGCTGCACTTCTGATGCTGCTGATTTTGCTCGCGCAGGCTGCCTATTTTTTCCGGGTCGACATCGCGGCGCAGCTGCCCGCCCTGAAACCTGCGCTAATCGGCTATTGCAGGATACTGAAATGCAGCGTGCCGCTACCGCAACACGCCAGCCTGATAAATATCGAATCATCAGCGATTGAGGCCGACCCGGCGAATGAAAATCAGATCACCCTGAATGCCCTGTTGCGCAACCGCGCTTCTTACGCTCAGGCCTTTCCCGATCTGGAGCTCACGCTTAACAATATTCAGGATCAGCCCCTGGCGCGCCGTATATTTCGTCCGGCAGACTATTTGCCGCAGACTGAGGGTGAGTCGTCCGGGTTGCTGCCCAACCATGACCTCAGCGTCAAGCTGCACCTCAACACCACCAATATCAAACCCTCAGGGTATCGCCTGGTGCTGCTTTATTCGGACAGCTGATTGTTTGTCAG
>Ga0307375_10000925_pt1 | contig 33884 bp, 27 predicted proteins | sample TR1MG_FD_202531 | JGI IMG/M metagenome (GOLD analysis project Ga0307375, IMG submission 202531) | Soil microbial communities from Risofladan, Vaasa, Finland - TR-1 | ecosystem: Environmental > Terrestrial > Soil > Coastal area > Acid sulfate soil | place: Finland: Risofladan, Vaasa | collected... | reverse complement strand
TCATTCGCTTCGAACAGAACATCATCAGAAGCGCTGAACTGAAATTTACCTTGCAAGAAATCATGAACAACGATGTTTGGGGCATAAAGGATACGCCGAAGCAGAAGATCGTCGAAGCGAGATTCATCAGGACTCCGGCACCAAATCCGTCACGTGGAACGGCGTGGTACGACTACGTACTCCCGCCATTTGTAGTCATGGTTAACCGGTGGGACGACTCTTACAATGCAACTCACCAAGCCCGTTGGTAACGGGCTCTACCCGAATCCGAGGTAAGCATCATGGCTATTGGATACGTATATCTAGATCCTAACTACATCGACGAACGCCATTGGGAATACAAATGGCACGACGAGCCGGAGAATTCGCGTCTCCTATTTCACTTTGATCCGAGCGACATCAAGTTCGACGTAAAGACTAAATGGAAGCCGGGAAACAAGGACCGAGACGTGAATGGCGAGCTTGAAATTCCGTGGCTATACGAAGATGACACGAGCCCGAGTGTGCTTGGCATGAAGCTCATGTTCACCGACTATGCCGAGTCATCGGAGATTGTCCCAACTGAGGGTAAAACTCGTCGGGTCGATACTAATAGAAGCGGAAGAACGGCCGTATCTACTCAGCGATCACTTGAGATTCTTGAGGCGATGTCGCTTCCAATTAGAGAGAAGTGGTATCAGGAACTCGATCAGAAGATCATCGGCCCGATTGCCGTGACTGAATATTTCCGGCGGATACGTGGAAAGAAGGGGCCAATAAGTGTCGAAGAATTAACACCGGCTGGCGAACAGCCGCGGTCTCACGCTGTCGACGTTACACAAGTAACAGGAAATCGCCTTGTCGATCACGTATGGCATCCTCCACGTCCTCTGATATTGAAACTGATCACGCAAGAAGACTTCAGATGCGTCATCCAAAATCTTGAGATCGATATCGTCGCAATTGATAACATGACAGGTCATCCTACCATTGCCATCGCGAATATCGAATTCGTCGAGTGGCCAGACTATAAGGGAACTGTTGGAAACGGACTCGTTGTCGCCGCAAATGAGAAAGTTGATGAGGTCACGTCGCTAAAAGAATGGACGAAGAAAGTCCAGTCCGGAGAAATTCGCGAAGCGACGCCATCAAAGACGCAGACCATTGCGAACTATTACTTTCAGAAAGAAAAGCCGACAGAGAAGTAGGGGGCGCTTATGCCGATCTTTGCGGGAAGTCGCTATGAGGGACTGAAGTTCACTCCTCTTATAGAGGCAGACAACTCGACAACGAAGAAGTTCATTCATCTTCGTATTCCTCCTCGATATTCTCTCGTCACGCAGCACGAGCTTCTTCCAGAAGAAGAACTGGATTTGCTTGCGTATGAGTACGGTGGTCAGGCGAGGCGGTGGTGGCAGATTGCCGAGGCCAATAGTCTATTCTGGCCACTTGATCTTCCACAGGCAACTAGATTGGATATGCCCTTCTAATGTGCCCGGTCGAGTCTACAGGCTCGTATAGATCGCTGAATGAGACGAGTAGAGCGCCTCTGTATCCATTCATTGGGATACAGGTTGGAACGATGACTGCCGTCGAACTTGGAATTCAGCATCTCGTAAAGGGAGGAAAGATAGATCTTGATATCGACAAGATCTCATACGCAGAGGTCTATATCGATAATGTCAATGTTCAGCTAACCGATGACATCCTGTGGAGTGAGGGAACCATTGCGCACCTCACGACGGGATACGCGAATAGGCCGGATCGGATCAATCGTCATGGAAGTTTCGCGTTATCGAGCCCTCGATTTGAGTTTGGCGGACAGCAGCAAAGAATCATCCTATCAGGTCTGGGAGATGGCGCTCCGCTCGCGATTCAAGCAAAGCGGCGAGTCTTTGAAGGAATGACTTACGATCAAATCGTAATAGAGATTGCAAAGGAATATGGGTACGAGACCAACGACATAACAATTCCTCTACGCGAAACCATTCCCAGTGTTACTCAGGCAGGAATGACCGACTACGCATTCTTGAAAGAACTTGCCCTTCGGTCTGGAACTGATTTCTTTGTTCGGGGAAACAATCTCTACTTCATGATTCCATCAATCAAGCCAACAAACCAGCCTCACATAGTCGACGCTGCTGGAGACGGGGCACGCTCCATCACGTTCTCAATCGACGGAATGGGAAATTCGGCGGAAATAATCTCGTCTCCAATCAATCCAATGACAGGACTATTCGAGACGGTAACATCTCAATTTGTTCCAGACAATATTCTACACGTCAAATCTAGCGATCAGATCGACATAGAAGAACTTGTTCGATACAAGACTATCTACGTCGACGGGCGTGGAAATCTCTTGTCGCAAGGAGCGCTTCAGACAATGCTGGACGCAGAAGCGAATCGACGAAAGCAGGTAGTTCGAGTACGGGCTGTTGTCGATGGAATGGAACAGCTTGCTCCGCGACAATTCGTCATGTTTCTCAATGTTGGATCTCGATTCTGTGGGCCATACTACGTCACGCACGTTGTCCATGAAGTTCGAAAGCAAGGATCAGATTACGTCACTATCTTTGAAGGAGAGCGAACAACGACGGGAAAATATCGGCGAACGATTCCATCGTCAGGATCGGATTCTGTAGGAGGAACGCCAACTCCTTATATGAATGTCTCAGGATCGAGTGAGGCTGAAGTCTAATGGCAGCTAAGCACTACGGAATACATCGAGCGGTCGTTGTTAACGTTGACGATCCGAAGCGACTTGATCGAATCAAAGTTCGTGTTCCAGAAGTACTTGGAAACGAGATTACTGACTGGGTATGGCCAAAGCACCCAGCAACGTTCTGGAGTTGGAAGCCAATAGTCGGATCTCCAGTGTGGGTTGAATTCGAGGCGGGTGACGTTGATCGACCGCTATACAGCGGAACGTGGTATCCCCAGTACAAGGGCCGTAGCACGATTCCTTATGAGTCGAAGGCAGAATACCCATTTCATCGGATGATTGCGACTCCTCGTGGGCATAAGATCGAATTCAAGGATATCAGCACACAAGTAAACGAAAATACCAAGAGCGAGGAGGATATCGAAGACTCGACGAATTATATGCGCCTATCGACGCCGATTCCAGAAGGAAAGCTTCATGGACACATCGTCGAACTGAACAATACCAAAGATTCCGAACACGTCTCGATTCAGACAGTGAAGGGCAACACGATTGGACTATCTGATGTTGATGGAGACGAACGCGTCTTCGTGGAGACGCCGGGCGGGCACAAAATCGAAATGGATGACACGAACACAACGCTGACGATTGCGCACTCAGACAATACAACGAAGATCGAGATAGATAGCAGCGGGAATGTGTCCATCATCGCGAATGGCAATATTTCTTTGTTGGGAGGCGGCGGGCTAATCCCGGCCTTAGGTGGAGTCGTGTGCGCGAATACTCCTAGTCACCCGTGCGTATTCAGTGGAGGACCACATCCGGGTGGATCGCAACACGTGGAAGCGAGTCAGTAGTGCCACTCATTAAGTCAGTCATGCTTAACTCAATGGTATCTAAGCTGCCCAGTGAGTGGCAGCCGCAGTGGGCAGATCCGGCTCCCGACCCGCTGACGCCACCTCGGCAGTGGGTAGATGCTGTCTTCGCTGATATCATCACTATGTGGAGCACGTGGACGGCGCTTCCGTTCAACATGGATAACGGAGGAGCAACATCTCCGGCATCTCATAAGCATGCAGTAGTGATTCCTTTCGTACCGGTAACGATTGCTGCGTTAGCCCTTGGCTATACTGGAAACCCTTCGGGTCTTGCTGCTCAGTACTTCACTGCTCTTGCAACTGAGATCGCCACCCATTTCGGAACCATTGAGACGAATGTGTACACCGCTGGTGCGACTCTTCACGACCACTCGTTACCGGGTCCTGTTACTATTCCCGTTCCTCCCGTGCCTCCAAACTACGATCCTCCGTATGGAGTAGCGACTCCTCCGCTACATCCATTCGCGTCGACTGCCGGAGACTTGAAAGATGCGATCATCGGCGCGCTGGGAGGGCTTTCTCCGCCCGTTGAAGGAACCGACGTCATCGTTACTCCGGGAGATCCTCCGGTAACGGAGAATAGTCTTGAAGTGATCTTCACAGCATTCTCCGAGGCAGTGTGTGAACATGTCGCAAATTATGCGGTCGTGGCATCATCGATAGACCCGGTTACCCCGACTCCGGGTCATTGGCACGTGGTGAGCTGATATGGGTGCAATTGACAAGTTCTCTGAGACGCTAACAAGCACGGGCAGGGATGATCTCGTGACAGTGCTGCAGGCTATGTCAGATGGGCAGTACAAGCGTCGGATAACAGAAATCGAGTCTGATCTCGCAAAGATAGTCTCTGAGATCAACGAAACCAATAGCAGGAGAGAACAACTATCGGGGCAGAGAGCCCTTCTTGAGCGGCTACTAAAGAAGATGGATGAGCATGAGAAATCGCATGTAGCGGATCTTGAGATGCAGCTATTTAAACTCCATCTGTCCAATCAATTGGACAAGCTCAAGGTTAGGATAGCAGAAACTCGTCCGGACGACGAGTTGAAGAGAAAGCACGACCTTACGCAAGAAAGGGCGCTGCTTGACGCGGGGCGAAGAATCGCCATCTCGTTGATGGGGAGAATCGCGCGGAATCAGGAGTCTGGTAATGCCAGCACCAGCTAGGCCAACTGCATCTATCGTGAACATCAATCACGAAACTCGTGAAGTAACCGTAAATGTGGCAGGAATCGCCGTGGTGTTCAGGGCCGAGTTATTCGATATGGACGCGAATGTGGTGGCCAGCAATCAGATCAGTGCTCCGGGAACGATGATAGTCATCGTTCCGAGGCGAGGTATCAGCTACTCACTCGTCGTCATTTCCGGAGATGGGTCGGTTCCAATCGACTGGTCGCAACCGGGAATGGCTGCGAGCGTAATCATTCGGCCGCTAGAAGAAGAGGAACAGCCGGAAATTGGTGTTGGGATCACGAGAACGGCGAGCACTGCCGTACAACAGGCGGGTCCAATGGGAGCGGGTCTCGCATTTCCGTTCACTTTCTCAACCGCCACCGGCGCTCCACAGGTCAATTCGGGAATTGATCACGTCGTCGATGGGATGCAGCAAGTTCTGCTTACTCGGGTGATGAGTAGATTCATTAGACGAGAATTTGGGTCTCCTCTTGCTGGAAAGCTTTTCGCTCCCGATACACTCATTGGGCAGGATATCGCGGCATCCATTCAAGCGTCGTTGGCAGACTTCGAGCATCGAGCCGAAGTAACGAACGTCATCATACGACGAAATAGAGTTGCCGGAACGGTTTTTGCCGACATTAAGTTCAGGACGTTTAGGACGCACCGAGAAGGAAATTTGGTGTATCCATTTAACATGGAAACTCCGGCGTAGGAGGACTACCGATGGCACAAGCACCAACTATTGACTATTTCTCTCGCGATTTCGACAGCATTCGATCAGATTTAATCCGACTCATTCCATACTTCACACCTGAATGGACTGATCGAAATCCTAACGACCTCGGAATCGTACTAATCGAGCTATTCTCGTACGCGGCAGACATTCTTCATTTCTACGTCGACCGAAGAGCACAGGATCTCTATCTACCTACTGCGTTCACAAGACAGTCAGTGGTCAATCTTCTCAAGCTCATAGACTACAACGTTCCCGGAAAGCAGGCGGCTACTGCCGACGAGGAATTCACGATCGAGGATGCTCCGTACGACGAATCGATCACGATTCCACGAGCAACGCGGCTACAGGCTCCAGCAGGAACCGGCGGATCACCGATTTCGTTCAATACATTGGACGAATACGTGATGGCATACACAACCTTGACACAGAATACGGGATCACCCCTTGCTTCAAACGAGATCAAGGTAACGAATTCGCTCGATTTTCACGTTGGAGATAGAGTCAATATCCGCGACGATACCGCGACTAACGAACTGATCACCATAGCGTCAATTCCCGATTCTTCGACGATCATCTTCGAGACGGATCTCGCTAACGCATACACTATTGCGCAAACCGCACGGCTATCGGCGATGATTGTCAGCATTGGAATTCAAGAGGGAACAACATATAGTGACGACATTGGCGTTAGTACTGGCGAAGCATGGCAGATAATGCAGGTACCTCGCGACGACGTCATTGAGGGGTCAGTTGGAATCATTGTCGATGAGGGTGTCCCTGAGATCTGGGAAGAGATAGAAAGCCTCGGGTATGCGACTCCGGGGCAGAAGGTGTACGAACTCTCGCGGAACTTCACTGGCGACGTGATCGTCAGATTTGGTGATGGGACGCAAGGCAAAATTCCAAATGCTGGTGCCACTGTATCGTCAATCTACCGCGTTGGAGGTGGCACGGTCGGAAACGTTGGCGCATACAAGATCACGCGACTTCTCGACACGATTTCGTCGTCGGGAGGTCCGGTAACATTCGAGGTCACGAATCCAGAACAAGCATCTGGTGGTGCAGAAGAACAGAGTATCGACGACGCAAAGCTGCTTGGGCCAAAGTCGCTACGTGCGCTTGGCCGGGCCGTTACTCTCGAAGATTACGCGACTCTTGCGCGAACAGTAACCGGTGTTCGAGAGGCCAGCGCGGTTCGTCGAGGATCTCCCCTATTTCGAGAGATTGATGTCTACATTGTTCCTTTTGGGAGCTATACACCCAGTGCAACTCTCGTCGAACAGGTTCGCGTCTATCTTCAAGAACGAGCAATGGCCGGAGAAACGGTGTACGTGAATGGACCGGTTAATGTTGTTGGAATCCTCCTTGTCGCTACGGTGGATGTGATCTCGACGTATGATTGGACTGATGTTCGAATTCTCGTTGAGAGCGTGATCGAGACCTTCTTCGCCGTAACGTCAGAAGAAGCTCAGTTCGGAAAGGACGTTAACCTATCTGACCTAATGGCTCTCATCGACAATGTTACCGGAGTCGACCACGTCGACATTTTCCAGTTAACGCTGAATCCGGCGAATACATTGATTTGGGAGGTTGCTCCGGCGACTCCTGTCGACGTGACCTACATCATCGGTCAGAACACGTTGAATTTAATCGACCAGCAATACACGATCACATTCACTGGTTCATCGACGTATGTCGTTAGAGACGTGGGAGGGGTGAATGTGACTCCGGGAGGAGTTGCTAGCGTCGGGGTAGAAATCTTGACCACTGATTCGGCATTGAAGATAAAGCTCGATTATCCATCACTAAATCCAACTCCAATGGCGAACAACGACCGCGCTGTTTTCCGAACGTCGCAGTACGTGAACAACGTCGAAATCGAGGACTTCGAGATCCGACAACTTGACACACAAACGCTTTCGTTTACCGGAGGAGCGTAGTGGCCACGGAGTCTGATGCATACATAACTGCCTACAATATGGCAGCAGAATCCGTAATGGAAGGCCCGCAGATCGTGCTGACGTGGGATCTGCCGACCCACGAAGATTCTACGCACATTAAGTTGATCAGGAAGCTTCTTGCGTATCCCGAAGATATTGCCGACGGAGACGAGCTTCTGAGTTCCACGGTAGGGGGATCTCCGACATATTACGCAGACCTGAATCCGATGATTCATCGAGCGTGGTGTTACGCGCTATTTACGTATCATAATGCACAACAGACATGGGCATCCGCAACTGTATTTGAGGTTGGCCAGACTGTCGTTCCGACGACTCCAAACGGCTATTTCTACGAGGCTTTGAATAAGGGAACGGCCGGAACAACTGAGCCCGCGTGGCCAGAAGTAATTGGCGATACGATACAGTCTGTTGACGGAGAAATCACGTGGGTCTGTCGATCAACAAATCCAAGTTGGATTACCGGTGAACGGGCAAGAGCCGCCTCGATAACGTGGGACGCATCGTATATGCGCGAGTTGCTATTTGGGAGCATTCCATCTCAGTACCGAAGACTCGACGCATATTCGGCGCAGCAAAAACTAGCTCCTGCTGTTGACCTATCTGACAATGGAACATGGAGAGCGATACGCGAGACTGGTACAACGGAAAAGGGCGAGCTTCAGAGATTCCTATCGATATTTGGGATCGCGCTATCTCGGGTAAAGGGTGCTGCCGATTTCTATCCGCAACTCGTCGACCCTGACGAATGTCTTCCTCAATACCTATCGAAGCTTGCTGGAATCGTTGGGTGGGAACTTAGTACGACGTCTCCAACACAGTTTCAAAGGCAGGAAATTCTATCGGCGGTTCCAGTCTACAAAACCAAGGGGACAGTGAGTGGCCTTGAGTCGCTCTTGCGCCCACTTGCTGGCGTCAATGCGGCCTTTCTTGATCCGATGTCGCGGCACATTCTGATGTCGAACAGAATCAACAGACTTGGAGCGCGAGGAGGACAGGAACTAGCGTATCCTGATTGGACTGCTACGACTGCCTATGCACGAGGAACCATTGTTATTCCAACATCCGCGAATCGTACGGGGTACTACTATCAAGTGACTCGCGCAGGTACGAGCGGCGGTACGGAACCGGCGTGGCCCACTACCTCGCTGGAAGACATTGTCGATGGTAGCGTCACTTGGCGGACACGAAAGTACGGAGTTCCTCACCTCACGGCCGCTGCCGTCGCTACTGCGACAACGCTCATCGTAGACGACACGTCAGAATTTGAAGCTGGAAAGACGATCAACGTACGAGACGCGGCTACCCCGGCGGGCGAGAACATCATCGTGGCCGAAGTTGTCGACTCAGTAACATTAGAGCTTGAGCGAGCCCTCGACAATAGCTATGGACCCGCAGACGAAGCAGTCGTGTCACCGGCATTTGATTGGTACGACGATGAGACTGGATTTATCTGGGACATTCCGGTCATAGATCAATTCGACGGAATCTATCCCGATAGAATCAGAGTTCCGGGTGCCGTGCTTGAGCCATCTGAACTATATAGCTTCGAGATTCTCCGAGTATGGTTCCTTCTTGAAGCCGGAGAAGCGGTGACGAATCCAGAGTTGGAGCGGCTTGCACGAATCATGACCCAGTTTGCTCCTGCTGACACTAGGTACGTCGTAAGAATTGAAGAGATATAGCGATGGCTGAGTATATTGGCGCATTCGTGTCAAACTTCACCGCTGATCCAGTCATGGAAGGTCCGCAGATCCTTCTTCGGTGGAACTTGCCAATAGATACTGGAAGTCTGAATATACGCGTTCTCAAGAAGGAGAAAGCATATCCGGATGATGAGAATGACGGAACAATTCTCGTCAACAGCCCTGTCGCCAGTTCTCCAACGTCTTACGTAGATCTCAATCCTTCCATTGACACAGTCTGGTGCTACGCGGCGTACATCTACTACAGCGGCACACAGGCGTGGAGCCCGGATTTGTTGTATCAGCAAGGAGCCGTGGTAATCCCGCTGGCATCTCCAACGGGGTATTTCTACGAGTCACAGTCGAGAGGTCTTGCGGGTTCGGTTGAGCCGACGTGGCCAACGATCATTGGAAGTACGGTTCAGGATGGAGATGTATTGTGGAGATGTATTGGAGCAAATCCAAGTTGGGTAACGACTGATGTATCAAAGGACTCTGCGTTCACGTGGGACTCTGAGTACATGCAACGACTACTGGCCAGAAAAGTTCCTTCGGCCTATAGAAATGCTGATGCCGAATCGAATCAAGTAAAGCTATCTCCACAACAAGATCCGGATTTCTACGACGTATGGAGCGCTATTCACGAGACAGGATTCGTTGCTCGTGGAGAATTCGAGCGATTTCTTTCGATTTTTGGCTTAGCGCTTTCGAGGATTCGTGGAGCGATAGATTTCTACCCGAGAGCAGTTGATCCGGATGAGACTCTACCAGAATTGCTTCCCATGCTGGCAGGTCTTCTTGGATGGGAACTAAATACAACTCTTCCAACGAATAAGCAACGCCACTCGCTCATGGCGGCAGTTCCAACATACAAGATCAAGGGAACGACGCGGTCACTTGAGCCGTCACTTCGTCAGGCAGTTGGGGTAAATGACGTCTTTGTCGATCCAATGTCGCGACATATCATGATGTCAAATAGTACGACACGGCTTAGCGCCCAAGGACAGCTTGCTGGAGCATATCCCCAGTACGCAGGAGCCGGATCTCCGTACTCACGCGGAGACATCGTAGTGCCGACTCTGGCAAATCGGACGGGATACTACTATCAGACGAGAGAGACAGGGGTTGCGGGAGGAACCGAGCCAACGTGGCCAACCATCCCGGGAGACGTTGTTGCGGACGGAACACTGTTATGGCGGTGCGTTCAGTTCGGCGTTCCTCACGTAACTGCCAACGTCTCGATAGGTGCAACGTCGATTACCGTTGACGATACGTCACCGTTTGAGGCTGGAAAGACGATCACGATTCGTGACTCCGTAACTCCGGAGGGCGAGCAGATCGTCGTATTAGATATCCCCTCGTCAACAGTGTTGACTCTCGACGAGCCGACGGAGAACTCGTATACTGTTGCGAATAATGCTCTGGTCAGTCCGGCGTACGATTGGTATGACGATAGTACCGGATTCATCTGGGATATTCCAGTCGTCGATCAGTTTGACGGAATTTATCCTGACAGGGTCCGAGTTCCGGGAAAAGTGCTAGATCCGTCCGATATCTATAGCTTCGAGATCCTCCGGGTGTGGATCATTCTTGCTGCCGGAGAGTTCGTGTCGACGGAAGAACTTGAGTCGCTCGCAAAGATCATGAGCCAGTTCGCTCCTGCGGACACGTCATACGTTGTCCGAATAGAAGGTCCGTGACCTGAGGAGGATTAGATGGGCAGCTACGCAGGAAAGTACAGCCGAAACCCATTTGCGGTTTTCAATGAAGAGAAGAACTATGCCTTCGCGCTCATGCAAGAGGGTGTGCCCATTACGGACGACGACTCGAACGACAATAGGCTCGAACAGTTTGTGCGCCAGCGTCGAATGATTCAGCTTTTCGGACAGTACGGTTCCCCGAATGATGGATTCAGGATTGTCGAAGCTACCGCACCAGCAAACAACTTCGCGATTCGCGGTGGCGACGGAGTTTATATCGAGAATGCTGGTCGATTCTTCATGCGCGGACTGTCGTGTCTACTATTCAAGGATGTCGACTACATCAACAGCCTTACCGATCTTGCTGAACAGTCGATCCATCCACGAGTGACGAACGTGTATTGGGATGGGTCAGCCTATACCGTTGTCGAGGATTCAGCCGCGAACTGGCTCGCTGACGAGCACAATGGCAAGACAGTCATCATTGATGGGACTTCGTACACCGTAGCGGATACGACGCAAGACGAACTCAAGATCAGTGGAAGCGAAGCGGCGCTGATATCTTCTGGAATGGGCAAGCACTATCGAATCAACCTGACCACGCCGGGCGGTGCTCGGGAAGACGCAGTGTACCTGAATGTCTATCTTGACGAGTACGATTCCGTCGATGATCCAGATATCGCGAAGTCCATTGGTGGAACAGAACTTGAGGCGCAACTCCGGGCAAAGATCATTCAGACGATCTTCGTTCGTGAAGGAGTGACTGGTCCGACAGAACTTAGTGACTATGTCGATACCGACGGAAATCAGCATTACGTGTTCAAGTTGGCGACTCTCAATAGGACTGCAACTGCTGATATCGTGTCAGGAGACATCGTCGATCGTGTTCCGTCGATTGGATTCACGACCATCTCGCAGGATCAGATTGCCGCGTTGAGGGTCGTCGAGAATCCCGCTGGGGCCGACGATCAGGTATACGTCAGTGCCGGAAGATGCCGGTCCGTCGACAGTCTCTCTGAGATCACCTTCTCCGGAGGACTGGCTCCAGCGGTGACCGCGTTGGGGGCAGGTTATGATAGGTACGACGTCGTGTACCTCGACGATTCCGCTACTCTTAACGTGTTTGATGGCGTTGCGGCGTCTACAGGAACAGCCGTTATCCCAGACTTCCCAATTGACCTCGGGACTTGCTTGGCGATTCTCTTCGTTGAGGGGTCGGCAGGATCGAATGTCATAGAAGACGATGATATTACCGACATTCGTCCGATCATTAACGACCGCGATCCGACGGGATTGCGAGCACGCGTTAATCCCGGAGATACGACGAAGGTTTACGTCTCTCCCGGGAACGCGCTGACATCTGACGGATCGTCCTTGATAGAGTGGCCCGGTGGGACAAGCCCGTCATGGGCAACTTCCGTCAGCCCGTCGAATACTCGCTGGGATGCGCTAGTTCTTCGTAATGACGCCTCCCTTGACATCATTCAGGGAGTGGAGACTACGGGAATGCCGACGAGGCCCGAGTTTGATTCGGGGACAACTCCGGTGGCATTCGTGTTCGTCGACGAGACCGGAACAATTACGATTAGTGCTTCCGACCTCGTCGATGCTCGGGCCGTCCTTACGCCGGGATCTGCGTGGATGGACGACCAGAAAGCGCGTTTTGGTAGTAACCAGGAGGCGAGCGTTTACTATGACGGGTCAGACCTCATACTTGACCCCTCTGAGCTTGGGACGGGTCGTGTGCTGATAGGTGCAACTGGGACCAAAGAGTTAGTGGCTACCATGGCCTATCAGCCCGACCACCTCCATGGGTTTCGCATTACATCTATGTTCTATCCTGATACCTGGATCCAAGTCAGGGCGGGCGGTGCGCGCGATTCTACAAACGTGGACAATCTCGACATCGCTATATTCGTTACAAAAGGACTCGATGGCACATGGTTGGTTGGCGACTCGCAGCCGGGGCTTGATGCTGGTACAGTTGCAGCTAACACCCTTTATGCAATCTGGGTGATCAAGCGCGTTGATACTGGTGTAGTGGATGTGCTGTTTTCGGAGTCGTTCACCGCTCCAACGATGCCTGGTGGCTACACCCTCAAGCGACTCGTAGGTGCAATCAGGACTGATGCCAGCTCTGACATCGTACCGTTCCAGCAAGTGGGCGATCACTTTACGTATTTGTGGAACGATACTCCTGTTCCAGACATAGACGACAGTACCCTCGCAAGCCAAGCTTGGGAGACTGCTGCAATCCTTTGTCCCCCGTACTGCCTAGCTCATGTCCGGTGCTTTCATTCTAATGCTACTAGTGCTGATCCGTTCGACGGTCAGTTTTGGATTCGTGCTGTACCGCCAACCTCGTGGAATTCTGATCCAGTGCTTTCAGTTCAGGCCACAGGTTTCGTAGCTCAAGCCGGAATGGCTACTGTGTTGACTAATGCTTCTAAGCAGATTGATTACGCCGCATTTCAAAGTGGCGGCTCTGCTGCCGCTATTAAGATTTACACAACTTCGTTCGAGATGCTGACCCGAAGCAACCCGCAGTAAAGAGGAGCGATCATGGGCGGATACACCGGACGTTATAGCAGAGATCCCTTTGCGGTTTTCAACGAGGAGAAGAACTACGCGTTCGCCCTCATGCAGGAAGGTATTCCTGTCACCGATGACGACGAGAACGACAATCGAATCTCTCTGTATACGAGATCGCGTCGGCTGGTTCAGTTGTTTGGTCAGTACGGAACCTCAAACAATGGCTTCAGGATCGCAGCTGCGTCCTCTCCAGCGGACAACTTCAAGATCCTCGGCGGCGGCCCCGGCAATGCTGACATCGAGGCTGCTGGTCGATTCTTCATGCGCGGCATTGGCTGCATTCTGCTCCGTGACGTCGACTACCTGAATCCTCTTTCCGATATTCCCGAGCAGTCGATTCATCCACGAATCACGAACTTCTACTTCGACGGAATCTCAGAGACAGTTCTAGAAGACTCGGCAGCTGGATGGGTCGCAGGAGAGCTTGTATCCCGCACAATCACGCTTCCCGTCGGCACTCACGCCATTGCTAGCAACACTGTCGATGAGATTCGGATCACGGGAGACGTCACTGCAGATGCCTCTATTGGTGACTACTACATTCTCAAACTGTCGACTCCGACCGGCAGTCCGCGAACTGATGAAGTGTACCTGAACGTCTATCTCGACGAATACGATGCGGCCGACGATCCCGATATCGAAAAGGACATCGGCGGCCAGACTGTCGAGGCACAGCTACGCGCAAAGGTCATCCAGACGATCTACGTGAGAGAGGATATCGTAACTTATGCGCCGCTTGTCGACTACGTAGACTCTAATGGCAACCAGCACTACGTGTTCCGCCTTGCTTCACTCGCACGAACAACGTCGCCAAACATCGATTCCGGCATGATAACGGATCACGTCGGAACCATCGGCTTCGAGAACATTTCACAGGCTCAGCTAGCCGACCTCAAGGTCTCGGAGAATCCGGCAGGAGCCGATGATCAGGTGTACGTACAGGCCGGACGATGCAGGTCGACTCTTGGGGTCGAAGAGGTGATCTTCACTGGAGGGCTGAGTCCGGTCACGAGCGCCCCGAGCGGCAGCGCAAGGTACGATATCCTGTATATAGACGACTCAGGCACTCTCGGCATCTTCGAGGGGCAAGAGGGTGCAGGTGTTCCGGCGTTTCCCGTCGGCATCGGAACATGCCTCGCCTCTTTGTACGTCGATGAGGTTGGTGGACCGGTTGTCATAGATGATGACGACATCGCCGACATACGTCCGTACGTGGGAGAGGCCGCGAGTCCCTACATCTTGGTCGGCCCGGCGCAGGACTTGGCCTCCGTCGTTTCCGGCGCTCCTGCTGGCTCGCGCTTCCTCCTCATGCCCGGAACCCATACTCCGTCCTCTTCCGTCACGCTCGGTAGTGGAATGACCCTCTCTGGATGCGGCAAGTCGCAGACGACAATCGCACTCGACGATCCCGTCATCCTCACACTCGGGACTGGCGCGACTGTTCAGGACGTGGCGATTGACACCATCGACGCGGTAGGCACGGCCTCGTCTTTCGTGGCCATGGGAACAGACTCCGTGCTTCGTCGGTGCTCGCTTTCCAAGTCGGTAGGGACTTTCAGAGGAAGCGGCGTCGTAGTTTCGGCGACTACGGTCACGGCGCTGATCGAGCAGTGCTGGTTTGACTCGTCGTTCCAAGATGACGCGTCGGTCAACCACATTGAAATTGCCTCGAACGTGGTTGCCGATCGATCAGTCGTCATTCGCGACAACTACTTCAACCCTCATAACTGCGCACGCGTCATCGACAGCACCGGGTCAGCCACTTTCGAAGTTGTCAGCAATCGTGTCGAGACCGTTGCGGGAACTGCCATTCAGGCATTCATTGGAGTCGACTCTGCTGTCGACTTCGTGGTCAAGAACAACTACGAAATCGTCGGAGGAGCCACGATATCTAGCTTCCTGCGAATTGACGGATCTGCGCCGTCGGCGGGCAGCGGGATGCAGGTGACGGGCAATCGTATGCGGTCGCAAGTGCTCGTCACTCGACAAGGCGCAGGAACTCTTGAGAACTTCACGATCCTCGGCAACATCGTCACCTCTTCGGGCGGGGCTGGTCTGTTTTCCTCCAGCGGAGGCGCTCTCGGGGTGTTCGACTTCACGATGTCCAACAACGTCCTCGACGGAGCAGTGAACCAGGACATCATCAGTATGACTAACCTTTCGGAGATGGTTCGAGGAACCATTGCGGATAACGTGGTTACTGGGGCTACCCGATTCCTGCGTCTTGAGGGAGTCGTGGCTAACCTAGTAGTCAATGGCAACAAGGTTACCGGAGACTCTACGGAGGCCGCGATTGAACTCCTTGGAGCTACGACAAAGTCCGACATCGTCGTCACGGGGAACCACTTCTCCGGATTCACCTACGGGGTGAACATAGGCGATGCCGGAATAGCTGTCGGAGACTTCTCGATCACCTCGAACTACTTCACTGACATCACGACGAAGGGCGTCTTCGTCTACATGCCCATCAACCCCAGCATCATTCAAATCAGCGACAACGTGATCGAGGGAATGAACGTTACGGATAGTGTTGGGATCGATGTCAGGAAGGCGGCATCAGACTACACTCGGTCGACTGACAACCAGCTGACGATCACGAACAACACGATCACGAGTGGAACGCCAGCTTCAGAGATCGAGTCAATGATGGGGATCAACATCGAGTACCCTAACGGATACTCGGTAATCAACGGCAACAACGTCAAGCTCGAAGGAAACATCAACACTCCAGTAGGGATCAAGCTACAGACGTACGCTGGAACGACTGTTCAGGGCTTCTCGGTAGTGACTAGGTTCCTGATCAATAACAACTCTGTTCTGATTCACTCGACGTCCGAAATGACCTCTACGTCTTCGTCAGACTACGTCACTGGAATTTATGTGTGGTCGTATACGGCGAGCACGTCTGGTTTAACGTTCTTTGGCGAACAGTCGGTATCATACAACCGAGTCTCGGTATTCTGCTCCGGTACCAACTCTACGATCCATAAATACATCGTGGGCGTCGGATTTGGTAGATCCAGCCCGCAATTCGGGACTGATAAGCCCGGCAATATTGACGGCAACACAATCTACGTGAGCAATGCGGACGATCCGTTCAGCAAGGACGGTACCCCGGGACCGAAGTCACACAACACCCAAACACGGCCTATGCGAGGTCTTGAGGTCTCGATTGGTGGGAACGGGTGGAGTGTCTCTAACAACTCCGTTACGATGGAAGACTGGTCGTCCTACGTCAGCTCTCTCCAAGAATTAGGCATATGGATGATCAGCCTAGAGGACATGACCTTTACCGGGAACTCGTCTCGACTCGTCTACAATGGCGGCATCACGGGGAGCAGTGCGAGGCAAGCGGTAGGGTATCGGTTCGAGTCTGTAGTGGATTCGTCCATTTGTGGTAATACCGTAAAAATCAACAACAGGCTTGGGGATTTCTCCACTACCTATGCCGTCCAATTCACCAACTGCATTCGGCTGACGATTACTGGAAATCACTGGGCAAGCGTAGCGACTGGCTATACGTCAGGCTCCACGTTCGGTGGAACAAATCCCGGGGGCTGCGTCGTGATAGGCAACTCGTTCAAAACTGGAGAGCCGCTCCCCCTCGCGTGGCCCACCATCATGGAAGCCAGCGGAACGTCAGTGAACAAGAACTAGCGTCTGAGGACGATTGAGATGTAACGATGGGCGGATACACCGGCAAGTACAGCCGAAACCCATTCTCCATGTTCAACGAGGAGAAGAACTACGCGCTCGATGATGTGAAGAACTTCAAGGATTCGAGGAACTCATGAAGAAATTAATGATCGTAGTGGCACTGCTGTGCTCATCATGCTGTCTTTCGGGGACGACTGTAAACTTGTCTCGGAAGATTGCAAACAAGACGGAACTACAGGAGACGGAGATTCGTGAGTTGTCCGACATGACGCTCAATACCGGGGAGAAGATTTCCGGAACCGAGAAAGGCAAGGCTCTCCTGAAGCGGGCACGTGATCTCACGGTAGTGACATCAGGTCTTGCCGATCTCATTGGAGCACCCAAGGAGGTGGAGTGATGGAAGAGTTCATGGCACAGTGGGGACTTCTCGTCATTCTTGTCCTCGTCGCTCTCTACGTACTTACGCGAGGGCGCAAATATCTCGACAAGCTCAAGTCGGATGCGAAGGATGCGACGATCAAGGCTCTGATGAAGGAGACTGGAATCGACAAGCTTCCTGATCCGGAGAAGATTGCGAAGGTTGCTGAGATCGCAAACGCCATGAAGAATGCGAATCCAAAGAAGCTCGCGGGAAACGCGATTCAGGTTCTTGCCGACGAGGCTATTGCGGCGATGCCGGAGAAGAAGATTCCGGCAGAGGTTGATGAGACTGACGACCCTGACGGACTCTTGGGAGCGCTCAACAAGGCGATCAAGGCCGAGACGAAGCGCGAGAAGTGGAAGCGCGGAGGCCGCAAGGCATTGTCCATCGGGGCGAAGATCATTGGATCGATCATATGACCTTCTGGATTCGCGCGAACAAGATCTCGGCTATTCGGTTCTTCATCTTCCGCATCTGGAGACCCGTTACGAGTTTCGTGCTCTCGAATCTAGAAGCCTTGCGGTATCTCTTCCATCGCAAAGAGGCGTTGCATGATCTCAAGATGATTCGGGAGCAGCTTCACTTCATTGAGGACATCTCATTCTGGTACAACCAGCGACACTTCACGTGGAGACCAGATCCTGCTGGGGGACTGATTGACTTCGTGTCGAAGCCGTGGGTAGCCGTGGCGAAGAATCACGGCGACTGCGACGACATGATGGCGGTTGCTCGGTTCGTCCTCAAAGGAAACGTCGACGAGATGCACAGGGCGTCTTGCTACAGCGTCGATGGCGGCGGTCATTGTGTTCTCGTCGTTCGGACCGGACCCGAGTGGACGCTGGTTTCCAATCAGCACGTTAAGCGCGGGTTTGCAGATCCTCAGAGTGCAGTACGCACATTCTACGGAGACAAGACGGGCTTCGTCTATATCTATGGAATCGGCGCATCCTTTCCGGAGGCAGCGTGACCTATCTCGACATCCTCAAAGACTTCCCGTGGTGGATATGGGTAATCCACATCATTCTTTACCCCCTCTACCAGATCATAGGAACTCTGAAGCACGAGGGAGCGCACGCGCTTGGCGCGAAGCGCCAAGGTCTTCGTATCGTCGAGTTCAAGTATCTCCCAAGCAGAATCGACGGGAGATGGTACTGGGGCTACGTGCGCTTTACGGGCGAGGCGAACAAGACGACGTTGCTGATGCCATACTACGTAGACGCCACTCTCTTCTTTGGGGGAATCATCGCATTCATGAACAGGGAAGAGTTTTGGGCACAGCGTACAGCGTGGCTCTTGCCGTGCATGATTCTCACACTTGCACTTCCGATTGTCGACGTGATCTACAATCTTGGAAAGTGGCTGTTCGGAAATAGGGGCGACTTCGCCAAGGCATTTAAGGATCTATGATTTGGAGGTGTGCTGTGAGGAAGCTGTTCACATTGATCGCCGCACTGGTTATTGCCGTTCCGGCTCTGGCTGAAGAAGTTGTGGTAGCGCCACCGAAGACTGGATCGGTCTTCTGGGACATCGTTGGTTACATCCTTGGGGTAATTGCGGTTCCTTTGATGGCCATTCTCGCAAAGATGGCGGCTGATTGGTCGGCTACGGTCGCCGCAAAGAAGGAAGTCGAAAAGGCTGGACTTCGAGAGAAGCTCAGGTACGAGGCCGAATCCGTGCTGTCTCGTATTGCCGCGAATCTCGCCAACAAGGAACTCGCTGAGTTGAGGGCGGCGTCGGCCGACGGCGTAGTCAGCAAGGAAGAATTGAAGAAGCTCGGCAAAAAGGCTATCGATGCCGCGAAAGCTGAACTCGGCACAGCTGTCGCAAAATCGGTTGGCGAGAATGTCCTAGAATCGCTTCTTCGTAAGAAGGTCGATGACATGAAGAACGGAAGCAAATAGTCCAATCGATTGGACGCAAATAAGCGCGAGGACGGTCGCCCACGACAGGAAGCTTCTTCCCAAGCCCCGACCCTGTCCCGGCCGTCCTCGCTAGCCTTGAAGACGGCATATCCGAGACCTTTGATGCAGTCGTTGATGGAGAGACAGTCGAGGTTTCAAGGAAGAACCCAGGTGCCCAAGACTTCTTAGCTTCCCATCCGCAGGTTGCGGATACTTTACGTCGAGTAGGTAGGCTGGGACAATCTACGATTGGTGCTGCAAAAGCCGAGAAGATTGCTGAGCCTCTGTACGCCAATATCGGAAACTGACCCTGCAGAGCCTCCCTAATACAGTACAGGGAGATATGTAGTGCCTGACGGCAAGATCCACGACGATTACTTGGAGGATGAATGCGAATTCTGATCGTAAGTGACTGCACGAAGCTCCCCGGCTTCTCGACACTATTCATTCAGCCGTGGGAATGGGCGTTGTCAGTTCGCGACATGTATCCGAACGCTCGGTTCGATGTACTCCTTCCGGAGAAGGACAAGGTGTGGGGCGACTACGATTCATCTCCCTACGAGGGGCAGGAACGAATCAAGATTCACTACGTTCCTATGATCACGACGGGGGGCATTCAGCAGTGCGTGATCGCAACGCGCCAGCTGTACGATCTGTTCAATGTGAACTACACCCCGTACTACTACGATGCGGTACTCAATCCTCGCGCCATCTTCAGCCCAGTACTGAAGAAGGTGCTCAAGCCGAAGTTCGTGAAGAGCACGATCAACATCCCGATCTTTAATCACACGGGCAGTGTTCGCACGAATATCCCGAAGCACCAGCAGATGAATACCGACTATGGCGAAGAAGACGTGATCGCGGAGACCGTCGCATGGTTGACGGACTACTCACTATTCATGTGCGGGGCCGAACTCGACATGGCTCGCGACAACTGCGCAACGTACCTTGCCGGAAAGCAGATTCAGAAGTTCTTGAAAAACTCGTTCATCGCGCCGATGGGCGGAATTCGATTCGATGTGCTGGATAAGTATGTTCCGGCGCTGCCGAAATCGGTCGGCCCGAGGGGCGTCTGCGTATTCTTCGGCGGTCGGTGGGTCGAAGGGAAAGGCTTCTCGACGTACTTAGAATTCGTCGAGAAGGCGTTCAAGAGCGGAGCGAAGATCTACGGCATTGCCACGACTCCGGCAGATGAAGATGTTCGCGCCGAGGATCTTCGCAAGAAGTATCCGATGATTGAGTTCTATCCGAACTGTAATCGAGAGACCTTCTACGAAAAGTTGAAGGAAGGGCACCTATTCCTGTCGTTCTCGATGTGGGAAGGCTTCGGCATCTCGTACTGGGAGATGATGTACCAAGGTCTCGTGGGCATCTTCCTTGATCGCCCGTGGAATCGATCAGTGCTCCCCGAGGAGTACTGGGCACTTCGAGCAAAGAATCCAAAGGAGATGTACCGAGTCTTCAGAGATGCGATCACGCCAGCCGACATGAAAGTGAATCAGGCCGTACTAGAAAAGCGGGTTCGACCATATCTCCGCGATCACTACGAGAGATCGAAGGTCAATGCAGCGATCTACGATTGGATGCTTCAGAAGACTCGTCGTCACTATGCACTTCAGTTTGGCGAAGGCCACTCGATGACATTCAAGAATCTCGTCGCGAAGGCCCTCGGAGCGATGCCCAGACCGGCACCAATAGAAATGGTGTTCAAAATGATGTCTGCGTGTGCTCAGCGCTCGGGGCTTGAGTTCGGAAGACGAAATCAGTTTGTCAGCAGGATGTTTATCCGGCAATGCGCACAATTCATGGGTTATCGTGACTTGTGCGATCAGGACGAACCGATGCTAGTCGATGGCGACGCATTCACAGGAGAAATTAGATAAAGATGTTGACATGATAGTATTGGAAGATATGCTCTCTGAACTTTCCCTGTTGTGTGGCCGTACGGTTCCCCACAAACCGTGCGGCCATTTTTTACCTAGAACTCAACGTAAGGTATTGACACTCCGCACAACGACGTGCTACAACGCCGGGCACTTTCCGCAAACGTCGGCGGTGGCCGACGCATGACTTGGAGAATGGTATGTTAACCGATCCCGCCGGGGTGTCATTGAATGGTGGTGTTCCGTCGACCGAATTCACGGGACCGGTCTGGCTGGGAATAAGCCGTGATCCATCGGAGATGCCGTCTCTCTACGTAATCAGTATAAACATGATATCAGTGTCTTCCGCGCTTGGAACTACTCCAATACATCTTGATATGAGGTTTGATAGTGACGACAACATAACCGAGATCATGAAGATCATTCGTTCCAACGAGGTATGGGGAAAATCGATCGATTTTGTAATAGTCAAGTTTCCTAATCGTCTATTCGAAGATCTGACCATATTAAAACTACGTGATTGTAGACTTGCTACTGTTTCGTCATCGAATAGTGGAACACTACATCACTGGGAGATCCAAGTTGGGTCAATGCTCGCGGAAACCCAGAAATGAGCGGGCCGCCACATTGCGTGACGGCCCTCACATTCGTGCCCGTTGGTGGAGACGGGCGACTTGGAGAATGCACGAAAAATACCGCCGGTAGTGTAATTGGTCAAGAGAAATCACAGGATATAGTATGAAAAACTTCGAGCTATTGCGGGGATATACGGAGCAATCTACTGTGCATGGGCACTGTGGATCATGTTCGATGATTTCATCGCTCTCGCTAGGCGAGAGCGGCGTACGTGGGGTACTGAGGAGGATTCGATGGGGAAAGGCTGGACTGACCGGGGACACTTCACAATCATCCCAAACTGTGTGTTGGAAGACGTCACATTGACGTCACAGGCGCGTATGCTATACACGCTCCTGACGCGATATGGCCGTCAAAAGCGAGTTGGTAAGGAGTACTTTCTCGTCTCGTGGGCTGGACGTCCAAAGCTTGCCGAGCTTACTGGTGAGTCAGAATGGACAGTCTCTCAGCGCATGAAGGAGTTGATTGATAGAGGATTGATCGAGAGAAAACGCCGACCCGGAGGAAGTTCGCTAACCTATATCTGCGATCCACATTATGTCTACCTTAACGAAGCCCCCGAGATTCCGGGTGACGTAGAACCGCTAGAATCGGCTAATGGTGCAGAAATTCCTCAGTCGTTGGCCCCAGCACACGACGTCGTTGGCTCCAGCACACGACGTGGTGTGGTAGAGCAAACGACGGGGACCGACGGAATCACGCAGGAGATGCCGATTTCTGCTCCGGTTAGCCAAACGGCGGAATCTGATAAAGACGTAGTCGTTGAAGAAGACATAGCTATCCTGTCGGATAAGAGCCGCGAACGACGCGGCTCTAACAGCAGACCGGAAGAGAATCGAAAAGGCACGTCCGGAAAAGAAGAGAGATCTGCGCAGTCCCGTTCGCGTCCAAGAGGTCTTCTTGCGCGTCTAGCAGAAGCGAAGCTTACCACAAAGTCAGTCTCAAAGATTGGGATTCCGGATGATGCGAAGGCTGCTGACGAAAGCAGTCCTGAAACGGCAAGGGCAGTCTGGGCAGAGTTCCAGCGCGTCATGATAGAAACCTACCCCGGCTACATGTCACCAGATCCAACCGATAGGGAACTCGCAAACTGCAAGAAGCTGCTGAAGGAACATGACGTTGACGATATCATCGGTCTATTTGAGATAGTCGCGACGCGATGGGCAGTGGTCCACGAGAAATGGCCACACCTCGCGAAGACTTCAATACCGACGTTCTACGCTGCGTTCACGTTGCGCCGCGAATTGATACCAATCGTTCGGTCCGGGAGTGGCCTTACAAGTCGTACCCATCGGGTTGATTCCGGGGCGACGAAGGCACCTAGCGTTGGATGGGGTGATGAATGAGTGTGCACAACGGAGTTCAGGTTCTAGGTATCACCGGATACAAGCTTTCCGGAAAGGATACATTCTGCGCGGCGCTCCAGCTACGCTTTCAAAAAGTCGTCCGGCTAGCTATTGCGGATGAGATCAAGCGGGAGCTTGCGAAGTTCCTTGGAATCACTACCGGGACGATAGAAACGTTCAAGGAACCACACTATCGTCGGCCGTTGCAGGATCTCGGATCTGCTCGCCGGAGAATCGACGAGAACTACTGGATGACACGAGCCTGTGAGCAAATCACGCATGCACTTGAGTGTGACGCTCGCGTAGTGGTTCCGGATGTTCGTCTTCCAATCGAGGCAGAGCGTCTCCGGAATCAGTTTGGTGCGAAGATCATCAGACTACATCGAGTAACGCAGGGTCCGGTAGACAATCACGAGACAGAGCGGCGAGTTGACGACATCGTTGCTGACGAGACGTTCACGTGTGGCTCTCCTGAACATGTGCGCAATATGGCATACTCATACGGGAAATCGTGGTTAGGACGGGAAAAGTTATGAGCTATGATTCGGCAAAGGATCAGATCATCTGGCAGAAGTATCTTGACCCCGATGGAAAAACTGGCGTTGAGTTCAGCGTATGCCGATACGACGGCGGTCCTCCGAAGATCCAACTTCAGCGTTTCGGAGTGAAGCAGAGTGGCGAACGCTACTATGGGCCAAAACTTGGGCGTCTTTCAGTGCGGGAGATACAACAAGTTGTTGAGGCATTCTCAGAGTGGAAGGCTTCAAAATGAGCTTCATTGAGAACAATCCGATCAGAGACGGGCTTGGGCCAGACGACCTCAATCGAATGAATATCGGGCGAAGATGGTGGCGATGCCGGATGTCACAAATTCCCGACGGACTCTCATACAAGGACGTTCTTGAGAAGTACGTCGCGAAGATTGCCGATCACATTCGTAACGGGCGGGGACTTCTATTCCACGGTGAGTTCTCTACCGGAAAGACTGGCGCAGCGGTGATCGTAGCGAAGGCGACGGTATGTCATGGAGGGACGGCGTACTTCGTTCCCGTGACCGAGTTGTCAGACGCCAAGTTTGATAAAACGAAGTTCGACGAGGAAGAGGGCCAGACCGTATGGGATCGAATGCAGAGCGTTGATCTACTGATCCTCGACGATCTTGGCTCAGAGCATGATAGCAATTGGGGTCGGAGCCTTGTCGAGCGCGTCGTGCGGATTCGATCTAATCGAACAAAGTCGATCATCTGCACGACAAATCGATTCAAGGATCTCGTGTCATCGTATGGTGACAGTACGATGGCTATATTGAAATCGATTACGCTCCCAGTTCTCGTCACCGGAAAGAATTGGCGTGACGAAGAGGCCCGCGACCTATCACAAGACATTCTTGGAGAAGCTTAATGAGTATTGATCTATGTGCATGCAGGCGTATGGTCGAAAACGAAGGGGTTGCGGAGGGCCGACGTTTCGGTATTTCTGAGGAACTGTTCATTTCCGATGGTGAGAAGGTCTTCAAGTTCATCGCGGAACATACAAAGAAGCACGGCCAAGAACCTACGATCCCGACGATTCTGACCAATACGGGTGTCGACATCGATATCCCCGCTCCCGAACCGCTATCGTACTATGCCGAGAAGCTATTCGAGCGAAAGGTGCTCGGCATAACGCAAGAACACGCGAAGACAATGGTCGGACATATACAAGGTAAGAAAGCAACCGACGCAGTAGACGAAGCTCGTGCCATCATCAGCGAAACGCTCAAGTGGCGTTTTGGAAAGAAGAACTACGTCGATCCTCGACTTACGATTGACGCCCGCGTTAGAGCACAGGTCGAGCTTGAGAATCTTCACGGTATGATAGATGGCTATCGTACTCCGTGGGCACAGCTTGATGCGATCACGCGTGGAATGCACGGCGGGGAACTCTGGGTTCTTATCGCCGCGAAGAAGACTGGTAAATGCGTAGATAAAGATACCCTCATCGTTGATCCTGATACCGGCCTAGTGAGAACTATTGAGGACGCGTACAAGTTCGGTGGAAACGTCCACACTCTTAGCTCGGATGGGCGGCTTGTTACAGCTGCCCCTACATGGATTGATACGGGCACAAAAGAGTGCCTGACGATCACGTTACGATCAGGAAGATCCATCGTCTGCACACCAGAGCACCCGCTTCTGACCTCTGCGGGGTGGGTACGCGCTGATTCCTTGTCCACCGGTGATCACATTGCATCCGCGAAGAGGATGCCTCGACCCAGGCAAACGAGGAAGATGGACATGAACGAGGCGGATGCATTGGCCTATATGCTCGCTGAGGGCTGCAGCAGCGGGCATACTCCAAACTTCAGCAACGGGGATCGAGAGATAGTGCGTCATGCTACTAGAGTCTTTGAATCCTTGGGATGTCGAGTAGAGAAGGCCAAGAATAGTGATTATGATTGGTATATCTACAGTAGGACTAGACCTCGGGGGCACGAAAAGGCTCCGATGAGGAAGCTCCTTGAGAAGTACGGGGTCTTTGGTCTTAGGTCCACAGAAAAAATTATCCCCAATTCAGTCTTCAGTCTTCCAGATGATCAGCTTGCTCGGTTTATTGGGATCATTTGGAGTTGCGATGGAACGATTGAGCGCAGTCAGGGTGACATTTCAATTGGCCTCGCTTCCAAGAAGATGGTGGAGCAGCTATCGTGGCTGCTCATGCGCTTTGGGATAGTCGGCAGGATTCGCGAAAGGACGAATAACGGATTCAAGAATTGGGAGTATCGAGTTCGGTCGGAATGCTACGCTTCCTTCAAAGCTAACATTCAGATGATTGGTCGAAAGCGCCGAATTCTTGCCAATCATCCCGGAACGCAGAAACCGACTCAAGATGTAGTAATCTCTACGGCAAAGATCGTTGACACGATAACACGGTATGTTGATGAGGTGAAGGGCGCGAAGGATGCTCTGCGAGCAGAATTTGGAGGACGCTCGAATCTCTATCTCGTAACCAACAAACGCCGAATATCACGAGATCGCCTGCGTAAGGTAGCCGCTGCAATGATTGTCTCAGGAGAATCGCGGGCCGCATCAGATTTGTCGCTCCTTATTTCCGACGATATTTTCTGGGACGAGATAGTCAGCATTAAGGACGCTGGAGTTAGGAAGGTCTACGACGCTTCCGTCGCCGATACCCACTGCTTTGTTGCAAACTTTATTGTGGCCCACAATACGTGGGGAGAGATCCTTTTCCTTCGCGAACTCGTTCGGCAGGGTGCTCGCCCACTACTTGTGACGATGGAAATGTCTTCGGATAAGATCATCCGTCGTTTCGATGCCATGTACTCAACGCTTGCATTCGGAGATTTCAGATCGGGTCTTCTTGGATTTGACGGTATTCAGCGCTACATCGACGAAATGAAACGCATGGCGACGGAGGGAGAGTTCTTCATCGCCGGAGATGGACTCGTTCGGTGTCCCGCAGATATCGAGATCCTTGTTCAAGATCTGAATCCCGGAATCATCCTCATCGATGGTGTCTATTTGATGGAGCCGAGCGGTCGAAAGTGGGGGAGCAAGTACGAGAAGGTCTCGACCGTCATAGATGAGCTTCAACCGATGGCACATCGCATCAAGCTTCCAGTCATGATGACGACTCAATTCAACCGAAGTCTCAAGGAAGGCTCGCTCGTCGGTGACTCGGGAAAAGTCGGATATGCGTATGAGATCGTCCAAAATTGTCTACCCGGAGATTCATTGATATCGACCGACGACGGCATCACCCGGCTCGATTCAGTTGTGGGGAAGGCGGGGCTTCGTGTGTGGAACGGCCTACGCAGTGTTCCGGCACGGGTCATGATGACAGGGAAGAAACGGGTCTACGAAGTCCATCTCGACAATGGCCAAGTTGTTCGGGCGTCAAAGGATCACCGATTCCTGGTGCTAGAAAATGGCCACACCTCGTGGGCTGCTGTTGAGGACATTTGTCCGGGAGATGCTGTCTGCAGGGCAAAGCCCTTAATGCGCGAGCCAGATGGGGCTCCTTCGCGGGTAGACGAGCGGAGGGTCCATGGGCGAGATATCAAGCTTCCTTTTGAGATAGACGACTCGATTGCGCTTATTCTTGGTATTTTGACCGGCGACGGTTGGGTTGCCCATGAACGGCAGTGGTCCCTTAGTGGGCATGTCGACGATAGTGACGTTATCGCCGAGTTTGATCGGCTTCTTTTACGGACGTTCGGGGTCAAGTTCTCGGCGATCCACCGTCACCGAAAGACTCTTACCGCCGTGCTGGCATGCCGAGAGCTTGCTCGCCATGCGTACTCAGTATACGGGCTTACAAAAGGAATCGCACATCAAAAAGAAGTTCCGTCGGGAGTCTTGAGCGGCACTCCCGCTGTGTGGATGGCGTTTCTTAGAGGATTATTCGAAACCGATGGGTGCGTAGATCCTAAGGCGGGACACGTAATGTTAACGTCGGTATCCCCAAATCTTGTTCGTCAATCTACTCAACTCTTACAGAGCCTTGGAATCGACTGTTCCATGTTTCCAATTAAGGTATCTCGTTTTGGCCGTCATCAGCCTTATCGAGTTCTGATTGCCAACTCGGGTATCGCTGCTTTTGCTGACAAGATAGGGTTCATCGGGCGCAGAAAACAACTTCTGTTGCGGGATGCGCTGCAGAGGCCCCGTCGGAAAAAGTGGGCGATACCACGAAGCTCCGTAATTGCGACTGTCACTGAGGTAAGGCCGAGCGAAAAAATTGAGCCGATGTACGATGTTCTCACTAACTCTAAGGAGCATGCGTTTTGGGTAGACGGTCTTCTCGCACATAACTGTGACGTTTGTCTGGCCATGTATCGAGACAAGGATCTGCGAGCATCAAATCGGATGCTTTGGTCAATCATGGAACATCGCGAAGGCGAAGACTACTCATGGCTCACTCGATGGGATCTTGAAGAGATGAACTTCGATTTCGTACAAGAAGTCCAGCTTGAAGAGCTTATGGAAGATCAGAAAAAGGGCAAGTCGTCGGCATCGACATTCAAATTCTAAGCTATAAGGAATACGATGAACTCAACTGACATCATTCGTGTGCTGAGAAAGCTGAACGTATCCGAGTACAACTCCGGAAGTCGGAACGTCTATTCAACGTGTTTTCCCGCCGGAACTCCCATCCTCACCGAATATGGGATAACTGCAATTGAGCAGGTGCCCATTGGGTCACGGGTCGTGACGTTTGATCGCGGGCTTAAGCCAGTTACGGCAGTCCATTCTCGTGAGTATTCTGGTCAAGTGGTTACGTTAAAAGTACGGGGACTAAATCAGGCTGTTACAGCGACCGCAGAGCACCCGACATTCATGGTTCCTCGTCACAAAGTACAGTCAGCGATCGGTAAGATACGCCAGTTCCGACGAAAGCTAGGAAAGAATAGTCGGGGTGCTGCAGGGGAAATTTTAAGTGGTGTTGACGTAGAATTGCGCCCTATCAGAGATATATCAGTCGGTGATTTTGTGGTTGTCCCAAACACTCCTGCGGCTTGCTCTGAAATAATAATCGATATAGCTAAGTACGATCGGCCAACTGCGATGCCTCACGGAGGAATTAGACATACTAGACTTACCGTTCCGACTAGCTACGTACTAGACTATGACTTGGCATACTTATTCGGGCTATGGGCAGCGGAGGGCAGCATCAGTTACTATAAAAATACGCCGAATGCCCTTTTGTTCAGTTTTGGCACCGGGGAATCTGTGATAAGCCGGTGCCGACGGCTAGTTCGGGATAAGTTTGGCCTAACCACGGCTGGAACTCCTCGCGGGAGTTGTCATAATTTGTTCGTTGGGAGTGCCATGTTGGCACGATGGTTCGAGGACATGCTCGGGTCCGGGGCGGCAAACAAGCGAGTTCCGGCGTGCATTATTGAGGGAAGCAATGATGTGATACGTGGATTTATTGATGGATTGGTTGAGGGTGATGGCTATACGTACGCTGGTAAATCAGTTCGCGCAGGAAGCTGGACAGCGGTCGAGACTATTTCAGTTGGATTAAGCACGCATCTCATTATTTTGCTTTCGAGACTTGGGATACCGTGCCGATTAACGAGAAAGATGGATAGGACTGATCGTAATGGAGTGCATCATAGTGACTCGTGGTGTGTAGCGTGGGCCAAGAAGCCCTCACGATGCGCTGGCCGCCGCATTGGCGGGATGATGGCGTATCCAGTTAAAGAGAGGGCAGTCAAGCATTTTTCTGGCGACGTATTCAATCTTACGGTCGGCGTGGGGGAAACATACGCAGTTGGAGCAGTCGCGGTACACAATTGCCCCCTCGCGAAGTGGCAGCATCCAAAAGGGCGAGACGAGAATCCGAGCATGTCGATCAAGGTCGATCCCATTGGAGACTCTGCCTGCATGTGCTGGTCAGGAGCATGCGGATTCCGAGGAACGATTACGTCGCTCTCAAAGATGGTGAATCACCTCTCTGGCGGGCAGCACGACGAGGCAGTCGAACTCGCGGAAAAGCTTGAGTGCGCAGATCTCCAAGCTCGTCTCGACGCGGTGTTCAGCGACGATGCTCCGGAAGAGGAAGTCCTGTTTGACGAGAGCAAACTAGCTCCGTTTGCACGTCGCGTCCCTCGGTACGCCGTCGCCCCGATTCCAGATGGTCGAGGGTTGACGATAGATACGTGCAAAGAATGGGAACTTGGATACGACGATCTTCGGCACCGGCTTGTAGTTCCGGTCCGCAATCTCGACAGTGATCTTGTCGGTATGATGGGAAGATCGATCTACAAGCATCAGCTGCCGAAGTGGTACGCGTACTGGGGATTCTCAAAAGGTCGGTATCTCTATGGTGAACATAAGATCGATCTGTCCCTTAAGCGCGTGATTGTTGTTGAAGGAATGCCTGACGTGTGGCGACCGTGGATGTTTGGTCATCGAAACATAGTCGCCCTTCTTGGATCTCGGCTTACCTCTGGACACGCGTCTCTCCTACTGCGTTGGGGACTAGATGTATATTGGTTCCTCGATGGAAATGACGCAGGACGAGAAGGAACGTCACAGTGTATTGGATTGATGCGTGGGAAGCTGCCACAATACACGATCAAGTGTCCCGAAGGAGAAGACCCCGGATCAATTAAGACAAAAGAGGAAATGGACGCCATCATTTCGGCGGCTGAATTCGTTCTTTAGATCTTGACAACGTAGGATGGGTAGTCCATTATACGCGGACAAATGCGATAAGGGATATGCGATACGATATTAGCATAGGGAATAAGAAAGGAGCACCCCCACCCCTCTAGCTTTCCCAACATCGCAAATTTTAGGGCATAGGATAGGGAGATCAATCATGCCACAATGGTTCGAAACGGGTATGCAGGGCGTTGAACGAGAGAAGATCGAGCGCGAGAAGAAACGGAATGTTCCGTGGCGCTTCTTCCTCAAGGTCGGACAGAGCACGAGAATCGTATTCCTCGATGACTTCACTCGTGTTCGTGCAGTCGAACTCCCCGGTTCGGGAGAAGTCATCAAGCAGCCAGTCGTTCCCTTCTGTTTCCCGGCAGGTGCGCAGGTTCTCACGGACGCCGGGGCGCTCTCCATTGAGAGTGTAATTGCGGGACAGCGCGTGATGCGGAAAGACGGGACTTGGGGTACGGTCTCGCAGCTGCATCACCGAAAGTACGACGGGCGAATGGTGTCGGCGCGGGTAGCAAAAAGCTCGGAGCCGATTGTAGGAACTGCCGATCATCGCGTTCCTGTCGTCGAAGTGTCGGCTTGCATCCACACGTCTCCGAAGTCTCGCAATAGGAAATACTGCGCGCCGTCGTGCAAGGTATCCTGCAGCAAGGCGTCTCGCGAGTATTCGGTCGTCGAAAAGCGTCTCGGCGATCTTGTTGAGGGCGATTTCCTTCTGATGCCGGGAGCACACAACTGTCCCGCTCCCGCGACGATCGAACATCCCGCTGGAATGGGTCGGGACGTTGTTAGCCACAGCTCTAAGGTCACGGAAGAGCTGGCATGGCTTGTCGGCATGTACGTGGCAGAGGGTTGCCATCATCACGGCCCCACGTTCTCCCTGCATCGCGAGGAGACCGATATCCAGGAGGCGATCTCCGAGCTGATGGAGTCGATCTTTGGTCTCGATGCCCACATTGTCGACCACCCGACGAGTCAGGAGCGCCAAGTTTGCTTCTACGCAACGGAAGTTGGCAAGTGGTTCGAGAATGAGTGCGGAAAGCACGCAAACAACAAGCGGTTCCCGCAGTGGGTCATGGAAGCTCCGAGGCCAATTCAGGCTGCGGCACTGGATGGCTACTTGGCCGGAGACGGGAATCACTACGAGGGCCGACGGGATCGCACAAGCCGCATGATGGCGGCGACGGTCTCGAAGACGTTGGCGTATCAAGTCAGGGCTCTTGCAATTGCGCTGGGGAAGAAGCCGAGTTTCTCTGTGCGCCCGGCGAGCATTGATTCCAATGGTGTCTCTCGGCAGGAGTCGTACTGGATCAGCTGGTCGATGAATTCGAAGTTCACCGACGGGTTTTTCCTTGATGGAATGCTGGCAGTTCCGGTCCTCTCGGTAGAGAGTTACGACGTTGTCGACACCGACGTATACAATCTCGGCGTCGATGGCGAACACTTCTACACGGTCAATGGGATTGCCGTGCACAACTGCTTCAACGAGCACAATCTGACCATAGACGGTGACTGGAAGAACTGGTTCACCTGTCTAGCCAAGATCGATCCCCCGTGTCCAATCTGTTCTAACGGACACTACAAGTACTACATCGGCATGTACACGGTTCTCGCCGAGTGGCAGGATCAGGATGGCGTTGCGCACTGGTCGAAGCGGCTCTTCGCCGCAAAGATCGACGCAATCGAGCGCATTCGAATGAAGCAAGGTCAGTACAAGAAGGACGGTCGAATCGCCGATGGCCAGTTCCAGTACGGAATGTTCCACGTATCACGAAGTGGCGAGCGTAGCGTCGTTACTGGCGATGATCTCGAATTCATCCGTACGCTCAGTCGAGAAGAAGCCGAGGGGCTGCTTCCTGCTCCGCAGCAGGGACAGGAACCACTCACCGTCGATCCATACGACTACATGAAGCTGTTCGAGCCGAAGTCGAAAGCAGATCTCGACAAGCTCCTCAGGTCCGGCCGCGTTCAACCACCTCGCGACAAGAAGAGCGGCGTTGCCGCGAAACCCGACGCGTTCGGAGGAAAATCGACGGTCAGTTCATCGGCGAGCGATGTTGGTGGAACCGATGGCGCATCGGATGGCGAGACTGCCGCCGACGCCATCGAATTCTAACCAACGCTGCCCGGGACGATAATTTCACCCGAGAGGCAGGTGCGGAATGTCTGATTCTGTCATTGCGTTATTTGACGAGGCTATCGGAAGCATTGATAGACACGAGTCATTTGCATTCGACATTGAAACTACGGGTCTCGATCCGCTGACCACTGACCTCTTGGTCTTGTCATTAGCAACGGAAGACGGGGCATGGGCTATCCCATTCGCGGGGCCTGTGCCCCATCTTCGTTGGCAAGACCCAGAGATGTTCACGCGGATTCAGCATGTGTTCAGTAATCCTCAGAAGCTCGCCATTTCATGGAATGGCGGGTTTGACGACAAACATCTCATTTATCGGGGATTCGATCTCAAGACGCGAGATGCCGATGGGATGGTCGGCGTCTGGTTGTTGGATGAGATGCTCGCGAAGACGAAGATGATAGGTCTAAAGAAGCAGGCGAAGATCGTGCTTGGCGTCGATATGTCAGAATTCGAAGATACTCGATTGCTCGAAGGAATCGTCGACGAACAGGCATTGGCGTATGCTCGTGATGACGCAAAGTATACCTACGTCATCTGGCATGACCACGTGTGGCCGAAGCTTCAAGAGGAGGGTCTCACGAAGGTCTTCGAACGTATCTGCATGCCAGTTCTTCGAGTCCTCTCGGAGATGGAACTCAATGGATGCACGATTGATGTTGAACAGCTTAAGAAGATCGAAAAGGATCTCATAGTTCAGAATGATGAGGTTCTCCTAGAGCTTCAGGCGATGTCTGGAAATCCAAAGTTCAATCCGGGATCATCGAAACAGCTGGCGACACTTCTATTCGGTCAAATGAGCGTGCTTAAGATTCCGGTGAAGCGTGGGCACGAGTGGAAAGTCAAATCGAAACAGTGGTCAACTGACAAGCGCACACTTCGGCGTTACAAGAATGATCATCCAATCTTCGAGAAGCTTACGGCATATCGTAAATCTAAGAAGCTACTCTCGACGTATGCGACGCCGCTACAGGAGCGTGCCTTGGCGTCGAAAGACGGGCGTGTCAGGAGTAGCTACCGTCAGACCGGAACAGTGTGTGTACGTCACGATACACTGATCCCGACTGACCGAGGGCTTGTCGAGATATCGTCCCTTCTTCCTACGTGTGAGTCAGTATCGCCGCTTGAGTGCCGGGTTGCAACGAGAACTGGGACGGATGTGACGTCGCAGATCGTTCACAATGGCGTTCGACCGACACGCCGGATAAGAACGAGACTCGGATTCGAGCTTGAGGGAACAACCATTCATCCAGTATGGACGAATCGGCATCTCCGCAATGGAATCGACGCAATTACGCAGAGTCGTCGAGATGAGGTGCTTGCGCAAGGAGAGTGGGTGCAACTTGGTGACCTTCGAGA
>Ga0307375_10000923_pt1 | contig 33888 bp, 31 predicted proteins | sample TR1MG_FD_202531 | JGI IMG/M metagenome (GOLD analysis project Ga0307375, IMG submission 202531) | Soil microbial communities from Risofladan, Vaasa, Finland - TR-1 | ecosystem: Environmental > Terrestrial > Soil > Coastal area > Acid sulfate soil | place: Finland: Risofladan, Vaasa | collected... | reverse complement strand
AGCCGTAACCCTCGAGGTGCATCCCCAGTACACCCAGCGATCCGAGCTCCTTCATGAGTCCCGTTGGGCTCTGCCCGGATTCGAACCACTCCCCGATCTCGGGCTCGACCTTCTCTCGAACGAATCGCCGAACGGTGTCCCGAATTGCTATCTCGTCCTCCGAGAGTCGGGAATCAATGTCCAGGAAATCATCCGGACGCAGTTCAATGGGTTTCGCACTCGTCGACATGTCACTCCCTCTCGGGACTTTCGCGCGAAGTTTCGCGTATAGGCCGTCCCCAAGCCTATGTGAAATCTACTTGCCGTGTCCTACATCGCCAAGGGGAGCACGTACAAGAAAGAGGTTGAGTGAGTGGAGAATATGCCGCTCCAATAGCGTGTCTAGTCAGAGGCAGCCTCGGACGCGGTGCTCGTACGCTAGTAAGAGCATTCCTCCTCCCGTACCTTCACCAAGGTACTGCTCGGTCCACACGTCTTGTTTCAGGCCTTGTGCAACTTGACAGTCACCCTGTCCGCCGATCCGCCTTCGGACCATCGGTCATGCCCGAATACGCGGCGCCAGTTGAGCCAAAGGATCCAACTCGAGTTCCGTAAGGAAATTAGTCACTCAATTACTCGCCCTCACAAGGTCTGATAAAGGGTGCTGCGTTGGCGCAGTGGCCTCTGCAGAGGGGCGACCAACTCACGAAGCATCTCCACGTCCATCTTCTGACCGTGGACAGCCCCCGCGGCCCGCGAAATATTCTCGTCCATCAAGGTTCCGCCGAGGTCATTGGCGCCAGCTTGCAGTATCCGACGCGATCCACTCAGGCCCATCTTTACCCAACTCACCTGGATGTTGTCAATCAAGGTGGCGTAATGAAGCCTTCCCACCGCGTGCATCAGTACGGCTTCGCGAAACGTTGGCCCGCGCCGCGAGCGACCCTTCGAAAAGATCGGCGTCGCCATGTGAACGAAAGGCAGAGGAACAAACTCCGTGAAACCACCGGTCTCCTTTTGGAGTTCACGGGTGCGCAAGAGATGTGTCGCCCAGTTGTCGATTCCCTCGATGGCGCCGAACATAATCGTGATGTTCGAACGCAATCCGATGCTATGAGCGGCGCGATGTACTTCGAGCCATTGCTCAGAATTGAGCTTGTCCGGACAGAGCACCGCGCGTATGTCGTCGTCGAGAATCTCGGCGGCGGTACCGGGCAAGGTCTTCAGTCCCGCATCTCGAAGTCGGGTCAAGTACTCCGTGAGATCCTGGCCGGAACGGTGCGCGCCTTCGAATACCTCGAGCGCGCTGAAGGCGTGGATGTGGATGTCTGGGGATCCGGCGCGCACCGCCGCCACCACGTCGATGTAGTAGTCGCCGTCAAACTTCGGGTGAATGCCGCCTTGGAGGCAGACCTCGGTAGCACCGAGTGCCTCCGCTTCGCGCACTCGCTCACTGATCTGGTCGAGCGTGAGCAGGTAGGGGTCGCCGCGCAGGTTGAGCGACAGCGGTCCCTTCGAAAACGCACAGAACCGACACTTGAAGGTGCAGACGTTGGTGTAGTTGATATTGCGGTTGGCGACGTAGGTAACGTTGTCGCCGACCAACTCCCGGCGCACTTGGTCGGCGAGGTCGGCCACGGCATTGAAGTCCGCGCCGCGAGCTCGAAAGAGCGTCACCAAGTCCGCTCGGGTGAACTCGTCGCCCGGGACGTAGTTGGCCAGAATCGACGTGACCGCGCTGGTTCGCGACAGTGATCGCGGACGCTCCGGCGGGGGCACGTCCGAACCCGAGAACCAGATGTCATCACGAGCGAGGAACGCAGCGTCGGCGTGGGCGAGCACCGAGGGTCGGACCTTCTCGTCGAGGAACTCCGACGTGCCGGCGATGAAATTGGGATAGACCGTCAGGCGAGCCGTGAGCAGCATGCCGTGTGCTTCGCACGCCCGAGACAGCACGCCAAGAGCCGACCAGGGTCGTTCGGGATTCATGTGATCGGCCGTCACCGGTGAAATGCCACCAAAATCGTCGATGCCAAAGGCTAAGAGTTCGGCGGGATCGTCACTCAGGTTCGGAGGTGCTTGGACGTGAATGGAGTCGGGCAGGACGAGTCGGGCAGCGGCAATGGTCCACTGCAACTCCTCATTTGAAGGGGACGGTTCGTTGGCCATTGTTGTGTGGGGTTTTGGAAGAAATTTCTGGATGATGACTTCCTGAATGTGGCCGAATTCCTCGTGCGATTCACGGATCGCCTCCAGCGTCGCGAGACGGTCCTCGCGGCTTTCACCGTTGCCAACGAGCAAGCTCACTGAAAAAGGAATCATCAATTCGCCAGCGAATCGCAGCGTGTCCAGACGCATATTGGGCTCTTCGTCCGGGGATGGTCCGCGCGCCGGCAGATCAGCCCACGACTCGAGCATCATGCCCTGGGAGGTCGACGCCGCGCGAAACTCCACGAGTTCATGCCGAGAGAGTCCGGCTGAATTGACGTGCGGCAAGAGACCAGTCGACTCGAGGACCATTCGTACGGCACTCGCCACGTAGTCAACTACTGATTGATAGCCACGCTCTGCCAACCAACGCGTCACCTCGTCGTCGCGAAACTCGTGCGGTTGACCCAGTGAGAAGAGAGCCTCCGTACAACCCGCGGCGAGTCCTTCCTGGGCAACCGCCAAGACTTCGTCAAGGCTCAGGAACGGAGCCGCGACGTGTGCCGAGGTACAGTAGCCACCTCGATCCGAACAGAGTGTGGTCAGCGGAATGAAGACTCTGGGCGAGTAGGTCACCACGTAGCCGTGAGCCAATCGAGCCTTTTCAAATGCGGCGATCGCCAGATTCTCGAGCGGAACTTGCAGAAACTCCGAAGTGGTCACAGTGCCTTTAATTCCGCTACGCCGGCAAAGGCTACCGACACTCCACTACAGACGAGGCGGTCCGTGCCAATCGGGGTCGTAGTGGCACGTGCCTCCACTGGCTCGTCCGCTAGGTGACTCATGACCTCGCCTTTCCTACTGCGTCGAAGTGTCTCACACGGACCACCGATCTGTCATCGCTCGTCGGTCGCTGCCGCCGGGTCGCCGTCGTCTAGGAACCCAGGGGGCCGGGCGCCAGCATCTGGACGAAGTGCGGCTTGCCGTTGGTGACTTCGATGATCCGGTACGAGCGTCCGACCACGGTGTGCTGGGTGGGCGTGAAACTCACCGATCCCGAGATCGTGGCGACGTTGTGGAACTTCGCCATGATGGCGGCGAGCTTCTTGCCGTCGAGGTTCCCGTGGTTGCGCTGGATGGCGAGCACGATTCCCTGCACGGCCGACGGGCCCGTGACGAACCCACCGGTAAGTGGGGTCTGTCCGAGGGCGGTCATCTTCGCCTTGAGGGCGAGAACCGGAGCGCTCGGGTCGTCGCCGAACACCGACGCGAAGGTCGCCCACCAGATGTTGTTGGAGACCGTGGGGCTGGTCGGCTCCCAGAACCCACCGTCCATCGACCACAGGCCCACGAGGGGCTTGGTGTTGCCCAACGTCCTCAGCGCCGTGACAAAGGTCGGCAGGTCGGGTGTGGTGGTCGCGCAGAGCACGGTGGCATCGGCACCCGACGTCGCGACGGTGCCCGCGACCGCGGCCGCGGTGCCGTCAAACGAGGTGAACGAACTCTGCGAGACGATGTGGCCGCCGTCCTTAACGAAGGCCGAAGAGAAGTCCTGGCACGCGGTCACGAAGTACGCCAGCAACTTGTCGGTCACTACGGTGGCGGTCTTCCAGCCGTGCGTGATGAGGAGCCGGGCCAGCACGGCGCCGTCGGACTGCGGCGCGTTGCCGAAGCTGAACGCCAACTTGCCCGCCGGGCCAAAGAGCGATGGGCCCATCTGGTTCGTGCCGATGCACGGCGCCACCGTGAGCACCTTAGCGGCGAGGCCAACCTGGATCGCGGGGGTGGCGTAGTTGACGTCACAACTGACCCACAGGACGTTGGCGCCCGCAGCGATCGCCGCGAGGGCGTCCGAGCGAGTCAGCGCCGGCTTCAGTTGGTCGTTCCAGACCTTGAACACGATCTTGCGCCCGCCGACACCGCCCTTCGCGTTGAGCTGATTGACGTAGATCTTGGCCGCCTGGAGCGCCGGGAGATCGAAGGGCTTCATCGTGTTCGTCTGGTCGATCACCGCGCCGATGATGATCGGCTTCTTGACGGCCGCGCCACTCGACGTTGCCATGGCAAAGCCCGATGAAACGAGCGCCAGGCTCAGCGCCATCGCGATTACGCGCCCGAACTTTGCACCATGCTGACGACTACGTTCCATTTCATGCCCCCACAAATAGATTACGGATACTATCGCTCATAAATTATCAAATGTCAAGTCCCAGTTCCCCACTTCGAGACAGCCCTGAAGGTGGGCCAAATTTGAGATCCGAGTGCTCCGCTCGCCGTCGATGTTGCGCGGGCTCACGCTTCAATCTTCGGGTGACAACAGTTGACGGAGTAAAAGTGCCGCACACCGGTCGCTGCCGGCTCCGAGTTCCGCGCTGACAAAGACTTGACGACAAGAGGACTAGTGTTTGAAGCCTGACCAGCACGACCTAGCACTGGTGGCTGTGGCAGGAGCCCGCAGTGCCTACGGCATCAGACTTGAAACCTTGGCGACGTCCTTGCGATCCGCCGTTACATGAACATCTGCTCCGTTGACCATTGGCTGACCTGAGCAACGGCCGCGCTCAAGAGCCCGACTTGTCAACCTGGCAAAGCGCTCAGACTAACTCCGTGGTCCGCGACGCCCAACCAACTTCAGCGCCACTGCCAACGCAACAACCACGCCGGCAATCTTCGCGACTCTAAGGACCATCGTCTGCGCCACGACTCGCCCCAAGTCGAGTACCTCGTCGTCTGCGACACGGTGCCCGCCTGTCCTGGGGCGGTCTCCAACGCCATCGCCGACCGGCTCCTCCGCCGTGGTCTCTCCGCGCGCCTCCGCACTAATCTTCGCCTCGAGCCGCTTGGAGAACTCATCAAGCACTCGGCTTCCCACGTCCTCGAGGACTCCCTTGCCAAACTGAGCCTGTGGGCCGGTGATCTGGAGGTCCGTCTCCGCCACGACCCGAGTCCCCTCCGCAGTCGACTCGAGGCGACTGCGGAGCGTGGCCACCGCAGATCCCTGACCCTTCGCCTCGCGGGCCTTGAGCAGGATGGTCGACGTCCGGGCCTGCTCGTCGATTTCGACGAGCGTGGCTTGACCCTTGTAGTCGACGGTCATCGGCCCGATACGCACCCGGATCACGCCCTTGTAGACGTTCGGTGGCTCGAACTCCTCGATCTTCGCCCCGGGCACACAGTCGGCCATATTCGCAAGGTCGATCATGTGCGCCCAGACGGTTTCAATCCCGAAACCTACCGTAAACTCGTTGGTCAGAATCATGTCCTGCACCCACCCGTCACGGTCTTCACGCTGGTCCAGCTTCACGAGTGATCACGTGCACACCTCGAGGCTCGTTGCCTTTACTACTTTGCAGCAATTGGTAGACCCGCTCCCATGTGTTATGGCTGTCAAAGACGACAGCACCATCCTTGCCGAGCGCGTCTTGCAGGGCACTGCAGATGGTGTGCACCGCCGCCCCTCCGCCTTCTCCCATGCCCTTGGCACCGTTGGGGGTGAACGGGCTGGGTGACTCGATATTGCCCGTTCGGACATCGGGGATGTCCATGGCGGTTCCGGCGTGGTACTCGTAGAACGATGGCTCCTGAAGCTGGCCGTCCTCGTCGTACTCGAAGGCCTCATAGAGAGCCGCGCCGATGCCGAGGCCAACCGCGCCGTGTACCTGGCCCTCGACGATCTGGGGGTTGATTCGCTTGCCGCAGTCATCGACGGCCGCGTAAGAGAGGATCTCCACGACACCGGTCTCCTCATCCACCTCCACCACGCAGACGTGGATCTGGCTGGCGTAGGTCAGAGTCAAGTTGCCCATCTTGCGCTCGACGTCGGGCACCTCGAAGGGCGGTACGTACACGTAACGGCAGTTGAGGTCGATCTTGGCGCTCAACTCGCGCGGCAGCACCGCGTTGTTGGTGTAGATGAGGTTAGCGATGCCAATGAACGGGATCGACCGGCTCGGGTCTCCCTTCACCAAACAGGCGCCGTCGCGCAACTCGAGATCGTCCTTTGGCGCCTGAAGAGCGAAGGCACCCACTTCGAGAATCTCGTCTCGGAGTTTGGCCACCGCGCCCATCACCGCACCGAGCCCGGTCACGGCAAACTGGCTGGCGTAGGTACCCGAGAACCCGACGACCGCGTTGTGGGCCTGGTCGAACCCGATGGTGACGGTCACGTCATTGGGCGACATATTCAAGATGTCCGCCGCGACTTGGGCCGAAGTTGTCTCGTGGCCCTGCCCTTGGGGCGTCGTGCCGAGGTTGATATTCACCTCACCGTAGAGATCGAGCTTGGCGAAGGCGGCCTCACCATTACCGGAGAACGGAAGGTCCGGATTGACGATACGGGCCTGGCCGAAATTGTTCGTCCCCGAGTCGAGGGTGCTGCCGATGCCAATGCCGATCCTCTTGCCCTTGCCAGTTCCCATCTCACTCTGGCGTCGACGCCACGTGTCGACGTCAGCCAATTCGAGCGCCATATCGAGCGACAGTGGCAGGTTCCCAGAGTCATAGACACAGCCGTTGGGCGTCTCGTAGGGGTAGTCCTCGGGCTGAACGAAGTTCAACTTACGCAACGCCACGGGGTCGAAGTCGAGTTCGTGGGCAACGATGTCGATGACCCTCTCGAGCATCCACAATTGCTGCATGCGTGAGTAGCCACGATTTGGCGCCACCGGACACTTGTTCGTCAGTGCCGAGGTGAAATCGACCTTGACATTCTTGAACTTATAGCAACCCGTAAGCACCTGGGACCAGATCACGGCGCCGAGCGGCTCGTAGTGCAAGTAAGCACCCACGTCGTCGACGGCGCGGGCCTTGACGCCCAGGATCGTACCGTCGGCCATTACCGGGACCTCGATGTCGAGGAAGGTTCGCTCGTTGCCGTGCGTTGATGACAACATGTGCTCGGTGCGGTACTCGGTCCACTTGGCCGGACGCCCCGCCTTCTTCGACAGCAGCGCGAGTGCGGCGATCTGAGGATAGAAGGCGATCTTGTTCCCGAAGGCCCCACCGATGTCACGCGACGAAAATGAGAACTTGTTGATTGCGACGCCCAGCGACGGACCAATAACCATGGCCGCGAACATCGGCATCTGGATGTTCGACTTCACGTCGATGACGCCACTTCCCTTGTCCCAGTCGACCACAGCGCCGTTGCATTCGAGCGGCGTGGACGAGAAGCGATGGAAGTGCAGTCGATCAATCTTGATGACGTGGTCAGCGTGCTCCAACGCAAAGTCAATATCGCCGTAGTCGTAGACCCCGTGCCACGCGACATTGGTCCCGGCCTTCTCATGCAGGACCGGTGCAGCGTGCTCCACCGCCTCAACTCCATCCACCACCACTGCCAGTGGCTCGTATTCGACCTCTACGAGTTCGGCCGCATCTCGTGCCGTATCGCGAGAGTCGGCCAGTACCACAGCGACCGCGTCACCCTGATAGCGAACCTTGTCGACCGCGAGCGGCCACTCCTCGATCCGAGCGCCGTCGCCGGGGGCAATCTGGAAGAAGGGCACCACGCACATCTCCCTCGCCTCGTCCCCGGTGAGGACCGCGTACACGCCTTCCAACGCCAGTGCGGCTGACGGGTCCACCGACACGATTCGGGCGTGGGCGTAGGGTGAGCGCACGAACCAGGCGTAACCCTGCCCGTGCATTCCAAGATCATCAATGAACGAACCTTCACCCTGCACCAATCGACCGTCCTCCTTACGAGGAACGCTCTTACCGGACCACGACTCGACCCGCTCACGCGTGTCCGCCTTACTACGCGAATTAGCACTCACCGCTGTTCCTCCCCAACTTTGCCCTCGGACTGCTCGAGCCCGTGACCATCCGCAACGTCCATGATCGACTGAACGATGTTGACGTATCCGGTACAGCGACAGATGTTTCCCTTGATGCCTCGACGAACCTCTTCCTCGGTCGGGCTGGGGTTCTCGCGCAGGAGGTAGGTACCCGCCATGAGCATGCCCGGCGTGCAGTATCCGCACTGGAGGCCGTGGTTTCTGCTGAAACTCTCCTGCAACGGATTGAGCTCGCCGTCTTGGGCCAGACCCTCAACTGTCTCGATCACTGCCCCGTCGGCCTGTGGCGCCAGCATCATGCAACTCTTCACCAACTTGCCGTTCAGAATGATGGAGCACGCACCGCAACTGCCGGTATCGCAGCCGATATGAGTTCCGGTCAAATCAAGAGTGTCTCTCAGGAAGTGGACGAGGAGCTGGCGCGCCTCGACCGTCCGACTGTAGAGCCGACCATTGATGGTGACCTCGATCACGTGTGTGGTTCCCTGCTCGGTCACTTGCGACCCCCTTCTTCAATGGCCGCGAGCACCGCTCGACGCGCCACGACTCTTGCCATCTGTCGTCGATAGTCGCTACTCCCGTGGCCGTCCGCAATGGGCTCCACGTCGGTTCCGATCATCTCAGCCGCCGCGCGGACCAACTCGGCGGTCGGCGCAACTCCTCGCAGCGCCTCTTCCATCGCGTAGTGGCGGATGGGCACCGAGGCAACCCTGGCCAGCACCACTCGCGCCTCCTCGATCACGCCGTTAACCCGCACCAGTGCGGCCGCGCGCACGATCGTCTTGGAGTCGGCCGCCACGCTGAGCGAGACGTACCCCGCCCCGGCACCAGCGGGGATCGGGGGGATCGTAATACTCACGAGTAACTCGCCGGGCTCTAGCGCGGTGAGAAAGTAACCCTTGAAGAAGTCCTCGGCCGCCACCTGACGCGACCCCCCCGCCGCGCGAATGTTCATGGTGGCGTCCAGGGCGACCAGAAGTGGTGGCAGGTTGTTGGTCGGATCGCTTAGGCAGCAGTTCCCGCCGATCGTACCGCGGTTACGGATCTGCTGGTCCTCAATGTGCGAGGCCTCCCTGGCGAGGATGTCGTGTCCCGCGCGAACGTCGAGCGAATGATCGATCTCGTCGTAGGTGGCGCACGCACCGACCTCGATCGAGCCGTCCCCCGTACGGGTGATGGTGCGCAATTCGCCAAGGGCGCTAATGTCCACCAACAGGTCCACCGAGGCGACCCGGTGCTTCAGGACATTGGTCAGACTCTGGCCCCCGGCCAGCGGTGCCGCACCCTCGTTGGACGACAGGATGTGAAGAGCCTCGGTGACCGATTCCGGACGAACGTAGTTAACCGATTTCAGAAGCATAAGTCAGAACACCTTCCATTCGCGGCCTTATCCAGCGCCGACAACCCATATTCGAACTGGCAGTTACGCCTCAACTATTGGCTTCTCCTTGAAGCCCAGCGCACTTTCGCGATACGTCAGCGACCATAGCCTCAATTTGATCAACTGTCAACATTGTCTTCACGGCTACTCGGTGCCGATGGGACCCATTCGGACTCCTTGGCCTTGACGAGTTGATACAGCGCGAGATGCAGGGGGGTCTCGACCCCGTAGCGGATACCCGCCTGAACCAGTTGGCCGGTGATGAAGTCCACCTCGGTGGGTCTGCGGGCGAGTACGTCGTCGAGCATCGAGGGATTGTGCCGGTAGGCACCGTCGGACGTCTCGCCACGGCCAATGGCGTGCAGGTTCATCTCCCAGGGATCCTCATAGAGCGTGATACCAGCTCCCTTCGCCACCTGCTTGCCCTCGTCGACGAGCCGGCGCACGAGGTTGCCGAGGCCCCACAATTCCTCCTGTTCGCGGAAATGATGATCATGGGGAAGCTCGGTCAAGGCCGAGATCGAGTTCACGGTGGCGTTGAAGATCAACTTCGACCATTGGGCGGGCCGGACGTCGTCCATCGCCTGCGCTTGGAGGCCCGACCCCACCAGAAGCTCGGCCACCGCGAAGGCAACGTCGCGCGATGGGCCCTGCTCGCCCGGCCCGAGCCAAGTGGGAGCATCGAGTTCGTACTCGACGTGAGAATCAGAGTGCCGGGTGCCACTCATGAACGTGACCGCCGAGATGACTGGCCAGGAACCGTGGCGTCGGACGATCTCTTCGGCTCCCAGGCCGTTCTGCGTGGTCATGATCACCGCCTCGGGTGACAGCCCGGCGAGGTGTGACATCGCTTCGTCGAGATCCGTCGCCTTCGTACAGACGATGGCCAAATCGAAAACGGGCAGGCTCCCGGGATCAGCCGTTGCCCTCACGGGGGCGATGAACTCGGACTTACCCGAAACTCGCAGCCCCTCGGCCTCCAGGCAGCGCGCCTGTTCCTCTCGCCGGGTAAGGATCCATACCTCGGTCGTGCGGCCCAGGTGACCGGCAAAAAGACTACCGATAGCGCCAGCGCCGACGACGCAAACCTTCATCGCACCCTCCGACCTTCGTTTGCCCTCTGCGCCACTGAGCTACTCGGCAACGGACCGCTCCGGCAACTTCACCGGCGACACCCACACTCCGCCCTCGAGCAACTGGAACAGCTCTTCGCCACCCATCGCGCTCGACGTCGCGTTGGCCGTGGTAGCCAGGTGGTTGTAGAGCTCGAACGCGGCATATCCATCATCGTGGTTTAGGCACGCCTGGAGAATCTTCTCGTGCGCGTCACGGCGGGCACCTTCTACGTGTTTGGGTGACAGCGCCAGGCGGTAGCGCTCGCTGCTCTCCCACAGCGGCTGGATAAGTCGCATCAGCCAACTCGACCCGCCGACCCTGTACAGGCCGAGGTGGAATGAACTGTGGGCAGACCATTGCTCAATCGAGCCAGCTCGATGTCCACTCATGGCGTTGAGAGCGATATGCGCCTGGCGGGCGTCCTCGTCGGTGAAGACCATCGCCGCTCGGTAGATCGCGAGCGGCTCCAGGACGAGTCGCGCCTCGTAGACCTCGCGAAGATCCTGCACTGACAACTCGGTGACCCGAGCTCCCCTGTGAGGCACGTTCACTACCAGGCCCATAGCGCCGAGACGTCGCACCGCTTCGCGCACGGGCATCGCACTCATGCCGAGCGTTTCTGCCAATTCGTCTATCAGAAGCCGAGCTCCTGGCTTGAGTCCTCCCGTCAGGATCGCCTGGTGCAGCGAAATGAACGCCTTTTCGGCCAATGTTCGGTGCTCACCGAGTTGTGGCTCATCGCTAAAGACCGGCCGGTGCTCCAGACTCTCCTCAGCGTGCTCAACCATTTGCTACCACCCCTCCAAGCCCCATCGACCGCGAACTCCCGGATCCACCCCCGCCAACGGGCCTAGTTGCCAAGATGGCGACACCCACTGGTCGAACTCTCAAGACAACCACCCCGACTTTCACCGACGCCGCCCCTGTCTGAGCGCGCCGCGCCAACGAGACCGGACCAGGAGATCGCGCGCCGCGATGTAGCCCGACTGGGCATTGAGGCCCGGCCCCGGCCATGTCGCGGCGCCCACTAGTACCAGATCCCCGATCGGAGTGTGGTACCTCGCCATCCCGGGTGCCGGACGAAAAGCAAAGTTCTGTCGAAGATGCATACTGCCAGCGATGCTATCGCCACCCACGAGGTTGCGATTGTGGCGTTCTAGGTCAGCCGGCGACAGGACGGTCCGATCCAGAACAACCGCGCCGAGACCGGGCGCGTAACGCTCGAACTTCGCCATGACTCGATCGGCGAAAGGCTCAGACGCCTCATCCCAACTCTTGCCGCCCAGGGAGCCCGACGGGTCATCGCGGATACGGGTGGGCAGCGTCCTCACCTGGATCCACAGCACCTGACCGTCCCCCGGGGCTCGCGTCGGGTCGACCGAGCTCGTCTGGCCAACCACGAGCAACGGCTCGGCCGGCAACCGGCCCGCCAACGCGTCGGTGTAGGTTCGGGCCAGATCGTCCACGTACGGGGCGACGTGAACGTACGCGTAGCGCTGCAGGTCCTCGCCGGCTTCCCACGGAACCGGCTTGGACAAGGCGAGGTGAATCATCATCGTGGCGGGGCCGTACGTGTAACGATCGAGCGCCTTAGCCGCCCGATCGGGAAGGTCACCCGGCGCCAGGAGGCTTCCGACGAGGGCGGTGGGCGAGACATTCGCCACCACCGCGCGCGCCGCTCTGAGGTGCTCCCCGTCGGCCAGTTCGACACCGACGGCTCGACCTTCCACCACCAGAATTCGCTCGACGGCCACACCGGTGCGTAACTCACCGCCGTACTCGCTCAGCAGACCGCAGAGTGCATCCACGAGACGCGAGGCGCCACCCTCGGCGACCGACATCCCCGACTGCATATCAGAGAAGGCCTCGAGGAATGGAAACACCGCTCCGCCACTGACGTCGGGTCCAAAGTCGAGGTGAAGCCCCCAGCAGGCGATGAGCGCCTTGGCCTCGTCACTGACGAGGTAGGTGTCGACGAGTTCACGGCACGAACTCGAAACAAGTTGGGCCAAGTCGGCCAGCCCCTTACGGCCGAGTGTGCGCGCGGCACCAGCCATCACCTTCGCCATTCCGTATGACGGAACTGGCGAGGTGTACACGCCGAAGAGGGTGCTCGACATTCGCTGGTAGAGATCATTTAGTTGCTGCCACCCCTGCGCGTCACCGGGACTGAGTTGGCGGAGTCGCTCGAGGGTCGACTCGAGACCAACGCTCACTCCGATGGATTTTCCCTCGGGAAAGACGTTGGCGTAGGGAAAGTCAGACTTCCGTAGGCGTAGGCCGTGTCTGGCCAGGTCATCACCGAACTCCGCATAAAATTGCGAACCGACGAACAGGTTGAGGTTCGTGGCGAAGAGGTCATGAACGTACCCGGGGCGAGTCACCTCGCCACTCATCAGTGCTCCGCCTGGTCGGTCATTTGCCTCGACGACCACGACCTTCCAGCCTGCGCGCGCCAATATCACGGCGGCGACCAGACCGTTATGCCCGGCGCCAACGACCACCGCGTCATAAGGAGGAGTCATTGTCGCAGCGCCGGTCCCCGTCATCCAGCGCGATCCGCAGTGCCGTCAAAGACCTTGGCCGGGATAACGGAGAGCAACTCGGGCTTATCGACTCCCACCAACCACGTGTCCTGCATGTACATGCATGACTTCCCGTCGCCGGCAATGGCGTGTGGGTGCATGGAGATCACCATGCCTTCGGCCAACTCGACATCGACGCCTTCGCCAATCCTCGGGTGTTCGATCATGGTCATCCCAATCGAGTGCCCGGTGACGTGGCCAAGTCCGATGCCACGGTCGAGGAACGGCCGCGACACCGCGCGATGCACGTCGTGGGCAGTCATCCCTTTCTTCATGGTGCTCTGGGCCAACTCGAAGTACTCCCCATAGGCATCGAGCATGCGGGTCGTGTCCAGGGCGAGTGCGCCACGACACAGCGGCCTCGCGAACTCCACCCAGTATCCGCCCGATCCTGCCACCTCGAGCGAGTACAGGAGAAGGTCGTCATCACGGATCGGGTCCACGAACTCGGGGATCCGAAACTCCGGCTCGGCGGCTCCATGGCGTCCCCACAGCACCATGTCCATGGTGTGGCGCCCGGCCCCGAGACGAACAAACTCCGCCTCGGCGGCCGCCATCAGGTCCGCCTGCGTGCGTCCGGGCTCGTAGGCGGCATGCACGGCCCAGAAGCCGGCTTCGTTGACCGCCATCGAGTCACGAACCTCGACCATTTCTTCGGCACTTTTAACCGCTCGCGCTAGATCGAACTGATCATCGAACGCCACGAGCTCGAGTCCACCATCAACAAGCGCCTGGTGGTCGCGCACCGGCATCACGTAGTCGAGGCCGTAAACGCCCACCCGTGTAACGCCGTGGCTTTCAAGGTACTGACGCATCCAAGCACCAGGATGCTCGGCGAACACCTTCTCCTCGACCCAACTCTCCGCGTGCGCGCCTACGTAGCGCGCCTCGCTCGGAAAGACCGCGCAGGGCTCTCCGACGTCCAGTAGAACGACGTACGCGAACCGGTGGACGATGCGAAACCCCGACAGGTACCGCACCGCGCCGTCGAAACCGGTGTACTCACTCCCACAGACAATGAGAGCCGACACTTCCGCCTCCGCCATAGCTTGGCGTACCTTCGTGTAACGGCGCTCAATCTCGGTCTGGGATGTCACGACGCACTCCCTCTAGTCGTCGCAACTTCTGGTGCGAACGATCGCTCGACGCCCTTAATCAGAGCCACGATGGCGTTGTTGAGTGGTGTCGGCACCCCGGTCTGAACCCCAAAGACGGCAACGCCGGCGTTCAAGGCATCGATCTCCGTCGGTCGTCTCGCTAGGACGTCCTGGAGCATGCTCGCCCGATGCTCGTACGCGACAACTGCCGCGTGGTCGATCAGGTCTTCCGGGTCGCTGTCCAGCGTAATCCCGAGTGCCTCGGCGACGGCCACACCCTCAGCGACCAGCCCGCTCACCAAAGCGCGCAGCTCCTTAACCTCGCAGAGACGCCCGTGGCTGAGCCCGGTGAGCGCACCGATAGGATTCGTCGCGGCGTTGAAGATCAGTTTGGTCCACTGTGCCCCCCTGGCATCTTCCAAGGCAATCGTTGGCATCCCGGCCCGGTTGAGCGCATCGGCGAGCCGCCGCACCTCGTCCATGGGGGCTGCTTGCCCTTCGAAGGGACCGATCCACGTGTCCCCGGTCGTGTCCATCTCAACCACCCCGGGCGACACGACATGCCCAGCGGGAAATGTCGTACCTCGCATCACCCGCCCTACATAGTTGGCGATGATCTCCTCATTGCCCACTCCGTTTTGAACACTGCAGACACTCGCGTTGGGTCCAAAACATCTAGCTGTTGCTTCCATTGCCGCCTTCGTCACATAGGACTTGGTGGCAACGATTCCAAAGTCGCACGGGGGGATGGTGCTGGGATCATCGCTTGCCGTCACCCGAGCCAGAATATCGGCCTTACCCGTGATACGAAGTCCCGAGCGGTTGATCGCCGCAACGTGCTCGCTCGACAGATCGTACGCAAACACCTCAACATCTTCGAGACTTCCAAGGTGGGCAGCAAACAAACTCCCCACCGCTCCACACCCGACAATACATACCTTCATAGGTGCGTTACCCATCATCTACTCCTTAATCTCGAGTGCCACCATTGCTCTGAATTCCTCGTCGGTCACCAAACCACGCTTGCGAACACCAAGGCGCTTGACGTTTCCGAGAAGTGCGGGCCATTGCTCCGGGTTCACGTCGAGCCCGAGTTCGGCCAACTTGATTCGAATCGAGTCGAGACCGCTCTTCTTACCAAGCACCACCCGACGGAATGCCCCCACGACCTGCGGCGCGTACGGCTCAATAGCGGGTGGGTCGTGAAACTGACTCGCCACAGCCCCGCTCTCTCGCGCGAACAGTGCTTCCCCGGTCAGCGGCTTCCACCGCTCGAGAACGTACCCCGAACGCTCTTGCACGAGAGTAGAAACGTCGAGAATTCTCTCTAACCGTAGATTCGTCGCAACGCCGTACAGCGCCTCTAATGCCATCGCGACTTCGCCCAAACTGGCATTTCCAGCACGCTCACCCATGCCATTGATCGTGCCCTGTACCCAAGTAGCACCCGCACGCACAGCCGCGACCGCCGCGGCGGTCGCGAGTCCGAAGTCATTGTGACCATGCCAGTGGATCGGCACGTCCGGTCCGAGCCACTTAACTGCTCGCCCGATGATCAGCGCCGCGCCCTCAGGACTTGCCACCCCGAGTGTGTCCACGATCGCGATCTCGCTAGCGCCGGCGTCCACCGCCTTGTGAATGACTTCTTCGATAAAATCCGAGTCGGCGCGGGTGCTATCCACGGCAAAGAAGCACACCCGGAGTCCATTTCCTACCGCGTAGGAGATCGAGTCCACGACCCGTTCGACGAGTATCTCACGTGAGATGCCGTATGCCGACAACTTCAGGTCACTCACCGGAGACTCGATAACGGTCGCTCGCGCACCGACCTCCAGTACGGCGTCAACGTCGACCCGCAACGCTCGAGCAAACCCCCAAATCTCGGCGGAGAGGCCGGCCGAGATAATCTCCTTCATCGCTTCGGCGTCCTCGGGCGACACCCTGGGGAACCCCGCCTCGATACGATCCACACCGAGCGCATCGAGTGCTCGAGCAATCGCAAGTTTGTCGTCGGTCCCAAGCACAACTCCGACGGCCTGTTCGCCATCGCGAAGCGTCGTGTCGTATAACCCGATCGGTGACGAGGGTTTCTTCCACGTCTCGCCGAGCGCCTCTTGATTCAGGCCCCCCGTCCAGAGACTGGCTGGATCAATCATGAGATCCGGAAATCGTCACGGAAAGTCCCGAGCCGCTCGGCCGCGCCTTCAGTGATAAGAAAGTTATCCTCGAGTCGCAGTCCCCCGCCCTCAGGCCAGTACGCACCGGGCTCGATTGCGAGGACCATCCCCTTTTCGATGGTGAAGGCATCCGCCTGGTGAGCAAATGGGGGTTCGTGCGCTCGTGCTCCCACACCGTGCGCGATCGGATGCGACGGTTGACCGGGATAGCCACCCTTGGCGAGTCCGGCACGGATCAAGAGGTCAAGTTCGCTGAGGGGGGCACCGGGAACGGCGAACTCGATCGCCTCGTGGTACACGCCAAGCAACATATCGAGCAGGCGATCGTAACGCGCGTCGAGCGTGCCAGGGCAGAAATTCTTGGTGAGATCGGTCCAGTACCCGTCCGCACACACCCATATCTCCATCAACGTGGGCTCGTGTTCGTAGACAGGTCGATCACCGGTTGCGGTGAAGGTCCTGATGCCGGGACCCGACCAAACTAGAGTGAAAGCCCGCGCCATTTCGACCTGACCCTTGTAGCCAATACCGGTGGAATGCACGAATCCCTCGAACATCGCGCCAACCTCACTACAACGCATGCCGGGCACGATGTGCTCATTGACGTGCTCGAGCCCCAGCGTGGCCAACTCCTGCGCCAGACGCATCCGCTCGATCTCCTGGTCAGTCTTGACCATCCTCGCGCGGGCTAGTAGACCTGACGCGTCGACGACCTCACCCGATCCGTTCCTGAATGCATCGAACCATGCTTGGGAGAAGACTGTCGGCTCGCCCACCATGCGGTCCATTGCCTGGACCCCCTGAGTGAGTTCCAGTCCTACTCTGCGCTCCAGCCCCCGTTCCTTGAGCACGGCCAGGCACAGGTCACGCGCCCTATCCTGGGGTGGTCTCGGGTCGTGAGGGTCGTAGCCGGCGAAGGGGCGAATGTCAGAGGTCCACGACACACGCTCGGCGTCGGCCATCTGAGGCTCAAGGGCGATGAGGGTCGGTTCGCCCTCTCGAGGAAACACGACGGCGTCATAGCCCTTCATGCACCAGTAGTTCGTAAGGTACAAGATGTTGTCCGGAGTTCTCGCGACGATGGCGTCGAGATCCTCGTCCGCCATCATCTTGCGAACTCGATCAAGTTTCAGCGTGTCAACGGCCCAGGTCATAGTGTTCACCAATCTCTAAAGGGCGGCGCGGGCTCCCCGTGCGCCTCCTGCCACGAGATGATGGGGTTGCTCATGACGCCCACCCGCTCGATCTCGCACTCTACGACGTCGCCGGGCTTCAAGTACCAGTTTTGCGCGTCTTCTTTGAAGCCCGCCACTCCCGACACGGTCCCCGTGGTCACGATGTCACCCGCGCTGTAACCACACGGCGAATGATGGGCGAGGAGCTTGGGAATCGAGATGGTCATCTTGCTCGAGTGCGACTCCTGGCGAATGTCGCCATTCACCCGTAGGCGCATTGCCAAGGTACGCGGATCGCCGACCTCGTCGGGCGTCACAATCCAGGGACCCAGGGGACAGAACGTCTCGATCGACTTGCAGAACGAGAACACGCCAGAACGCATCTCGGTGCGCTGAATGTCGCGCGCAGTTATGTCGTTGAATATCAGGTAGCCACCGATGTAATCCTCGGCCTCCTCCTCGTCGAAGTTGCTCCCACTCTTGGCGATGACGACAGCCAATTCGAGTTCATGGTCGAGTTCCTTGGTGAGGTGCTCAGGATAGACAATCGCATCATCGGGCCCGATGATCGCGTCGACGTTCTGATAGAACACGATCCAAGGGGCGATTTCATGGGACCAATTGACGTTCTTTGACTCTTCCTCATGCTCTCGGAAGTTGCCCGAAGTATGGATGAGTTTCTTCGGGATGAGCGGCGTACGCAGGCGCACATCGGAAAGCGCGAACGCAGTCCCATTAGCGTTCCGGGCGGCTTCCATACCCTCTTCACCCCGTTCAAAGACCTCCCTGATCGAGGAGTAACCCTCGATCGTTACTGCTTCCTCACCCCGGATCACCCCGGGGCGAGTCGTGCCGACGGAGTCGGTAAACATGATCAACTTCATTTCATTACACCTCACAGATCTGTGCCGCGGCTAACGCGTACACTTGGGCAGTTCGAACAAGTCCTTCGACCTCGAGGTTTTCCCCATCGGGGCTCGGCAGGCCACTCGAGGTCCCGTAGTTCACGGACTCGATCCCGTAACGGGTCAGTACCGACGCGTCCGAGGACCAGCGCACGGTGTCACGCTCGGGGGTAGTGCCAAAGACCATTTGGTGGCCGCTGTCGATGGCGGCGATCAGCTCATGGTCCTCGGCGATCTCCGCCCCGGGCGACGTGACAAAAATTTCGGAATCGATGCCGGCTTCGGGGTGGCGGCGACGTAGGTCGGCGACGAGGCCGCCAAAGGCCGCCTTCGCCTCTTGCATGCGCATCGTCGGCGGCACGCGGATGTCGAGGAATAGATCCGTCCGGTTGGGAGTGCGAGCCAGCCGCCAGGCGTTTCCACCGCGTACCGCTCCGATATTGACCACACCCGGCTTTCCCCCGTAAGAAGTACGTTCCTCCCACGTTGGTATCCACTGGCGTACATCTTCGAGGACCCCACCCATCCGCACGATCGAGTTCTCCTCTAGACGATCGCCGGAGAACGCGGTGTGGACAAATGGTCCCGACGTAGAGATCCGGGCCCACAGGGTTCCGTAGTGCCCGAGAACGACCCGCTGCTCGGTTGGCTCACCGAGGATGCACATGTCGGCGCAACCGCCGTGGCCCACCAGGTAGTGACTTCCCGCCGAGTACCCGCGGTACTGCGAACCCCGGAACTCCTCGCCCCACTGAGCGGCCTCAATCTCACCCACGACCGCGGCCACCTGGACGTCGCCACGTAGTTGCACGCCGGCATCCTGAATTGCCCTGACGGCCTCTAGATAGCAGGCGATGGCGCCCTTCATATTGGTGATGCCGAGTCCCCAGATGAGTCCGTCATTCACTCTCGCGACCGGCTGGAAACCTGGCTTGCCCTTCAAGTGCGGCTCGCGTCCCGAGTACGACGTGTCCGTGTGGCCGTTGAACATCAGCGTCCGACCGCCGCCGTCACCTACCAGCGTGGCCAGCACATTCGAGCGACCGGCCTCCACCTCCTGGAGCGAGACGGCCAGACCCATTTCCTCACAGATCTCTCGTACTCGCTCGGCAACCGCCTGTTCGCTTCCGGTCGGACTCGGGATGTCCACCAAGTTGCACGCCGTCTCGATGAGACGTTCGACGTTCACGTGCGAAACGAGCAGTTGGCGAAGGTCTTCGCTCATCGAATCCACGGGCGGCTTCATCGACGGAAGTGTGGGAGAACCTTGGAGCCGAACAGTTCGAGCTGTGCGTTGCGGTTCTCCCCCCACAGTTCGAGCATGATGTGGGTACAACCCGCATCTTGGTACTTCTCGATGGCCTCAATGCAGTCAGCCGGATTGCCGGCAATCGGCACCGTCTTATCGAGGATCCGGTCGCTGACCGCAGCCGCAGCGGCCAGCCGGCCACCAGCAGTCATGGCCTCAGCGATCGGGACGATCTCTTCTCTAGTCAGCCCGGCGCTCTCGAGCAGGACGTCTGCCGATCCCTGGATGTTCTCGACCTTGTTGGCCAGATACATGCCGGCTATCTCGCGGGCGCCCTCTCGGCCCTTGGCCCGGTCTTCGTTGATCGATGCAACGATTGTGCAGCCCAGATCAATGTTGGCGGGATCCCGTCCGGCCTCCTCGGCACCCTTGGCCAAGTTCAAACGGGCATAGCGCACGAAGTTAGGCGTCGTGATGCTTGGAGTGAGCAGGCCATCGGCCATTTCACCGGCCATGTGCTGCAGGCGCGGACCAGTGCCCGCCACATAGATGGGAACCGAACCCCGGGGGGCCAGCGCATCTTCACGCATCGGCGGGACGACGGCCACGAACTCCTTGCCGTGATAATCAAACTCTTCCCCGCCTAGGACGCCCCGCAGTATCTCAATGCTCTCGCGGATCGCAGAAAGGGGACGAGCTGGCCGCTCTTCGCCAATACCGGCTTCCTTCATGAAGATCTTCGAGGCACCGAAGCCGATGAGGAGCCGACCGGGACCGACGATCTCCTGGGTGACCCTAGCCTCCATAGCCACCTGGATGGGGTGACGGGTGTACGGCGAGATAATCCCCCAGCCCACGGCCAGGTTGGTTGTCACCTTGCCAATGAGGGCCGATAGCGCAGTGGATGAGCGAGCCTCCATCGAATGTTTACGCCACCACGGATAGGCTTCGGCGAGCCAAATGGTATCGAATCCCAATTGGTCAAGCCGCACAGCGTGCCCAAGAATCTCCTCAACCGGCTCCATCGTGAGTTGCATGACCCCGATTCGCAAAGGAATGCTCATATCAGCGTGCTCCGATCCATTCTGTGGTTCCAAGACTTCGATTACTTCATAAAGTATACTTGATAATATGCTTGAACGCAAGCGGAATCGGAGGCCACGGAGTTGAGCGCCGAACGAAGCACATCACCCCAGTGGATAGTGACCACAGGTCAGCGGCTCACAGCCCTATATTACGGCACGTCGATTGCGGTTGCCGTTGCACTCGGTCTTGAAGAGTGTGCCCAGTGAAGCCGGCGATCTCGCAGGCTTCACGCCACGCCGACTACGACGCAGTGGTCGTCGGCAGCGGCATCAACTCCCTGATTGCCGCGGCCACGTTGGCGCGTGGGGGCTGGCGGGTGTGCGTGCTCGAGCGCAACGACGAACTCGGCGGCGCGATACGGACCGCGGAGATCACCGTACCGGGTTTCGCGCACGACGTCTTTAGTGCCTGGCACCCCCTGTTCGTGCTGTCGGGCGCCTACGCCAATCTGGGCGAGGAATTGCGATCCCGGGGTCTCGAGTACCTCACGGCAGACCTCGTGACCGCCACCATTTTCCCCGACGGCGAAGCCGCCTTTCTCAGCCGGTCCCCCGAAGCCAACACCGTTGAGTTCGACCGCCACGCCCCGGGAGATGGTCGGGCGTTCCAGCGTGAACTCGAGGACTTCGAGCGCAACGCTGACATCAGCTTCGCCATGCTCTCGACCGAATTGGCTGGGCGCGCCGGAGGAGCACTCGCGCTGCGGGCGCTGCGTCGCTTCGGGCGCCGTGGCTTGATCCACTACAGCGGTGAGTTGCTCACCACCAGCCGGTCCTGGCTGGAGGAGGCCTTCACCTCACCGCGTGTCCAGGGTCTCCTGGCACCGTGGGTCCTGCACACCGGTCTCGGGCCGGACGCCATTGGTTCGGGCTTCATGAACCGCGCCATCGCCAGCGTCCTTCAAACCGCCGGACTCCCGGTCGCGCGAGGCGGGGGAAGCCACCTCGTCGACGCGCTGGCCGCAATCATCAACGACCAAGGTGGGGACTGCCGTACCGGCGCCGAAGTCGAACGCGTGCTCGTATCGGGTGGGCGCGCCGTAGGGGTCAGAGTGGCTGGTGGCCGCACCGTAACTGCGCGGCGCGCCGTCTTATGCAACGTCACGCCACCCCAGCTCTATGAGACCCTGCTCGCGGACTGCGATCTGGCTCCGGCGGCGCTCGACGAAAGCCGCCGGTACCGCTTCGGCCGGGCCGGGATGCAGATCCACTACGCCCTGTCGAGCCCTCCGCGCTGGGACGGCGACGACCGACTGAGCCGGACTCCAGTCATCCACCTCACGCCCGGCCTCAATGGTGTGTCGCGGGCCGTCAACGAGGCCGACCGTGGACTGCTCCCGCACTCGGCCACGATCGTGTGTGGGCAACCCTGTGTCGTTGACGCATCGCGCGCCCCCGATGGGAGTTCGATACTCTGGATCCAACTCCAAGAACTTCCTGCCCACCCAATCGGTGATGCCGCCGACGAGATCGACGTCGAGGGTGGGATCTGGACGGAGTCGCTACGTGAGCGCTACGCCGATCGCATCCAGGCCCGGCTGTCCCACCACATCCCCAACTTGGAGTCGTCTATCCTGCGGCGCGTCACCCTCTCCCCCGCTGACATCGAGGCGGCCAACCCCAACCTGCGAGGCGGCGACATCTACAGCGGGTCGTGCGACATGGACCAAAGCCTCCTGTGGCGACCACGTCCCGGCCTCGCTGGGCACCGTACGCCTATCCGTCGCCTATACCAGATCGGCGCTAGTACCCATCCGGGCCCCGGGCTTGGCGCCGGATCGGGTGAGATTGTGGCCCGCCACCTCCTCAACCGGTGGTAGAACCAGGAATGCTCAAACGCTGAGCGCTGGCGAGTGGCTTGCGTCTCACGACGTGGGGCGCGGTGGCGAGGAAATTTCAGGGGATTCCTCGTCCACCACTTTCGCAATGCTCTCAGGCTCGGTGCCGGTGCCGACCTTTGTCGGTCTCTCGGATAAGAAACGCTCCAGGAACTCGTGATTTCCACTGATGCCCTTCGGGGCGAAGATGAGCACGACCACCATGATCACGCCCACGATCACCACGCTCAGTCCGTTGGGCAACGTGACGTGCAATGATCCGATCGCAACACCATTCTCGGCGTTGCTCAAGAACGATTCGAGAGCCCCGAGCACGATCCCTCCAAGTACGGCGCCCCAAAGACTCCCAGTGCCCCCCACCACGAGCATCGCCAGAGTGGCAAAGGTGAGATCGATGTAGACCTGACCAGTGCTGACACTCCCGAGCTCGTGTACGAAGAGTGCACCCGCGAATCCGGCGATCGCTCCGCTGATGGTGAAGGCGACGAGGCGGTGGTGAAAGAGCGAGATCCCGATCCCTTGCGCCGCCACGGCATCCTCCCTTGTGGCTCGCAACAACCGACACGAACGCGTACGTTGGTATGTGAAGGCGACCACGATCGCCACGCCAAGACCCAACGCCCCTACGACCAAACTCGTGGTCACTGGCACCAGCACGACCGGCATCACGCCCGGGCCGATCTTGTCCCAGTAACTGAGGACGTCGTAGGTGATCTGCAACACGGCGAATGTTGCGATACCTGCAGCGAGCCCACTCAAGCGCAGCAGGACAATTCCCACGAGAAACGCAAACAGGGCGCCCAGGCCGGCGCCCAGCAGCAATGATTCGAAGCTGGAGATCTGCGTGGTGCTGAGGAACTTGAACAGACTGGGCATATTCGTCTGGCGCGTGAACGTTGGGCTAGTGAGGATGCCCGCGGCAAACGCCCCAACGGCGACGAAACTGATCTGGCCGAATGACATGACCCCGGAATTGCCCGTGAATACGTACAACGCCACGACAATGGTGGCTGTCACCAAGATGTTGGTGACGTTACCCTGCTGGGCTATAGACATGGTGCTGCCGATCACGGCGACCACGGCGACCACGGCGAGTGGGCCGGCCAACTCGGCCACGAGACGCAGCCTCGACCTCATACTCTCTCCACGATCGAGCCCTTGGGGGTGAAGAGGCCCGCCGGTCGCAGCACTAATACGACGATCACGAACATGAAGGTCAACATCGGGAGGAAGACGAGCAGTTCCTGGGGAACGACGGCCCCGAGCATGGAGTTCACGAAGCCGACGACAAAACCTCCAGCAGTGGCTCGCCCCAGGCGGTCGATACCTCCAAGCACCGTCCCTACGAGGCCCAGCGTGATGAGATTGAACCCTAAGGTCGGGGTCACCAGTGGGGTCTGGACCGTGAACAAGATCGCGACCATAGCGGCGCTCACACCCCCGAACACGAAGGCCAGGGTAACGACCCGATCGATCCGCACACCTACGAGCCGCGCCGTGCGGAAGTCTTCGGCGGTGGCGCGCATCATCACGCCGATCTTGCTCCCGTAAAGGACCAGAACGAGTACGGCAAAGAAGACTCCGCCGACGCCCATCTCAACCAGGGTTATCCACCTCAGGCCAACGTTGCCGCCAACAACAACCTGGTTGAGCGAGGACAGCATCGACACCGGTTGTCCGTTGGTGCCAAAGACAATGGTCCAGACTCCTTCCAAGGCGTAACTCAGGCCGAAGGTGACAATCAGGGTGGTCAGAGCCGATGCACCGCGAAGCGGACGAAAGATGATTACCTGGATGACCAGTGACATTGCCACGCACACCGCAATGCAGATGACAATTCTCACAACGACTGGAAGATTCTGGGTCATCCACAGCGAGTAGGCGCCGAGAGCGATGACCTCACCCTGAGCCAGGTTCACCTGACGAAGCACGCCGAATACGAGACCGACCGACACGGCAACCAGTCCGTAGACAACGCCCAGAGACACGGCATTTACGAGATGGCCGATCCAGCTCATACGTGCGCGCACCGGTTCATCGCTCTGGTCATCTTCAAGGCTCTGGTCATCTCCCGAAGTATGCCGCCCGCAAGGACTCGGGGTCCCCACTCGTACCCTCGGTCACCTCGAGGCGGATCTCTCCGTCGGACAGGACATAGCCACGCTCGCAAAAATCGGTGGCCCGCTGGGCCCGCTGTTCGACCAACAGAATGGCGACGCCCATCGCTCGTATTCGCTCCAAAGCCTCGAACACCGCGTCCACAGCCACAGGCGCCAGTCCGAGCGAAGGCTCGTCGAGGAGGAGGAGGTCCGGATCCGAAAGTAACGCTCGCGCGATGGCCACCAACTGTTGCTGGCCTCCGGAGAGTAACCCTGCGCGTCGCGAAGCGAACTCTCCAATGATCGGGAACAACTCCGCAACCCAACGTTGATCAATCCGGGGCGTTCTGCCCCGACGCCGAGCCAACGTTCCCAGGGCCAAGTTGTCCTTAACCGACATGGTGTCAAAGAGATGGCGGCCCTCTGGAACCATCGCCACACCGAGGTGCGCCAATGCCTCGGGTTGCATGCCTCGGGTCGACGTGCCGCGCAGGAAGACCTCACCCCGCGAGCGAACTGCACCCATCACCGCGAGCAGCGTGCTCGACTTGCCGGCGCCGTTCGGTCCGACCAGGCAAACCGCTTCGCCCTCACTAACCTCAAGGCTGACGTTCTTGACCGCAACTACACGGCCGTAGGTGACCTGGAGGTTATCGAGCCTTAGCAACGGGATCACTGTGCCACACCACGCGAACTGCGACGCACGATCATGGGGCTTGGCTGGCGGCGAGGTTCTCGACCCCTGCCTCACCAAGATAGGCGGATACCACGTTCACGTTCTGACGAATCTCATCCGAGGATCCCTCGGCGAGAACCTTGCCGTAGTCCAATACCACGACTCGGTCGCTCAAGTTCAGCACGAAGTCCACGTTGTGGTCGATGAGAACGACGCCGGCTCCACTCTCCTTGATCGCCCATTCGATGACCAGTCCGAGTTGGGTCAATGAACCTTCGGGCAGTCCAGCAGCGGGTTCATCGAACATGAGATACCTGGGCGCGGCCGCTACCGCGCGCGCGACGCTCACGTGTTGCTGGTCCCCATGGGAGAGTTGGGCGACTGGCACGTCAGCCACCTTCTCAAGGTCGAGCGCTGCCAGCAGCCGGGCGGCAGTGGAACGTGCCTTGCGTCTCGATACCCTCACCGCAATTGCTCCGAGCTCAACGTTCTCTCGTACCGTCAATCCCGAGAAGAGACGCCCGTGCTGGAACGTCCTTTCCAATCCAAGCCGTGCCCGCCGATGCGGAGCAAGGTGAGTGATGTCGCGCCCGTCGAGATGGACTGAGCCCGTGACAACTCCCGTGAAACCGGTGAGCACGTTGAGAAGGGTCGTCTTGCCTGCACCGTTGGGCCCGATGAGGCCGACTACCTCACCGCTACTCACCGAGAAATTCACCTGGTCCAGGGCCCGTACGCCGGCAAAGGCTACCGACACTCCACTACAGACGAGGCGGTCCGTGCCAATCGGGGTCGTAGTGGCACGTGCCTCCACTGGCTCGTCCGCTAGGTGACTCATGACCTCGCCTTTCCTACTGCGTCGAAGTGTCTCACACGGACCACCGATCTGTCATCGCTCGTCGGTCGCTGCCGCCGGGTCGCCGTCGTCTAGGAACCCAGGGGGCCGGGCGCCAGCATCTGGACGAAGTGCGGCTTGCCGTTGGTGACTTCGATGATCCGGTACGAGCGTCCGACCACGGTGTGCTGGGTGGGCGTGAAACTCACCGATCCCGAGATCGTGGCGACGTTGTGGAACTTCGCCATGATGGCGGCGAGCTTCTTGCCGTCGAGGTTCCCGTGGTTGCGCTGGATGGCGAGCACGATTCCCTGCACGGCCGACGGGCCCGTGACGAACCCACCGGTAAGTGGGGTCTGTCCGAGGGCGGTCATCTTCGCCTTGAGGGCGAGAACCGGAGCGCTCGGGTCGTCGCCGAACACCGACGCGAAGGTCGCCCACCAGATGTTGTTGGAGACCGTGGGGCTGGTCGGCTCCCAGAACCCACCGTCCATCGACCACAGGCCCACGAGGGGCTTGGTGTTGCCCAACGTCCTCAGCGCCGTGACAAAGGTCGGCAGGTCGGGTGTGGTGGTCGCGCAGAGCACGGTGGCATCGGCACCCGACGTCGCGACGGTGCCCGCGACCGCGGCCGCGGTGCCGTCAAACGAGGTGAACGAACTCTGCGAGACGATGTGGCCGCCGTCCTTAACGAAGGCCGAAGAGAAGTCCTGGCACGCGGTCACGAAGTACGCCAGCAACTTGTCGGTCACTACGGTGGCGGTCTTCCAGCCGTGCGTGATGAGGAGCCGGGCCAGCACGGCGCCGTCGGACTGCGGCGCGTTGCCGAAGCTGAACGCCAACTTGCCCGCCGGGCCAAAGAGCGATGGGCCCATCTGGTTCGTGCCGATGCACGGCGCCACCGTGAGCACCTTAGCGGCGAGGCCAACCTGGATCGCGGGGGTGGCGTAGTTGACGTCACAACTGACCCACAGGACGTTGGCGCCCGCAGCGATCGCCGCGAGGGCGTCCGAGCGAGTCAGCGCCGGCTTCAGTTGGTCGTTCCAGACCTTGAACACGATCTTGCGCCCGCCGACACCGCCCTTCGCGTTGAGCTGATTGACGTAGATCTTGGCCGCCTGGAGCGCCGGGAGATCGAAGGGCTTCATCGTGTTCGTCTGGTCGATCACCGCGCCGATGATGATCGGCTTCTTGACGGCCGCGCCACTCGACGTTGCCATGGCAAAGCCCGATGAAACGAGCGCCAGGCTCAGCGCCATCGCGATTACGCGCCCGAACTTTGCACCATGCTGACGACTACGTTCCATTTCATGCCCCCACAAATAGATTACGGATACTATCGCTCATAAATTATCAAATGTCAAGTCCCAGTTCCCCACTTCGAGACAGCCCCGAGTGACGTCACTTCTGTCACTCCAAATAGTGATGCACCGACTCGTTATGTGGAAATTGCTGTCAGTGTATCCCGGGTTGGTTCGCCATTTTCGTCAGGACTCGGAAAATATTTTGAGGAACCACTCGTGATGAGACAAGGATGTGCGACATGAGTACGGGAATGATTCTTGGGAGCAGGGCTCACTGCTGTTACGCCGAATTGACGCCGCGCCGAGGTAGCACCACCCGGGATAACTGGGTGATCTCTTCGTACTCAAGCGGTTGGGACCTGAGTAGGCACGTCATGCCCTCTTCAGGCTTGCGGTGCACGCGTCGCGGGTTGCAGCGGTCGTTGACCGAGATGCGCAACTCGTCGTGGACTCGATCACCGCGGTTACAACGAGCGATCCTGCTCAGGGCATGGCCGGATTCAGACGTCAGCGACCGAGCTCCAAGGCTGGGAGTCGAACCCGTGCCATTGCTGTCGCACCGGGACTGAGACCGGCGCGGCGCTCGCGCCCGTTGGGCGACCGGATTTGATTCGGAGAGGTTGAGGTGGGGACATCGGTGTTCAACTCCATCGGGTGAGGTCCTCCACAGTGTCGATGTCCAGGGACTCGCCATCGCATGCGATCTCGATCACCAAGTCCGGGCGGGCCAATATCAACTCACGAGCTCCGACGTCTCCCCCGGTCGGGAGCAGGGGCCATACGTCACGTGCGAGACGAACCGGTGGGGTGCGCTGACCGGCGAAACTGGCGACGGCAATAGGGCTGTCGGCGTTGGCGACCGCGGACCATGCTGACGGGGGCACGAACGGCTGGTCACCCAGTCCCACCACCACCACCTCATGGCCCCGTTGCTCGGCTGCGGCAATGCCGACGTGCAGTGAGGACGCCTGACCCGACGCCCACTCAGGGTTGTTGACGACGACGACCGCCCCGAGTACCGCTGAGAGGTCGACCGCCCCGAGTACCACGATGACTTCGTCGAAACCAGCGGCGATGACATGCTCAAGCGCCCATGCGGCCAGCGGCCGACCTCGAAAAGGTGCCAGGAGTTTGTGCTGGTCCCCAAAGAAGCGAGTCGACCCACCAGCACAGAGCAGTATCGCGGCGGTCACTCGATCACCCGATGGAGTCGGCCCGACCCATCGCGCAGCGAGGAGACAGGGACGTCCGTCTGATGCGCCATGACCTCGGCCACGACGCCAGTCGCCGTCTCATCGACTGTTCGCACACCGACGTGGCCAACGGCACCGGGGCCAGACTCCAGCGCCGAAATCGTGTGACGCACGACCGCCTGATCCAGATCAGGCTCACCGAACACCGAGCCGGCCGCACCGCCGTCCTCGCTCACTGGCATGGTCGCACCCGCCTCACGTGGTTCGGACCACGCAGCGCCGACAACGCGAGCAAGTGCGACCCGCTGCCCCTGAGCATGCCGGCGTTCGACTCCATCGACAACTTCCTGCACGGCCGCAACCTCGCGTGTTTCGTGAGCAACCACCGAGCGCCATTCACAACGCGAAGCCTACCCGCCAACATTGCGCCGTTTTGCGGACAATTCGGTGCCTAGTTACGTCGGGCGCAGGGCAGCCGTCGATGGGAATCGTTTCCCGACACCCATGACGGTTAGGCGCTGCGGACTCGTCAGTTGGTGCGGCGAAGAGTACCCCAACATTCCAAGCGCACGGCGACCTTCTGCCCTCACCGCCCCTGTCACCTCGCGCGTTCGACGTAAGCAGATCCACGTCTTTCGTGCAGAACCAAAGGACGCCGCGCCGACCACTGCCATTCGCTCGCCCTTGCGCACTCGAGTCGCCTCCAAGGTGATGAGCGAATCTAGGCTGACCGTTACTAGTCTTAACGGTTTACCGACTTGACAGCCCATCGAGAAGGCCAACGGCCGAGACGAGGATTCAGGAAAATGAAAGACCTCATCGCAGACATTGAGAATTGGAAGGCCGCCGGCCAGCGAGTAGCACTGGCGCGCGTCGTCGCAGTTGTGGGCTCTGGACCTCGAGACCCGGGCGCTGCCATGGCGATCAACGAGGCGAGTGAAGTTGTTGGCTCGGTCTCTGGCGGCTGCGTCGAAGGCGCGGTAGTCGCTGAGGCACTCGGCGTCATCGAGTCGGGCGAACCACGCCTATGCACCTTCGGTTATTCCGACGACGAAGCCTTTGCGGTTGGCTTGACCTGTGGCGGCACTATTCGGATCTTCATCGAGCCAGTCAACTAATGGACGAGATCTTCGCCAGGCTGGCTCAGTGCATAAGGGATGAAGATCCAGTGGCCCTCGCCACAGTGATCGAACGCACCGACGTAGTCCAAGGCCGGAACACACTGCTCCCACAACTTGGCACGACTTTGCTGGTGAGCCAAGCCGTTGGCATTCAGGGATCACTGGGTCACAACAAGCTGGATGCCGTGGTAGCCCGCGACGTCACTGGGGCACTTTCGAGTGGACAGAGCGTGGCTCGCCACTACGGCTCAGCGGGCGAATCTCGCCTCAACGATGTCACGGTGTTCATCGACGTCTTCGCCCCGCCACCGCGCATGATCATCTTTGGCGCCGTCGATTTCACTGCGGCACTCGTCAAGGTGGCAAAAGTCCTCGGTTATCACGTCACGGTCTGTGACGCGCGCAAGGTCTTTGCCACAAAGAAACGCTTCCCCGAAGCGGACGAGGTCATCGTGGGGTGGCCGGATGCCTATATGAAGATGGTGGCCGACCGCCTTAGCGCACGGGATGCTGTCTGCGTTCTCACCCACGATCACAAATTCGACATTCCCGCGATCGTCGCGGCGTTGTCGACCAAGGTCGGGTACCTTGGCGCGATGGGATCGCGTACAACTCATTCGGAGCGCCTCAAGCGCCTCACCGAAGCGGGTGTCGCTCCTGCTCGGCTGAATGAGATCATGGCGCCGATCGGTCTGGCGATTGGCGCTCGCACGCCAGAAGAGACTGCGGTGGCAATTTGTGCCGAGATCATCGCCCAGCGTGCCAACGCCGAGGTTCGTTCGCTGCGCGACGATACCGGACCCATCCATAGGGTTGCCTCATGACGCATCTGCCCATCGCCCCGCCAGAGGCCGGCGACTGGATTGGCGTGTCGGACCAGGCACTGCCGGTCGACGAGGCGTGGAAGTGGGCAAGTCTCGCGCACTGCGGCGGCATCGTGACGTTCTGTGGCCTGGTACGTGACCACTCCGAACACCGACCCGGCGTGACGTCCCTGGAGTACGAGGCCTACCTGGAACACGTCGTACCGCGACTCACTGAAGTGACCACCCAGGCACGCGAACGCTGGAGTGAGCTTGGCCGACTCGTGCTACTGCACCGAGTCGGCATGCTCAGCGTGGGCGACGTTGCGGTCGTCGTCACCGCGTCAACTCCCCATCGCGCCGAAGCATTCGAGGCTGCGAGGTTCTGCATCGACACGCTTAAGCGCACCCTGCCCATCTGGAAGCACGAGACATGGGAAGGTGGCTCCGAATGGAGTGCGTGCGCTCACGATGCGTCGCCCTTTGCCGGCAGTACCCCCCCGGTGCAGCAACCCCCGAAGACGTCCTGAGTGGACGTGATGATTCCATTGGACCAAGCGCGGGACATCGTGCTCGACTGCGTTGCGCCGCTACCTGTTGACGAGACGCCGATCGACCAGGCGCTCGGATGCGTCCTAGGCCAAACGGTCTACGCCGCCAATGACGTCCCGTCATTTCGAAACTCCTCAATGGACGGCTACGCGCTCCGATCCGACGACACGAAGGGCTCACCCGTCACCCTGCACGTCGTTGGCTCCGTCAGCGCCGGACACGTCTTCGCCGGCACGCTGGCACCGGGCCAGGCCGTGCGCATCATGACGGGCGCACCGATCCCCGACGGTGCGGATGCGGTGTCCATGGTGGAACTTTGCGAGCCGAATGGGGATGACAACACCGTTGTCGTCACGACCGAGATTCCGGCGGGCAACTTCATTCGCCGCCCCGGCTACGACGTGGCCATGGGCGATGTTCTCGCTCTGAACGGCACGCCTCTTCGGCCGGCCCACCTGGGTATCCTCGGGGCACAAGGGATTCGTACGGTGCCGGTCCATCGTCGCCCTCGCCTCGGTGTTCTCTCCACGGGCGACGAACTCTTTGTCGATGACGGGCCACTGCCCCCCGGCCGGATCCGAGACGCCAATCGTCACTCGTTGCTTGGACTCATTCGTGAAGAAGGCTGGGAGCCGGTCGACCTCGGCGTCGTTCCAGATGACCGTGGGGCTCTTCTCGAAGCCTTCGGTCGAGCCGCAGATTCATGCGATGCCCTCATCACCAGCGGCGGGGTCAGTGTCGGCGACTTTGACATCGTACGCATCGTGCTCGACGACGTGAGCGGTGGGTCGATGCGCTGGATGCAGGTCGCGATTCGCCCGGCGAAACCATTCGCCTTTGGCCTGTTGGCCCGGACGAACCTCCCTGTGTTCGGACTCCCGGGAAATCCGGTGTCGGCCATGGTGAGTTTCGAACTGCTCGTGCGTCCCGCCGTTCGACGGATGGCGGGACACACCAATCTGTTTCGCGCACTGGTGAGCGCCACGTCCACGGTCGAACTGGCGAGGGTTCCTGACGGCCGGGTCCACTTTGTAAGGGGTCACGTCTTCCTCGACGGCGAGGGCCACTACCTCGCCCGTCCCCTCGAGGGCCAAGAATCCCACCAACTCAACACCATGGCGAATGCCAACGCCCTGTTGATCCTGCCTGATGGAAGAGGCGTGGGCCGAGGGGCCTCAGTTCGAGCACTACTGTTCTACCCAGCCGATGTCACCGAGCTGAGTGATGACCAATCAACCGAAGGGACGGGCTCATGACGACGTCGATACCGGTCGGCATCACACCCAAATCGTTGCGTGCAATGGAGTCTGACAAACTCGTGGTCCAGTCCATGCCCACCAGCGGTCCTCTCGTCGACCGCTACGGCCGCGTCCACAACGATCTGCGGATCTCGGTAACCGATCGGTGCAACCTGCGATGCGTCTACTGCATGCCCGAAGAGGGCATGACCTTCATGGAACGTGATCAACTGTTGCGTTTTGACGAGATCCTTCGTTTCGCCGAGGTGGCCAAAGGCCTCGGGGTCGATGCCGTTCGTCTCACGGGTGGCGAGCCCCTCGTTCGAAAGGGACTGGTATCCCTGGTGCAGGGTTTGAGCGATCTGGGGTTCGAGGATATCTCTCTCACCACGAATGGAACCGAATTGGCGCGCCACGCCGAAAAGCTCGCCCAGGCGGGGCTTCGGCGAGTGAACATCAGCTGCGACTCGCTGATCCCGGAGCGCTTTGCCGCGATTCGCCGCCGGGGGAACCTCAACGTCGTGCTCAATGCGATGGATGCGGCAGAACAAGCGGGGCTCCTGCCGCTAAAGATCAACGTGGTCCTCTTGCGTGGTCAAAACGATGACGAGATTCTGTCGTTCGCCCAGTTCGCGCGCGACACCGGCCGCACGGTCCGCTTCATTGAATTCATGCCTCTGGACGCCCAGGGCGACTGGGATCGTGCGCAGTTGGTGCCGGGCCGTGAAGTCCACGATCTGATCTCGGCGCGCTGGGAGCTGGAGCCAATCGAGCGGACCGCGAGTCCTGCGCCCGCCGAACGATTCCGCTTCGTCGACGGCGTGGGCGCCGGCGAGATCGGCCTCATCTCAAGTGTCACCGAACCGTTCTGTGGCACCTGCAACCGCCTGCGACTCACCTCCGATGGCGCCATTCGTAACTGCCTGTTCTCCGACGGTGAAACCACCGTGCGCGATCTCCTGCGTCACGGTGGATCCGATGACGCGATCGCGCACAGCCTTCGATCGGCGGTCTGGGGGAAGTTCCCCGGACACGGCATCAACGAGCCCGGTTTCTTGTCGCCCCAGCGATCCATGTCGATGATCGGCGGCTAGACGGTGGCACGACTACTACTCTTCGGGCCGGCCCGCGAAGCCGCCGGCGTCTCCCAGGTTCTCCTCTCCGGCCGCCGCGTCGGCGACGTCGTCGCGGCGGCCGAAGAATGCTTCGGGGCCGACTTCTCCCGCATACTCACGGTGTCCCGTATTTGGGTCAACGGCAACGATGCTGACCCGGACACGCTCGTGAACGACAGCGACGAGATCGCCGTCATTCCACCTGTTTCGGGCGGCTGAGGGTGACGACGTCGCACGAACGTCGTCGGTGATGATCCCGCTGGGTATGAGAGCCGGGTGAGTTCCCTCTAAGCCTGGATCCACCGTGAAAGTGCTGGTCTGAGGGGCTAACCATGCGCGAAAAAGGTGTCCCCATCAGGTAGAATTTGAGTCACTACACAACAAATTCACCTAATCAGAAGGACACCTTTTCGATGCAA
>Ga0307375_10000922_pt1 | contig 33900 bp, 54 predicted proteins | sample TR1MG_FD_202531 | JGI IMG/M metagenome (GOLD analysis project Ga0307375, IMG submission 202531) | Soil microbial communities from Risofladan, Vaasa, Finland - TR-1 | ecosystem: Environmental > Terrestrial > Soil > Coastal area > Acid sulfate soil | place: Finland: Risofladan, Vaasa | collected... | reverse complement strand
ACCACCCCTTACTGGCTGATTATTGGGCTAGAGTGCATTATTAGGTCTTGGTATAGGATATACTAGGTGAAAGCATAGAAGACGGAGATATAGGGGGATTTTAAGGGGAAAAGGGGTGTTTAGCTATAAAGGAGAAAGATTAAGCCATGGTGATAACTGCCCGGGAAAGGTGAAGGTTAAAGGACCGCGCCGGTTGAGGATCAGCCCCCAGGGGCATTAGCAGGGTGTTATATGAGGTATAGTAGGTAAGGAGCTTAGAATAGGGGAGAATGAGAGATTTTAAGGGAATAATGGGTATGTAGGCGTAAATAAGGGCCAGCAAAAATGGCTAGCTCTCTGGAGCGTTGGGCTGAGCTGGAGAAGATAGAAGATAAGCCAAAGTGCTTACTACTTCTGCTTTAACAAATTCTTCCTCAAGATTAGGCTTTAGGTCTGGAAACTTGTCGTAAATCTTCTCTCTAATGTTCTCGGGTGATTTACTTGGTTTATAACCAGACTCACGCAAAAGACTCTCATAATACTCTAGTGCTTCCAGCAAGACTCCAGCTTCATGCTTATTTACTTTAATAACTTTCATTGTCTCCTCTCTTTATCCCAGTAGGCTGACTTACACTTCGGGCAAATCCTTACCTCCGGTTGCTTAGGATACCAACTATGCCCGCAGCGCTTACAATGGAGTTTCTGCATTTCTATCTTCATACTTACCTTAGTGTAGCACCTTTGGGGAAGTTTGTCAAGCCCCCTTTATAGACCTAGTATATTCTGGTTACAAGCACACATTAAGCCTGGCTGAAAGAGAACTGCTCAAGCCGGGGAGGGAGCAAGGCATTTTCTCAATAACCTCTTAGCCTGTCAATAAAATAAGGCTGGTGAAATAGCTCTCAGCTACTCCAACCAGCCCTAGGATAATGGATGATTTTAAGCATCCTATTTACCCTGTTCCCGTAACAATACAAATGATATAACTGCTAGACTGTTTTGTCAAGCCCTAAGTATATTCTGGTTACAACCACGCATTGAGCCTAGCTGAAAGAGAACACCCAAGCCGGTAAAGGGCCAGCACTTAGGTGAATTTGTTTAGATGTTTATTAGTAGCCCATAGTTCAGATACATAATCATTGGATGCACGGCACAAAACTCTAATACTAATATGATGGTGTTTGGCTATTTGTTTTAATCTTTGAACATCTACCTCGGAGAATGTGCCGTATCCATTTTTAATATTCCCAATGAAGTAATAGGTTTTGTCATTTCTTGTTATCTCAGTGGGTGCTTCATACCAGCTTTTACCCCAATGACTATTTGCCATTTCCTTTACCTCTTCTGTTTCCTTTCTTTATCCCAGTAGGCAGACTTACACTTGGGGCAGATCCTTACCTCCGGTTGCTTAGGATACCAGCTATGCCCGCAACGCTTACATTGAAGTCTCTGCATCTCTATCTTCATACTTACCTTAGTGTAGCACCTTCGGGGAAGTTTGTCAAGCCCCCTCATAGGCCTAGTATATTCTGGTTACAAGCACATATTAAGCCTGGCTGAAAGAGAACACTCAACCCGGTAAAGGATCAAGACACTTTCTCACTAAATAGACTATGGGTTACCTCTAATATGCACATTGTTCTTCAACGGTATCGCGGCTCCCTTTATCCTCACATGAGCCTGCAGGCTTTCTATCTCCATGCCCAGTATGTGCATACCCCGGCTACTAATCTTCATCGTTCCCATGCCGTGCCTTTCGTCATAAAAGAACCGCACATTGGCCCGTTCCTCCCACCATTGCACCTTACCTGCCGGGAATAGCTGGTAGGACCTTTCGTAAGCCTCGCTCCGGGCAGGTATCTTGCTGGCACTCTTTGAAGGATCAAACTCACTCAGCTTGAAATGGCCATCGTGTATAACATCGTGGGGGAATTTCTTAATGATTAGTTGCTCCCACTCCCGTATTGAGTGTATTGTGCCACTTACCTCCATTACCTTATTCTCCTCATTTGTTCTTCTCCTTGCATAATCTTATCGTGTTTCTTTGAATTGCAACTTCGGCAGGCGGGAACTATATTCTCCTTTGTGTTACCCCCACCTTTTGAAATCGGTATTATGTGATCTCTGGTTGCCCTGTTAAACAGGTTAAGCAAACTACACCCGCAATAAACACATTGAAAGTTATGTTGAGCGAGAATAGCTAACCACTCTTCTGCTATGAGAGTGTTAGCAACTCTTTCTATCCTAGTTCGTCTTGCAATGTTCTCTCTTTGTTTTGCTGCTTTCCCTTCTTCTGTTTGCCAATATCGCTTTTCATTTTCTGCTACTTGCTCCTTATTATCTTGACGGTATTGCTTTGCATATTCCGTTTTGTATTCCTTATTATCCTGCCTCCATTGCTTGTGCTGTTCCATATCACGGTCTTTATTATCTTGTCTCCACTGTTTGAAATGTGCTAGATATTTAGCTCTATGTTCTTGGTAATATCGCTTGAAATATGCTTTCCTATCAAGTTTCTGCATTACTTTGCCCTCCTCAAGGTATATCGCTCAGGGTGCAGATGAAAAGCCATGTAGCAGCTATGCCGCTTACATACCGGACTATCTCTTGTCAGAGTCCAGAATTTCCTGCTACATACCTTGCACTTGAACTCGGTGAGTGCTGTCTTCCCCCAGGTCAGTTTACCGCGACTAAAGATAAGTGCCAACCTCTGCATTGCTAGGTCAACATCCCCTATCTTCGGTACTCGAGGGTATTCATAATATAAACGGTGATGAAAGCCGAAGGCCCAGCACAGAGTTAGCCAGAGCCATCTCCCAAAGCCTACATCCTTACTTTTTACTTTTATCATCTATCTCCTTTATAATTTTTACCAAAACTTGTAGTCTCCAGATACATCCCGAGGCATACCAGTACCCAACCAATAATTGCCATTGTTACCTGTAGTGGGTTATTAATAATGAAATACCAGCTTATTACCCCCAGCCCAATAAACCCTGTCCAGGAGATCCAGTGCTTACTAAGATCTGCCCTAATCTTTGCTAACATCTATTTTGCTCACTTAACTTTTAGGGTGCCATACTTTTTATCCATAATGGCTGGTTGTTCTTTGATTATTAACCTATTATCAATACGGTCTTTACGTATGTGAGCTGTGCCACCTTTATAATGTGAATAATCATCACCCTCATTATTTACAGGAGTATATAGGGTCTTTTTTGTTCCACGCCTTCTGTCTTTTGCCCAAAAACGATGAACACCTTTGCCTTCTTTAATGGTAACTCTATAATAGTATGCACTTGCCACTATATTCTCCTCTTTTACCTCCGTCGCTTAATCCGTGTGCTTGAGGCTCTTACCCTGCCCATCATCTTGTTGTAATTGTCCCAGTACTCCTCACTGGGCTCTTTGCGTAATGGCTTCTCCTCTACCGGCGATTCCTCCCGGTAAATCATCACCGCTTCCACGATGCACACTATAGCCATCAAGAACCCGATGTAGAATAGTATCTCGTGCAAGTCCCAAGTTCCCCAGGCCGGTGTTATTGACCTCTGCCAGAAGGCAAAGCCAATCCAAGTCAACGCTGCTACCCATAGCATAGGCTGACTCTTTCGCCAGAAGCCCGCTATTATCAGCAAAGCACACAACATAATAATTCCAATAAAAGTCATTCCTACTCCTTCAATCCAGTCGCTAATGCCTTCTGTCTCCCAATCTCCAGTAGCAGTTTGCGACCAGGCTCTGTAATATATCTGGCTTGCTGTTTCCTCAAAATTAACCGCTGTGTCATTACAACTTGTCCCATTACCATAATACACCAAATAGCCATCTGCTATATCCTCCGGCACTCTGCCATAAGCAGCCCTTACCATTGTGTTGTTTGCAGCTTCCCCCATTGTCCACGATATTCCTACCTCGTAATCTGAGATGTAGGTTAGCGTCAACCCAGTCGGCGAACCGACTACATAGCCCACCGCCGTAATCGTTATAGTAGCTGTTGAGTCTGCTGTCAATGGCAAAGGTGCTACCAGTAGCAGGAACATTACAATTAACAAGCCTAACCTTAGCCATTTCATTGCATTACAACCAGCCACCTCGAGCAAAGTTCGGTCTGTATTGAACCTCCCTGTGTTATATCTTTAACACTTATCCAAAACTCCCATTTGTCCGCTGTGATTACCGCAGTGACAGGAACATCAAGGGCGATTAGTATATCTCTTGTCTCATAGGGCATCAGCACCGGGCTACTGTCGGCAACAATTACCCACTCTTTTGCCCCAGCTGGAGGACCAGCATAGCCACCAGCAGTATAACTAGGCTCACGGTAAACTACCGCAAACTCTGCTGTTGCATCATTACCATTGTGTACCGATAATTCCCACTCGGCTCTTGCCCCAGGGTAGAAATTACCGACCTGTACCTTTGCCGGGCTAATCCAGGTTCTATCAACTGGAGGCTGCCCGTTAACAGGTGCATTGTCTGCCGGCGGTATATACGGCGTTATCGGGGTAACTTGACTACATCCTGCCAACAACAAAACACCTATCAGCAGAAGCCCTATTAATTTCCCTTTCATTTATACCTCACTGTTTGAGTCTAGGGGACTTTCCTTTCAACCTCAATTGCCCGCTTCCCACGAGTCCTAGTTAAGTTAGCCTAGTATTACACCTGTTAATGTTAGGTTGGTCTGTTGGGAGTCCCCGTGCGTAAAGGAACTCGGGGCATCTATCTCTATCCCCCACAACTGAGAATCAGTGATGTTTAACTCAGCCGTCAAGTTGACTGCAGGCCCATCAGCATCAGGAACAGCTACGCCAAAACTTCCACCTTCAACCCCAAACATTAACCTAGATGTATTTTCAGCCGCTGCACCGTAAATCCAGTCATTGCTACCACTTGTATGTGTCCAGTTATCACACTGGATAGTTACACTACAATTTACACTACCCCCATTGGTCACATTAAACCCAGTGAGAGTTGTGTCCTCATCCGTAGTAGCATACACAGTGCCGAAGTCAAAGGTGTCAGGTGTATTGCTAATACTGAGCCAACCAGGCGTGGCATTGATGGTCACATTCTGGGTAGTCTCAGCAGAAGCCAATCCAGCAAAGCCCAGTAGCCCAGCCACAGGTGACAGTATCAAAGTCAACACTAGGGCTATTCCCAACAACCACTTAAAACTTTTCTTCACTTTCTTTCACCTCCTTTCTTATCATTTTCTAAAGCCCGACCGACCACAGGCGTAATTATTACCATTATGCTTCAGTAGCCGTTAAGGTAACTACCCCCGATTTCTCATAACCATCACTAAAACTTGTTGGAGTGTATAACTTTAACCCCCAACCTTGTGTAGCATTTACTGATAGGTTAGTGCAGAGATTGTTATATGGTGAATTTAGCTTCACTGTTGTATTGTAACCAAAGTAAGTATAGATATAAGCACCATCATATGCTGTAGAATTATAATATGATCCACCCAAGTAGTCTGTTAGATATTCGCTTGCTTTCACATCCGCACCATAATCGGAAAATTTAACATAGTTAGAACTATTTCCACCAGCAAACTCAGCAAGGATTCTAACATCTCCATTTACATTTATGGGAGCATCAAAAGTTACATTATACCATGTTGCTCCTGTTGTTAAATCGCTGGCATTCCCCCAAGTCTTGCTGTTAATTATAGTATCATTTGATACATAACGAATAGTAAAATCCACATCCCCAGTGGGAGAACCATATTTAGAGAGGGAGAAAGCGAGATTGGTGACTGTTCGGTTGGTGATAGTCAGATATTGTCCTACTCTACTTGCACTTGCTGGATAAAGGAGTGTAAATCCACTATAAGTAGTTTGCTCTTCAGTAACCTCTGTAATATTATTTACCCCTGCCTTCAGCCCGTAAATGTCTGCCCCTGGTGTTGCTGTGTCATTAAGTGTCCAAGAATAGTCGCTGTATATCTCATAAGTATATTTATAGGCGGAATCATAGGCGGGATAATCATACCAAGTAGCTAGATATACCGTAATATATCCACCTATAACATCCGAATTTTGATACCAGAGTTGAACATAGTTGGTAAAATTTCCGCCATCAAACTCCGCTAAAATCCTGACTTCTTCGTTTATGTTTCCGGGAGTCTCAAAGGTTGCTTCATATTGAGTAGCGTCTCCAATCAAAGTTTCAGCAAGTCCCCAAACTTTACTGTTGAGAACATTATTACTGAGGTCTCTTATCGTGAATGTAATGTTTCCAGTTGGAGTCCCTACTTTGGAGAGATAAAAAGCAAGTTTGGTGACAGTTCTATTAGAGATTGTTAACCGTTGCCCCCCTCGTGTGCTACCACCATGATAAAGACTACTTGAGGCATTATACTGTGTTTGCTCTTCAGTTTCTGTCCCACTAACGAATATTCCTCCAGTCATATTAGTTCCCTGGATACTTATATTGACTGGCACATCACCGGTATTGGTGACATTGAAAGCGGTTAGTCCTGTGGAATAAGTTTCGCCCGCCATTACAGTCTCAAAGTCATAACTGTCTGGTTCATTGGTAATAGCTGGCTGCTTGAAAGCTACAGTGCTATCTGCCCAGTCGCTTCCAGCGGTGTTGTTGGCGTAGCAACGGTAATAATATGTTACATTCGTAAGGTCGCTGACATCCGTGTAAAATGTTCCATTTGTCAGGTCAGTTCCTATGGTCTCATTATTATCCCAGTCCCCGGAAGTGATAACCCCGTCATTGTCTCCCCAGTAAATAATAGCGGTGCAGTTCTCGCCGCCATCGTCGGTCAAGTTCCCATTCAGTGTGGCATTTGTTGTTGTAAGGTTAGTAACACCTACTCCATTTGTTACATAACATTGACCAACAGCAACTTCTTGACTTCCCCAGCTTCCCCAGGTTGGCTCTGTGTCCACAAACTTCTTGATAAAGGTAACATCACAATATGCTGTAGTTGTTGCAGCACTTTTAACAGCCTGTATAGGAAACACATACCAAGCGGTTGCTAAAGTCGGCGTGGAGTTTGGCGTTTGTGTTTCAATGAAAGTGTGTGCGGCAGATTCTAAAGTATATTTTACCTTACCAGTTGATAAACGCTGTAAGATGAGCCAATAATAAGTTCCTGCTGTATGTGTTGCTGCAAAGTTTAATTGAGTCGATACGCCAGTTTTATGCGTTACACAATAAATTATCGCTGAACCAGGATAAAAACTAAACATAGCACCATCTTGGAAATGGTTATGGTCGGTATTTGCATCGCCCATATTCACATAGGTATGCCCTGAAGTTGTAGCTGTAGCTTTCTGAACTAGTGACCTGAGTTCAAACTGACCAGCAAAAGTATCAAGAGAGACAACATTCTTGTATGCCCCTGCTGAATCAGAACACTCAATCCTGGCATTTTGCTCTAAAATAGTTGTGGCATTATTCCTAGCCCATTTTGCAGTATCAAAAGAATTGTCATTAAAATCATCAAAGGCAATAAATGTATTAGTTCCATTGCTTGCTGAAGTAACTGTTGAATTGCCATAATAGAGAGAGAATGAGGTGTTGCCAGTGGCGTTTACATTATCCAGTTCAACCCAGACTGTAGCATTATCACCAGCATTTATTGTTTCAGCCCAGTAGTCCAGCACAGTCCCTGTGGCGTTAGTAAACCTTATGTCGTCAAAGTCATCCTCGCAATGACCACTCAGGTTTACCGTACCACTGCCATCACTTCCGCTGTTCTTATTCACCAGCAACTTCATCTGGTAGTCAGTTTGGGCTCCAGCAGTGGTGTTTGTTATATTAAAGGACTTGCAGTAGGAATAATTGGCTTCATACCAAGTCATTGGTGGATTGGAAACAGGGCTGCTCACTGGCTCTTCTATAGTATTAACAGCGAGAGCCACATTGGTACTTATTGACAGGTATCCTGTGCTGGAGTTTATGGTTACTCCGCCAATCGGCAGGGACAGAAAACATATTGCCCCTATCAGTGCTATTGCCAAGAATACTGCTAACTGTTTCCTCATCTCTTAGCCACCATAAACTTATACATTCTACCTATCTCTTCCTCTAAAGTAGGCATTTCTTTAATGAACTTTAGTCCGTTAGCTATTATTTTCTGATAAATTTCCTTATTACCATATAAAATATCAAAAGCATCTGCTATTGAAGCGGGTGTTAGGTCAAACAGTATGCAGTTTCCCATATGTCTAAGATAGCTTTGTTCATAGGAGCGCCTATTAGTTAATACGGCACAACCGCTGGCCATCAGCTCAAATGGGATTACGCCGGTATGTCTGGATAATAAGATGTAAATACCGACATTGCAACTGGAATAGAATTCGGGTAGCTGGCTGAGTGGTACTTTCCCAAGCTCCTTTATGTTTAACCCGTGATCATTGAATTTGATTTCCGACCCTGCTGCTACAAATTCTACCTCAGGATGCCTCTTCCTGATCTCTTTTAACCCATCCAGACCCAGTATGAAGCCATTTCTCGAATTGCCCGGCTCAGGCCTTGAATAAAAGAAAACTCGCCTAATTTGTTTGTTGGAACCCTCCACTGGTTCTATATTGGGAGGCTGAAAATAGCTTTCCGCCTTACCTCCAAATTCCTTAACATACATCTCTTTAAGGCACTCTGCATTTGTTATCCCAATAAAGCCAAAATGATATGTTTGCTCGGCCAGACCAATCTGAACTTTATCTGTGTATAAAAGGCGCTCATCATCTTGAATGAAGTAGAATTTGCTATTTGTATTATTGAACTTCAACAGGCTATATGCGGTATCACATCTTGTGGCTATCCCAGCATCCGTGTACGGCAGTTTGCTTATCTCTGGATTCGCAAGTATTTTACATTTCTCCAAGAAATCAAACTCCCTATTTTTCTTTATCATATGAAGGCAATGACTGGTCTCTATTGCACTACCAAGTAATACGACATTTATATCAATTCCTTTGCTCAGAAAGAACTTAATAAAGGAAAGGATATTACTAATTCCTGCATGAGGGGAATCAAATGATGGTATAAACCAGGTTATACTCTTTATAGATTTCTTGTCTTCCTTTTCCCATTCATCCAGTATATCTCTATTCTTTCTGGTATCCTCCGTGCTAAAGCTGGAATTGATAAAGCCATTTTGAATCTGAGCCGGATGAACTACTTGGCTTAGTCCTCTTACTATTATAACTAAAAACCTGCGTATATGGTGGTTTTTAATGTGGTTGAATATGTAGTAGGCAAAATTCAGAGTTCTATTCCACATACAAGACTCCTATGCCACATCCTCTGCCATAGTCCTTCTGCTTCTTAATTATCTCTATACTCCTATAGTTGTTCTTTATTTCATCCCAAAGCTTGCTAACTTCACAGAATGGAGGTCTTGGATGAGGCACAATATGGTCAATATCATGAAAAGCTATCATCCCACCCTTCCCTACCAAAGGTGAATACATTTCAAAGTCTTTTCTGACTCCCTCGTATGTATGGTCTCCATCTATAAATAGAAAATCAACTTTCTTTCCATCTAGAATATGTTCAACCTGACTCAGTGTCCCCTCACTGTGTGAGTCTACCCTGTGTAGGTGCAATTTCTGCTCCAGTAAAGTGAAAGATTTATATAAAGGTATTCTCCATTTAGAATAGCCGCCACCCCATCCACCTGGCAAATCAATACTTATTATAGTTGCACTCTCCGAAGCTACACGAGAGAAGAGAAACAAAGTTCCCCCATTTGCTGTTCCTATTTCTAAAACTACTTTTGGCTTTATCTCATTAACAATCTTCAAGAGTTCCAGAATTTCTTCTTTAATCTGTAAAGGCTTCAGGGACCTTGCAGCATCATGAAAGCAGAAATCAACTAAATCATCAGGGTTATTCTTGTGAAATTTTCTTACCCTCAAGAGTACATAAGGTAAAAGAGGAAACTCTAGTTTATTGTGTCTAAACGGTAAAACAATAGAACTTATGTAAGCTAAAGTTCTATTAAAGAGTACCCAAATACCTTCTTCTCGAAAGATTTCAATTGCTCTACTCAGTAGACTTTCTTGTGTTGCTAACTGTTTCCTCATTTACTCCTCATTGCTGGCCACTCTAGCATATCCCGACCTCACCAATGCCTTCATTATTGCCTTTATCTTGGTATCATTGATACCCGTCTCATTGGAAATCTCGGCTATTGTACAGGGACCGCTCTCCCCCATGGTGGACAGCACATCAAACTTTACGCCGTCAAGCCCAAAACTGTCTGCCTTATGCTTCCCCAGCGGGGTCAATACGAATACTGTTCCCTGCTTGATGGCTGTCGGCATATGCCTCCGCCGAAAATGTGGCAGGTCAAATGGTAGCTTTACTGTCATAGTCTCTGTACCTCACTTTTGCCTTTGACAAGAAGGTAACCTTTATGGGCTTGGTCATAGACTCCATTTTATGCCCCTGTTACCTCTATTTTCTTACTCCTCAATATTGCCATTGCATTCCAGCTATCATACAGTTGCCCAGCCCATTCCATCGGTGTAATGAGCCTAACGGGCCTACAAGTCTGTGCATTCCTACCCCGTGCCATCACCTTCTCTCCATTGTACTGGCAGTTGAGTTCAATGGGGAGCTGGTCATGAACCACGCGCTTGTCTATCTCAAGCCCCGGGGAACATAAGATAACCGTCAAATGATAGTGTCCCCATGTAGCAATAAAATCCCCATAAGCCAACACCAGTTTTGAACTTGGATGTCTATTCCTTAGATACCTGTAAGCTTCATCAAGAAGCCATGTGGAGTTGTCTAAAGGGAATCCTAGTTCCCCTTCTATCAATGCCTTAACCTTCTCACTAGCCATCCCCTCAATGTTTCCTTTATCAACGAGATCGCCCATTTTGCCCATTAGCGCGACAAACTCTCTCGGACCGACATAATGGTGTGGCCCGAACGCATCTTTGGGATGAAAGTCCAATACCGGAGTTTTGCCGAAATACTTCCGCAGTTTCCAAGCTATATTCATCGCAGTTCCTGTCTTACCACTACGACCTGGACCTCTAAGCCAGATTAGCCCCTCCGCCATCTGTTCAAAGAACTTAATCTCCCTTAATTCCCAAGGAAGCCACCGCTGGGTTTCATATGGTGACTCAAGTGTAGCTATCACTAGAACTCCCCTTTGGCCTCCAGCCGATCCCCCTCCTCAATCTGCTTCTCCACCTCAATCTGTGAGAAGCCCATAGCCTGTGTTATTAAATTACCGTCAATGGAGCGCATCACCCGGGCAAACCACTTCATAAATATGTCCGATACCAATACCGTGCTGTCAGGATTAAAAGCGTGTTCGTTTATGAACTCATTGACGGTGTGTTCAATTACCAGTGCCATAGCTATGCGCTTGGGAGTGTTGGTCATTTGATGTAACATTATCTTATCTTCGGGGTTGAACACATATTGGGACAGGGCAGACAGAGCTTTCCGCTTATCACCTTCCCCAAAGGATTCATCATCTTCATCATGGTTGCTTGGCTGCTCTTGTGGCTTTGTCTGTTCCAGTTGTTCCAACCGCTTATTTATGGCCGGCAACTGCTTGACAAGGGACTTTAGCACTTTAGCCACTTCCACCATATCGTGGTGAGCATCCTCATTTGTGTATTCTGTGCCTGGTTTTACTTTACCATCTCCAGCCATTGTTTGTTCCTCACAGCCCATACAGGGCTAACAGTTGCCCGACTTGTGTTGACAGGTGAATGTTCATATACAGTGCCACCCCGACCAGTGCTAGCACTCCGAGACTGATATATATGGCTGTTTTGGCGCCGCTGGCACTCTTTAACGCTGCCATAATCTCATCCATCTGGAGAAACTGACGCATCTCCCGCATCATCAGGGCAGCAGTATCCTCATTCCTCATACTATGCAATAACTTGGCAGACATTTGGGGCGATTCATTCGATTGACCGAGTGCATCAGGGTTTCCTTCATTGTAAACTGCTGAAGGTACTGTTGCTTGTATGAATGATGGGTAATGTGGCGGGTAGCTGAAGTTAAATGTTTTGTCTGGAACAATATAATCGGTGGGTTTGGGATTATCGCTGAGAAGCCCCGATGGGGGTACTACAATCTTACCCTCAACCCTACACAGGGCATCTACGCGGGAATTTGTATAGGTCTGGAAAGTAGAATATTGATGCCCGATAACCGCCTTTTGAAACTTGTCCCGCAGATAGAGAATATAGGCACCACCAAGTAAAATCATACCGAGTATTACGAAGACATAGATTGATGTCATATTTATTTTATCCTCCTCCGAGTAAATGTTTTTATCTTATCAAGCAGTTTTGGCTCATCCGCTAGCTCATTATCCCAGATTATCAGGGTGGAAAAGCCATACTGCTTATAGTGTTCAGTTCTTTGAGCTCCATCAAACAGGGGATGCCAGTATGTTCCAAAACACTCAATTACTTGTTTCTTGCCATTAACATTGATGAAATCAGGATTGTGGTTTCCAAGCCAAATTTCTCCACCTCCGACATACTTGAAGGGGAGATTACTATTTTGTATGAGTTTTATAAGGGTTTTTTCTGGTTTGTTAGGGGACTGATTATATGCACCATGCTTACGGTAATATACTATTCTACAACTGCAAGAGCAGAATTTACCTCCACCATATTTTATCTGACTTGGTTGTACTTCAAATTCCTGTTCACAATTAAGGCAAACTCGCTTTACCTTCCCCCCTTTCCAAGCACGGCTCTTTTCTCCGAACTGTCCAGTAAGAGCCTTTGACTTGTTTCTACGACACTCTTCGGTACTATAGACATACCTAAATGCTCCTTGCTTACTACAACTGTGAGAACAGAATTTGCCTCCAGAGTGTTTTACTTGGCTGAGATATATTTCAAATTCCTGCCCGCAGTTGAGACAAACCCGTTTTACTTTTCCGCCTTTCCAAGCAGGATTCTTTTCTCCAGATTGTTCTCTGACCCGTCCTCCAAGTCGCTTATTACGGCACAGAGAACAATATAATGTTTCAGGTTTACCTTTTATAAGTCGTGTCCATCTTCCCTTCCCACAATCTAGACAGTCATGCCAAATAAATTTATGCGTGCCTCCACGACCTAATTCTTTTCCAGTTCGGATTTCACCAATCGCTACCACTTAATCCTCGCATGACCTCCTTTTTACCCTACTAATCATAGGTTGTTATTTACCTCACTATACCACAAGTGTACTCCAAAAACAAACTAACTCTACCCCTTGCGTTTCTTCTTGCCTTTTTTTCTCTTAGCCATCGGTTACCTCCTTTCTTTATTTTAGCCGGCGGAAAACTGAAAACTTACCGCCTTCAGATATTACTCTTACCTGAGAACCCCTGGGATGTTTCCTTTCGCGATTTGCCTTTTTCTGAGCTTCCCCTTTTGTGAGATTATGCGCAATTCTTAGGTAGAGCTTCCCATTGATGTTTCTTGCGTGTGGTAATGCCATCTTCGCCTCCTTTCTTTATTTACGCCTTGCCCAAATGTTGTACCTTGTTATTGCCCCCGGAGCATCTTTATACCTTCGCTGCTTTTGTTTAGTAATCCGGACTAAGTATCCATCGCCCCGGAAACGCTTAATGTCCTTGTCCCTCTGCTTTGCGGTATAGCAGACAGACTTCAGGTGATACTTTTCCCCGTTAAAGACTCTAATACCTTTCATTAAACTCCCCCCTTAAAATTCGTTAAATCCTGCACCTTCAACACCTTGTTGCTTCAACAATACAATCTCAGCCTCTAGCAATGTTATTCGTTGCTCTAGTTGTTTAATTCTTGTTTCGTGCCCATCATATAATCCTTGTTGGTAACCATCCTGATAGCCTTTGTTGTGTTCTATGAGATGACTTCCACTTGTAGTTAGCTCCAAGTTCTCAAGGCAGTTATCATCTCTTATCCCGTTCTTATGGTGAACCCATTCCCAGTATTGAAGACAGCGACCTAGATGTTCTGCTATAACGAGGCGATGTTCCAGAACATAGCCCTTTTTGTTGGCCATAGAGTAAAAGAAATCATTTGAAGGGAGCCAGATTTCTATGTAACCTTCCCTTGTTTTGTTTCGCCCACCTTTCCAGCCATGAGCTTTTGCCCCGATGAGATGAGGCTTCAATTTACAAGCACAAGAATTACATCTCACATCTACAGGTTTCCCTTTTATGAGTATCACCCATCGTACCTTACTACAATCTACGCAGGCGTGCCAAATATATCTAGCTGATGTTTTATATCCTATCTCGGTTCCCTTTTTAATTTCACCTATTCGCCCACCTTCCAAAATAGGAGACTTTGCCACTTTGATACCACAAGAATGACATCGCAAACTTACAGGCTTTCCATTTGTGAGTTGCACCCAGCGTTCTTTACCACAGTCAACACAGGCATGCCAAATTAGTTTATATATCCCTTTGTAACCTAATTCCTTCGCTGTTTTAATTTCGCTTATTACTGGCATTTTTACCTCAAATCGTGTGCCTCATACGCCGGAGCGAAGTTGCAAGGTCACCACCATCAGACCTCAGTATCTTGTGGCGCAACATTTGTGTCGCCTTGCTCCTGTCCCGCGTTGGCATCTGCACGACCTCATAGGCGGTGTTAATTTTCTCAACCGCCACTTCTTCTGCCTCTCGCTCATCATTATAGGGACCGAGTAAAACCATTCTGCCGTCCTGCTTTGTAACGATGTAGTAAAAGTCTCTCCCGATATGAGGGATAGTGGGCCGGCGGCTTTTAACCCTTTCCGTCAGCTCCTGTGCTGTTAGTATCCTCTTGTGTCTTCTCATCTTATTACTTCTTTTCTCTTAAACTCCAAGTAAGCCATAATCACTCCGCATATAATTGCTATTGGAAGTGCTATCTCCAGCTTATAAACACTGATTGAGGCGAGAATAAAAATATAGAGTGTTATTGCCTGCGATACTCTGACCATTACCTTCTCAGTCATTGAGGTTTATTCTCATCCTCATTATGCTTCACTACCAACGCCACTATCACGGCAACCCCCACAAAGACAATAAGTATTATCGGCATTAACCGCCAGGTGCTTACCTCAAATTGGGTAACATCTGTCGTGTTATTTATCATAGGTAGCAAAGTGTTGTACAGCACATCGTTAATTGGGGATAGCAATGCCAGTCCTATAAGTATTATGACTCCTGCTATTACTATTCTATCAGCCACTTGATACTCCGCGCAACGCCATTACAATGGCGAATATTAGCCCGACACTTATCGGCCAGAAGATGGCGTATTTTATTATCACCCAATACCCTTGAAAGAAGGCGTAGTCCCACCAGAAGGCAGCCCAGAGTGCCTTAATCATATTCCACCCTACTGACAGAAAAGTAAAAGGGGCAGTTATCGGATTGTTGAGCGTGGTGATCTTGGGTGCTTCAAGGATATTCTGTAATACACCCGTTTGCCCCGACCCTAGATACTGCATCTCAATAATGCCGGACAGCAGTGTTAGAAACACGAAAGCCGTCATTAAAGCTATAATCCACTTAATTGAGATATGCCACCTCCATTATGCTCTACTCCAGGCAAATGTTATCCCTATTACCATAACTAAAACGACCAAAAGCATCCACATAGGAAGCAATCCAGCTAGACTCATCACAACAATAGCGACTGCCAGAATAAGCCCACTCGTCAGGGCGTTGTGCGTCAAAGAATAGACGAGTATCCCTATCAGTATTAAAATAAATATGGTTACTAATAAACAGCCCGTACACTCGGGCAAGTCGTAGCTTGCAAACAATGTCGTCATAAGCCCGAACACCGGTGTCTGGTTGTAGGCAGCACAACTAGGATTCTGAAACCACCATGGTGGCATCGGCGCGGTTGCTTCGTCTCCTCCCCCAGCACCCATAAAGGTTGTGGCCAAATCCTCTGCGTAGTCTTCAGAATAGCCACCGCCGAGTCTGCCCCAGGCTCGGTAATAATAAGTGGTGCCAGCATCAAGATTGTTGTTGGTCGCTGATAACGCACTGCCCTCATAAACCAGTGTGGCATAGGGGTCGTTGTATGCAGAAGGCCAGCCACCAGTCTTTGCCATCACTCTTGTTGAGGTGGTGTTTACTCCCATATCCCAGGACAGGGCTATCTCGGAACTGGAGAGGGGAATGGCGAGCAGATTAGTAGGAACATAGTCCTCACCTGGCCACGGCGGTGCATACCCACCATAGCCAAAATAAGGGTAGCCATCGTTGGTGATGCCGTCTATTGCCCAGATGCTGTAGAAATCCCAACCTGTGAAGGTGGATTGCGTTTTCATCTGGGCTGTAGTCTTGCCAGTTCCAGTTATGCTTGTAGTTTGATTTGAAGTTTGGTTATCCCAAAAGCAGGGAGCTATTTCCTCTGTCCCCCCATCATTCCCGTGTAGCCCACCAACATCAGTGTTCCCTGTTACTTTACCAGTAGAATATATATTAATGATTGTGCCATCATAAAAACTGCCTAATGCACCCCCGACGGCTTGATTCCCTGTTACATCACCTCTAGCATAACAATCTGTTATTGAACCTCCATCCCCCATATTATCTCCTATAATACCTCCTGCGCCCCAAGTGGCGGATATAATGTTACCTGTTGAAAAGCACTGTGCAATTGTGGCGACTCCACTTCCCCCTGAACTTCCAACAATTCCTCCAATATAGCTTTTTCCTGTTACTGAACACATAGAGTAGGAAAACTCAATAGTACCCGTAGCAGCATTTTGACCAACAATGCCTCCAACGGAAACTCCATTGGCAGCAGCAGATACCACTGTACCACTGGTATGACATCCACTTATCACTATAATGCCTTTTGCATATCCAATAAGCCCACCTGCTTGTCCTGTGCTGGTGCTTGTTATATCCCCCTCAATATGGCAACCAGACACTAGAGTATTATTTGCCCAAGCAATAAGCCCTCCTACAGTATGTTCCCCAGTTATATTGATATTGGTAAGAGCCACATTCTGTATCACTGCCCCTTCAACCAAACTAAATAACCCGATATAGTTGGTAGTTGGGCGGTTAATAAACAGGTTATTTATAGTATAGCCCCTTCCATTGAAAGAGCCAGTAAAAGAGGCAGCGGTGCCAATGGGTAGAAATCCTGCCCCAGTATTCCAGCTACTTGTTCCGCTAGCATCAATATCACACCACAGTTCGTAATAAGCACTCAGACTGGTATTCTCTATTTCCTGCAACTGCTCTACATGAGTGATAAGATAAGGATGAAAGGAAGTTCCGTCACCGCCGAAGAAAGGCAGTAAGGCATCCACCGGCTTACTGAAGGTGAAGGGCGAGAGTATAGCCAGCAGAATGATACTTACCATCAAAACCTGCAGACATTTTCTTCTCATTAAGTCCCCCTCAAATATACAATCCAAATCACCGCCATCAAACTTATTGCTGCCATAATCATTATAAGAGCCAGCGGTATCAGCCCGAGCCAGCCCCCGGTTACTAAAATGGGCGTTCCGACAACAACAGCCCAAGGAACACTCCCAATAATGCGCAACGCCACTCCGACAACCGCAATGTAAACTATGAAGACTATCACCATCCCTATATTGTTACCGCTCAGGTTAATCACCGCCCCGATAGCGTTGAGCGTTGTCGGTATCTGCCCGGCACTACCTATCGTGCTGGTCTGGTTAATCCAGTTGAGCGTATTCTGGTAAGTGTTGGTGAATGTTCCATTGGTGTATTGAGGCTGCCAGTAGATAACATAGAACCTCTCGGGGCACAGGTTCTCTATACCGGGAATTCCTGTCATATATATGCTACCCCCGACCTCATTCAGAATTGTGTACGGCAGAGTATCATTCCCTATCGTGTCCATTGTCAAGTTGATGCCATAGTAATCCTCAATCACTTGAGCGGTGCTTATCAGCCACTCGCCCAGCCAGAATGTCTCACTCCCGACATACTCAGACGGCGTTAATGTATGTGTAACACTCGGCGTAGGTGCAGCGAACTTGCTGGCACTACCGTTCATTGTTATGTTATATGCCCCGTACCAGGTGAGGTTGCCACCGCTGACAGTTGCACCTGACATATAAATACTCCCAGGCTTGTAACCCCAGGCTGGCATCTTACCCTGCCCGATAAGTGTTGTGTTATCATAAAACTGCAGGTTAAAATACTCCTCTGGACTTTCGTACTGGTAATACGGTGCATAGTTATTCAGGTACAGGAACACCGTGAGCCAATCGCCATCCTCGGCCATACTGGAGAAAACGCTTGCATTGGCTATTGACATACACGGGTTGCCATAAACTTTGAATAATAGGTCGTAGTCTTCGCTTGTCCACGAGCTCCCGCTGTTATTGGATACCTCATAGCCATAGTCATAGCTAGAGGCACCTGTTGTATTCCACCGCCAGAATATGCAGTTATCCACATCGCCAGCCACAGCCCGCACAGTGATAGAATAGTTCCTGCCAGTTTCCAGCGAAAATTCGGGTGTCATATTTATGGTGTACCAATCCCCAGCAGCATTTTCTGTGAAGGTACTACCGTTAATTGTGCCCGCCGTTAAGTCTGCCCCTGTAGGATGCCCGCTGGCAGTTGACATCCTCAAGCTGACTGTTACTGTTTCGGGCAAGCCTGTGCGGTTGAGCAGTAGTGAAAAGCTGGTTACAGTGTGTGCTGTGCCGGTTGAGAAGTCCCGTGCCGTCCAGTTGGCATCATAGATAGCAGTAGCATTATCATCATCTGTAGTGTAGTTCTCGTATAATGTCTGGGCGCTGACAGGCAAAGGTATCGCAGCAAACAGTAACATCAGCACCATTAGCAGCGGTGTTAATATCCTTATAAATTTCATCCTAGCATCCCCATTTTAATTCCAGGTGGCATACCTTCAGCATACCCGAGCTTTGTCTTTTGTTTGATGTCCCGTTTGAAGGTAATCTTCTGCCCCTTGCCACTGATAATTACATCCATAAAACCCATATCCTGAAGTATTTTCTCAGGCACCTGAAAACCCAGCTTGGTGATGGTCTTGTAGGCACTTCTTGGTCCTGTTACTATCGTAGCACCTCTTGGGGGATAACGGGTATAAAGAACATTGTCTTTTCTATAAGGTGGGTAAATTGTAACCCAGAACAGCCCTTGGCGGCGGGTTACTGAACCCAGCGGGAGCTTTTTGCCTTTTCTACCTGTAATCTCTTCAGTTGGTATTATAGGAACTTTTGGTACTTTGGGTATCCTTGGAATTTTAGGTATTTTGGGTATTCTTGGTATTTCAGGAATTCGTGGGATACCCGGTACTCTCCCTACTCCAGGAACGCGCTCTACTCTGGCTACTCTACTTACTCTTGGCACTTCGACCCTTCGTGGAACTCTGGGTACTCTAGCCTCTCCGGGTGCTCGTTCTACCCTGGGTGCTCTAGCTATTCTCTCTACTGCAGCCAATCGTGCTACTCTAGCGATGCGTGGTGCAACAGGTATTCTCTCTACTTTACCTGCTCTCCTGGCTATGTCGGTAGCCTTCTCCAGCAACCTGATGTACCTCCCATCGGTAGTGTCTATCAGCATTGGTACAGCCTGCCTGCGGTATATTTCCTCGGCTTCTTTGGCCAGTTCCTTCTGTGTACCTTTAAGAATATCAATCTCTTTAGCTACTCTAGCAGACTTTGCGGTATCTATATGCTTAAGCCTGTTAACATACTTGGCATCTCGTATTGTGTATAGTTCTCGTGCTACTTTCGGGTGGAGTCTTAATTTAGTAACATCAATCTTGATAATTCCCTTCTCATTAAGAGCAACTAAAATATCCCTTGTTGATGGCGAGACTTGAATCTCTGTCTTACCATTCCACCAAGTGGCCTTCCTGATTTCAGTCGGCTTGCCCTTCGGCTGGTATCTACGAAGATTGATTTTAGTGCTTTTAGGATTAGCATAGACAACATAACTACCTGGTAATGAGTGGGGATTAATTTTACCTCTATACGCAGGTAAGCCAACAGGGTCTTTAATACCAAAGCCTACTTCCGATTTAACCTGTCCGTGTAATGCTCCCTCAATACTTATTCCTTCCTGCCCAGGTGTTCTGCCAAACTTACCCTTTGGGTCAATCTGTCCCCCAGGCAAGTCAAAATATCCTCTTGGTTGTACTTTGTCATTTACTAATAGTATGTTTCCTTTATCGTCTACTATAATGCCAGTTACCCTACGCCTGACTAATCCGCCTTTGGGGTGGGTAAAACCTTTGGCTGTTTGGGTAATGTTTCCTCGTTTGTTAAAAACATCGCCTTTCAGCATCCCCTTGTATTCTACTGCATAGCTTTTTGTGTTTAGCACTTCTATCCTTCGGTTTATAATAGCTATCTTTTCTGTAATATTAGTTTGCTTGGCGGTTAGTTTCAGTGGGCGGCTGAATATCTGCTTGAATGTTTCCACCGGTGCAATGAACTTTAATTTAGCTAACTCCCTTGCGGTGAATGGCTCACCAATAATCAGGAGTGTTAGTTTCTCGCCACCTAGTGACCGTGTGAAAAGAATCTGACTAGGCGGTGGTAGCTTGTACCCTGCTTTCAATACTGCCTGTAATTCAGCCATTCCCAAGTATAGTTGTTTAGGATGCACCCCACCGATAGTTAGAGCTTTGAGTATCTTCTCATCGGTTATAACCAATGCGCCTTTAATACCCTCTTCAACTATTGTGCCTCCACTGGTACCGTGAGCAAACCGCTCATAGAAAGTCGGGCCAGTAAAGAGGTCAGGGCCAATTGTTGTGCCCTTTAGAAAAGGTCTAATGTCTGGCGAAGCAGCCACAACACAAGGTTTTATTCTACCTAGGGTTGTTGGTTTCATAAGAGCTTCAAGTTCCTTACCATAAAACATACCTGGTTCGCCCATTATGACCTGTGATACTATCTGGTTTCTTGCCTTAATTGCCTCTTCTGCTGATATACTAAGTTGTTCTACCCCTCTTCCTTTAGTAAGATTACTGGGAATCTTTATAGTATGATAGCTCTGTGACATTGATTCTATAGGAACTTTGCTCCCCCTGATTAAGGTTTCTAGTGGCTCAGCAACAAACTTGATAGCCCTAATAGGATGTGCTAGTGCCTTGACAGGTGTGATAAACTCTGCAACAGCGACAGCTTTGCTAATTCTAGCAATGCGAGCTATTCTAGTTGCTCCTACAGCACCTCTAGCTACACCTGCAGCTATTCTGGCTGGCGGTATTAACCACAATAAGTCAATGCCAATGTTTAATGCTCGTTCCCAGTTTGCACTCGTACCCCATGACTTGGCAGTGTAGTAGACTGGAATTTGTGATATACCTATTTCTTTGGCTATTTGTCCTTTTGTTAGTGGTGGATGCAACTCATTAAATTTTTCTACACTACCGCATCCTATCAGCTCTTTCTGCTGTGCAGGTGTTAACTTGTCAAAGGCATCTTTGGGAATTAGCTCGCCTGATTTGAGTTTAATGGTGTTAGCATCAACCCACTTATTGTAACCATCAACGCCAAGCAACTTTATCTTTGCCATAGCGTCGGCATACTGAGTATCATAGATAGCCTTTGGTACTTTTCCTAGACTAAGGATATAAGGCATAGTTATAGAGGGACTTATAGGTTTAGCTTCTTTCCATCCCTTTTGCAAGGCCAGTATTTCTTTGCTACCGAACAACTTGACAGCGTTCTCATAACTTAATAGGGGGTCATTGACTTGTTGCCATTTGTCAATACCGTACTTGTAGAGGAAGGCCTGCTCCCCTTTAGATAAGGCATCGTAGAAAACTCTTGGTACTAATTCCCCTGTCTTCAGTTTAGCCAGCCCACCTGCAAGTGCAACAACACCTATTGATTCTTTGGTAGGGTAATAGAGTTTAATATTAGCCCCCATATCATACTTAGCAACACCCTGCCCAGCAAACCCCTTGACCGCTGCTATATTCGCCTCATTTGTGCCTGTACTAGCCCACTTTGTGCCAGTCCAGACATACCTCCCACTGTCAGACAGTTTCCCGATGCTCCAATGTTCTGACATAAACTCCATATCTGTTGTGCCAAGTTTAGGATTGTCAGGGTTGAAGTAAAACTTGCCGGTTGAACCTACCAGATATTGTTGTTGGAGTTTAGGTGCAGGTGTAATTATGGAAGGGAGAGCGTACCAGTCAGGATGCTCCCGGATGGCTTTCAGAGCAGTGGAGATGCTAACAGTTTCGCCAATCTTGGCATACCGGGCAACTACTTCCTCTGCCTTCTTGCGATATAATTCCTCAATTAGTTCTTTGCTAGTTTTCTGTTTAGCCTGCTGTGCAGTTTGTTCCCTTTTAAGCCTGGCTAGCTTTTCCTCCCATTGTTCCTTAGTCACGCCAACCTGCTGAACAACCTCCCTTTCTGCTTCCTTTATAGCAACATTGAGTTCCTTGATTGCTTCAGCACTAGCCACGCCAATTTTCTTCTCAGCACTAACCCTGAGTTTCTTGGCAATAGTTGCCTGTCTGCTATACCATGCTGGGCTGTGCAGAGGCAAATCCCCCAACTTCCGATATTGGGCAGTGGCTCCCCTTGCCTGGGCAAGTGCTTCCTGTGTCTGCCTTTCTATGTCAGCCCTAGCTTGCCTAGACTGCTCCTGGAGTGTACCCGCATAAGCTGGTGTTGTCACCGGGCTTGTCTGCGCCTGCCTAGCTATATCTATCCGTTGAGATGTATGAGGCATAATTTCTCACTTCTTCTTTTTCTTATAGAGGGCATAGAAATACTGTGCATCAGCATGGGATTTTCGCCGAGTCTCGGTATCAGTCGTAACATTGCTTAATGACTGCAGTGAGCGGGCGGTAGACAATAAGTTTCCCTTATGGCTCACCAATACCACCCTTCTCCGCTGTGTCTGCGTATCCTCTTTCCGCCACCCTGTTGTTTTCCCCGGCTTAAACCATTTAACAACTCGTTTCGCCATAATTACCTCCTTTAGAAACAGAGGGGACAACCATTATCTTCCAGGCCAGTTATCCCCCCATTATTACTCCCACCTAACCTCTTCTCAAATCCTTCCCATATCTCTTCCGCTTAGTGCGTACTGCTTTCTTGGCAGCCTTCACATAAGAGGCATGACTTCTCTTCGCCATATTTTCACCTTCCTTACATTATTTCCCTTATTAGTTAAAGGGGGCGAGCTTTTAACCCGCCCCCAGGACGCAGTATTAAGCGCCCTCTACGCGGGTCAAGCCCATGAATAACCCGGCAACTACCATTATAGCAATGGCTAGAGGCAGAATATCATGAATCATGAGCTCGCCGGCACTGGCGTTTGAGGAATTGTAGGCACTATTTCCCCCGGGATCATAGATGCTAGCGCCCACCATAGCCTTAACGGCTATGAAAGCAACAGCACCCACCACGGAGGCGATTAGCCCGTTGATTACTTGATTAACCATATTCGTTTACTCCTTCATTATGCCATATCAGCATATCTATTATCACTTTTAATTAAGCCCCTTTTACCCTGGTAAGACCCATAAACAGCCCCGCTACCACCATAATCGCTATCGCCAGCGGGAGGATGTCATGTATCATCAACTCACCCGCTGTTGCGGTGGAGGAGTTATAGGCAGCGTTACTGTTTACCCCATAAATAGACCCGCCCACCATCGCCTTCACGGCGATGAAGGCCACAGCACCGATAACCGAGGCAATAAGCCCATTTACAACCTGATTAACCATATTATTTTGTTCTCTCCTTATGCCAAATGCCAAATCAGCATATTTTATTACTTCGTTATTATGCTCCCTTTACCCTGGTAAGCCCGATGAACAGACCGGCAATTACCATAATGGCGATGGCCAAAGGTAAGATGTCGTGAATCATAAGCTCACCGGCAGAGGGACTAAACAATGTGGTGCAGTTAGAAGCATTAGCTGGTACTGGACCACTGCCGCCTGCTAAGAGACAGTCACACCAGCTATATGTATGGTTGCTCAAAGGTCCATAAACAGAGCCACCGACTAGAGCCTTAACTGCAATGTAGGCCACCGCCCCGACTACCCCTGCTATTAAAGCATTGACAATTTGATTGACCATAGATTCGATAATCCTTATTATGCCAAATCAGCATATTGTTGTTGCTAAACTTGCTCAAATTCAAATCCACTCTTCATCTCCTCCAGTTTCAGATACTTTTTGAGAAGGAAGCAATTTAACAGAGATTGTATCATAGTCTCCAAGATTACTCAACCCATCAATCCAGCCAGACTTTTCCTCATTAGCAGTTACAAGGAAAGAGTCTGTGTGGAAGGTAATAGACGAACATTCCCAATCGCTAAGGGTAACAGTAGTGTTATAGCAGATAGGAGTTTCAAAGGTAAGAGAGCCTTTATAGGTCTCATTATCAACAACCCAAGTGGCATCGGTGACATTGACAGTGTAGTTAGCCCAAGTAGTAGTAGTATAAGGGATAGAATGGTAAGGTATGAGGTTTGGAGTATAGTCTCTACCAGTTCCAATATTATCCTCATCGTAGAAAGCTGAGAGTGCTTGCTCATAGGTGGTATTACTAAAATCATCAAGCTGAATAGGGTCATCATAGAATACGGTAACTTCAGCGACAAATCTCATATCTTTTGCTGAAAGAATATGCAACTGAATGTCGTCATCATCCTTATCTTTTGTTAGCCAATAATCAAGGCTACTTGCTATATTAAAATCTGTCCAGTTTGCTACTTCCGCCGATAAACTGCTGATATTAGCCTGCAGACTATTAAGGTCTGCTTTAGTAACATCGGGGGTAGACAGCCCGCTTACCGTTGACTCAAGATTAGCCAGCCTTCCGCTAACTCCATCCAAGCTAGTAGTGAGAGTGGCGATTGAGCTCTGCAACTGCGGTATGGTAGGTATCGTTGTTGGGGTAGGGCCGGCATTTGTATCAGGGTTCCCGCCCCTGCCACTGGTAAACATCACTATCCCGGCGATAACCAAGATAGCTATTGCCGCGGGAATAATATAAGAACCAATACCTCGCTTTTTGCGGGGAGTTATCCCACCTGCATCATCTGGCTCTGCCATTAATTCACCTCCAAGTTGTTAATCCAGTCATAGTATTATTTTAATAACCATAACATACCCATATTTTAATGTCAAATAATGGTGGCTAGGTGATACAAAATAGCGATTTTCTGCGATATTATGTAAGCTACCTACTTGACAGGGTTTACAACAGGGTATATGATGGTAGTTAGTGGCTAAAGATGGCTAGAGATAAAGGAAATGGCAAGATACTTTAGGCTCGAAGATATTAAACTAAAACACCGAACTTCTATTCCTATACCATTACCTAAACAGAAACAAACATACTATTGCGACAAATGTGAAAAGTATCACAGAGTATATAGCAATATCGGTAATGAACATAGGGATTACAAGAATGAATGTGGACACATAGAATGTTGAGAGGTTAAGGAAAGGAGATAAACAAATGGCAAAAGCGGTAGCGACAAAAATGGGCTTCTGGAAATGGTATCTGGGGAAGATTAAAGGGGCTGTAAAGCGGCTGAGGGCTAAACCTATTGTATTCGCCCTCGCCTTAATGGGCGCCGTAATCCTCATAGTTGAGTTCCCCTTTTGTCTCTTCCTTATACCGGTGCTAATCACATTGATCGCTTATTACGCCTGGGCAAAGAATGTTAGGGATTTAAAAGGAGGCAAGTAGATGATAAAGGCAGAAGACATAGAGCAGACCTTGACCGATGTTGCTGGGCTGAATCCCGCCGACACCCGCCAGTGGGTCGCCGAACACATATACGATATGCCTTGCCTGCTGGCATACTTACTAGGTGCCACCGGCATTAAGGTTAAAGAGAACACCTTGAATGTCCTGGTATTACCCGCCTGCGACCTATGCGGGCGAGTAGCGGGATACCGGGCAAAAGACCATGACGGGCAATGGAAGGATATGTGTGAGCGGTGCTTCCCGATTCATGGCACTGGGCTGGGCAGAGATGAGAATGGGGTGTACACAGGCAGGAAACTGGAGTTGGTGAAACTATGAAACAGCAGACAACCAAGGAAACAAGGGCAGACAGACACATAATTTTTACCCTGGCAACAGTACAGAAGCTGGAGACATACCTGAGCAAATACTACAAAAACCATAGAGCTATGTCAATGATAGTAGACAAGGCAGTTGAGGAATACCTTGACCGCCACAAGAAAGACGGGGAGTTATGAGAGAGATAAAGTTCAGGGCTTGGAACAAAATAGAAAAACGAATGATAACAAATGCCAATGTTATGGGAGCCAATAAGCCAGATGTTCAAGCAGAATGGGAATTTATGCAATACACAGGCTTAAAGGACAAGAACGGCAGAGAGATTTATGAGGGGGATATACTACAGACTACTCGTTTTAACTGGAAAGAGTTAGGGCATCCATCTCATAAAACTAATCTGACTAATATCTGCTATGTATTCTGGGATGAAGAGAGACTTGCTTTTAGAGCTGATGGTAAATTCAAGGGTGGTGGTGGTTTCGGTTGGGGCTTCCCCATCGCTGACGATAGAGCGGACAAAACTGAGATTGAAGTCATCGGCGATATCTATTCAAGCCCAGAGTTAATGGAGGTAGGATGAAAGTCAGGCTATCAATACTGAACACTAGACAGCCCAAATGCTACACCGGGAATGGGCTCTTGATTAGGTCAGGACACAAGGAAGCCGAGTTTGACTACCTGGAGCTCGCGGTAATAGTAAGGGCATTATCTGAGGTTGGGATGCTCCAGCCCGAGTACCTGCAGAAGCTAAAGATACACATGGATAAGGAGGGGATATCATGGTAATGGAATACACAAAAGGGGAATGGATAGCCGAAGATAATAAAATCACAGTTTATCAGAGAGGCATCATTGCTTTATGTCCTAGACCTAATCACGAAGGTGTATTTGAATTTCAAGCCAATGCCAACCTCATAGCAGCCAGTCCAGATATGTATGAGGCGTGTTTGTTATTTCTGAGAGAACGCTCTATGAATGATCCTGCTTATCAAGCAATAATTGAGGCACTCGCAAAAGCAGAGGGAGGCAAGTAATGAAATATACAGAAGGGGAATGGAAGGTTATAAGGGGGGCGGCTTTTGTCAAAGAGAAACATATCTTCGCGGGCAAAGAACACATAGCCACGGTATTTGGTGAGAATAACACTGCCAACGCCAACCTTATGGCAGCCAGCAAAGACTTATATGACGAATTAGTTGAGGCTGATGAAACCATTTGTCAACTATGTAAGAGGCTTAATCCACAGCACGAAAACTGCACTTCCTGTGGGGAAAGAGAGAACCGCAGGAAGGCAATCGCCAAAACAGAGAGCAATAGGGCTGAGGAAATGGAGAAGGAGGAAGGCAAAGGAGTCATAAATGGCTAAAGAGAGACTGATGACAATTACTGAGGTGGCACAGATGTTGCGTGTCTGCACCAACACAATAAGGGAGTGGAACAATAAAGGGCTATTTTGCGCCTGCCACCTGGGACCGAGGGGTGATCGCCGGTTCAAACGAGAGGATATAGACAACTTTATAGAGAGGGGGAAACGATGAGTAAAACTTTAATTGAGTGGGTAAAGAACCCCGATGGCACACAGGGCTATACGCTTAATGATAAAACGGGCTGTCGTAATCACACGCCTGAAGGTTTATGTTTGGGAGGTATGTTCCCTTGTTATGCTTTTAAGCTGGCTAATGGGCGGTTGAAGCAGAGGTATCTGAACCACCAAATATTTCCAGTTGGTGTTTTTGATGATGAATTTTATAGTGCACAGCCACTTACTGACCCTTTCTATCCTCGCTGGTGGTCTGGGAGGCTGAAAGAACCTTACCAGATTAAAAAGCCTGCCGGCTTCTTCCTTGATGATATGAGTGACTGGATGGGAGATTATTGGCCTAAAGAATGGACAGAGCAAGAGCTTCAAATGATGCGTGATAATCCCCAGCACAGAATCTACACCTTAACCAAGCAGCCACAGAACCTAATCAAGTTCTCACCATTCCCTGATAATTGCTGGGTGGGAGTAACGGCTACTGAACAATATCAATTTGTTCGGGCAGTATCAGAATTGCGTTTTATTGAAGCACCTATTAAATATCTGAGTTTTGAACCTCTGTTAGCTCATATTCCAATGTTACCAGAAGCTCTTACCTTAGCTGGTATCAATTGGGTCATCATCGGTGCTGTGACGGGGAATTTAGAGGATATTAAAAAGATGCTGGGGCGTACGCCCCAGCTTACTCCGATGCCCTTTGGTAAAAGGTGGACTTTGCAGCCGAAGATTGAATGGGTAGAGGAGATTGTAAGGGCATGTGGTAAGGCTGGAATACCGGTGTTTTTGAAAGATAATCTGAAGCCTCTGTTTAAGATGGGTGAAACTTATTCTTGGGCTACCAGTACTTTGGGGTTTTTAAGGCAGGAGATGCCGAAATGATAACCCATATAGATTATGCACCAATGCCAAATTGTAAGAATCTCGCTGAGACCTATGGCGAAATATGTGTCAAGTGTAATAAGTGCCATAGGTTCAATCCTGATTGGCGATGTCTTAATTGTGGGAAGCGCACCAGGGCTATGAAAAGTTTTGAAACCTGGAAAGCCGTTGAACTCTATGATGTTTTTCGTGCACCAGTATGCCCAGATTGCCAGAAATATTTTACTGATGGGGAAATGGCTATCGGCAGAGAATGGTGGAATAGAGATGTACTCTCAGTAAGGTATAGAGATTTTAAGAGAAGGCAGGAGATTCCAAGTTAATAATGAAAATTGTAATTTTTAAAAACCTTCCCTTCTTAATATCTTCTCTTAGGATAAGATATTAATATAATATAAGAAGATAAGATAAGAGAGATTTGTTAATAGAATCACGATAATTATGGCTATTTAATGTTAAAAGGTATTGCCTTCCTTTGTTAAAAGGTATATGATTATAACAACAATAAATTGTGAAGGAGGCATATATGGTTATAGCTAGGAAGAAGGAGGGGAAATACCACAACCGCACCCGGCTCAATGTCTTGATAATGTCCGCACAGTATGAGGAGATGAGGCGCATTGTCGAGGTGTGCGATATGAGTATTACCGATGCGGTGGGCGAGGCGTTACAGGTCTGGATAAACAAACAGCGAGAGATGGGAGTCTAACCATGGGCTACGAGTGGTTCAAGATGTACAGCAAAGGGTGGCTGGATGGCTCTATCAGGCAACAATTGACATTAGAGGAGCGTTCAGTATTCGCCGATTTACTAGCCTTCGCCAACGAATGCCGGGAGCGCGGTGTTATCGCCAGAGCACAGGACATACCGTTTACCAGAGAATATCTTGCAGCAAGATTTGATGTGCCAGTGGATCTGCTGAACTCCACCATCCTAAAATGCCAGAATGATGCTAACGATACTAGGAAGGGTATGCCGGAAGGACACAGGCTGGAGGTCCTGGAGAATGGGACAATAGTTGTTACTAATTGGGAACAGTACCAAGCTATGCCACCCCCTAAGATAAAAGAGACACCGGGAGAATCTAAAAAGGGAATTGGCCCCGAGAAATATTCTGAAGGGAGATATGGGCATCTTGTTCAGCGATGAGCGATCCCAACTGCATCAAGTGTATATATATGGGCGATGACATTTTCATTGTTCTTGATGGATCATATCGCGGGAAACTCCCGCCGGGCAGTATTGTTTACACTCTTTTGGAGGCGCAGTTGTTAGCTTATCAGCCCGAGGAAGTGAGGAGGACTGCTCATGAGGCAAAGAAACTCGGCGGAGTAATTACATCTTCAATGAAAAGGATAAAAGGAGGGCAATATGTATGAGTTAGTAAACAAGAAACTGGCAGAGTGGGCAGGATTCGTAGACACACATAGAAAGTTTTCATCTCAAAGTAGTTATAGAGGAGATGCTTGGTTACATCCAGATGGTAACGAAAAGCCTCTGCCCAACTTTACCGAATCCCTTGATGCCTGCTTTAAGTGGCTAGTGCCGAACATACGATACTCTCTAGCTAAACGAATAGACAATAGGCATGAATCTTGGGTTAATGAGCTAGGACATGACATATTAACTTATTACGCTGTTGCAGATACTCCTGCCCTTGCTCTCTGTCTAGCCATTGAGAAACTGATAGATAAGGAGGGCAAATGAGTTTTCTTATTGATAAAGTTGGAATAATCAAGGCAGGTGAGCGACACTTCTGCCGTGTTTGTCGCAAACTACTTCGTGAAGGCGAACAATATAGAGTACAGGAAGAGCCAAAACCTTTCAGGCGAGAGACTGATTATATTTATACACATTATCCAAATTGTCCAGTAAAAGAGATAAAGAAGGGGGAATGAAGGGTGTTTAACAACGAAGAGGATAGGCTGATCAGGGATATCATTGAGGTTGCCCACCTCTATGGCTGGCTGGTAGCCCATTTTCGTAAGGCTATGACAAAGAGGGGGAAGTGGGTTACGCCGGTATCAGGAGACGGGAAAGGATTTCCTGATTTGGTATTGGTCCACCTTTCTTTGGGGCAGGTTATCTTTGTGGAGTGTAAGTCTAACAAAGGGAGGCTGACACCAGAGCAGAAGATGTGGATTGAGGCGGTAAAAGGCTATGTCTGGCGCCCTCAGATGTGGGATGAAATTGTAGAGAGGCTGAAATGCGCCAGGTAAGTAGCAAAAGAGCAGTGGTATTGAGGGAGGAAAGGAAATTGGCGCAGAAATTATTACAAAGGTGCCATGGGTTTTGCGAGGAATGTCATAAATTGCCCGATTTTCGGGGACTGAGAAAGCATGAGATAAAAATGCGTAGCCAAGGTGGAGACCCAACAGACCCAGAAAACTGCTTAATGGTTTGCGGAAGGTGCCACAGCAAATTTCACGGGATAGAGGAAATATGCCACGATTAAAGACAGGCTACAAGCCCCAGCAAGCCCAGTTACCCGACAAGGCGGAGTCCGCCGGCGAGATTAAAGTCCAGAAGCTGGGGTTGCTGCTCGACCAATGCAGTTGGGAAGGGATACTGGACCACCAGGCGCTGTTAAGTAAAAATGACTGCCCGTTTTGCCCCTCTCGGGAGCTATGTGACAAAGTATGGGATGAGTGTATAGACTACACCAATGGTTTGGAATATGATGAGGCAAAGGTTAAACTGGAGGCAGTTTTCGCCGAGAAGCGGGAATTTGCTGGCGGGAATGGTCACCGCGGGAAGTATAATCGGGCGCAGAGGGAAAATATCAAGCAGGTGGCAAGGTTCTGGCGCCGACCTGGGATGTCCCAGCTTAAACAGTACCAGATTGCTGCGCAGATAGGCGTATCATTGAGGACTGTAGTCAGGTGTGTGGCAATACTTAAACAGGAGGGTGGTAATGGCAAATAATTGGGATGATGCTGCAGTAAATTTCTTTGACAATATCCAGAGAAGTATGCTGGAGATTGGGGGCAAGAATATGGCCAAGAGGCTGATAGTTAGCTTTCTTGAACAGAGCAATCGTGCAACGCCGAGTCTGCTCGCCACGATGGTGGGCTTGCCGGTGGAAATAGTAAACAAACTCTTGGAGGAACTAGGACATGAGAACTGCGTTTATCGCCAGAAGTGGCATAATCTTGAACTGTGGAGGGTATTGTAAATGGGAATAGAGGAAGCAATGTCCTGGAACTGTGGGATGATAGCGGGGATAATATAAATGATTAAGTTTAAGCGGGACACAGCCTTTCGTAAGCAGTTCTTTGTGCCTGACTCATTCGCTCACCCCGCGAAGATGGATGCTCAGCTTTGCCTATGGATAACCGAAAGATACACGAAAGTCGGGGAAACGATTTTAGACCCGATGGCTGGAATGGGAACACAGATGCTTGCCTGTGGGCTGGGAAGGAATGTCATCTTGGTCGAACTCGAGGAGAAGTTTTGTAAGATGATGTTTGATAATTGGGAGATAGTTAAGATGCACCCGCAGTTGGGATATGAGATGGGGGCTTGCCAGATAATACAGGGTGATGCTAGGAACTTAGAGGGATTGCTGGTTGATAAAATTATAACTTCACCGCCTTATGCTGAGACGGGGGCAAGCGGTAAAAGTCGTAGTCCCTTCTGGGAGCGATTAGCAGATGACCCGACCTCAGCAAGATATGGCAGAGAAAAACATCCAAGTGTTGGTGAGGAATATTCTGCGGACCCAAATAATATAGGCAATCTTCCCTATGGTCAGATAGACAAGATTGTTACCTCACCACCTTATGAAGAGGCAATGGGGGAGAAGCATCATAGTCCCAGGGCTGATAAGTTGGCACAAGAAAAGGGCAATCCCGTTACTTATACCGACAGGGTAGACAAGATAATCACCAGCCCGCCGTATGAGGCTTCTGTAAAAAGGGGCGATGAATCCCCATCTGCTTGTGGTAAAGATAGACCTACCTATGAGGAGAGGTTAGTAAATTCTAGGGTCTATAGTAATTCGGATAATAATATCGGCAACCTCAAATCACAATCCTACCTGGAAGCAATGCTCCAAGTCTATCAAAAATGCCACAAAGTATTAAAGCCCGAAGGCGGGCTTTTAATTTTGGTAACTAAAAACTTCATCCGCAACAAAGCGGTAGTAAGGCTTGACCTTGACACGATTAAGCTCTGCGAGCAAGCGGGGTTTAAGTTACTAGAAAGGCATTACAGGAAATTACCAGCTCAATCCTTCTGGAGAACAATTTATGCTCAGAAGCACCCTGAAGTCGGGCTAATAGATACTGAGGATATTTTGGTGTTTGAGAGGTGAATAAATGGTGAAAAAGAAGGTAACTAGGCAAGCCAAATTGCCACGAGGCACAAAAGAGGAGCGCACAGAATACGCCAGGTCGCTGTTTATAGCTAACCCAGCGTATGGGAAAAACAGGGTAAACGATTTGGTTCGGAAGAGATACCGGGTAGGTCTGCGGCGGATTGAGGTTGCCAGGTTGAAGGAGGAAACGCTAGTCGGTAGGCCGAAGGCTCGGACAGGAATGGTGTCAGTGTCCAGGATGATTAGAGAGATGTTGCCCCCGGAGGATATTACCAGGGAGCAAGTTATTGTAATCGGTTTCGATGAAGCGTACATGAAACTCAGGGCCGCAGGTTTTATCACCCCCGAGATACGCCACATATTCACCGCGGAGAATGTGCCTGGTCTTTTTAGCTCCGAACCTTTTAAAGCACAGTTGAGAACGAGGTGGAGGTGGTTTCGGGATAGGCAAAAAGAGGGTTGGACTAAAAGGCAAATAGTTGACGCTATCAAGAGATATTATGCCCCCGAAAAGGGTAAAAGCCCGTTTGACTTTCTGAAAGCGGAATACCTACCCCCCTTGAGAATTGATTTTGACCCAGGGGAGGAGCGCAAGCGAAAGGTAGCGGCACGGAAGACAAAGGCTCTAGGTGGTACTTACCGATGATAGGATATTATATCACAGAAGAGTTAATAGCCACCAGTGAGGGTAAAATCTGTAGGGAGCCACCCTACCTAGACTTTCTGCTCGGTGATAACTCCGATGGTATCAAGATTTTCTACGATCTCGATGCTAATGTAGCTTCGCTGCTCCGGCTGATTCAGATAACCGAGGCTGAAGGCAAGAAGCTACGGGACAAAGAGCAACTTTATCTCAGCCCTTACAAATTGACTTATTTTCCCGGAGTATTCTTTGGCATTGACTCCAACTCACCCGCTGGGGAGTCCTACGCAAACTTCAGCGGGGCTAATCAATACACAGACACACACTTTGCCCCGGACAACAGCCCTGAGTATGCCATTGCGAAGGCGAAAGAGGCACAGAAGGTAGGGCTGGAAGTTCAACAAGCCTTTGCGTATCTGGGGTTGCCAACTGACAAACTTACTTCGCCAATAGCAGCCTTCAAAAAGCAACTGGAGACACTAGACATTCCTGACTATCTAACTATGCCAGACGAAGCATCAGTTTGGGCTTATGATGCGATGAAGGGTAA
>Ga0307375_10000920_pt1 | contig 33945 bp, 31 predicted proteins | sample TR1MG_FD_202531 | JGI IMG/M metagenome (GOLD analysis project Ga0307375, IMG submission 202531) | Soil microbial communities from Risofladan, Vaasa, Finland - TR-1 | ecosystem: Environmental > Terrestrial > Soil > Coastal area > Acid sulfate soil | place: Finland: Risofladan, Vaasa | collected... | reverse complement strand
GGTGGAATGGAGCGAGTTTGCCGTTGTGACGGCGGCGGACATCCCAGGGAACAATCACATTCAGCTGATCCAAGCCGACCAGCCGTGTCTGGCGGACGGGATGGTGAACCACTGCGACGAGGCGATTCTGCTGCTGGCGCATCCGGACAAGCGCAAGGTCCGAGCCGCCGTGGATGCGGTGCGCGTGGAGTACGACCCGCTGCCGGCGATCTTTACCATCGAGGAGAGTGAACGGCAGAACCCCGTGGTGTGGGGCACGGATAATCTGCTGAAGAGCTTTCTGCTGGAGAAGGGCGACGTGGACGCGGCCTGGGCCAAGGCTGCACACGTGATTGAAGGTGAATATCGCACCGGCGCGCAGGAGCATCTCTACATTGAGAACAACGGCGTAATTGCCGAGTACAGCGCGGAAGGCGGCGTAACGGTTTGGGGATCGCTGCAGTGCCCGTTCTACGTGCACAAGAGTCTGATGGCCGTGTTTGATCTGCCGGACGACAAAGTTCGTGTGATCCAGACGGAGACAGGCGGCGCGTTCGGCGGCAAGGAGGATTATCCGTCGATTATCGGCGCGCACGCGGCGCTGCTGGCGATGCGGTGCGGGCATCCGGTGAAGCTGGTGTATGACCGCATGGAGGACCTGGCCGCAACGACCAAGCGGCACCCTTCCCGCGTGCGGCACAGAACGGCCGTGGACGCGAGCGGCAAGCTGCTGGCGATGGAGATTGACGTGGCCACGGATGGCGGAGCGTACGCGACGCTGTCCTCGACAGTGCTTTCTCGCGCGACGCTGCATGCGAGCGGGCCATACGTCTGCCCGAATGTGCGCATTCGTTCCAGCGCGTGGGCCACAAACACGGTGCCCTACGGCGCGTTTCGGGGCTTTGGCGCGCCGCAGGCCATCTTTGCGGTGGAGCGGCACATGGACGAGATTGCCGCGGCGATCGGCATGGACCCCGTGGAGTTGCGGCGCAGGAATTTTCTGCATGACGGCGACAAGACGGCGACCGAGCAGGTGATGCGCGAACCGGTGATTCTGGACAAGCTGCTGGAGCGCGCGCTGGCCGAGAGCGACTACTACGCGAAGCGGGAACGATTTGCGCGGGAGAATGCAGGCAGCGCGGTGAAGCGTGGGCTGGGTATCTCCGCCTACTTTCACGGATCGGGTTTTACGGGATCGGGAGAGCGCTATCTGAATTCGCTGGCGGGCTTGGATGTGACGCGCGACGGGCAGGTGCGGGTGCTGGTGTCCAGCACGGAATTTGGACAGGGCACGAACACGGTGCTGACGCAGATTGCCGCCGAGACGCTGGGCGTGGAATACGAGCGGGTGCAGATGGCGCCGCCGGACACAGGCATTGTGCCGAACAGCGGTCCGACGGTTGCCTCGCGCACGGCCATGGTGGTGGGAAAGCTGATTGAACGGGCCAGCCGCCAGCTGCTGGAGGTGTTGCGCGAGCAGGCCGGGTTGTCACAGGAGTACACGAGCGAGGAGTTCTTCCGCGCCTGCGAGGGCTACCACGCGGCGAAGGGCGAGGTGGTTTCGCTGTGCCGCTATGAGGCGCCGCCGGGGATTTTCTGGGACGATGCGACCTATCACGGCGAGGCGTATCCGGCGTTTGCGTGGGCGGTGCACGTGGCCCAGGTGGCCGTGGATACGGTGACTTACTCGGCAGAGGTGGAGGAGTTCTGGGCGGTGCAGGAGACGGGTCGCGTTCTGCATCCGGTGCTGTCCGGCGGGCAGATTGAGGGCGGCATTGCACAGGGGATTGGCTACGCACTGTATGAGAAGGTGCAACTGCAGAACGGACACATGGCGAATAACCAGATGACGAACTATATTATGCCGACGGCTGAGGATGTACCGCCGATTCATGTGTTCTTTGAGGAGATTCCGTTTGCCCACGGCGGCTACGGCGCGAAGGGCGTTGGCGAGCTGCCGCATGACGGGCCGGCGCCGGCGATTTTGAACGCGATTCGCGCGGCGACGGGCGTGAGCTTCCGCACGATTCCACTGCTTCCGGAGGACGTGTTTGCCGGGCTGGCGGTGAGGCAGGCTGTGGAGGAGGGTGCCGCGGTATGAGCCCAGTCTGGCTTTCCATTGTTTTTGAAGTGAACGGAGAATCGCGCACCGTGGAGGCGCCGCCGATGAAGCGGCTGCTGGACGTGCTGCGCGAAGATCTGCGCTTGACGGGAACGAAAGAAGGATGCGGCGAGGGCGAGTGCGGATCGTGCAGTGTGCGCATGAACGGCGAACTGGTGAACAGCTGCCTGGTGCCGGTGTTGCAGGCCGAGGGCGCGCACATTGAGACGGTGGAGGGGCTGGCGAAGAACGGCGAGCTGAGCGTGCTGCAACAGGCCTTTCTGCAATGCGGAGGCGCGCAGTGCGGCATTTGCACGCCGGGCATGCTGATGGCGGCAACGCATCTGCTGGAGGAGAATCCGCATCCGAGCATGGCGGAGATTCGTGAGGGACTTGCCGGAAATCTGTGCCGGTGCACGGGATTCACGCGCATTTTTGAGTCCGTGGTGGCCGCGGCCGCAGAGACGCCCGAGGCAACCCATGCGCGGTGACGCAGAGGCGCATGAGCTGACGGCTCCGGGCAGCCTGGAGGCGGTGCTGAGCATACTGGCAGAGGCTCCGGGTGAGTGGACGCTGATGGCCGGGGGCACGGAGTTAATGGTGGCGCACGCAGCGGGCAAGCTGCGCGCGACCCGGCTGGTGAGCCTTTGGGGCATTGCCGATTTGCGCTTTGTGCAGACGAGCGCGGAGAGTGTGGCGATTGGCGCGGGAGCTACGTTCACTGATTTGCGCACCCATGCAGCGATTGCCGCGGAGTTTCCTCTGCTGGCGAAGGCGGCGAGCTGGATTGGATCGATTGCGAACCAGAACCGCGCGACGCTGGGCGGCAACCTGGTGAACGGGTCACCAGCTGCGGATTCGTCTCCGGCTCTGCTGGCCTATGACGCAGAGGTAGAGATGGCCTCCGTGCGCGGGCGGCGGCGGATGGCCTACGCGGGGTTCCATACCGGCTACAAGCAGAATGCGATGGCGGCGGACGAGTTGCTGTATGCGATTCATCTGCCGAGGCGCTTTGGACGGCACCGGCAGTATCTGCGCAAGGTGGGAACGCGGCGGGCAATGGCGATTGCGAAGGTGGCGCTGGCCGCGACAACTCGCGTGCGCGACGGAGTGGTGAAGGAGATTCGACTGGGCGCGGCGAGCCTGGCGCCGTTTCCCGCGCGGCTTTACGGGACAGAGGCGGCACTGGCGGGACAAGCAGTGAACCGGGAGATAATGCAGGCGGCGCGGCAGGCACTGCTGAAAGAAGCAAGGCCGATTGACGACATTCGCTCGACGGCGGAGTATCGTGTGCGCGTGGCGGCGAACCTGCTGGATGAGTTTCTGAATGAATTGCAGAGCGAAGCGGTGCGGCCATGAACGCCGTGCTGGCGGAGTGGAACGCTGCGGACACGCAAGATGCGGAGCGGGCGATGCTGGCCTGCTGCGGCGCGCGCCGGTGGGCCAGGGCGATGGTGGCCAGGCGGCCACTGACGGACGTGTTTGCGCTGAGTGGCGCCGCGGACGAGGCCTGGAGAGAAATGGATGAGGCAGACTGGATGGAGGCCTTCGCCTGTCATCCGCGCATTGGCGAGCGGCAAAGGGCGCTCGGGGGGGCACAGGCGGCTGCGTGGGCACGGCAGGAACAGGCAGGCGCCGCGGACGCGATGGAAGCGGTGCTGGCGGAGTTGACCGAGGGCAACGCACGGTACGAGACGCGATTCGGATTCACGTATATTGTTTGCGCGACCGGCAAGAGCGCAGAAGAGATGCTCGCAATTTTGCAACGAAGATTGGCAAACGAACGGGATGCCGAACTGCGCGAAGCGGCCGAGCAGCAGAGGCAGATTCTGCAGATCCGGCTGGGGAAGTGGCTGACGACATGAGCAGGATTTCAACGCACGTGCTGGACACGGTGAAGGGCAGGCCGGCCGCGGGAGTGGCTGTTCGCCTGGAGGCAAGGCAGGGCGATGGCTGGAGCCTGGTGGCCGAAGGCAGGACGGACGCCGACGGGCGCTGCAGCGCGCTTGCAGAAGATGCGGGCGCGGGCGACTTCCGGCTGATTTTTCTGACGGCGGACTACTGGCAGGAGCAGGGGCGAACGAGCATTTATCCCGAGATTGCGGTGACGTTCCACTGCAGCGGCGAGGGGCACTACCACCTGCCGGTTCTGCTGAGCGACAACAGCTACACAACCTACAGGGGAAGCTGAGCAATGGCACGATTGGGCGAAAACTGCTATGGGAAATCGCGCGTGCGGTTGTCCCGCATCACGCGGCACGCAGACCGCCACGACTTTGACGAGTGGACCGTGCAGGTGCAGCTGAAGGGCGAGTTTGACGCGAGCTTTACCGAGGCCGACAACAGCAAGATTCTGCCGACCGACACGATGAAGAACACCGTCTACTCGATTGCGCGCGCATCCAAGGCGGCGACCATCGAAGTGTTTGCAATGGAACTGGGCGACTACTTCCTGACCCATCAGCCGCAGGTTTCGCAGGTATCAATTGGAGTTGAGGAAAAGGCCTGGGAGCGGATGTGCGTGGGAGATTCGCCGGAGGCAACGACCTTTCAACTGCGCGGGCCGGAGCTGCAAACCGTGCAGGCCGAACGAAGACGCGGCGGAGGTTGGTCGATGACTTCCGGCGTGGATGGGCTGGTGATTTTGAAGACGACCAACTCGGCCTTTACGGGCTATATCCAGGATAAGCTGACGACACTGCAGCCGGCGACGGACCGCATCCTGGGCACGCGCGCCACAGTGCGATGGGAGTTTGCGGCGGACGCGCCCGACTACGCCGGAGCACGGAAGCGGATTGTGCATGCGATGCTACGCGTGTTTGCCGCGCACCACAGCATGAGCGTGCAGCATACGCTATTCGACATGGGGAAAGCCGCGCTGGACGCGGCTCCGGAGATTGCCCGCATCACGCTGACGATGCCGAATCTGCATCATCTGCTGGCGGACCTGAGCCGATTTGGGCAGGACAATCCGAATCACATCTTTGTCCCCATCGACGAGCCGCATGGGGCGATTGAGGCGACGGTGGAGCGGTAAAGCTCTACTCGAGGTGAGCCAGATCGGCGGGCAGGTCGATGTCGATTTCTCCACCTTCAAACGGAAGCTCGAGAATCGGACACGTGCTGGCCTCGATGACAGCGCGCGCGCCTTTGTCTCCCTTGAGCGCGAGCAGCTGAGGAAAGACGCTGCGGGGGAAGACGGCGGGAATTCCGCGCACGCCTGCGTATGACGAAGCGACGATGACGGGGGCGGGTTGCCCTGCGAAGGCGGCCAAAAGCGCGCGCAGGTGGCTGGCGGTCAGGCGCGGCTGGTCACAGGTCATTACCAGTACACCGGCGGCATCGGGCGCACGGGCGTCCAGTTCCTCAAGGCCGGCACGGATGGACGTGGCCATGCCCTGCTCCCAGTGTTCATTGAGCACGGGGATGGCGCTATGGAAGGCCACTTGTGCACAGATGGGCGCGAATTGCGCGCCGAGTACGGCAATCCGGGGATTGGCGCCGGCCTCGGCAGCCAAGCGGAGAGCTCGCTCCAGCAGCGCCTCCCCGTCGAACGCGAGAAGTTGCTTGGGCTGGCCAAGGCGGCGGCTGGCACCGGCCGCGAGCAGAATGGCAGGAACGGGCATCGGCACCAGTGTATCTCGATTTCTTGACTGAGGCAGCGAATACAGGCAACCTGAAACAATCGAACCCTCAATTTGCAGCGAGAGGCGACAGGGTGGCTGAAGAGACAAGCACCGCAGAAGACGTGTTTGCCCCGGGGGCCGCGCCGGAGGGTTACGGGCTGCACGCAGGCGTGCTGGGCCCGGTGGAGACGCTGGCGCAGTCGGTTTCAGCCATGGCGCCTTCCACCTCAGCATCGCTGACAATTCCGCTGGTGTTTGCGCTGGCGGGCAATGCGACATGGTTTGTGTATCTGCTGGCGACGGGCGCGATTCTGCTAGTTGGCTTTTGCGTGAGCCGGTTTGCGCGGCTTTCCGCCTCGCCGGGATCGCTCTACACCTACACGGCGAGCACGCTTCCGGAGGTGTGCGGCGTGACTGCGGCGTGGGGGCTAATGCTGGCGTACCTGGGCATTGGCGGTTCCGTGGCAGGCGGAGCGCTCTATTACACGGATCTGCTGTCGATGCAGTTTCTGCATTGGGCGCCGCCGGCTGTGCCCACGCTGGCGGTGGTTTGCCTGGCCGCGGCGCTGGTGGCGTATCGCGACGTGAGGCTCTCGGCCGAAGTGATGCTTTGGATCGAGGTCGCCTCGGTGAGCCTGGTGGTGATTGTGCTGGCGGTGATGCTGGCGCGCTACGGTCTGCAGGTGGATTGGGACCAGCTTCGCCTGAAAGGGGTTTCGTTTTCCGCCCTGGGGCCGGCGCTGGTGCTTTCGATGTTCAGCTTTGTGGGCTTTGAGAGCGCGACGACGCTGGGCGGTGAGGCGCGTGATCCGCTGCGCACGATTCCGCGGGCCGTGCTGCAGTGCGCCATTCTGGCGGGCGCGTTCTTCATGCTCTGCTCGTACTCTGAGGTGCTGGGCTTTCGCGGCGCGGCGAGCAAGTTGAGCGACACAACGAGCCCTCTGCACCTGTTGGCGGCCAAGGCGGGGGTTGCGCCGCTGGGCATTGCAATTGATTTTGGCGCGTGGATCAGCATGGTGGCCTGCGTGCTGGCTTGCACCACGGCCGCGGCGCGCGTGCTGATGCGGATGGCGCATGGGGGGCTGCTGCCGCGAGCGCTGGAGCGGACGAGTCGCAGACACGGGACGCCGGGGGCAGGCATTGCGGTCTCCGCAGGCCTGATGTTTGCGGCCACGACGGGGATGGCGCTGCGGGGTTTTGCAGGCTCCGACATGTACGACCTGCTGGGTTCGATCTCCGTGTTCGGATTTCTGACGGCCTATGCGCTGGTGGCGGTTGCGCTGCCGTTTGCGCGGCGTGCCAGGGGGCAGCACTCCCATGCGGTGGCCGCAATCAGCGTGCTGACGGTGCTGGTGCTGGTGCTGATTGCGGTCTACGACCTGCGCTCGACGGCGGACGCGCTGCACGCGCGGATTCCGTATCTCTATCTGGCGTATCTGGCGGCGGGTCTTGCGTGGTATGCCCTGCGGCGCAAGCGCGGCGGGGCTGCGGTGGAGTGAGGCGGGACTGAAGCTCAGGGCTGCGTGTCGGTGTCTGGCTGCATCACAAGCAGCAGCACGAGGCCCACGACGGAGAACATGCGAAAGGCCGCATTCTGGCCGTTCCACGCTTGCGACTGCCACATGAGGAACCACTCGGCGCCCACAGAGAGAAACGCAATCAGCCACATGAGCATGGCAATCGTGAGTGCCAGAATTGCCATGCGCTTGGCTGTGTTGAAGACCGCGCAGGGTTGCCGGAGTGCGCGAAAGAGCCCGGTAACGGCCCACCAGAGCAGAATCATGGTGGCGATTTCCCAGGCGATGATGGAGCAATAAAACGCCAGGTGCGCAGCCGGGGAAGTGAGAGCGCGCCACATGCCTTGATTGCCAGGGAAGGTGGTGTCCATGGAGAGCACGTGGCGCACGAACTGGTAATTGGAGTTGAAGTCGGTGATGTTGTTGAAGACGACGAGGGTGTAAAACAGGGCGATGCCTGCGACGAGGAGCAACTTGGCGGAGCGAGTGATCATGCCGCGAACCTCGGTGAGAAAGACATTCGCAAATGGGCGCACAGCATGCCCGGCGCGCGATGCGGGGAATTGCAGACAGGGCATGGCTCATGCTAACCGGATGCGACCGCGAATCCCAAGAACAAACGCGAGTGCACATGCTACATTCGAGAACAAATGGAGCAATCGGGATTACCGGAACAAAACCTTGAAGTGCTGGGACTGGCGCTGCCGCAACTGCCTGCTCCGGGGGGCAACTATGTTTCCGCCAAGCAGGTGGGCACAATCGTGTACCTGGCGGGCGTGATTTCAACGGGCGCCGATGGCGTGATGACGGGCACGGCCGGCGCGGAGCGCACGGTGGAAGATGGCTATGCCGCGGCGCGCGCCTGTGCGCTGACGCAGCTTGCGGTGCTGCGGCGGGAGCTGGGCTCACTGGACCGCGTGGCCGAGGTGCTGACGGTGAATGGCTATGTGAACGCAGTGCCTGGTTTCGCCGATTCGCCGGCGGTGATCAACGGAGCATCTGACCTGTTGGTGCAGGTGTTTGGCGAGGCGGGAAGGCACGTGCGGGCGGCGGTGGGCGTGAGCGGGCTGCCGCGCAACGCGCTGGTGGAGTTGCAAATGACGGTGCGGGTGAAGGAGTCATGAAGGAGCACACGCTTTCGGCAAATCCGACGCACTCGGTTTGGAACCGCGGGCTTGAGCCGCGACTGCACATTGCGCCCGGAGACGAGGTGCAGGTGGAGTGCGTGGACGCGAGCGGCGGGCAGGTGCAGCCGGGCATGACGACGGCCGAATACCTTGCCATTGATCGCACGCGGATTCACGCGCTGACGGGGCCCATTTGGGTGGAGGGTGCGGAACCCGGTGACGTGCTGCAGGTGGACGTGCTGGCGACGCGGCACGGCGGCTGGGGCTGGACAAGCACGATCGAAGGGTTGGGATTCCTGAAGGAGCGCTTCCACGAGCCGTATCTATTTCACTGGACGCTGGAGGGCGAGTGGACACGGACGCTGGCGCCTGCGATGGTGCCGGTGCGGCCGTTCCTGGGTGTGATGGGCGTGGCGCGGGCCGAAGACGGGAAGTTTCGCACGCGACCGCCGGGGCCGTTTGGCGGCAACCTGGACGTGCGGGAGCTTTGCGCCGGTTCCACGCTGTACCTGCCGGTGTTCAACCACGGTGCGCTGTTCAGCTGCGGCGACGGCCACGCAGCGCAAGGCGACGGCGAAGTTTGCATCAATGGGATTGAGTGTCCGCTGGACGTGACGCTGGGCTTCCAGCTGCACAAGCAGGAGCCGCTGAGCGGACCGATTGTGGAAGCCAGCGAGGCGCTGGCGGCAGATGCCACGGCCGATGCCTGGGTGGTGGTGGAAACGGGAACGGACCTGGAAGCAGCGGCGCGCGCGGCGACCGGCCGGATGGTGGACCTGCTGGCCAGCCGCTGGGGACTGAGCGAAGTGCATGCCTACCTGCTGTGCAGCGTGGCCATGAAGCTTCGCCTGAGCCAGGTGGTGAACGAGCCGGTGCACACGGTGAGCGCGGCCATCAGCAAGCAGATTCTTCCGGCAAGGGAGCTGTTTCCCACACGATGACGATCAACGACCCGGACGTGGCGGCTGAGTTGCAGGCGCTGTGTCCCCGCTACGAGCAGGCGCTTGTGAGCAATGACGTGCAGACGCTGCTGGAAATGTTCTGGGCGGGGCCGCAGGTGATGCGCTTCGGCGCGGCCGAGAACCTCTACGGACCGGAGGAACTGGGGGCGTTCCGCAGGGGGCGGCCGGTGGCGAACCTGGCGCGGACGGTGACGCGGATGGACGTGGTGAGCTTTGGGCGGGACTTCGGCTCGATTACACTGGAATTTGAGCGGACCCGGCCGGACGGCGGGGTGACGCGGGGGGCGGCAGAGCCAGGTTTGGGCGCGCCTGCCGGAGGGCTGGCGCATTGTGCAGGCTCATGTTTCCCTGCTGCCGCAGGCGTAAAGCAGACCCCATCTTTAGATGAACTTTATGTCCGGTTCGCTATGGTAAGGGGACATTTGAGGTCCCGGCGAAGAAGTGGCCGCGAGAGCCATTGGCAGGGACTTACGATACTTCTTCTCTATTTTTAGGCTCCAAGCTCAGTGAAGATTTTCAAGACTCCGGACGACTACCAGACGCCGCGGACGATCGCGGAGAACCCTATTTTTCGAGGCTATTCTCTTTGAGGCATACCATGCGCACCCCACTTTCACTGATCTCCCAGCTGCTGGGTTTGGCGGCAGTCGCAGCGCTGTGCGTTTCCACTGTTTGGGCACAGCAGACGCTTGGCGGCATCACCGGCGCGGTGACGGACTCCTCGGGGAGCGCGCTTCCAAACGCCGAGGTGACGGCGGTTGGGGAACAGACCTCCCTGACGCGCACGACGACGACCAACGGGACAGGCATTTACTCGTTTGTGAACCTGCCGATCGGCACCTACACGCTGACGTATTCGGCGGCTGGATTCAATGTACAGAAGACGCGGCACATTGACGTGCAGGCAGACCGCACGGCGACGGTGAATGCGGCGCTGAAGGTGGGCGAAACCTCGACGACGGTGGAAGTGGAAGCCTCGCCGCTGATGAACGCCGTGGATACCACGGTGGGGTACGTGTTGGAGAAGTCGCAGATTGAAGCGGTGCCGCTGTCGACAGGCAGCTTTACGGGGGTGGCGATTCTGTCTCCCGGCGTGAATGCCGAACTATCCGGCGGAACGGGCGCCAACAGCGGCCTGGGCAATGCGCCCATCTGGGCAAACGGCCAGCGCGACACGAGCAACAGCTTCTCCTTGAACGGCGTGGATGGAACCAACCTGTTCAACGGCAAGAGCACAAGTCAGGTGCCGTCGGCGCGAGTGATCAACAGCACGGGCGTTTCTTCCAGCACCGGAGCGGGCGGCGTGATCCAGACGCTTGCCTCGGTGTACCTGTCGATCGGCAACGCGATTCCCACGCCGGCCCCGGAAATGCTGCAGGAAGTGCGCGTGAACGCATCCATGTACGATGCGCAGCAGGGTTCCACCTCCGGCGCGCACATTGACATGAGCACGGCCTCGGGCACCAACCAGTTCCACGGCGGAGCGTACCTGCGCCGCGGCACCAGTTGGCTGAACTCGGCGCCGTTCTTCTTCAACCAGGACGCGGACATTCCCGCCTATAACAAGGTTCCTCAGCTGCACCGCTACGTGCTGGGCGGCACGATGGGCGGCCCGATCATCAAGAACAAGCTGTTCGGCTTTATGGCCTACCAGCACACGCATGTGTCGGACCAGGAGATTGGCGACTCGGTGCTCGACGTGCCCGTGGGGCTGAGCGATGACCGCTCTGCCGACGCCCTGGCGCAGCTGGCCAACAACTCCTTCGGCACCACGCTGAACGCGGCGAACATTGACCACACGGCGCTGGTGCTGTTCAATTCGCCCTCCCTGCCGGGCGAGCCCGGCAAGTGGCTCATCCCCAACGACGCGCTGAATGGCGCGGCCCCGACCGCCGCCCACATGGATAACGCGTTTCTGCCGGGCACGGGCCGTTTTACCGCGGACCTGGCGGTGGCCGACCTGGACTACAATGCCACCTCGAAAGATACGCTTGCGCTGAAATACTTCTACCAGCACGATCCGGCCATCGCACCCTATTCCTACTCGAGCGTTCCTGGTTTTGACGAGCACCTGGATGCAGGCGCGCAGGTCTTCTCGTTGACCAACACGCTGGTGTTGAAGCCCAACCTGAGCACGTCGGGAACCTTCGGGTTCCTGCGGGAAAAGATTTACGGCACCAACCAGCAGCCCTTTGGACCGGATGCCATTCCGGGCGGGTCGGCGGGGACGGGATCCATCAACATGTTCGGGTCTACTTACTTTCCCGGCGTTTCCGTCTTCAACGTGCTGGGCAACTACCAGCCGGCCGGAACGTCGACGGCGATTCTGAACATTGGACCGAACGCCGAGGGCCAGGCGCCGAACACGGGCGTCTTCCAGAACCGCCTTTCACCTTCAGGAAACGCGATCTGGGTGCTGAACAAGCACACGGTCAGCTTTGGCGCCAGTTATGCGTACACGCAGCTGAACACGATTGACAAGCGCACGGGTACGGGCACGGTGGCAACGGACGACTTCAGCCAGATGATTCAGGGCTACGTGACACCGGGCAGCTCGTCGACGGGTTTTTATGTGAGCTCGTTCCTGCAAGGCGACGCCAACCGCTACTACCGCGCCAACCAGCTGGGCATGTATCTGCAGGACAAGTTCCAGATGTCGCCGAGCCTCTCGCTCACCGCGGGCGTGCGCTACGACTGGGACGGCGGACTGACGGAGAAATACGGGCGCATCTTCAACTTTGATCCGAGCAGCTACCAGTATGACGCGGGTTCGGACGCCATTGTGAGCTCCGGCTTGATCATCGCCGGCAACAACGCCAACGGCACCAAGGGGGTGAGCAACACGACGCTGACCGGTCGGCAGTGGGGTATTGCACCGCGGCTGGGCGTGGCCTGGCAGCCGGGCATCTTCCACAATAAGGTGGTGGTGCGGGCAGGCGGCGGCATGTACTACGATCGCGGCGAGTTGTTCAGCTACTTCTCGCCCGGCTACGCCATTGGCACGGTGACTGGCGGACCCTTCGGCGTGAACCAGCAGCTGCCGTTTGTGAACGCCTCCAAGTGCCCGGTGGAATCGACCTTCTACTACCTGGGATACATTCCCACCTGCGGCGGCTCGGATGCCGAGGGCAACCTGGAAAATCCCTACGGAACATCGCTGCTGCCGCCGCCGAACAATCCGAAGGCGTCGGACCTGGAGAGTTATCTGCCCAACGCCGCGAGCATCATGAACTACGGCCAGCCGATTTCACTGGGCGTCTACGACCGCAAGAACAAGCTGCCCTACACGATGAACTACACGCTGGACATCCAGTGGCAGCCGCGCAACGATCTGGCGATTGAAGTGGGCTACGTGGGCAACCGCGGACGCCACCAGGTGATCCCGGTGCCGTTCAACCAGCCGGTGATCGCTTCGGCCTCCAGTCCGACGCTGGCCGGCAGCACTTACCAGCAGAACTACACCTACGGCTACACAGTGAGCGAGCCGGACTACGGCCCGCCACTGAATCTGCCGGACGGCACGCCGTACCTGGCAAACTATGAAGGCGGCAACGTGGACCTTCGCGTTCCTTACATCGGCTACGCGGCCGAGTCCATTTCCTACAAAGCTGCGGGCGTGGATGCCTACGACGCGCTGCAGGTGCACGTGGACAAACGGATGAGCCATGGAATCCAGGTGGGCGCTTCCTACACCTACTCGCACACGCTGGACGAACAGAGCGGGCTGGGCCTGTTCTACAACGGCAACAACCCGCTGGACCTGCGCAGCTCCTACGGATCGGCCGACTTTGACCGCACGCACGTGTTCAACTTCAACTACATCTTCCGCATGCCGGACATGGCGCGGCAGGCTTCCCTGGCGGGCAAGATTGTGGACGGATGGTCACTGAACGGACTGACCGTGCTGCAGAGCGGCCAGCCCTACAGCGTGATTGACTTTTCCGGCGCGGTGGGGAGCATTTACTACTCCACCGCGGACGGCATCACCAACCCGATTGTGCCGTTGGCCAAGGGATGCACCCCGAAGAGCGCGTTGACGGGAGCGTCCGGCGCATGGTTCCCGGTGACCGGCAAAACGGCGCTGGACCCGGCCTGCTTTACGCTGCCGCTGCTGCCGGCGGGCGGCCTGAACGGCGCCATCCCCAGCAGCGATCCCTATGAGACGGGCTTCACAACCGGACAGCGCAACATCTTCCGGCAGGCCTTCCAGAAGCGCGCAGATGCCTCCCTGGTGAAGCTGCTGACACTGAAGGAAAAGTACTCGTTGAAGTTCACCTTTGACGTGTACAACTTGACCAACACCTCAAGCTTTGACGTACCGGGCAACGAGGTTTCGCAAAACCAGTACTACGATGCCTTCCCTGCCACGGGCACTACTCCGCTGCCCACGGGCTGCGCGGCAGACGGCTCGCAAACCAACGAGAGCTTCTACAACTGCCCGGGCGGCCTGGGCATTGTGACGCACACCATCGGCAGTCCAAGACAGATCCAGATGTCTCTGCATCTGAACTTCTAGCCAGAGCTGCTGGAAGCGGCAAGGGCGCTCGCTGCGGCGGGCACCCTTCTTTTTTTGCCCGTAAATGTTAGTGCCTGCGGGCGACAGAGACCGCGAATTATGCGACGAGGGTTACGGCGAGAGTCTGGACGGGAGCCGCATGGAAAGCGGCTTCCAACGCTGCCGACGTGGCAAAGGTGTGGCCCTGGACGTGGCGGGCCGGAAAGTGAAACTGAAGCTCTGGCTCCGCAAAAGGCCAGGGAGCCAGGCGAAACACGCGCGGCGCCAAGGGCAGCACCTGCACCTCCGCAGTGGCGCCGTCGTTCTGCGGCAGGGATGGAGCAGGTTGGCCGGCGACGAGAACGCAACACAGGTAAGCAGCGAGAGATTGTCACAGGCCTGCAGGAGGTGCAAGTGCTCAAGGATGGTCTGCGAGGATTTTTCAACGAGTGCGAGCGAAGCATCCGCCTCAATGGCGGCGAGCAATTCGCGCTGGTAGGCTTGCTGGCGTTCCAGAAATGCGTCCAGCAGCACCAGGCCCTCGGGCGCAATGGTGGAGCGATCCGCGTGCGCGGTGAGCAGGTTGAAGGTGTGCATGGCGATCAGCAGGCCCGCGTAGGGGTCCTGCTCGGCGATGATGCGGACGGCGCGTTCGCGCACGACAAGGTAGTCGGCGGGATCAATTTCCTCAAACGCGGAGTACTTGCCCACCAGTTCTGCGGAGAATGCAGAGGGCTCCCCTTCCCGCGTGATGGCTGGATGCGCGTCGCGCGCGGCCCAGCCGTCGTCATGACTGGCGATGCCGTGCAACACACGGGCACGCGGCTCCGGACGGCGAAACTGTGCGTTGCCCCATGCGGCCGCGAATGCGCCGGCCAGACGCGCGTGATCCGGATGCGTGATAAGCGACCATCCTGTGTCTGATTCCATGCGAAGCATACAAATTGCCTTTCCAGATTGAGGATTCTATTCCGAGGTCTGCGGGCGGCTGGACTCATGCCAGTTGTGCAGGGTAAGCCACTCGAAGAACATTACGAGAAAAAAGAACGTGAAACCGAGCAGCGTGGCGGCCAGCACCAGGGCGAAGAGGTAGCTGGTTTCCAGCTGGCTGTTGGCATACAGGATGGCATAGCCCAGGCCGCCCTCGCCCACCTGCGTGGAGCCGGCAAAGAGCTCGCCGGTGATGGCGCCGATGACGCTTATGCCGGCGGAGATGCGAATGCCAGTGAAGAGGTTCGGCATGGCGTTGGGAAGTCGCAGCTTGAAGAGCACCTGCGCGTGCGAGGCCTTGTGCATCACGAACAGGTTGACGAGATTCTCTTCCACGCTGATGAGCCCCTGCGTGGTATTTGCGATGATGGGCGCCAGGCAGATGATGAATGTGACGACGGTAACGGAGAGAATTCCGGGGCCGGACCAGAGGATGATGAGCGGCGCGATGGCGACGATGGGCACGGTCTGCAGCAGGATGGTGTACGGATAGAAAAGCTAGCGCAGCCAGCGCCACTGTGCAAACATCATGGCAACGGCGACGCCTACCACAATGCTGGCCCCGAGTCCGCCGGCAGCCTCAACAGAAGTGATGAGGAGCGAATGGAGCAGCGACGGCAGGCGTTGCCACAGAGCGAGCGCCACCGTCCAGGGTCCGGGCAGGATGTACGCGGGCATGTGATTGAGCCAGACCACGGCCTGCCACACGGCCATGAACCCGGCAAAAACAATCACGCTGTTGAGCAGGAGCAGGCCGCGTCGCTTCATTGCTGGTGGGCCCCCCGGAGCAGACGCGAAGCTCGCGTTACGAACTCCTCAAACTCGCGGGATTCGCGCGTGGCCGCGGTGCGGGGCCAGGGCAGATCCACCTGGAGTTCGTGTGCGACGCGGCCTGGATGTGGAGCGAGAGTGACGATGCGCGAGGAGAGAAACACGGCTTCAGCCACCGAGTGCGTCACAAAGAGAACTGTCCATCTGTGTTCGGCGTGAAGGCGGAGAAGCTCTTCATTCATCCGGTCGCGGGAAATCTCGTCCAGCGCCGCGAAAGGCTCGTCCATGAGCAGCAGGCGCGGACGGCTGACCAGCGCGCGGGCAATGGAGACGCACATTTTCATGCCGCCGGAGAGCTGGCGCGGATAGCGGCGCGCGGCGCTACTGAGGCCTACCAGTTCCAACATGCGTGCCACGCGCTCCTCGCGAACGGCGCGTGCGGCGTATTCGAGTTCCAGCCCAAGACCGACATTTTGCTCGACGGTTCTCCAGGGCAGCAGCGTAGCGTCTTGAAAGATGAAGCTCATCAGCTCGCGGGCGTCCTCCGGCGTCATGCCGTTCACCCGCACGGAGCCTTCACTGACTGGGCTGAGACCAGACACGATGCGCAGGAGTGTGGATTTGCCGCAGCCTGAAGGGCCCAGGAAAGTGACGAACTCGCCGCGCTCGACGCTGAGGGAAATATCCTTGAGCACAGCGGCGCCGCGGCGGAATTTCTTGCCCACGCCTTGCAGGGCGACCTCTGGAACCGCGCCTTCGATCCTGTTTACCATCCGGCGTCTCCCTTCACGGGAAGATAGAGCGCGGAGGCGTGCGCCGAGGCGTGAAAGACCCGCTGCGTGGAGCGCTCCCAGTTCCAGTTGTCTGCCAATTGGGGCGGAGTTGCGTTGGAGGGGTTGCAGTCATAGAGCGGAAAGGCGCAGCTGGCAATTTCCAGCCGCATCTGCTCGCCGGGCGCGAGCACAAAGGCGGTCGGCTCTAGCGTAAATTCCCAGGCACGCACTTCGTCCGGTTGATATTCCGCGGGCGGAAAAAGCCACGAGCTGCGCGCGATGCCGATGCAGAAAAACTCCGCGCGGCCGCCGGGCACGACGCGAACGAGCTTGGCGGTGAAGTCTGCGCTTGTGGCGGAGGTGGCGGCAAAGAGCCGGATGCGCGGCTGGCCGAAGATCTCAGTTGGACGGGCAACGGGCGACGAGGTGTAGTCGAGCAGATTGTTGCCGAGTTCCATCGTAGCCTGATTGAAGGGGCCGCTGAGAGCCTGCGCGCCACCGGGAGCAGGCAGGGGCACCTCGGGATCGTAAACGAAATGTCGCATGGCTGCTCGTCTGCAGGCGTGTTGAGGGCCAGAGCGCCGTCGCCTTTGCGCGAATTTGCGCCACCGCCGCTGTGCAGATAGAGCGCGAAGCCGGCGTCTTCCGGCCAATCGGTTGCGCTGCTCCATGCGTTGGCGCCGAGTGCGAAGTAGCGCACGCGCGGCTCGTCCTGCAACACGCCGAAATCCTTGAGCCAGTGATCGAACCAGTGCAGCAACACTTCGTCGGTATCCACGTTGGCGGCGGGACCGAAGTTGGCTTCGCCGGCGCGGTCGCCCCAGGGAATGTGAATCCAGGGACCGGCAATCAGGTATTGATGATCGCGCGCAAATTCCGTGCCGGCATGGCGGCGTAGCGCACGGTAGCCGGCAATGGAGCCCTCAAGATAGGTGTCAAACCAGCCGGCGATGTGCAGCGCGGGCACCTGAATGCGATCAAGCTGCGTGCTGACATCGAGCGAGGCCCAGTAGTCGCCGGGTTCGCGATGCGACATCCAGTCGCGCACGTAATCGGGCAGCGCAGGATCGATGAGAGCCGGGTGCTCCGCGTAGGGCGCTTGCAGCGGCTGCGTGCGGGTGGCTGCCCATGCGGCTTCCAGCTTGCTGGAGGCATCACGCAGTCCGCGTCGTCGCGCATCCTCGTGCAGCATCTGGATGCCCCACCCGAGACACGAACTGAGACGAAGAGCGCCCTGGTGATAGAACCATCCGTGGTAAAGATCCGTGGCAGTCATGTGCGGCGCAATACACTGCAATCCCTCCGACTGCTGCGCGGCGGCCAGCAACTGCGTGGCGCCCTGATAGGAGAAGCCGTACATGCCGATGCGGCCGTTGCATGCTGAATGCGTACGCAGCCACGCGATGGTTTCCGCGCCGTCGCGACCTTCCTGCCGGAAAGGATAGAAGTCGCCTTCTGAACCGCCGCGCCCGCGCACGTCCTGAATGACGACGTGATACCCCCGGCGCGCGAACCACGCCGGATGCGCGTAGACCACAGTGGAAGCAATGTCGCGACCGTAGGGCTGGCGCATGAGCAGCGTGGGCCAGGGGCCATCGCCTGCGGGGTAGTAATGATCCGAGACAAGCGTGACGCCATCGCTGAGGCAGCAGGCCACGCCGCGCTCCAGTCGAACCCCGCTGCCAAAATCGACCAGTGGCATGATCAGGCTCCATGCCTCGGCGCAAAGTGGAACATAGCCATCAGCAAATCTGCGATGCGCGCGGCGGCCTCATTGGACCAGAGCTCGCCGTGCTCGGCCGTGGCTGCTGAAGAGTCGCCGAGCACGCCGCTGGGCGCAATGTCCCGGGTGAGCCAGGCAAAGTTTGCAGAGGAACCCTCGGGCTTGAGCAGCTCCGGGTTGTCCACGCGCGCAATGTAGTTGGACGTGAACTCCTCGGTATGCACAAGCGACGGAGCGGCGTGCATCAGGAAGGCCGTTTCAACTTCCCCGGCGTGGAAGCCGTAGGTGCGTTCCTGCGGACTGACCCCGGCAAACTCCGCGCCGGGCGAGCCGAACAGCGAGAAGGTGCGCAGGCCAAACTCCGCGCGAAGATCGCGCGCGAGCACATCCATCAGCGAGGTGTTGCCGCCGTGCGTGTTGTAGAGAACCACCTTTTGGAATCCGCCGGCAACGATGCTGGCTCCGAGGTCGCGCACCACGGCAAGAAACGTTTTCGCGCTGACGGAGAGCGTGCCGGGAAACCCGATGTGCTCATTGCTCTTGCCGTAACAGACAGGCGGCAATGCGAAGATGGGCAGCTCCGCGGGCAGGCGCTCAAGAGCCTTGCCCAACAGCAGATTGTTGATGAGCGTGTCCGTCGCCAGGGGCAAGTGGTGCCCGTGCTGCTCAATGGCCGCGGTGGGCAGCACCAGCAGCGTAGTTTCGCGGGGCAGCGCGTCCACCTGCTTCCAGGTGAGATAGGCAAAGTTGCGCGCGTCAGGAATCCATGTCTTCAACGTGTCACCGCCTGTTTTTGAAAGCTGATCATCTTGCCGGGGTTGAGTAGGCCACGCGGATCGCACTTCTGCTTGGCGAGCAGTTGAAAGTTGTCCTCGCGGAAGCGGCCGGCGTCCTCCAGGGAATTCACGTGAGGATTGACGACAAATACGCCGATGGAGCGGCAGTAGTCGATCATGTCCTCCAGTCGCTCGTGGCTGACGAAGCGAACCACGGGAATGGCGCCTGGAACGACGATGCCTTCGCCGTTTTTCATGAACTCGATGTGGAAGAGAATCTCATTGCCGTAGCGCTCGCGGAGCAGTTGGAATTGGCGGCGGCAGTCTGTGGGAGAGAAGCCGCATTGCAGGTAGGTGTAGGCGGGGTCGGCCTTCATGGCCCACAACGTGGTGTGGTTCCAGGTGTAGTCGCTCAGCAGGGGTAGTGTGCGCGGCCCTTCATACGCGGAGGAGAACGTGAGCTCGCCGCCGGCGGCCTCGGCAGCTGGACGGAATGCAACCATTTGTTCGGTGGCAATCATGGCGAGCGCGATGGATTTGTCCTCTCGGACGCATTGGCGGATGGGCGTGAAGAACGAAGGGATGGGCCATTCGAAAACGGTGACGAGGCGCTTGCTCCAGGCAGCACCTGCGGCGATGGATTCGGCAAGGTCGAAGGCCTGTTGGTAAGTGGCAAAGGCCACGGTGCACTGTGTCCACTGCACCACCGGGGCCAAAGCAAACCAGATGCGCGAGAGCACGCCGTTGGTTCCCCAGGCGTGCAGAATTTCCTGCACGGCCGCACCCTCATGCAGCACCAAGCGGGGCTCCTCCTCCATGGTGATCACTTCGAAAGCGCGCACGGTGTCAAAGTCGCGCAGGCCGCCATGCGTGACCGAGCCGATGCCTCCGGAGCCCCCGGCAAGAAATCCGCCGATGCTGGCCTTGACCAGCGTGGAGGGATACATGCGCAGCTCCCAGCCCTGGCGTCGCGCCTCACTTTCCAGCGTGCCCAGGCGCAGGCCGGGCTGGCACACGGCAAAGCCGTCGGGCATGATGGCTTCGAGCTTGTCCATGAGGGAAAGGTCGAGCAGGATGCCGCCCTGTAGCGGAACGCACTGTCCGTAGTTGCCGGTTCCGGCACCGCGCAGGGTGACGGGCACGCTGTTGCGGCCGGCATAGCGCAGTATGGCCAGGATCTCCTCGACGCTGAGGCTGCACGACGACGTCGGCGACTATTTCTGCAAGCAGTGGACGCAGCACTGGCGAGTACCAGTAGAAGTCGTGCGAAAGGCGGTCAAGCACGGCTGGCGCGGTGAGCACGCGAGCCGGATTGGCAACCAGAGACGCCAGTTCTGCGGAGAGTTTTTCCTTCATGGGGAGACCTCGACGATGCGCGGCAGCCGCGGCGTCATGTGCGTTTGCGCGTGGACCAGCTGCGGAATGCGCGCAGCATGTTGGGATGCGTGAAGAGGCCGTAACATTCTTCGCGGAGCAGCGGCCCGCTGACGGTGCAGGACATGTCACTGCGCGAAGCGACTTCCGTTGCGGGAATCCGGATCTGGTTGCAGTGGCGGTTGGCGTCTTCAATCGTCGCGCTGTAAACCACGCGATCGAGTCCGGCCCAGAGGATGGCGCTCATGCACATGGGACAGGGCTCGCAGGTGGTGTACAGCGTGAAGCCGGCGAGCGGAAGCTGCCTTAGACGGCGTGTGGCAAGGCGAACGGCGCGCACCTCGGCATGCGAGGTGGGGTCGTGCTCCTGCGCCACGCGGTTGAGGGCGCGCAGCAGGACTTTTCCAGATTGCGAATGAACAATGGCAGCGCCGAAGGGGCGCGGAGTGGACGTGCCGAGGGAGCGGGCCGTGAAGGCCGCCAGCGCCTGCATCTTCTGCCGGTCGCGGTCAATGGGTTCGGGCACCGCCTTGGGAGAGATTTTCTTGCCGATTACGCGGACGCCCATGCCCGAAACTAGCATGCAGGTCATAATGAACCCGTTAAGAAAGCTGCCGTGCGAACACCCACTGGCACGCGCCTACAATCGGAACCATGGCGGAACGAAGTTGGACGATCCGGGAGTTGCGACGCGCGCTGGCCGAGGGGGCAGGGAGCCCCTCGGATCTGGCTCAAGAGGCCCTGGCCCGCGCGAACGGGAACGCGGGCGGGAATACCTACCTGTGGCAGGACGCGGAGTGGACGCTGGCCGAGGCTGCTCGCGCAGAAAGGATGCCGCGAGGCAAGAATGGCCCGTTCGGCGACGGGCGCAGCGCGCTGTGGGGGCTGCCTGTTTCTGTGAAGGACTGCTTTGACCTGGCGGGCGCGCCCACCAGCTGCGGCGTGCGATTCTATCGCGACCTGCACGGTGCGGCGAAGCGCGACTCCTGGCTGGTGGAGCGGCTACGGGCGGCGGGCGCGGTGATTATGGGCAAGACGCATCTGCATCCGCTGGCGTACGGCATTACGGGAGAGAACCCGGAGTTCGGCGACTGCCAGCAGCCGGGCAACGACGGCGCGCTCACGGGCGGCTCGTCGAGCGGAGCGGCGGCCAGCGTGCAGGAGGGGTCGGCTGTGGCGGCCATTGGCACAGACACGGGCGGCTCCGTGCGCGCGCCGGCGGCGCTGTGCGGGCTGGCCGGCTATCGAGCCACGCTTGGCCGCGGAGACTGGCGCGGCGGCGCGCACCTGGCGCAGTCGTTTGACACGATGGGTTGGCTGTTTCGCGACCTGGAAGATGCGCCGCTGCTGGCCGCTCCGTTTGCGCCGGAACCGGCGGCAGAGCGCGCGCCACCTACGCGCTTTGCCGTGGTGGAAGAGAGCTTTCTGACCGATTGCGAGCCGGAGATTGTGGAGTCTTTTCGTGCAACGGCAGAGGAATTGCGCGCGCTCGGGCTGAATGAATCAACGGTGGACGTCCCATGGTGGTGCGACTCGTTCGAGGTCTTTGCGCCCATTCAGGCCTGGGAGGCAGCGCGGATTCACGCCGGATATTTTGAACAGTTTGAACCCTCGATTCGAGAACGGCTGGAGTGGGGTGCGCGCATTACAGATGCGGAGATTGCCGCGCTGCGCCGGCGGCATGCGGAGTTTCAGGCGCGGATGGATGCGTTGCTGGAGGCGCACGAGGTGCTGCTGTTGCCGGCAACGCCCGTGGGGCAACTGGCAGCCGGGGCGGACCACAGCCAGACGCGCGCGAAGCTCCTGCGCTATACCACGCCCTTCAGCCTGGCGCGCGTCCCGGTGGTCACAGTTCCCTGCACCGTGGGCGGCGTGCAAATGGCTGCAGAGCGAGGATGCGACGAGCCTCTGCTAGCGCTGGCGGCACACCTGGGCGCGGCGAGAAAGCTCACGAATTCTTCACGCCCTGCGTGAGTAGGTTCCACTGAACAGCATTCCTTTGACGAGGTCCGCGTGAGGCTCTGCAGAATCCTTCCCCTGGTTGCCCTGGCCGCGGCAGGCCTGTGCGCGCTGAGCGGCTGTCCTGGCCGCTCAGCCGCGCCGTCAGACGGGCTCACGCCGGTCCGGCTGCAGCTGGACTGGTATCCGCAGCCGGAGCACGGCGGCTTTTACACGGCGATGCTGAAGGGCTACTACAAGGTCGAGGGGCTGGACGTGACGCTGCTGCCGCTGCCGCAATATGGCAGCGTGGCGCAACTGGTTGCCTCGGGCAAGGCGGAGTTTGGCCTGGGCTCGAGCGACCAGATTCTGGAGTGGGATTCGGGCGGGCTGCCTCTGCTGGCCGTAGCGGCCACCATGCAGCATGATCCGCAGGCAATCATGGTGCACGCCAACTCGCCCATCCACGACTTCAAGGACCTGGAGGGGCACGCCATTTCCGCGCAGACAGGAGCCACCTGGCTGAAGTATGTGATTCTGCGCTATCACCCGAAGCAGGTGCGCGAGGTTCCCTTGACGCTTTCGATCGCCAACTTTCTGGAAGATCCGAATTACGTGCAACAGGTCTTCATCACCAGCGAGCCATATTTCGCGCGGCAGGCCGGAGCGCAGGTGCGCACGCTGCTCATCAGCTCGTCCGGCTATGACCCGTATCGCGTGCAGTTCACCTCGCGCGGGTTTGCAGCGCAGCATCCAGACGTGGTGGCGAAGTTTGTGCGCGCCAGCATTCGCGGCTGGCAGGAATATCTGCGCAATCCGGGCCCCACGGACGCTTATCTGCTGAAGCTGAACCCGGCGCTGAACCCTGCGCAGGAGGCTTACACGGCGAATGCGCTGCGCGATGGCGGATTCATTACCGCGGGCGATTCGAGCGGCGCGCAGGTGGGTCGCATGACGGCGGCACGCTGGCAGGCGATGGATGAGCAGCTGAAGTCGCTCGGCATTCTGCAGGGGCCGCTGGACCCAACGACGGCTTACGCGCTCAAGTTTGCGCAGTAGGCTGCGGCTACTCTTCGCCGATATCCTCGTTCCACACGTCCGGGTGCTCGGCGATGTAGCCCTCGAGCAGTTCGCGACAGGCGGCACTGTCCATGTCGATGACCTCTACACCGCTTTCGCGCAGCCAGTCCAGCCCGCCGGAAAAAGTGCGGCTCTCGCCCACGATCACGGTGCCGATGTGGAATTGGCGCACCAGGCCACTGCAATACCAGCAGGGCGCGAGCGTGGTGACCATGATGAGGTCGCGATAACTGCGCTGGCGGCCGGCGCGGCGAAAGGCGTCGGTTTCCCCGTGCAGGCTGGGGTCGCCCTGCTGCACGCGACGATTGTGTCCCCGGCTGACAAGTTGTCCCTCTCGGGTGAAGAAGGCGGCGCCGATCGGAATGCCGCCCTCAATCAGGCCGTGCTGAGCTTCCTGTAATGCCACTGCCAGCATCTTTTCGTAAAGCGCCAAGTCTGCCACAACGCACCCCGTATCTGAAGGATACGCCATACCAATTCAAAGGGTCATTGAAAACCTGCGCAGCCAGCGAGGCGGCGCGACCTGGCGGCTGTCGGCAAGCACCTTGACTTTGAGTGCGCTCCAAGATGTACGGTTAAAGGGTGAGAGAAGCAGGATACACGATTCGAGACATGGCGGAGCGCTGCGGCATGACCGCGCACACTTTGCGCTACTACGAGCGCGTGGGGCTGATTCAGCCGGTGGGGCGCGCAAGCAACGGGCATCGCCGCTACTCGAAGGCTGACGAGGCCTGGCTCAACTTTCTGCATTGCATGCGGGCCACCAGCATGCCCATCTGCGAGATGCAGCGTTACGCGGAGCTGCGTGAGCAGGGAGACGCCACCTCACTGGAGCGGCGCAAGATCCTGGAGGATCATCAGGCCGCGATTGCCGCGCAGATTGAGGAGTTGCAGAGCGCCCACGCCCTGCTGACGCACAAGATTACCAACTATATGAAGATTGAGCGGCGCATTCGCGTCGACCATCCGGTGCTTTCTGAGACGGATGTGGATTGCACACTGGCCTCCGCCAGCTAAACACCTGCACGCACGCACCGGGGACGCGGCCATGAAGACCCGCCGATTGGGCAAAGACGGTCCGGAAGTCTCAGCCATGGGGCTGGGATGCATGGGCATGAGCGAGTTTTACGGAGCAGGCGACGACGCTGAGTCGCTGGAGACGATTGACCGCGCGCTGGAGCTGGGCATCCAGTTCCTTGACACCTCCGACGTGTATGGCCCGCACACCAATGAAGAGCTGGTGGGCCGGGCGCTGAAGGGCCGCCGGAACCAGTTTTTTGTGGCCACCAAGTTTGGCATTCTGCGCGACCCGGCCAACCCGGCGCGGCGCGGCGTGGACGGCAGCCCCGCGTATGTGCGGAAGTCTGCGGAGGACAGCCTTCGGCGGCTGGGCATCGAGACCATCGACCTCTACTACCAGCATCGCGTGGACCCGAATACGCCGATTGAAGAGACGGTGGGCGCCATGTCCCGGCTGGTGGAAGAGGGCAAGGTGCGGTTCCTTGGCCTGTCAGAGGCGGCGCCGGCCACGCTGGAGCGCGCGCATCGCGTGCATCCCATCACCGCACTGCAAACCGAGTACTCGCTGTGGAGCCGGGACCCGGAGCCGGAAGTGCTGCCAATGTGCCGCAAGCTGGGCGTGGCCTTTGTGGCCTACAGTCCGTTGGGCCGCGGCTTTTTGACGGGGCGATTCCGGAGCGCGGACGACTTTGAACCGGGCGATTACCGGCGGGTAAGCCCGCGCTTCGTGGGCGAGAATTTCGAGCGGAATCTGCGGCTTGTGGACACGGTAAAGCGGCTGGCCGCCGAGGCTGGGCTGACGCCGAGCCAGTTGGCGCTGGCCTGGGTGCTGGCGAAGGGCGAGGACATCGTGCCCATTCCTGGAACCAAGCATCGGAAATATTTGGAGGAAAACGCTGCGGCGGCAGACATCTCCCTCGCCCCGGCGGTCGTCGAAACGTTACAGGAGGCATTTCCTCCGGATGCAGCGGCCGGAGACCGCTATGCACCGGCGATGCTGGCCTTCCTGAATCTTTGAGTTCTTGGGACTGTGTTTTTTGAGCAATTGAAAACATTTACGCGGGTTTTGAACCCCACCGCTTCCCGCGCTGGAAGCGCTTCTTGAGGCCTTCGTATACCTGGTCGCCAGCTGTGCCGTTCATCGGTTAGGATAGCGGCACGAATCATAAATCTTTCCCCATTGTCCGGCCCCCTTGCCGGACGGCAGCAGAGATTGGCATCACCCTCCTTCCCCGGACAAGGGAAGAGGAAGAACGGTTCGTCCCGAGGAGGTCACCTGTGGCAAAACCCTCTGATGTGAGCTTGAGCCATCTGCGCTCACAAGCGGTTCCTGAGCCGGCAGCGAAGCTGGCGCCGGACCAACAGTGCGTGGATCTGGAGCCTTTGCCGTCCCCGCTGGCCGAGGAGCCGGGGCTGCGCTTCAGCCGGCGCTCCTTCCTTTCCGGCCTGGGCGCCACCAGCCTGGTGGCCAGCGCGTCGCCGCTGGCAGTGGCAACCCCGGTGGCCGAGTCCGCGGCGGCAGACACGGAGGACGCCGCCGGCAGCCGCACCGTGACCCTGCGTATCAACGGCAAGGACTACACGCTGCGCGGCCTGGACACCCGGGCCACGCTGCTGGACACGCTGCGCGAGCGGGTGAAACTTTCCGGCACCAAAAAGGGCTGCGACCACGGCCAGTGCGGTGCCTGCACGGTGCATGTGAACGGCCGCCGCGTGAACAGCTGCCTCTCGTTCGCGGTGATGCACGAGGGCGACGAGATTACGACCATTGAAGGCGTGGGCCAACCGGACAACCTGCATCCGATGCAGGCGGCTTTTGTGCAGCATGACGGCTACCAGTGCGGCTACTGCACCAGCGGCCAAATTATGAGCGCGGTGGCGCTGCTGAAGGAGCCCATCGGCCCCACGGATACGGACATCAAGGAAGCGATGGCGGGCAACATCTGCCGCTGCGGCGCTTACACCAACATTGTGGCCGCGGTGCGGCAGGTGCGGGCGCGAGCCTGACGGAGGAGAGTATGCAGACCTTTGACTACGTCAAACCCGCGAGCCTGGACAAGGCACTGAACGGCGCCGAGGGCGCGCGGGTGATTGCCGGCGGCACCACGCTGGTGGACCTGATGAAGCTGAGCGTGGAGCGGCCTACCACGCTGGTCGACATCAACCTGCTGCCGCTGGACAAGATTGAAAAACTGCCCAACGGCGGCCTTCGCATCGGCGCGCTGGTGCGCAACTCCGACCTGGCGTGGAACGCGGAGGTGAAGGAGCAGTACGCGGTGCTGTCGCAGGCGCTGCTTTCCGGCGCTTCGCCGCAGCTCCGTAACATGGCAACCACGGGCGGCAACCTGCTGCAACGCACGCGTTGCATGTACTTCCGCGAGCCCAGCGCCGGAACCCCGGGCGGCTACGGCTGCAACAAGCGCACGCCCGGCACCGGATGCGCCGCGATGGACGGCTACAACCGAATCCACGCCGTACTGGGCACAAGCGACCGCTGCATCGCCACGCACCCCTCGGACATGTGCCTTGCCATGGCCGCGCTGGAAGCGGTGATTCACGTGGAAGGTCCCAAGGGGAAACGCACCATCGCCTTTGGAGATTTTCACAAGCTGCCCGGCGACACGCCGCAGATTGAGAACGCGCTGGAGCCCGGCGAGCTGGTGACCCATGTGGACCTGCCCCGGCCCGTGGACGGCGCGCACAGCGTGTATCTGAAGCTGCGCGACCGCGCCAGCTATGAGTTTGCGCTGGCTTCGGCGGCCGTGGTGGCAAAGGTGGAAGGCGGACACGTCCGCTATGTGCGCGTGGCGATGGGCGGCGTGGGCACCAAGCCGTGGCGCTCGCATGAGGCCGAAGCCGCACTGCTGGGCAAGCCGGCCAATGCGGAGCACTTCCGCCGGGCGGCGGATGCCGCGCTGGCGGCTGCCAAGCCGCGCAAGGACAACGCCTTCAAAGTGGAACTGGCGAAGCGCTGCCTGGTTCGCACACTCAAACTGGCAACCGCATAGGAGCAGAAGGAGAATCGTATGGCGACCGACACACTTCCCCGCGCGGCCGGAATCATTGGCGCAGTGGTACCCCGCATTGACGGGCCGCTGAAGACCACCGGCACGGCGCGCTACGCGGTGGATCACGACTTTCCCGGTCTGGTGCACGCGGTTGCGGTTCAGAGCACCATCGGCAAGGGAACCATTCGCTCGCTGGACGCCTCTGCCGCGGAAAAGATGCCCGGCGTGCTGCTGGTGTTCCACCACGGCAACATCAAGGACGTCTACCGCTTGTTTCCGCACGAGGAGGACGGCACCATCAGCGAGGCGCGCCCTCCGCTGAGTGACAACAAGATTCACTACTGGGGCCAGTTTGTGGCCGTGGTGGTGGCGGAAACGCTGGAGCAGGCCACTGAGGCCGCCAACGCGGTCCGTGTGGAATACGATGCCGAGACGCCGGACGTTCGCACCGACCTTGGCACGGGATTCACTGGAAAGATTGAGAGCAGCTGGAAGCGCGGCGATCCGGATGCGGCGCTGGCCACGGCGCCGGTCGTGGTGGACGAAACCTATTCCACGCCTGTGGAAACGCACAACCCCATGGAGATGCACGGCTCCGTTGCGGTGTGGAGCGGCGACAGCGTGACGCTGTACGAGTGCACGCAGGGCGTGGTGAATCATCGCGTGGTGATGTCGGAAGTGTTGGGCGTGCCGAAGGAAAATGTGCGCGTCATCTCGCGTTTCATCGGATCCGGATTTGGCGGCAAACTGTTCCCGTGGCCGCAGTCCACCCTGGCGGCAGCGGCGGCACGCAAGCTGAATCGCCCGGTGAAGATCAGCGTCGACCGGCGCATGATGTTCTCAAACGTGGGCCATCGCCCGCACACCGAGCAGCGCATCCGCCTGGGCGCGACGGCAGACGGCAAGCTCACCGCCATCCGCCACGACTTTTACTCGCAGACCTCGCAGCTGGACGACTTTGTGGAGCACTGCGGCGAGCAGACACCGTTTCTTTACAGCTGCCCGAACCTGGTGGTGACTACGGGCATGGTTCGACGCAACGTGGGTGCTCCTGCTCCCATGCGCGGTCCCGGCGCGGTGCCGGGGCTGTTTGCACTGGAATCCGCCATGGACGAGCTGGCCACAAAGCTGAAGATGGACCCGTTGGAACTGCGCCTTAAGAATGACTCAGAGCGCGATGAGGGCACCAATCGTCCCTTCTCCTCGCGGCATCTGAAGGAGTGCTACACGACCGGCGCGGAAAAGCTCGGCTGGAAGAACCGCACGGCGGAAGTGGGCTCCATGCGACGCGACGGCAAGGTGATTGGCTGGGGCCTCGGCGGAGCGTCCTGGGCTGCGGCGCGCGTGCCCTGCACTGCCACCGTGGAACTTTGCCTCAACGGCCGCGTGTGCGTGCGCTGCGCCACGCAGGACATCGGCACCGGCACGTACACCATTTTTGCGCAGGTGGTTCACGCCCAGACCGGCGTACCGCTGGACCGTATCGACGTGTTTCTGGGCGACACGCGTCTGCCGGATGGTCCGATGTCCGGCGGCTCCATGACGACCAGCGGGGTGCTGCCCGCCGCAACCAGCGCCACGGACGAAGCCGTAACGCGGCTGCTGCACATGGCGGCGTTGACGCCGGGCTCGCCCTTCCACGGCGCAAAACCGGAAGAGCTCGCCGTGGCCGAGGGCCGCGTGCTTCGCAAGGACCAGGCGCAGGTGATAGGCGTAGCGATGCACTCGGGCGGCGATGCTCCGGCCAACAGCGTTCCGTTTGAGGAAGTGATCAAGCTGGCCAACGTGAGCGGCGTGTACGGCAGCGGCACGACCCACCCCTCCTGGGATGACCCCAAGGCGAAGGGCTACTCCCTGCACTCGTTCGGCGCGCATTTTGCTGAGGTGGAGTGGGAGCCGGAAATCGCCCGTCTGCGCGTGAGCCGCACCATCTCCGTGTTTGACGCCGGGCGCATCATCAACAAGGGCGCGGGCGGCAACCAGATTCTGGGCGCAGCGGTGATGGGCGTGGGCATGGCGCTGTTTGAAGGGACGCAGTACGAACCGACGCGCGGGCAGCCCATTAACGGCAATTTTGCCGATTACCTGGTGGCCACCAGCGCGGACTTGCCTCAACAGGACGTGATCTTCCTCGATTATCCGGACCTGATCGTGAACGAGTACGGCGCGCGCGGCATTGGAGAAATCGGCATGGCGGGCATGGCGCCGGCCATCACCGCGGCCGTGTACCACGCCACCGGAGTGCGGGTGCGCAATCTGCCCATTCGCATCGAGGACCTGCTGGAGTCGAAAATCCTCGAGGCATGAGCGACAATAGGAGTCGATGACTGACCTCGAACGCATTCTGCCCTTGTGGCGCGAATTGGAAGCCGCGGGGGCAGACTATGTTCTGGCGACGATTGTCTCCGTCGAGGGCTCCAGCTATCGCAAGCCCGGGGCGCGCATGCTGCTGTCGCAGGACGGCCGCCGCGCCGGAACGGTGAGCGGCGGATGTCTGGAAGCCGAGGTGGCGCAGCGGGCATGGTGGCTGACCGAGAGCGGCCCCGTGGTGGAGCGCTATTCCACTGTGGAGGACGACGGCGACAAGCCGTACGGCTCCGGCTGCGGTGGCGTGGTTTACCTGCTGCTGGAACGGCGTGAAACTGCCGGTCCGCATCTGAAAGAGCTGGAGAAGGCGTTTCAGGCGAGGGTGCCGATGGCCATTGCCACCGTGGTGCAGGGCCCGCACACGGGGCGCAGAGCGTTTTCGAGCGAACTCCGCGAGACCGCGGCCAACGACGCCGCAGGCCTGCAGCCGCTGGCCGACGAGGCGCTGGAGAACAGATCTTCGGCGGACAAGTGGATTGCAATCGACGGCACGGTGACGCGCGTGTGGGTGGACTATCGCGCGGCGCGTCCGGGGCTTTGGATCTTCAGCGCGGGCGATGATGCCCGGCCGCTGGTGCGGTTGGCGCGCGAGCTTGGCTGGTTTGTGGCCGTGGCCGACGGGCGCCTGCACCTGGCCACGCGAGAGCGATTCCCGGAAGCCGATGACGTGCGCGTGTTGCCCATTGCGCGGCTGCCGGAGGAAGCGCCCGCGCATCTGCGCCTGCTGCCTACGGATGCGGCGGTGGTGATGACGCACAGCTTTGATCAGGATTCGCGCGTGCTGGCTTCCCTGCTGGCGCTTCCGTTTCGGCTGCCTTATCTGGGTGTGCTGGGCCCGCAACGTCGCACGCGGGAACTGCTGGCGGAGGCAGCCCTGCTGCTGAACCTTCCCGCCGCGGCCGAGCGCGTGGATCTCTGGCTGGCGCAGCTGCATGCGCCCACCGGGCTGGACCTGGGCGCGGATGCACCGGCATCGGTGGCGCTTTCCATTCTGGCCGAGATTCAGCAGACGCTGGGGGAAGCCACCGGGCAGCCGCTGCGGCAGGTGCGAGCCATTCCGCAAATTGTGGCACAACGGTAGTTCCCAAGGGCGTGTCGCCGGATTGGTTCTTTCGCGCCTCAGGCTTGCTTGCCGGACAAATGCGCTTCCAGAACTTCCAGAAACTTGGCCAACCATGCGGGATGCGCCGTCCACGCAGGCCCGGTCACCAGCTTGCCGTCCACCACGGCTTCAGAAAATTCCACGGCCAGGAAGGTGCCGCCGGCCAGCTCCACATCCGGCGCGCAGGCTGGATAGCAGTTGAGCTGGCGGCCTTTCAGAACACCGGCTGCCGCCAGAATCTGGGGTCCGTGGCAGATCGCGGCGATGGGCTTGCCCGCCTGGTCAAAGTGCCGCACGATGTCCAGCACGCGGGCGTTCAGCCGCAGATACTCCGGAGCGCGGCCGCCCGGAATCACCAGCGCGTCATAGGTGGCAGGGTCCACCTCGTCAAAGGTCGCATTGAGCGTGAAGTTGTGCCCGCGCTTTTCGCTATAGGTCTGGTCGCCCTCAAAGTCGTGAATCGCGGTGCGCACCTGTTCGCCCTTCTTCTTTCCGGGGCAAACGGCGTGCACCGTGTGGCCCACCATTTGCAGGGCCTGGAAGGGCACCATGATTTCGTAATCCTCAACAAAATCGCCGGCCAGCAGCAACAGCTTTGCAGGTTTCATCGTTTGCTTCTCCCTGTACAGGATACGTTGCGCCTTCCGATTTGTCCGCACAGGACTACCGCAACGGGGCTGTGCCCTAGAATCACTGCATGACCGCTCCCCTGGCTGCGTTGGACGCGCTGAACACCCGCATCGTTGCCTGTGAGCGGTGTCCGAGGCTGCGCGCGCACTGTGCGGAAGTGGCCCGCGTGCGCCGCCGCGCGTTCGTCGATTGGGAATACTGGGGGCGGCCGGTGCCCTCGTTCGGCGATCCGCAGGCGCGCGTACTGGCGTTGGGCTTGGCGCCGGGCGCACATGGCTCCAACCGCACCGGGCGTCCGTTCACCGGCGACGGCTCGGGCGACTTTCTTTATCCCGTGCTGCATGCGGCGGGCTTTGCCTCGCATTCAAACTCCATCAGCCGTGACGACGGCATGCGGCTGACCGGCCTGTGGATCAGCGCCGTGGTACGCTGCGCGCCGCCGGGCAACAAGCCCACACCGGAGGAACAGCGGAACTGCGCGCCCTGGCTGGATGAGGAGCTTCGGCTGCTCCAACAGCTGCGCGTGGTGGTGTGTCTTGGCCGCATTGCGTTTGACGGGCTGCTGGCCCATGTTGGGCGAAGCGGAGTGGAGGTCAAGCGCTCCGCGTTCCCCTTCCGGCACGGCGCGGAGTACACCCTGCCCGGTGGCCTGACGGCATTGGCCAGCTATCATCCGTCCCTGCAGAACACCAACACAGGCAAGCTCACGCGTCCCATGCTGCAGGCGGTCTTTGAGCGCGCGCAGCAGCTGGCGAAAGCGCAGTAAGCGCCGCAGCTGCGCCGGGGAGATGGAGCGGGAGGCCGGGATCGAACCGGCGAGTTTCAGCTTGGAGAACTCTATATGTTATTTATATTCAGTCATTTACCGAAATCCTATGCAGCCGTAAGCCCTTTAGAATGCGCAGACGAATTTGTCGTAGGGGCTTTATGAGGTGGAGTGACCGGCTTGAATGGAGCCAGAAGGCGTGATTCCTATTATCCAAATTGCCGGCCGTCTCAATTCCACCGAAACAGATCGCCGGTCAGTCCATTGGGAGCGCGTTTCTACTGCTGCACCTTCGAAATCGCAATTGGTGTTTTCCATCCCAGCCTTGAACGGGAGCCCCGAACCGCTACTCCCAGCTTCAGCTTCCAGACGTGGGCAATGTGCTTTAACTCCCAACGTTTCAGTGCCATATCTTCGGCGTTAAGGCCGCTCTCGCCCGCTTTAGCGCAGCAATCAACTGCGCCTCCGAAACTCTGCTCTCCAACATCTCTGCCCATCCTCCAAAATATGAGATCTTATTCGTTTTGTTCGGATTACGGGGGAGCGTGGCAGAAGGCAAAGCCGGTTTCCGAGCGGCTTAGCTTGGAAAGGGAATCAATAAATGGAAGCTTCCCGAGCCGACAGCAGTATCTGCGGGAGCTGACGTGCGAGTTTGGAGCGGGGCCGTAAGACAGGTAAATGCATTTTCTTCTTGACATTCATGGATGCATGCGAGTTAAATTGGCCGGTCAAATGATAGGACCTCGAAGTAAATCGATGTAGTCTTGTACTTTTTGAGATGTTAAGCGATTCGATCTGAAATTTGCTTGTGGAGAGAGTTGCTTAGTTTCAGCTTCAATGCAGAGCTGCGAGGCATTGGAGTGTAGAGGAATCCGGGCCGGTGCCAGGACTGACTGGATGCCAGCGGCTCAGGAGATTTGATCGACGGCTTCATACCGGAAATAGAGGAAAGCGGAAGTAGAAGTATGAACCGTGAGCAAGACAACTTTGAAAAGGAAGGCCACATGAGGAAAGCGAAATTTATTTTCCTGTTGTTACCCGTGTTTCTGCTGTTGGCGAGTGTGGGTGCGTTTGCGCAGGCCAACTCGCAGGTCACCGGGATCATTACGGACCAGACGGGAGCGGTGATTCCAAACGCGAGCATCACGCTGACTGATCCGTCAACGAATTCGGTCAAGACGACGGAGAGCAGTGCGACCGGCTTGTACCAGATTGCCGGACTGAACCCTGCTGACTACAACATGCGTGTAACGGCAAGCGGATTTCAGGTCTATGAGCAGAATGGAATCGTCGTGAACGTATCCGCGACGGTTCGCGTGGACGTAAAGCTTACGATCGGTACCCAGTCACAGACCGTGACGGTGCAGGCGAATGCACTGGCGGTGCAGAGCGACTCAAACGTGGTAAGCACGCTGATCAGCGAACAGCAGATCACGGACCTGGCCACCAACGGTCGCAACGTGGTGGCACTGGCTGCGATGGGTCTGGGCGTCAGCGGCAACCTGCCGGACGCGAACACGCCGACCTCGATCGGTTCAAACTTTACGATCAGCTTTAACGGTCTGAACCGGTCGCATAACATCTGGTTGGTTGATGGCGGCGAGCAGGATGACCGCGGCGCAGGCGGCGGATCATCCATCATGCCATCGCAGGATGCCCTGGGTGAGTTCCAGGTGCTTTCGAGCAACTATCCGCCGGACTACGGCATTTCGTCGGGCGGCACCATTTCGATGTCACTCAAGAGCGGCACGCAGCATTTCCACGGGGAACTGTGGGAGTTTGTGCGCAACGACAAGCTGCAGGCGCGCAACTACTTTACG
>Ga0307375_10000919_pt1 | contig 33984 bp, 26 predicted proteins | sample TR1MG_FD_202531 | JGI IMG/M metagenome (GOLD analysis project Ga0307375, IMG submission 202531) | Soil microbial communities from Risofladan, Vaasa, Finland - TR-1 | ecosystem: Environmental > Terrestrial > Soil > Coastal area > Acid sulfate soil | place: Finland: Risofladan, Vaasa | collected... | reverse complement strand
TGCTCGAACAACCTCTATCGGCCTATACAAAACTCTATGGAACTTAACCCCATACGCCGCGTAAGTCTTTGGAAACAAAGAAAACAGGAAGCTTACAGAAATCCAGCAGCGGACTCAAAATCCGCCGGGCTTCGGCCCTTGGGGGTTCGATTCCCCCTCCCGGCACCATCAAAGAAGTTTCGAAGGTTAGGCAGTTTCGGAAGAGATCCTGATGGCTCACGAGGCTCGCCGGGGACCCCAGTGCGCCTGCTCTGCGCGGGAAGTTTCAGAGAGGGAATTTGGCCGCAATAGCAGTGCGGCGGTAATCGATTTCGCATCCAGCCGTGCCACTTACAAATCCAATAAGAACCAGGAGGGCTCGATCATGTCCACAATCTCCAGCCGAGTTCCTCAGCCGACGCAAGTGGCGATCTTCGAACAGCGGCGCGTAGACGCCCTGATGGCGGTACAAAAAGCGGCACAACAAATAGGGTCAATCCTGGAACTGGACGAGCTTCTGGAAACAGTGGTGCATCGCATCGCGGTGGATTTCGGCTGCATCGAATCGACGATCCTGCTGGTGGAGGGCGAGCAGTTCCGGGTGGCGGCGGTACGCGGTTGCACAAGCTCGACGAAGGGTGACCGGTGGCCGGTGCACGAAGGCCTGTCAGGCCACGTGGTGGCGAGCGGGAGGGCCTACTATGCGCCGGACGTGTCGCAAGAACTGCTTTACAAGGCGTGCGAGCCGGACACGCGCTCGGAAATCTCGCTGCCGCTCAAGTCGGGGAATCGCATACTCGGGGTCTTTAGCGCCTCGCACCATGAGCTCGACGCATTCCCGCTGGCGCAAATCGAAATCCTGAAAGCACTTGCCGGACACATCGGCGTTGCAATCGACAACGCGCAGCGTGTGAGGCGTGAAAGACAACAAGCGCATCGCCTGCAGGAAGAGCGCGAAGAGAGTCAGCGCATCCAGCAGAAACTGCTGCCGCATTCCCCTCCGGAACTGCCAGGCTTCAAGCTGGAAGCCGAATGCGTACCTGCGGATGCGGTGGGTGGCGACTGGTATGACTACCTTCCGCTCGGCGACGGCCGGTGGGGAATTGTGCTGGCAGACGTTTCAGGCAAGGGGATGCCGGCAGCGCTGCTGATGTCGGCGACGCGCGGCATCGTGCGCTCGCTGGCGCCGCTGGTGAGTGGTCCGGGGGAGATGCTGGCGCGGGTGAACCAGATGCTACTCTCCGATTTCGCGACCGGCCGCTATGTCACGATGATTTACGCGGTTCTCGACCCGGCGCGGAGGACGCTGACGTTTGCCAGCGCCGGGCACCCGTGGCCGCTGCTGTGCCATGGAACGGATGTCCGTCCGCTGCATGCGGATGCGGGGATGCCGCTTGGATTATTGCCCGGCGGGTTCACGGAACACACGGTGACGCTGTGCCACGATTTCCGGCTGCTACTCTATACGGACGGAATCTCGGAGGAACTGAACCGGGAAGAAGAGGAATTCGGGTCCGCGCGACTGGTGGAATTCGTGGGGACGCACGATTGCAGCGTGTCCAAACTGATTGAAGCAATCCGCGAATTCCGCGGTGGGCGTGCGCAAGGCGACGATGCTACGGTGATCCTTCTGCGAAGCGCATAGGACAGTTTGGAGGGTTTCAAGAAGAAGAGGATAGGCATAGAGGTTACAGAGAAGCACAGAGAGAGAAGTGCGGCGGATCAACTGCCCAAACCTCCCGCGAACGGCGTTCTGTCTTGGGACTAGACACGAAAAGCGCGCGACAAGAGTAGGACACAACGACAGTTGTGAGTCTCGAGTCTCGAAAAAAGCAAAACAAAGGTCCCACGTTATTGGCCAACTGCGGGCTGCGAACGTGCGTCCCCCGGCATTTGACCACAGGGCGCCACATGTTTGATGAGGAGATGTTCCGGGCCCAGAAGTCGCACGTATCCTACGCGATTAGTCTTCGTGAACGCGCAAGTGTCCACAACTCATTCCTGGATTGTCGGCAACACGGAAGTTGAGGAGTCCGGTCGCTATGGGAGCCCACGATTCGGCGTACTCAGTCTGCGCCGTGCCCGTGGGCGAGATCAGGAAGCCTCCTGCATGTGCGCGCAAGCACCCACCCACCAGCAAATATGCCACCTAGCCACATCAACACGTAAAGAAAGCCCATGAAGAGGAACGAGATTCCGCATCGCTCCATCAGCCAACCCAACACAGAAAACGAAAGCCCCGCTGCAACAGAAGAAAAAAGGAAGGAGAACAGCGGTTTCCTACAGGGGCGTTGACTGCAGAGCTGAGAGCCCAACGCCATGTCACAGCCAGAACAATCAAAACCGTCGCCCACCAAAAGTTGGCTGAAGCGGGATGCTGCTCAAGAAGGTCGCCCACCATCTCTGCCGCGCGGGTGCGTCCGCAGGATACGCTCAAAATGAGTTCTGCAGGCCGTTCTTTAGGCATGAAGCTCTACGCGACGGGGGCGAAGGCGCACGAAGAGTTTGTGCGCTCGCTGGTGAAGTTTGACAGGGAGAGAGCAACCGCCGGGGTGAGGGGCTTCGCGGACCAATGGAATCCGGAGACAAGCGTCACGCTTTATGCAATGGCTACGGCGGTAGACAAGGGATACTCGCAGGTTTACAAGAGCGTGGTGCGGAAGTCGAAAACAAAGGCCCCGGCGTGGCTCGTGTTGCTGACGAAAACCGGGCTGTAGGAACTTCAAAAAAACGGAGGCCCAGTGATGAGGGCCTCTGATTGACAAGAATGTGCGGATGCCGCGGCTATTCCTGCTCGCGGTGTCGCCACCAATAGGCGAACCAGCCGATGGAAGAAAGATTGATGAGAGAGATGGTGATCAGCGAGCCTACACAGTAGATACACCAGACCTCGAGAACCGATGCCTCGATGTGCGTGAGATAAAGCGAGAAGCCGAGGCCGACAAGGGCGGTGGCCAGCAAAAGGCGACGCGAGCGCGTTAAAGCAAGTGCGGCCATGGCGAGATAGCCGGCAATGCCGATGGCGGCGACCGGAATTCCGTAGATCATGGCGAACTGACTTTTGTTCACGATACCGCAATCCCACTTGGAGTTGATGTCGCACGGGGAAGGCTTAGTGTTGTAATGCTCGCGAAGAGCGGCAGTGGCGAGCGCCATTCCGATCACTGCAAGCACGGCGATGAAAAATCTCACCTGTGGTCTCCTGTGAATAGACGAAAGTAATTGGATGGGCACGGTTATTTTACCCCCTTCAGCCACGCGGAGTCCGCAAGGACGGGAGAGGAACCACGAAGATAGACGCCAGTGGCACACTTTGGTTACCCCGGTCAGCGAATTTCTGCTGGCGACACTGGGAGGGAGTGGGTAGGTTATAGATGCAACGGTGCGGACAAACATGACGACGGCGGAAAAGACAAAGAGGGAATTGGAGTCAGAGACGGGCACCTGGAAAACGCTGGGACGTCCAGTGAGCCTGCGGGAGTGGCTGTTGCGGCCAGAGGTAATGGTGCGCCTGGCACTGACGGTGGTCTTCCTGACATACGTACGGACGGTGCTGTTCGACTTTGTCTTCGACGACCACCTGTTGATCCTGATGAATCCGTGGATGGAGTCATGGCGGTCCGTGCCACACGTACTGACACACGATCTATGGGGCTTCCAGAATTTCCACGCAGCGAAAATTTATTACCGGCCGCTATCGCTGTTGTGGCTGATGGCAATCGAGAAGCTGACGGGCGGAGCGCCAGGGTGGTTTCACCTGATGTCAGTTGCGCTCCTCCTGGTGGTGACGCTGGAAGCATACGTATTGACCCGAAAGCTGCTGGGCGACTGGAAAGTGGCAGTGCTGGCGGCATTGCTGTTCGCGCTGCACCCAACGAAGGTTTCATCGGTGGCATGGATCAGCGGAAGTGCCAGCGATTCTTTGTCAGGGGTATTTTTCTTTGCCACGCTGCTGGCGTATCTGAAGTGGCGGGAGACACACAGGACGCGCTGGATCGGGTGGTCCGTGGCGGCGCTAGTAGTAGCGGTCCTGGCGAAGGAGACGGCGGTGCTGGCACCGGTGCTGATGGCAGTGCACTGGTGGATGAACGAAGAAAATCCGTGGCGGAAGATGAAAGAATTCGCTGCGATTCTTGTGCCGAATGGGGCGGTGGTGTGCGGATACCTGCTAGTGCGGCACTGGGTGTTGGGGAGCACCTTATCAAAGATACCAGCGCAGTGGGGGATGATGTTGTGGACTCTGCCGACAGTGTGCTGGTGGTATGTGAAGCACCTGACCTGGCCGGTGGGGCTGAGCGTGTATTACCAAAGAGTGGGGGTCGCAAGACCTACAGTGGGGAACTTTGTACTGCCCGGGGTGGTGCTCGTTGTGCTGGCAGGAGGGATCTTGTGGCTTTGCCGCAAATCAAAGGCGGCACTGTTTCTCTATGTCTGGTTCTGGGCGACGCTGGCACCGGTGCTGATCATGTCCATAGTGGTGCAACTAGCCGACCGGTATCTCTACCTCGCAGAATATGCGGTTGCGGTTGGCGTGGCATATACCGTAATTCATGGCGGAGAGAAATGGATCACAGCGGGATGGCTGCGGACCGGAACGGCAATTGCGCTGGTGACGCTCTGCGTAGTGGGCGTAACGAAAGAATCGAAGTACTGGGACGATGACATTGCGCTATTTCAGGAGGCTTGCAAGGTCGTGCCCATGATGGAGCAACCGCGCCTACAACTGGCTTATCTGTACTCAGATCAAGGGAACCTGGGGGGAGCCATTCAAGAGTTGAAGGAGAGCGAGAAAATCAATCCGAATTCAGTGAGGGTGTGGGAGACAGAAGGGACGATCTACTACGAGCACAGGAATTTCTCCGCTGCACGAAAGGCCTTTCTGCGGGCGATGGAAGTGCCGGACGTGTACCGGGCGAAGGCAGCAAGCGCGTTTAATCTCGGACTGCTGGATCTAGGAGAGAAGAAGTACAAGCCGGCGGAGACATGGCTGCGCCTGGCAATTGCCATGGAGCCGCAGTCGACGGGATTGCACAAGACGCTTGCGATTGTGCTCCGGAACGAGGGCCGTATGCAGGAAGCGACAGAAGAAGACGCTATCGAAGCAAAGATCCAAAAAAGCAGGAGATGATGAACACAACGGAAGAAAGCGGCAAAGGGACAATGGCGACAAAAGAAGAACGCAGTTGGGCGTCGTGGATTCTTTCAGGACCGGTATTGCTGCGGGTGGCGGCGGTGCTGGTGTTCGCCGTGTACCTGAAGACGATTGGCTTCGACTTTGTGTTTGACGACCACTTGCAGATTTCCCTGAACCCCTGGTTGAGTTCGTGGAAATACGTTCCGATCTTTTTTCATAAACAGTTGTGGGGCTTTACGGCGTTTTACACGTCGGCGAATTACTATCGGCCGGTGTTCATGCTGTGGTTTTTGGTAGTGCAAAAGATCACAGGCGGCGCACCGGGATGGTTTCACCTGTGCACGATTGGACTGCATCTTGTGGTGGTGTACCAGGTGTACGTGCTGACACGGATGCTGATGAAGAACGAGACGGTGGCGGGAATCACGGCGCTGCTTTTTGGACTGCATCCGACGAAAGTGGAGACGGTGGCGTGGATTTCGGGAGGGAGCGAACCGCTGGAGGCGGTGTTCCTGTTCGGCACGCTGATCTGTTATCTGCATGCGCGGGAGGGCGTACGGCGAAAGGTGTGGATGGCGGGCGCGATCGTGTTCTTCCTGGGCGCGCTGTTCGCGAAGGAAACGGCGATCCTGGTGCCGCTGATGATGGCGGTGTACGAGTTCTACGCGTCCAATGAAAAAAGATACCGGAGGCTGTGGGCGGCGGTACGGCCAGCGATTCCGTATTTCGTGCTGAGCGCGGTGTATTGGGCGATCCGGTGGAAGGTGATTCACGGCCTGTCGGAGATGTCGTACGTGCTTTCGATACCGAAGACGATCTGGACGCTGCCAGAGGCGTGCTGGTTCTACGTGCTGCATACGGTGTGGCCGTTCGGACTGAGCGAATATTATCCGGTGATGGTCGAGTGGAACTTTTCGGTCAAGTACACGCTGCTGCCGGCGATTCCATTGATTGCACTGGGATGGATTGGATGGCGATACGCAAAGCAGTCGCCGGAGTGGGCGCTGCTTGCGACGATGTACGCGCTGTCGCTGGCGCCAGTAATCGCGACGGTACTTCTGATCCAGCCACATGATCGTTACCTGTACGTGCCGACGTATCCGGCGGCAGTGCTGGCCGCGACATTAATCTGCAAACTGCGCTGGCGCGACGAGAGGACCAGCGCGGCGTTACGAGTGGGCGTGGTAACGGCACTGGTGGCAGTCTTTGTGGCGGGAACCGTGGTGCAATTCCACTGGTGGGACAACGATCTCTCGCTGATGAAGCGCGCGGTGAAGATCGCTCCGGATCACATACCGGCACGGGTGATCCTGGCAGGAGCGTATTCGGAGAGCGGCGAAGTTGGCAAGGCGATGGAGATCCTGAAGCAGACGGTGCAGCAGTTTCCGGATTCGCAACGCGCGTGGGAGGCGTTGGGGACGCAGGAGTACATCAACGGCGACTTGAAAGATGCGCGAGCAACCCTGCTGGAAAGCCTGAAGAAGCCAACCGACGAACTGAACAAGACAATGTCGATTTATTACCTGGGGATGATTGCCTACGATACGGGGCACTACGAAGACGCGGTGCGCTGGTACACGCTGGCGATCGGAATGCGTCCGAAGTCGGGAGGATTCCACACGTCGCTGGCGCTGGCGCTGGACAAACTGGGACGGCACGCGGAGGCACAACAGGCGCGCGCAATCGAACGCCGCATCGACCGTTTCAAAAGGCCTTAGGGAGGAAGCGAAGCCGGGTGTCCGGCGTGAGAGAATAACAGCGAAGGAAATTCTCGCAGGCAGGAACACAGGGCGTACGCACGATGATCCAGTTGTCCGCGGCCGGAAAGCGCTTTGGCCACAAACTCCTATTCGAAAATCTGGACTGGATGATTACTCCGCAGGATCGCGTTGGGCTTGTAGGCGCCAACGGGACGGGGAAGTCCACGCTAATGAAGATGCTGGCCGGGCTTGAGTCGCTGGACTACGGCGCGTTGAGCGTGGGCAAGGGAGTGAGCGCCGGGTATCTGCCTCAGGACGGTCTGCGGCTGGAGGGGCGGACGGTGTTCGCCGAGTGCATGTCGGTATTTGCCGAACTACATGCAATGGAGCGCGAACTGGAAGGTCTGACGTACCGCATGGGGGAACTCGACACGGCAAGCGCGGAATATGCACAGGTGGCCGATCGCTATCACCGGATCGACAGCGAATTCCACACGCGCGATGGGTATGCCCTGGAGGCACAGGTTGGCGCGGTGCTGACGGGATTGGGATTCCGCAAGGAAGACTGGACGCGCGACACGGGCGAATTCAGCGGCGGATGGCAAATGCGAATTGCCCTAGCGAAGCTGCTGCTGGAAAAGCCAAACCTGCTGTTGCTGGACGAACCGACGAATCATCTTGACCTGGAAACGCGGAATTGGCTTGAGGGATATCTAAGCCAGTATCCCTACGCGGTCGTGCTGATTTCACACGACCGCTACTTCCTTGATGTGACGGTGAAGAAGATCGTCGAAATCTGGAACAAGGGAGTTCACTTCTACAGCGGAAACTACGAGAAGTACCTGCGCGAAAAAAAACAACGGCGAGAGATGTTAGAGGCGGCATACAGGAATCAGAGAGAACGCATCGAGCAACTTGAGGCGTTTATCAACCGCTTCCGTTACCAGGCGACAAAGGCGAAGCAGGTGCAGAGCCGCATCAAGGAGCTGGAGAAGATCGAACGGATCGAAATTCCGAACGACGAGAAGACGATCCACTTCACGTTTCCTCAGCCGAAGCCAAGCGGGCGCGTGGTCGCCGAGTGCAAGGGGATGGCGAAGAGCTACGGCGAAAAGCAAGTGCTGCGCAACGTGGATTTCATCATCGAACGCGGAGATCGCGTGGCACTGGTTGGCGTAAACGGAGCGGGAAAGTCGACGCTGATCAAGGTGCTGGCTGGGGAAGAGCCGGTTACGGCAGGGGAACTCAGGCTGGGGCACAATGTGGAGGTCGATTACTTTGCGCAGGACCAGTATAAAGAACTGAACCCGGACGCGCGCATCCTGGAAGATCTGGAAACAGTGGCGCCACGCTCGACACAGACGGAGCTGCGAAGTATTCTCGGGAGCTTTCTTTTTAGCGAAGACGATGTGTTCAAGAGGATAGGAGTGCTGAGCGGAGGCGAGCGCAATCGTTACGCCCTAGCGAGAATGCTGCTGCAGCCCTCGAACTTTGTGTTGCTGGACGAGCCGACAAACCACTTGGATCTAAGAGCGAAAGATGTACTGTTGGAGGCGCTGGAGAAGTTCAGCGGAACGGTGGTCTTCGTCAGCCATGATCGCTACTTTATCGACAAGCTGGCGACGAGAATTTTTGAAGTGGCCGATGGCGGAGTAAGTGTATATCCGGGTAACTACGAAGATTACCAATGGCGCAAGCAGGGAAGTCCGCTTGATATATCGCTGGCGAGCGTAAGCACACACGGAAACCCGGTGGATAAGAAATCCGAAAGCACAGCCGCAACGGAAGAGAATGAAAAAACGGAAGCGAAGAAACGCGTCAATCCGATCAAACTTCGGCAGATGACCGAACGCAATCAGGAACTGGAAGGGACAATTGCGCAGACAGAAGCGGAGGTTGCCGAGGCCGAAAAGGCATTGACGGTTTTCGTGAGCGCAGAGGAGACACAACGCCTGACAGAGGTGTTGTCCGTGAAGCGCAAGAAACTGAGCGCGCTGATGGCGGAGTGGGAAAAAGTCTCGCAGTTCCTGGAAGAAAACGCCTGAGCGCTTACGGTGACGCAGCAATTCCCTCGGGTTCCCGATCCAACCGCATGACCGGCCTTCCACCTCCCCAGTTCCTATCTCCTACCCGTGCGCAACGCGAGTGAACTTGAGCAGCGTCTGCACCATGATAAGTGGAGTCCGGGCAATGATGCCGTGCGAGAGGTTAGGGCTCATGTGGATGAGCGTGCCAGGTTTGGCGCTCATCTGATCGCCGTTGATGGTAACCTCGGCTTCGCCTTGCAGAAAGTGAAGTACGGCAGCAGTGGGAGAAAAATGATCGGCGAGTTCCTCTCCGATGGCAAATCCATAGATGAGAATGCGAACTTCGTCGTCATTGTGGAGCGTGCGGCTAAGACAGCCAGCTTCAGGGATACGTGCTTCCTTTAGTAAATCCGGCACGTAAGTGTAATTAGCGGGCATAACTTTCAACCCTCTATTGATTGTTTCTTGTTAGGCCAATGGCGTGTGTGAGCGGGTGCAAAACACTACGCAGACTGCCACCTCATCTATATACATGAAGCGAGCACTGGACGAAAGAGCCGACATCAATGTGGACCTTCTCTGGAGGGAAAAAGTGACCCCGGCGAAAGTCCGGGGTCACGAGCGATGTTCTAGCGGAGAGTGACTGCAATTTCGATGATGCCGACGCCGGAGTCGAGCGGCTGCAAGGCCTTGCCGACAATGGCGCCGATCATGCGGCCAGGGTCGGTGGCCTTCATGGCATAGCCGGGAATGCTGGACGTCGTAAGAAGATCGCCGCGACGAATGGGACCGTTTTCGGCACTGACCTTGCACGGAACAATGCCGAGCATCGCAACAGGTAACTCGCCAGTACGCGGAGCCTGCATGGCGTGGGGCGTACCGAGGACTCCTGGTTGGGTGGAGTAGACACCAATGACACCGGCGGAGTATTGAGAGCTTGCCTTGCGCACCTGGCGGTCGCGCGACTCGTCAATGACGAGCACGTCGCCGGGAGAGAAATCAGCGGGATCGCCATCGGCTCGCAAAGTTTCCGCAAAGTCGGCTCCGCCGGTGGTGACGGTTCCTGTAATAAAGACGTTGCCGCTGGTATCGAGCCGGAAGACGCGCTTCGTGGCGTTGTAGCCAGAGATGACGATACCATTGGTGGCGGAGTTGGTGAACATGCCGCCGTGTCCGCTGGGAGAGTCTGAGCGACCGAAAACTCCGACAGTGACACCCGATGTCGAAGTGGCATAGCCAAGTACGCCGACCCCTTCCGCGCCCACGGACTTCCCATAGACTCCGTAGGTTGTGCCGTAGGCGGTGCTCAGAGTGTTGATGCCATAGACGCCTGCGCTGTAGTTGTCTCCGCCGGTTTTGCCGTAGACGCCGTAAGTAGTGCTTCCGTCGGCGCCGGTAGCTCCAACGGCTTCCCCTTGAACGCCGATGCCCCAATTTCCGCGGGCGAGTCCATTGACGCCAATGCCGGCACCGGTTGCGGACGATGCCTCACCATATACCCCGCGACCGGCGTCAGCCTGCGTCTCACCGGAAACACCGACCGCATTGCCGGTCGATGCGGCAGCAAAGCCTGAAACTGCCGTGCCAGTGGTACTTCCGCTCTCTCCCCGGAGGCCGTAGGCATTACCGGTTGAGGCAGAGTTATGAGCACGGATGGCCCAGGAGTCAGGCTCCGAGACATTGACGACTTGCGTACCGGAGAACGAGTTGCCGACCAGGCCGGCAACATTGCCGCTGATGGCGATTGCGCCCGGAGCGAACTTGGCAGACGTGATGCTGCCGTCGAGGATCTTGCTGGTGGTGACGGCGGCATCGGCCAGCTTTGCCGTTGAGACTGCGGCATCGGCGAGAAGCGGAGTGCCGATACCCTTGTCATTTACGCGCAGCGTTACGGCGGCTCCGGAGTAGCCAACAACAATGGAATTGTCGGCCGCCGAGATCTGAGATGTCCCGGCAGCGGTGGTCTGCACGGTGTTGTCCGGAAAAATGATAGAGCCGGAAGAGGTGAGTTTTAGGGAGCCGGCGACCTCCAGGGCGGCCGTGGGCTGCTCGGTCCCAATGCCGATGTTTCCGCTCTGGGTGACAATGAGACGCCATTTGCCGCCGTGGAGAATGCCGAAGGGGGAGGCGGGGTTGTTGGTGAGCTGCCCGACGAACAGAGAACCATTGCCACCTGAGTCGGCAAATGAGATGCCGGTTGCCGTGTCCTGGGAGCGCAGCTTCAAGCGGCCAAGGATGTCAAGACGCTCACTTGGATTACTTACAGCTATACCAACACCGGCTGTAAGATCGGTAATGCTGGAGGTTGTCAGCAACTGTCCGTCGCGGTATTTGGCCACGACGTTCGGAATGCCGGGTGAGGCCTGATCGCTCGGTGGCGTGGTACTGCTGATGATATTGCCATAACACTCGAGTGGAACGTCAGGGATACTGGAAGCGAGAGCGAAGGCGCTTACTGGTTTGCCTCCGAGAGTCTGGGCGTCACCGGCAGTGAGCGCATAGGGCACACTCACCAATTCAGTTCGCGGAAGTTCGGCTTCGCTATCAACCTGCAAGGCCAGCCAGCGTGCTTCACCGGTCCGGAAGACATCGGCGGGAATCCCCTCTGGAAGCGTGTTTCCAAGGAGAATGGAATAACTACCGTCAGTGCCGGTGGTGACGGACTGAATCTCACTCCACAGCGGTGTCCCGCCCTCCTGTAATTGATAAACGAGAAAGTGAACGGAAAACGTGCCGGCCCTGGGGATGTTGTTAATGTCAGTGAGGATGCCGGATACACGGATCAGACGAGGGATGGTTGTGGAAGCCGTGTCAGCCGAAGAGACCCAAGGTGCGAGGATACAGCACAAGAAAAGAACTACAGCGCAGCGTTTGTGCATTGACAAGGAGACCCTTTCGCTGGGGAGCATTGAACGGCATGACTGCGTAATTCGTATGCGATAAAACTGTCGCAGCCATGATGCACATCAACAGCGAAATTAGCTGTGAGTTATGCTGCAAAGATGGTATGAAGGTGCCGATTCGGGAATCCGGTCAGATATTCTTTGGCGGGTCTGGCTGAACCAAGGCAGAGATATCGCGGAATGGTTAACGAGGTGAATTCTGGCTAGCCAGTGGTTTGCACCGGTCATCCTTGAGTCTCTATACTCCTTTGCAGTCAAAGATGCTTGCCGTCGGGATTTGTCCAACTGGCACTTTCTCGAACCTGGTAGGTCTATAAGTCAAAAAGAACATCGCAGGAGTGCAATGAGGCCGTATTCCACGAAGACACTGGCAATAGTCGTCATTTGCTGCCTGTCCATCGCATGCATGGCTCAGGCTGCTTCGCCGGGGCAGAACGAGCCGCGCGGTACCTCTTCAACCGAAAAGAATCCGGCAAAAGCAACAAAGAGAGCGAAAGACGGCAACGGCACTAACGCCGGAGGCACAAAATCCACGGATGGAGCGGCCACGGTTCGAAACCTCGGTCGCAACATGTTGAAAGATCAAGAGTATATCTGGACGAGCCCACTGCGTCTGCGAAGCAACGATCTTCTATGGGCACTTCCGCTGACAGCGGCAACGGTTGGCGCCTTTGCCGCAGACAGAGCGGTGAAACGGGACCTGAGCCAGTCGCCAAGCTTCATCAGCCGCAGCTCCAACCTGTCTAACCTGGGTGCAGCGGCTTTTGGTGGGATGGGCGCCGGGATGTACTTCTGGGGCCTGCACACACACAACGATCACATGAGAGAGACAGGACTGCTAAGCGGGCAGGCAGCACTGAACTCGCTGGCTATATCGGAAGTGGTGAAAACGGTTGCGGGCAGACAACGGCCGTTCGAGGGCAACGGGAGGGGAGATTTCTTTCAGGGCGGAACATCCTTTCCCTCGGAACATTCGGCTGCCGCGTGGTCGATTGCGACCGTGGTGGCGCACGAGTATCCCGGAATTCTGACAAAACTGCTCGCCTACGGTGGAGCAGCGGCAGTTGGAGCTGCCAGGGTAGCAGGACAGAAGCACTTTACGTCGGATGTACTGGTCGGCTCCGCGCTGGGCTGGTACGTCGGATACGAGACATACAAGCTACACGCGAAAGAGAGCCTAGAAAGCGAGAATATCGGAACATTCGTAAGGACACCGAAGGAGAAAGAAGCCGTAGATCCGGAGGACCTGCCTTCTCCGTATGTGCCGATGGATAGCTGGGTGTATGAGGCATTTGACCGGTTGAATGCGCTTGGGTACATCGAGCACGATATCGACGGGCTCAAGCCGTGGACCCGCTATCAGTGCGCGAAGCTGGTGGAGGAGGCGGGTACGGCACTGTCGAATGAAACGATCCCAGACTCAAACGCCGAATCCTTGTACGAGTCGCTGAAAGCGGAGTTCGCAGGCGAACTGCGAGTGATGGATGGAGGTTCGCCGGCACACGCGCAGCTCGATTCGGTGTACACGCGATTCATGGGCATCGGAGGAACTCCACTGACCGACAGCTTCCACTTCGGACAGACGATTACGAACGATTTCGGGCGGCCGTATGGAGAGGGGTTCAATCAGGTAACCGGCATGTCAGGCCATGCTCAGGCCGGGCCGTTCCTGGTGTATGTGCGGGGCGAGTATCAACATTCGGCGGGAGTGCCGGAGCTTTCGACGAGTGCAAGGACGGCGATTGCGAATGCAGATGGGCTGCCGGTGGCGCCTGGAATCCCAAGCCATTCATTGGATCGCTTCCGCCTGCTGGATGCGTACGTAGCACTGAACGTGGATAGTTGGCAGTTCTCGTTCGGCAAGCAAAGTTTGTGGTGGGGGCCGGGAGAATCCAGCGACCTGATGATGAGTGACAATGCCGAGCCCGTGTACATGCTGCGGCTCACGCGAGTGGCTCCGTTCAAGTTGCCGGGGCTGGCAAGTTACCTTGGGCCGATCCAAACGGACACTTTTCTTGGACAATTACAGGGATATCATTTCCTGCGACTGGGGCAGGGGTTCCAACTGACGGGCTCCTACAACCGTGCGATCAATCCGCAACCGTTCATCTGGGGAGAGAAGTTCAACTTCAAGCCAACTCCAAACCTGGAGTTTGGATTTTCTATCACAACGGTGTTCGCGGGGCTGGGCCGGCCAATGACGTTTGGGACTTTCTTCCACACATTCTCCAGCAGCGGCAATGCGCAGGCACTGGAGCCAGGCGACCGAAGAACGGGATTCGATTTCCGGTACAAGGTGCCGGGGCTGAGGAACTGGCTGGTGTTCTACAGTGGTTCGCTGGCGGAAGATCAGCCGAATCCAATCGCGTATCCGCGGAGGTCGGCTTGGAATCCGGGCATCTACCTGCCCAAGATTCCGAAGTTCAACAAACTGGACTTGCGGGTGGAAAGCGCGTACACGGACTTGCCGAGCACGCCACAGGATGCGATTGTCTACCGGAATGCGCACTACGCGGATGGGTATCGAAACTACGGTCAAATCATGGGAAGCTGGATTGGACCCGAGGCGCGAGGAATCCAGGCGAAATCCACTTACTGGTTCTCGGGAGTGAAGAAGATTCAGCTCGGGTATCGGCGGCAGTTGGTGAATCGCGCCTGGACCGGTGGCGGCAACCTCTCGGATTTCAGCGCCGGGTATGATTTTCCGATAAAGGATTCCGTCCAAGTTTCAACGATGATGCAGTATGAACGCTGGAATTTTCCGGTACTTTCCAGCCAGCCGACGTCGAACTTTGCGGTGTCGCTGCAATTCACGTACAAACCGCGAGCGTCGAAATAAGGGAGAGTACGCGGTACGGACGGAATGGCTAGTGTTGTATGCTTGACGAGAATTTTCAGTGGAGATTTGTACTACTCGCCACGTGACGTAGTGCGAGGTAGACTTTGCATTCGAGCGTAGGCTCGGATAGTTGTTTACGATTTTCGGACGGCTCAAAATCATGTCGAAGTATTCTTATATCGCAGTTTCAACGTTCCTTTTGGTGTTGCTGACGGGGATGGCCTTCTCGCAGAACGACCAACAACCGACGACCAACGCATCGGACCCGTGTGCCAACCTTACGCCGAGTGACTGCCAGAAGGTGCGCTCCATGTTGGGGTCTAACGCGGGTGTCACCGGCGGGCAAGGCTCAAATACGCAGTCAGGGACGCTCCCGGGAGCAGCGACCGAGGTGTACAACGAAAACGCCTCGCAAGCAGAAACTTTGAGCGCGCAAGAGCAACTACGCCTGATGCGAATGCGGAAGCAGCAACCGCCAACGGAATTCGAGCAGATGGTGGCTGACTCGGTGGGACGCCGGTTACAGATTTACGGACAATCGCTGTTCTATAACCCGCCGAGCACGTTCGCTCCAGTCAACCACGCTCCGGTTCCGGCGGACTACGTATTGGGGCCTGGTGATGAGGTAGTGATCCGCGTCTGGGGACAGATCAACCTGACTGCGCGGGTCACCGTGGATCGCAGTGGAGATATTTACCTTCCGAAGGTTGGAGCTATCAACCTTGCTGGAGTGCCGTATGCGCAACTGGAAGAACGGCTGAAGACAGAGATCGGAAGAATCTATAGGAACTTTGATTTAACCGCAAGCCTCGGACGGCTGCGGACGATTGAAGTGTTCGTCGTCGGATATGCTGAATTTCCGGGCCGGTATACGGTGAGCTCGCTGAGCACGCTGGTGAACGCGCTGTTCGTGTCGGGTGGACCGTCACCGAGCGGATCACTGCGCGATATCGAGCTCAAACGCGGGTCGAAAGTGGTAACGCACTTCGATCTATACGACCTTTTGCTGCATGGGGACAAATCGAAAGACGCGACGCTGCAATCGGGCGATGTGATCTACATTCCTCCGGTCGGGCCGCTCGTGGCGGTTTCGGGAAGCGTCAATGTGCCTGCGATTTATGAACTAAAGGGAGAGACGACCCTGGCAACCATGTTGGCGGATGCGGGAGGTCTGTCAACGGTGGCAAGCGGCGGGCGTATCACGGTGGAAAGGATCGAGAAGCGGACAACACGAGTGGTAGAGGATGTTTCGCTTGAGAAAGCGAAGACCTTCAACGTGCAGAACGGCGACCTTGTGCAAGTACTCTCGGTGGTGCCAAGTTTCAACGACACGGTGACGCTGCGAGGGAACGTAGTAAACCCGGGACGGTATCCGTGGCACCCGGGGATGCGCATCAGCGACCTGATTCCGAACAAAGAAACGCTGCTGACGCGCCAGTATTGGCTGAACCAAGCGCAGCTAGTGAATGGACAGGCTACCCAGTACCCGATACCGCGCAGAGTGCGGAATGAGCAGACAGAGGCCAATGGGCGCACTCAGACAGGCGCGGGGCAAGAGACCAGAAACGCCAGAAACAGTGGAAACAACAGATACAACGAAAACAGCGGAAACGCCAGAAACAGTGGAAACAACGGATACAACGAAAACAGCGGGAACAGCGAGTACGGCAGCCGCTCCGCCTACGATGAGTACGGAAGGGCAAATTCGCAAGGGGGGCGCAGCGAAGAAACCCTGTCCAGGACACATTCGACCGTGAACACGCTGACGTCGGATGTGCGGCTGGTGGCGCCGGAGGTGAATTGGGAATACGCGGTTGTGCAGCGTACAAATCCCGTGAACTTAACGACAAGCCTGATTCCTTTCAATCTTGGCAAAGCGATTCTGGATCACGACGAGAGCGCGAATATCGTGCTAGCGCCAGGCGACATCGTGACGATCTTCTCGCAGAAGGACATCTCAGTTCCACAAGACAAGCAGACCAGGTTTGTGAAGGTCGAAGGGGAAGTCCGCGCACCGGGTATTTACAAGATCCGGTCAACAGATACCCTGCAATCGATTGTGGAGCGTGCGGGTGGCTTGACAAAAAATGCCTACCTCTTCGGAATGCAATTGACGCGCGAATCAGTTCGCAAGGAGCAACAGAAGAGCGTTGACGAACTGGTGAGGGTGATGGAAATCCAACTCCGGCAGTCGAACGCAGGAGAGGCAAACGCAAATCCGCAAGAGGCGGCGGCGATCCAGGCAAAGTCGCAATCACAGGAGCAGTTGGTGAACCAACTGCGACAGTTGCACGCTCTCGGGCGCGTGGTTCTGCAACTGAGGCCAACAGCTTCCTTGATATCGGACCTGCCGCCGATCGCGCTGGAGGACGGGGACCAGGTGATGATTCCCAGCACCCCGGCAACAGTGAATGTAGTGGGTGCGGTCTATAACCAGAGTGCGTTACTTTACTCCACCGGCCGTCGGCCCCAGTATTACTTCGATCTGGCGGGCAAGGGAACGCCGATGGCGGACACAAAACATATGTTCGTGCTGAGGGCGGACGGAACGGTGGTGAGCCGCGACCAGGGGAACTCGCTGTGGGCGGGAAATGAATTTAACCATTTGCAGCTCATGCCAGGCGATACGGTTGTGGTGCCAACGAAACTCGAGGCAGGCACGATGCAGCGAAACCTGCGCGACTGGACGCAGATTGCATCGCAACTGGCAGTTTCGGCGGCTTCAATTGCGATTATCGGGAGATAGCAGTATTGGTCGATTGACGTAGTTGAGAAAGCGCCAGAAAGTTTCTGGCGCTTTCTTTATAAGGCGAGAGTTTGCGTACGCGCCGGGTGTGCGAGGATTGCGGCAGCTCATTTTTCCGCATTGCGTCCAATTGGAATGAGAGCAGTTACGACAGGGCTTACACTTGGCCATAAAGGCCACGATTCTGCTATAGTTGGTGCGTAATTCTGCGCATCGCTGAATGAATGGTAATACCGCTGCTTTCCCTCAAGCAGACAAAAAATGGAAACGTTGTGCGTGTTCTGCCGAACGTCGGAAGATATCGGGGAGGGATACGCTGACACGGCGATTACCCGATGAATGATACAGTCCTGATTACTGGCGGAGCCGGATTCATCGGCTCGAATTTCATACTGCAATGGCTGCACGCTGAAGCCGCGACGGTCGTAAATCTCGACAAACTGACGTACGCGGGCAATCCAAAAAATCTGTCTCCACTGGAGACGCATCCGCGCTACTTTTTCGTACGGGGAGATATCTGCAATGCGGAACTGGTGCGTGGCCTGCTCAGGCAACACCGTCCGCGTGCGATCGTGCACTTCGCGGCGGAAAGCCATGTAGACCGCTCCATCAAAGGGCCGGCTGAGTTTATTCGAACAAACATTGAAGGCACATTCAGTCTCCTGGAGTCCGCAAAGGATTATTGGAGTGGCCTGTCGCTTCCGGATCGAGAGCGATTCCGGTTCCTGCACGTATCAACGGATGAAGTTTATGGATCGCTGAAGCCCACGGAACCGCCGTTCAGCGAAACGACGGCGTACTCGCCGAATAGCCCCTATTCGGCATCCAAGGCCGCATCGGATCACCTGGTCAGGGCATACCATCACACTTATGGTCTGCCGACACTGACGACGAACTGCTCAAACAATTACGGCCCGTTTCAGTTTCCCGAAAAACTGATTCCCTTGATGATTCACAATGCGTTGCAGGGGAAGCCGCTGCCGGTCTATGGAGACGGCCAGAATGTGCGGGACTGGCTCTACGTGGAGGACCATTGCGACGCGATTCGCACGGTACTGGCAACGGGGCGTCCGGGAGAGACTTACAACGTCGGCGGAAACAGCGAGCAAAAGAACATTGATGTTGTGCGGATAATCTGCGGGATTCTCGACGAAGTGGCGCCGTCTACACCGGCAGTACCGCACGGGCGCCTTATCACGTTCGTACAGGACCGCCCGGGACATGACCGGCGCTATGCGATCGACGCACGGAAGATCCGGGAAGAATTGGGCTGGGAACCGAAGACAACATTCGAAGATGGAATCCGTGCAACCATGTTGTGGTACTTGGAACACCAGGATTGGGTGCGCGGCGTTGTCAGCGGAGAATATCAGCACTGGGTTGAAGTGCAGTACGGCGCAACGGTGACAGCTCATGAGCAGGGTAAGGGATTTGATGAATAAGCGCGCACTAAAAGGAATCATTCTGGCGGGTGGGGCAGGAACAAGGCTGTTTCCGGTGACGAAAACAATCTCCAAGCAGCTTCTTCCCGTATACGACAAGCCGATGATCTACTACCCGTTGAGCGCACTGATGCTGGCGGGAATCCGTGACATCCTGGTAATTTCGACACCGGAAGATACACCGCGATTCAAGGATTTGCTGGAGGACGGAGCGCAGTGGGGAATGCGGTTTTCATATGCGGTCCAACCGAAACCAGAGGGGCTTGCGCAGGCGTTCCTGATCGGCGAGGAATTTATCGGAGACAGTCGATGCGCACTGGTCCTGGGCGACAATATTTTCTTCGGTCAGGGACTCTCGCAGATGCTAACAAGGGCGGCGACACGGGAGACGGGGGCTACGGTGTTTGCATACGCCGTTGAGGATCCGGAGCGCTATGGTGTGGTGGAGTTCGATGCGCAAGGCCGCGCAATGAGCATCGAGGAGAAGCCGAAGATTCCCCGATCCCAATTCGCTGTGACCGGACTGTACTTTTATGACGCAGACGTTGTGGAGCTCGCAAAGCAGATCAAGCCCTCTGCGCGCGGTGAATTGGAGATTACGGACCTGAACCGCGCGTATATGGAGAAAGGCTCCTTGCAGGTCGAGATCATGGGACGCGGGTTCGCATGGCTCGACACAGGAACCCATGAGTCGCTGCTGGATGCCGCGATGTTCGTACACACGGTGGAAAAGCGCCAAGGACTCAAGGTTGCGTGTCCGGAAGAGATTGCATGGCGGCTGGGATATATCGACACGAACGCGCTGGTGAAGCTGGCCGCAGTGAATAGGAAGAACGGCTATGGGCGGTACCTGTTGAAGCTGGCGGAGAGCACATCACCAATGGACGCTGACTCCCGTAGTTGAAGCATACACGGCAGAAGAACAGCCCTGAGCACAGTTTGTGACGCATGTCCGCGGGGATATTCCACGCAATTCGCTCGACGGAATAAAACACAGATTCAGAGTTTAATTATCCATGATCGCAACGCCGACATCGCTTCCAGAAGTTCTCATTCTTGAGCCAAAAGTTTTTCCCGACGCACGCGGATTCTTTTTCGAAAGCTATAACGCGGCCGACCTGAGACGGTTTGGAGTGGATTACGAGTTTGTACAAGACAATCACTCGCGGTCAAGCCGCAACGTGTTGCGGGGGCTGCACTACCAGATTCAACAGCCACAGGGAAAACTCGTGCGTGTAGTTTCCGGGACAATATTGGACGTGGCAGTTGATCTCCGCCGCAACTCGCCAAATTTCGGGAAGTGGGAGGGAGTCTACTTGAGCGAAGAAAACAAGCGTATGTTGTGGATTCCTCCGGGATTCGGTCACGGATTCCTCGTGATTTCAGAGTCTGTAGACTTTTTGTACAAGACGACGGACTATTATGCTCCGGAGCACGAACGTACGATTCCGTGGAACGATCCAGAATTGGCGATTGAATGGCCGCTGAATGGACCCCCAACAGTATCGGCGAAAGACCAACAAGGAGTCAGATTCCGCGAGGCGGAGGTCTTTGAGTCGTGAAGCGGAAAATTCTTATTGTCGGAAGGCTAGGGCAGGTGGGGTGGGAGCTGTGCCGCACGCTCGCTTGCCTCGGAGACGTAGCGGCCATTGACAGGCCCGAAATTGAATTGACTGATATCGATGCAGTGCGAGGGTTGATAACAGATCTGCATCCGGCAGTGGTAGTGAACGCGGCGGCCTACACGGCAGTCGACCTTGCGGAGCGCGAGTCCGGCGTGGCAATGCAGATCAACGCCGCTGCGCCGATCGCCATGGCGGAAGAGTGTAAAAAAGCGGGCGCACTGTTCGTGACCTACTCAACGGACTATGTCTTTGACGGCAGCAAGAACGGAGCATACACGGAAGGGGACACGCCGTCGCCACAGAATACCTATGGGAGGACGAAGCTAGCCGGAGACCTGGGCGTGCAGGCAGTTGACGGGAGCTACCTGATTTTCCGCACGTCGTGGGTATACGGCTCGCGCGGGAAAAACTTCTTATTGACGATGCTGAAACTAGCAGAGGAGCGAGAGGAGCTCAAGGTAGTTGACGACCAAATCGGAAGTCCGACATGGAGCCGCGCAATCGCGGAGTCAACGGCATTGGTGCTCTCGCAGCTTTTGTCGCCAGGCCGGCTTGCAGGAAGGACGACAGTCGCCGAAGCAGCGCGAGAGTTTAGCGGAGTCTACAACTTGACGGCGGGCGGACAGGTAAGCTGGTGCGGCTTTGCGCGCGAGATATTTTCCTATCTTTCCGCCAAAGGGAAGACCAGGGTTCCCACGGTCATCCCTATACTGACAGCGGAGTATCCCACGCCAGCAACCCGCCCCATGAACTCGGTGTTGAACAACGAAAAAGTGCTGCGGACATTCAACGTAAAGATGCCGCGGTGGGAAGAGTGCCTGGCGCTGGTGATGGATGAGCTGGGGAACGGCGCGATCTAGCGACTTGATATACCGTGGAAGACGACAGGTTAGTGACCAGAAGCAATAATATTGTCTTTGCTACTGCTGTTTGGTGCCAACTCCTGGTCATGGTTCCAGAAGAGCAGAGAAAAACATATCTTGCGGCAACTAGCGGGAGAGTCAGTCATGTCATTAGGCGGAGAAAAAGAATTCCTGGTTTTTGGATCACCTCGGATCGAGCAATCGGAAATTGACGAGGTTGTGGCAGTACTCCAATCGGGATGGCTTGGCACGGGGCCTCGCGTTGGACAGTTTGAACGCGAGTTCGCAGAATATAAAGGAGTACCGTATGCGGCAGCGCTGTTCTCCTGTACAGCGGCGCTGCATTTGAGCATTCTGGCCGCAGGAATTAAACCTGGTGATGAAGTCATCACGACCCCGATGACTTTCTGCGCAACGGCCAATGCGATCCTGCACGCTGGCGGTACTCCAGTGCTGGCCGACATAGATCCGCGCACTCTTAATATTGATCCGGAGCAGGTCGAGCGGAAAATTACGCCGAGGACCCGCGCATTGCTCCCCGTGCACTTTGCGGGTCGTCCGTGCGACATGGATGCGCTGTGCGACATAGCTGCGCGGCATAACCTTAAGCTGATTGAAGACTGCGCTCACGCCATCGAAACGGAGTACAAGGGGCGAAAGAGCGGTACATTCGGCGACTTCGGCTGTTTTAGTTTCTACGTTACGAAGAACATTATTACCGGCGAAGGCGGAATGGTTCTCGCCCGCAATGAAGAGGATCTCGCTCGTATTAAGGTGTTAGGTCTTCATGGGATGAGCAAGGACGCATGGAAGCGTTTCGGGGACGAGGGATACAAACACTATCAGGTCGTCGAATGTGGATTCAAGTACAACATGATGGATCTGCAAGCGGCGATCGGCATTCACCAATTGAAACGGGTTGACGCCTATTGGCAGCGTCGACGCGAAATCTGGCAACGCTACAATGAGGCATTTTCCGATCTGCCGATTGGGATTCCTGCCGATCCGGAGCCCAATACCCGCCACGCATTTCACCTCTACACCATTCTGATTGATGAAGCTCGCACGGGTATCAGCCGTGACGCTTTCCTTAACGCCATGACCGCACACAAGATCGGAGTGGGAGTACACTACCTCAGCCTCCCGGAGCACCCGTACTATCAGCGTAGCTTGGGTTGGAAAACGGAGGATTTTCCAAAGGCCACACGAGTTGGTCGACAAACGGTAAGCATTCCCATTTCTGCAAAGCTGACAGACCAAGATGTGGAAGACGTCATTGATGCTGTGCAGAGCATCATTACGGCGTGAACCTTGTGTGATTCGGACAGCAGAACGGAGAACTCCCATGGCTGTTACCACCCTATTTGACCGCGTCGTGCGTCGTGCTTATAGCTACACGCATAAGCCGCATTTTGCGACCCCTGATGTTCAGATCGGTGAAAACGTATCTTTCGGGCGGAATGTGGTGTTTAACTGTAAGCGCATTCGAATTGGCGATGGATGTGTGTTCGGAGATGATATCCACATCGAGTGCGAAACGTTTGAAATTGGTGATTACGCGACCATTTATCAGGGGTGTTTTTTCCCGGGGCCAGGCGAACTCCGCATCGGCCACAACTTCTGGATTGGATCTAACTCTATTGTGGATGCGAAGGGCGGCACCGTGATTGGAAATAATGTTGGAATCGGCGCGCACAGCCAGTTATGGACACACATGGTGTTTGGTGACGTTATGGCGGGGTGCCGTTTTCACTCTGCTAAGCCGCTAGAAGTTGGGGACGACGTTTGGTTTGTTGGACACTGCTTGGTGTCGCCTATCAAAGCTGGGCCACGTAGCCTGGCCATGCTTGGGTCTCTAGTCACGAAGGACATGAAATCCGATCACTGCTATGCCGGTGCGCCTGCCAAAGATATTACGGAAAATATTGGCCCACAATTTCAGCCGACCACCATTGAGCAACGTCTTGAGTACATGCGGACAAAGTTGAATGAATTCAAAGAACGTCACGGAATGATTTTAGACAAGATACAGGTGGTAGCGAGCGCAGCCGAATGCACAACGGTATCGAAAGGGATGACTGTGTTCAATGTGGCAGATCGCACTTACACAAAACGTGGCGGTAAAATGGAATACGGTCTGATGCGTTTTCTGCTACCAGACGCGAAATTTGTTCCGGTAGTTCCGATTTTGTGAACTGCCGCTTTGACCAACTGTTGACTGTAGGTCTAATTCGAGCTGATTGACAGATCTTGTATGCCCGGGGAGGTTGGTATGAACGTTGCCACTGTCGTGGAAATTGCACGTCGAGTTCTGATGGACCAGGGCCTCGGCTCCTGTTCCCATGTCGAGGACGCAAACGGCTATGACTCGCTGACCAAAGTGCAATTTGTCCTTGAGCTGGAGAGGGCTTCCGGTGCAAAGTTGTGCAACAACAACGAGCTGGAGGAGAGTATGACTCTAGAGCAAGTTGCAACTCTCTTCGTCTGCGAGAAGTAATATGCCCTATATCCGGTCCACTGCCAGGTACTTACCACCCAAAGTTGTGCACAATCGCGATCTTGAACAGTTTCCAGCGCAACTTCGGGAAATGATCGAGAGTAAAGCAGGTGTCAAGACGCGGCATGTAGCAGAAGGCGAGTGCACGTCTGATCTTGGGGCAAAGGCGGTGCAGACACTGCTCGAAAGCGCAGGCGTGGTACGTAACGAGATTGATTGTTTGATTTGTGCAACGTCCTCTCCGGATCGTATGCAGCCGGCCACAGCCACCCGGATTCAAAAGCTTTGTGGCCTCGACGGCTTGTTTGCATTCGATGTGAACTCAGTTTGCAGCGGTACGGTGTATGCGCTTCGTGTTGCTTCGGCGCTGGTTCAGGACGGACTACGGAACGTGATTGTCGTTGCGTCTGAGGTATATAGCAAAATTCTGAATGCAAACGATATTTCGACATTTCCATACTTTGGAGATGGCGCAGGTGCTTGTCTTGTGAGCAGAACCGGTGCCTACGAGTTGGCTGACTTCGTTCTTTATTCAGATGGGAACGGTTGCGATATTATTCAGGTGCCCGCTGGGGGAACGATGCTTCCCCGATCCAGTGTGAAAGATGAGAGTGACTACTACTTTCGGATGATGGGACGAAAAGTCTATGAGTTTGCCACGCAGCGGGGAACTGAAGTGCTTTCGGAACTTTCCGCACGTAACGGCTCTGTCCCTGATCGCGTGGTGCTACACCAAGCCAACGTAAATATCGTTCACGAAATTGCGAGACGAAGTAAACTTCCCATTGAGAAGTTTTTTCTTAATGTGGATCGGTATGCAAATACCGCTGGAGCGTCTGTCTTAATTGCGCTGGATGAGCTTCTTGAGATTGAGTCACCGGAGACAATTGCAGTCTGTGCATTCGGTGGTGGATTGTCGTGGGGTGGTGCACTACTTCGGAAGAAGTCCTGAATGCCAAAGCAAGCGAGGAACTCAGTACTTCAACTCGCGAGCGGTTGCGTCCCTGTTACCTTCGTCCGGTTAGATTCTGCATACAATCGATACTTTGGGATGAGCAACTGCTGGTATGACCACGAATCACGTATTACTGACATCGCGTAGTCATCAGGCGACAACGGATCTTGTAAGATTACAAAATGGCTCGAGAAATCAAGAACCGGTTGGTCAATTCTTTGTTCGAGGGAGCATTGTTCCCTCGCTCAGCAGAGTATCTGCGAGGTCGCCTTATTGATATAGGTTGTGGTACGAAGCCATACAAAGGAAAACTTTCGCCGTATATCACTGAGCACATCGGCGTCGACCATATCGATACCTTGCACGACAAGTCCAACATCGAACTGTTTGGGTCGGCATACAACATCCCTACTGAAAACGCATCTTTCGATTCTGCTCTCTGCACCGCCGTGTTGGAGCATTTGGAAGAGCCGGAACTGGCGTTACGCGAGTGCTATCGTGTGCTCAAACCGGCAGGCATGGCGATTTATAGTGTGCCCTTTATATGGCACTTACATGAGGAACCGCGTGATTTCTACAGATTTAGTAAGTACGGACTGCAGTACTTATTCGATAAAGTTGGATTTGAAGTGCTGGAGATTAAGGCGCTGTCTGGTTTCTGGGTCACCTTTGGCCAATTGTTTGTCTACTACCTCTATCGTTTTAATCGAGGGCCGCTGCGATGGTTGCGAATTGTTGACGCCCTTGGTCTCGCAGTGCAAGGATTTGCCAGGTGCGCTGATCGAATTGACCGAGCGGAGAGCTGGACTTGGATGTATTTGGTGGTGGCGCGCAAGAGGTCAATGCGAGATGAGAGTTAAACTGGCGTGCGATTAGCGGACAAAACCATCTCGGGCGTGAAGTGGAATTTCGCGTCGCAAGCCGGACGGCAGGCAACGTTGTTGCTTACTACAGTCGTGTTGGCGCGATTGCTCACGCCGGCCGATTTTGGATTGGTGGGCATGGCCACCGTCGTAATCGGGTTCGTAGAACTATTCAAGGGCCTTGGCACGCAGGCGGCGGTGATCCAAAGCAAAGAAGCCAGCAACGAACTACTCTCGACTGTATTTTGGGCCAACGTTGGGTTCGGCGCACTTGGTACGGTGCTTCTTGCGACCGCCGCGCCGATGGCCGCTATGTATTACCACGAGCCGCGCGTTACAAACATCATCCGTGTACTGGCTCTTAATTTCTTTATCTCCGGCCTCACCATTCTTCATCAGGCGCTGTTCGAGCGCAGGCTCGCATTTCGGGTACTGGCAAAGGTGGAAGTTGTGGGTACCTTCTGCGGCGCGGTCGTCGGCATTGGTTCTGCAGTTCGGGGCTTTGGTGTGTGGGCATTGGTAGGCCAGTCGGTGACGACGGTGAGTATTATTACCATACTGCTCTGGTATTTCTCCGACTGGCGTCCACGACTGTTGTTTCACTGGCATGAGATCCGCCGCATCCGCAGCTATAGCCTGAACCTTACCGGATTCAACATCTTTAACTACTTTTGCCGGAATGCCGATTATCTGCTGATTGGACGCTTTCTCGGGGCTACTCCACTCGGCATCTATACTCTGGCCTATCGCATCATGCTGTACCCGCTGCAGACCATCACCACCGTTATTAGCCGGGTAATGTTCCCCGTTTATTCGCAGATCCAGGACGATGACGCCCGGTTCCGATCAATATATTTGCGAACTGCAGGTATGATAGCGCTGGTCACGTTCCCCATGATGGTTGGGCTGTGGGTTGTTGCTGAGCCATTTGTACTCTCTGTTTTCGGGCCGAAGTGGGCACTCGCGGTTCCCCTGATCAAGATCCTCGCGCCTATTGGCATGGTACAGTCGGTCGCGGCCACGGTTGGAGCCATTTACCAGGCAAAGGGCCGCACCGACGTGATGTTCCGTTGGGGCGGAGCGCTGGGAGTAATTTTGGTTGCTGCATTCGCTGTGGGATTGCGGTGGGGAATTATCGGTGTTGCCGTGGCCTACGCTGTAGCTACTATGATCATTGCTGCACCGAGTTTTGCCATTCCATTTCGCTTCATCGGACTACGTCTGGGAGATCTTGCAGCTACGCTTTCCCGCCCGCTAATAGGATCCCTGCTCATGGCCGCGGTTGTGTTGGCAATTCGTACTGCACTGGTGCATGCGACCAATCTGGTGGCTTTACAGGTGCTCGTGGCTACCGGCGCCGTTACGTACATCCTTGTCAGTTGGGTCGTAAACCGCGAGCAATTTCGCGAGGCAGTTGCGTTCGTGTCGAGGAAGCCATGAACCTCGCAGACAATATCAGAGTCTTGCACTACACCTCCGTCTGGTTACCGCAGACCGAGATCTGGCTTTACAACCAAGTGATGTACATGCCGGCGCACGTTGAAAACCATGTGGTCTGTGAGACTACTACGAACCTCGACCAATTTGCTGTTCGTAATCTCTACTCGTTGTCGGATAGGTCACGATTAGAACTGTATTGGGATAAGGGGCTGCGTAAACTAAAAATCCGGAATTACCTTGGAATTCTTACTAGGCGAGCCCGCAGCGTGAATGCACAGATCGTTCACTCGCATTTCGGCAACGTAGGGTGGGCCAATCAGAAGGCTGTAGGAAAGCTTGGCGCTTGCCATGTAACGACCTTTTATGGGTTGGACGTCAACCTTCTCCCGACGATCGATGCGCGCTGGCGCACGCGTTACTGCGAACTCTTCGATACGGTTGATCGCGTGCTCTGTGAAGGTCCACACATGGCGGAGTGCATCAAAGCCTTGGGCTGTCCGGAAGAGAAAGTGCGGGTGCATCATCTGGGAGTGCGGGTTGACAACATTCCATATTGTCCCCGTAGTTGGCAGCCAGGCACGCCCCTTCAAGTTCTGATCGCTGGCACATTTCGAGAGAAGAAGGGAATTCCGTACGCTCTGGCGGCTCTCGGGGCCATCAAGCGTGAAGTGGAACTTAAAATAACCATCATTGGCGACGCTACAGCAGAACCGCGCAGCCAAGCAGAAAAGAGACGGATCCTTACGGTTCTCGATCAGAATGGGCTCACGGCGCGCACGCAGCTACTGGGGTTTCGCACACATGCCGAGCTCATGGCTGAAGCCTATCAGCATCACGTATTTCTGTCGCCGAGTGTTACCGCCGAAGATGGCGACACGGAGGGCGGCGCGCCCGTGACCATCCTTGAAATGGCCGCCAGTGGCATGCCAATTGTCAGTACCCGGCATTGTGATATTCCGAACGTGTTGCCGCCGAATGCGCTATTGGCAGACGAACGTGATATTGAAGGATTGGCAGATCGCCTGCGCTGGTGGATCGAGAATGCTGGCAACTGGGAAGGACAACTGTCTGCGGCGAGACGGCACGTTGAAGAGAACTTCAACGTTGCCATTCAAGGGCTTCGCCTGGCCAAGGTCTATGGTGAGTTGCTGGGTGGAGCGCGCGTTGGCACCGCACAGGTAAATTGCTAAAAAACTAGGATACAGTGGCATATATGCATATTCTTCATGTTGTGGGAGCACGACCGAATTTCATGAAAGTTGCGCCGGTGCTGCGGGCGTTGAAGAACCGTCAAGGAGTCACACAGACATTGGTGCACACAGGCCAGCATTATGATCCCGCCATGTCTGCCGTATTTTTCGAACAGCTGGGCATTCCAAACCCCGATATCAATCTTGCCGTTGGTTCCGGCACCCACGCACAGCAAACCGCTACCGTCATGGTTCGGATAGAACAAGTGTTACAGGAACGCACGCCTGATGTGGTTGCGGTCTATGGTGACGTAAACTCCACGATGGCTGCAGCCGTGGTGTCGGCTAAGCTGGGCGTACGAGTGGCCCATATAGAAGCAGGCTTGCGCTCTTTTGACCGCACCATGCCGGAAGAGATCAATAGATTGATCACCGACCAGGTTGCTGATTTGTTGCTGACACCCTCGCAAGATGCAGACGCTAATCTTCTTCGTGAAGGCATAGACCCTTCAAAAATCCGTTTTGTTGGAAACGTGATGATCGACTCGTTGGTTCGATTACTGCCGGAGGCGATACGGAGTGTACCAGCCGGTACGCCAAGTCGATATGTGTTGGTGACACTGCATCGACCGTCGAATGTGGATGATTGTAATACTCTGGAGCGACTGGTGTCCGTGTTGTGTTCGATGGCCAAAGATACTGATGTCTTATTTCCGGTGCATCCGAGAACGCGTGCACGGCTGAACAGTACCCGTAAATGGCCGGAGCGCCTATCTCTTCTCGACCCTCTGCCCTATATGGAGTTTCTCGGCCTTCAACAACGCGCTATTGCGGTTGTTACCGATTCGGGCGGCATTCAGGAGGAAACAACTTATCTCGGAGTTCCTTGTCTGACCGTGCGCGAGAACACGGAACGTCCGATCACGGTCACGATGGGCACGAATACCCTTGTTGGCACCGACCCCACAGTCCTGACACAAGAACTGGAAAATGTTCTGCAGGGAAATCCAAAGCGTGGGGTTCGGCCACCGCTGTGGGATGGATGCAGCGGCGAGAGGATTGCCGATCAGTTGTTAACTTTGGACACCCACTGCGTTGAACAACGTAGTGACAACTAATGCACCGAAACACACAGCCCAGGTAGCCTTTTGAACTTGTCTAACGAATCATGTCAAAATTTGTCATTGTAGCTCCATTCTGGCGACAGCCGGCACACGTCGGCAATTATCGTGTGGATCGCTTCATCCGGTGGTTATCGGAACGCGGCGATGAAGTCGTGGTGATTCGCGGCGGCGAGCGCGATCACGAGGATGCAACGCCGTGGGGTATTGAAGTTACGGTTCGAGATCCCCTGGGTTTCTACCCCGAAAGACGACCCTCTAGCGATGCCCCTGCCCGCCGTCCGAATCGTCTACGACGAGCCGCTGCAGTATGGATCTTCAACCCAGACCCTAGCATCATATGGGCCCATCTTGCGGTTAAGAATGCGACGGTGCTGCGCCACTCCGAAGGTGCCCGCTGGGTGGTCTCCTCAAGTCCTCCGGAGTCGCCGCATGTCGCGGCCGCGCAGCTTGCGCGCAACCTCAAGGCCGATCTTCTCATTGATATGCGCGACGGCTGGTTGGACGAACCATTGAAGCCACTACTGCACACATCCGCCTTACGCCGATGGCGTGAGGGTCGGCTTGAGAGTCGCATTTTGCGCCAAGCCCGTTGCATCCTGGTGACCTCAGACATCTGGAGGGAGATGCTGGAAGCACGACTTCCATTTACGCGCGGAAAGACCGTGGTGCTGAGGAATGCCTACCCACAAGCGATCGATAGACCCGTTAGCACCAAATCGACGAATAATCCGTTGCGGCTGCTGCATGCCGGTCGATTGCGGGGATCTAGCCAGTCGCGGTGTGCCGCCTTACTTCTTGATCCATTGGAGGCGGCTATTAGCTCGAACGGACCAGCAACCGGCACACTTACATTTCTCGGTCAGCTCTCGCGCGAGGACCAGTCCGAACTGTCGGTATACGAGAACCGATTCGAAAAGCGAGGTTGGCAGCTTGAAATCCAGTCGGTAGTCCCACGCGAGCAGATGCTTAGCGAGCTTTTCGCAGCAAGCGGGTTGTTGTTGTTATCGGCATCGCAGGCGGCAATTCCCAGCAAGACCTTCGAGTACATTTCGACCGGAAAACCGGTCCTGGCGGCATGTCCGGAAGGTAGTGCGGTCTGGCGCATGGCAAGTGAGTTACCGCAATTCTTTCCGGTAGACTACAACAACCCGGAGCGTGCCGCGGCGACAGCTCGTGCATTCCTGAACAGGTGCCAGGCGGGGGGAGGCTCGTTTGAGATACCAGACAGATACTCTGAGCGATATCTCAAGGAAGTCTTTTTAGGCCAGGTGAGTGGATGAAATGGGTGCCTAACCGAATTTTTGTTCTGGCAGGCAGCCGCAAGATACATACCCGTCCGCAGTGCGAATGGCCGAACTGCCTACTCCAGGATATGTTCGAGGCAGCCAGCGGAACGGTTCTGAACTATGTACTCCGGCACTGGAAGTTTCGCGCGGGAGAGATGATTATTGTATATTGCAGCTACGAGTACGGCTGGGCTTTTCGTTGCTCCTAGCAGGGCAGGAAAACATTTGAACTGAACTACATATGACGACTGATACAAACAAACAAGGTGCGAGCGGACCGACAGAGACAGCTGCGCTGGCGCAGCCGGGACCGAAGTCTGAAATCGATTTGCTGGACGTGCTGCTGACACTTGCGCGCCGCAAGTGGTTCATCATCAAGTTCTGCGCAATTGCCGGTGTCGCGGCGGTGGTGATTGCCTTGATGCTGCCGAACGTGTATACGGCAGCGACAACCATTCTGCCGCCACAGCAAGGTTCCTCGATGTCGTCCCTCTTGTCCGGCCAGATGGGCCTATTGGCGGGGCTTGCGGGGCAGGATATGGGGCTGAAGAATCCGTCCGATATCTATCTCGCAATGCTGCGCAGTGATACGGTTGCCGACGAGTTAATTAAGAAATTCGATCTTGAAAAGGTTTACAAGGCCAAGTACCTGGTGGATGCACGGCGGAAATTACGTGCGAATAGCTTTATTCAGACGACGGATGACGGACTTATCAGCATCGCCTTCACGGACAGGACTCCAGAGCGTGCCGCGCAAATTGCCAACGCATACGTCAGTGACCTGTACTCGCTGAATGCGCGGGTGACCGTAACGGAAGCTGCGCAACGGCGGAGATTTTTTGAGGGACAGCTTGAGTCCGCAAAGAATAGTCTCGCGAATGCGGAAGTCGCGCTGAAGCAAACGCAATTGAAGACCGGCATGCTCGATCTGGACGCACAATCGAAGGTGATATTGACTTCGATTGCCATGGTGAAGGCACAGATTTCAGCTCAGGAAGTGCAAATCCAGGGGATGAGGGCTTTTGCGACGGCTGATAATCCCGACCTGCAAAGGGCCGAGACGGAACTGGCCGCACTTCGCGTCCAACTGGCCAGGCTAGTGCGCGATAACAACGTTCCAGAAGGCGACATCGATATTCCGACGACGAAGCTGCCACAAGCTGGCCTCGAGTACATTCGTCGTCTGCGCGACGTGAAGTACTACGAGACGCTCTATGAGCTGATAGCCAAGCAATATGAGGCCGCCAAGCTCGACGAAGCGAAAAGCGTTCCGGTGATACAAGTTGTTGATCCAGCATTAAAACCGGAGAGAAAGTCTGGACCACCACGCACGATTATCGTCCTACTGACGGGGTTTGCTGCGTTCGTCATCGCATGTTTCTGGGTGCTGGTTTCAGAAGAGTATCGTCAGCGTACCGCGAACCAGAAGACACTTTTGCGTATAGACCTTCTCAAACGGCAGCTTTTCGGAAAATAACTCCTAGAAAATAGCTGCCAGTATCGGCTAACGACGCGGATCTGTATCTTTTGGGGGGGAATACTCGCGGCGTTTATCGTCACCTTGTCAACGTGCCCGAGATCGTATTTACTTTCGTGCTTGATTCTTAAATGGCTCTATTGGATGCATTATCGGTAAAGCGCAGCTATAGTAGTTGGCTGATGATTGCCGTGTCCGTGTTAGTTGTGGTTGCCATGACCCCGATCATCATAGCGAATTTGAGTGTCATTCCTGCGGAGATCCCACTTCTGATTTTGCTTCTGCTCCTTGCGTTGTTGAACTATCGGATTTGTGGTTGCGATGTGCTGTATCCCGGGTTCATATACTCAGTCCTTTGGTTAAGTGCCCTCGCTTTTTATACCTTCTGTTTCCTGGAAGTGGATCAGATTTCCGTCAAGACAGATGGAATATTGCTCCTGGGCGCTTGCGTCTTCACTGTTGGGAGTTATGCAGCACGGTTCATGCCTCGAGTTGTCGGAGTCTCAAAAAGACTGTGGAAGATCTCTACGTCAGGACTAGGCAAGAAATTATTACTGGCCTACGTCTTATGCGTGTTTCCTCTTTTTTACCATGACATAGCTTCCTTAACTGGTAGCTATGCTGTCTGGTCGCTTGCGTCGATCCGGCTGGCACTGATCAAGACAATGTTGTCTGGCAAGACGCCGTACACAAGTGTCCTGACGAGTTCGTTGCCATCGATTGCGGTCATGGTCGCGCTGGTCTTTGTCCTTGACAAAGAGACCAAGGAGAGCCGAAAGCTCGCTCTTGTCGCTGTTGCCATGGCCTATGTTATTGGGATTCTCACGACGGGGCGACCGCAGATTGTTCAATTGACACTTGGACTGATTGTGATTGCAGTATTTAGAAGCGGAAACAAACGATTCATCCCAAACGTGAAGCGGCTCTTGCCTGCGATTTTACTTCTGGTGATCGTGATCGGAGGTGTGTCAGCAGTTACGAAAGCGGATGCACAAAAGTCCGGCGTGATGCCATTTGTTTCAAAACATTTGGTGATGTACGTAGTGGGGAGTGTCCCGGCATTCGACCTGATTGTTCGAGATCCGAAAAACTTCCAAGCGATGCAAAACGCGACATTTGCCAAGCTGCATCCGGTGGCCGCCTCGCTTGGATGGAATTTCCGTCTCCCTCATGGTTCGTTCCATTTTGTTCTCGTGCCATTCCCGATGAATACGTATACGGCCTATTCGTCGTACTACTTGGATTTCGGAATTGCGGGCGTCATATCGTTTTGCCTGATTATCGGGCTGCTGCACGGGTGGACCTATGAACTGGCAAAGAGGGGGAGCCAAGCGGCGATGTTTGTTTATTGTGTTTATACCTATCAATTGGTAATGACGATTTTTACTGATCAATACACGAAGATAAGTCTATTCCACCATGCGCAGGTGTTGCTCTTCATGGCAGTATATTACGGTGTCCTTCGATATCTGAATTTTACGAAAGAGTCGGTTATTGCGCACAGAGCCCCATAATTCACCCCTCGGACGAAATATCCAATGGCTTCTGCAATTCGTGCTCTTGAATATTCGTAGAAAAAAGGCCGTAATTAGGAAATCAGGTTTTTCCGCGGAGTGCATCCACGACGCACAGCATGACTGCGGCCAGCTTTCGGATTATGCTGCTGCCCTCGAGTGGAAATCGCACTAAAGGATCGACAACGAAGATCCCAAACACATGTCTTAGATACCACCTCGGATGCTGCAAGGAATAATGGCGCGCAGTCAAGATGACCTGCCCCCTGTTATTGGTCCAGTCATAATGAGAGTTCCGGGGTGTTGTTGGACAGCATACCCGAAGCTGGGACTGGCGTCGTGGGGGGAGACGACGCCAGCGCGGCGGCTTCGATTCGGAA
>Ga0307375_10000917_pt1 | contig 33998 bp, 39 predicted proteins | sample TR1MG_FD_202531 | JGI IMG/M metagenome (GOLD analysis project Ga0307375, IMG submission 202531) | Soil microbial communities from Risofladan, Vaasa, Finland - TR-1 | ecosystem: Environmental > Terrestrial > Soil > Coastal area > Acid sulfate soil | place: Finland: Risofladan, Vaasa | collected... | reverse complement strand
AAAGAATGCGTCGGCACCTGATGAGTGGTGCCGCAGGCCCGGCTCGTTCTTCTCGACACAACTACGCATAGTTGACATCTATACATAGGTGTCGTTATGCAAAGCTTTGCATAACGACACGTTGCGGACCTGGGCGAAAGTCTGCAATTCGGCAAGTAATTCAGTTGAATTAATATCTCCAAACGACCCATTTCAGTCAGACAGCCTTATGAATTCGTTGCCCGATAACAGTCATTCGCGGCATGCGGTAATCACCAAATTCCCATGCAGCATCTGCTCCTGTGGGCGGCATGATCCAAGCACTTTCAATTTTTTGTTCATTGACGGTCGTTGGGCGACCCCCAACTGCCGTTCGAGTATAATGTTCAGACTTCCGATCCCAACCATTCGGTATTTCAGACAACAATCAAAGCCCCCTTTAAACCGTGTGGAAAATTGTGAATTACCTATGACCAAGGTAGCATGTTAAAAATTGGATATAATTTTGCTACACCACGTTATGACTCAATCAATTAATTCCTTCATTTATTTCTTTTAGCAATGAACCTAAAATATCTTGAGCAACACGTTCGGCACTATCTAATAGGTGTTGAAACTTTTATAAATCGTCTTCGTGGGCGGAGTTTTATACGTATTGATCAGGGAGCTATGGCGATTGAGGTCACTGGAGCATGCAATTTAAAATGCAAATTTTGTGCTTACGAAAAGAAGTTGCTTCCAAAAGTAAACATGTCCAATGAAATGTTCATTGATTGCGTAAACCAAGCAACTGATCTTGGATATGATTGGTTTGAATTAACTCCGTGTACCGGAGATGTATTTATGGACAAGCACTTTTTTGAAAAACTAGAATATTTAGAGCGGAACCCAAAAGTTAAAAAATATAATTTTTATACTAACTTGACTATCCCAAAACGTAATCAAATTATGCAATTGATGAGTTTAAAAAAACTATCAGCATTGATGATAAGTATATATGGTCACAACGAGAAGAGTTTCATTGACATTACAAAATCTACTCCAAAGGTATATGAGAGACTAATTGATAATCTCAAAACCATACTTGAGCAAGACAGCCTGCCATTCTCCCTTGCATTAAATTTTCGTTCAACTTCCGATGTGCCAAGTGCTGACTCTAGTGATTTAATGAAAATAATTAGTAAATACAGAAATAAGGGCTTTGAGGTAAATTCTTCACACGGTGTATTTAATAACTGGGGTGGTGAAATATCTCAAGAAGACGTTATTGGTTTAAATGTAAAGATAATGCCATCAGAAAAGAAATTGACTCCTGGAGCTTGCGCCAAACTTTTTGATGCACCACAAATAACCGCAGCTGGAATCGTCAATGCATGCTCATGTCGAGATGCGAATGCAACATTGAGAATTGGTGATATTAGAGAAACAACACTTGATAAAATAATTAGCGTCGATAATATTGAATTAATGCGATTGATTGATGAACAGGAAGCTGGGAAATTTAGACCTGTTTGCGACTCCTGTGATTATTATCGAAGTGTGTATCATCATCCAAAAAATTATCGACGTGGTAACGTACCAACTCAAACCATTTCGGAATTTATTACGCAATTAAGAGTTAGACGAAACAATCAAACTAACCACGGTCAGTAGATCAATTATTTTAATTTTACTTGATGTAAGTAAAATAGTTACTATTGGTATATGCATAATTACCTAAACTTTAGGTTTGAATCTGACGATATTAATACCTAGAAATACTGAACAAACGGGTGATGCTTTCGCTGTTTAGTTGATTTACCACCCCTTTTTCCGTAATCAGACCAGTTACCAGTTCGGCCGGCGTCACGTCAAAAGCGGGATTGCGTATCTGAACTCCTTCCGCCGCCCAATGATAGTCACGAAAACCCTTCACCTCATCGCTGGAACGTTCCTCGATGGGGATGTCCGCGCCGCTTGCGATCTTCATATCTATGGTGGAAAGGGGGCACGCAACATAGAACGGGATATTGTGCCTTCGTGCCAGCACAGCCAACATGTAAGTGCCGATCTTGTTTGCTACGTCGCCGTTGGCTGCCACGCGATCCGTACCCACCACCACCGCATCTACTTCGCCGCACGCCATCATGTAGCCTGCCATGTTGTCGGTGATCAGCGTCACCGGGATGTTTTCCTGAACCATCTCCCACGCTGTCAGCCGCGCGCCTTGTAGAAAAGGGCGCGTCTCGTCAGCGATCACCGATATCTTCTTGCCGGCCTCCACTGCCGAGCGAATCACTCCCAGTGCTGTACCCCAACCCGCTGTAGCCAATGCCCCAGCGTTGCAATGCGTCAACACTCGCGCCCCATCCTTCAATAACGCCGCACCATGCCCGCCCATTGCACGGTTGATTCGGATATCCTCGACCAAAATCTCATGTGCCTCGGCCAACAAATGCGCTGCGACCTTGGCAGGCGTGCACTGAGCCACGTCTTCCCACACCCCTCGCATACGATTCAACGCCCAAAATAGATTCACTGCTGTCGGACGGCTTTGCGCCAGCGCGATGAAGCCGGTTTCCATGCCAATCTTGAAGCCCGTCGCTGGCTTGTCTTGCAAACGCAACGCCTCTAGTGCTATCCCATAGGCCGCTGCTACACCGATGGCAGGGGCACCGCGCACCACCATATTGCGGATACCTTCTGCCACAGAGGCGGCAGAGTCGTAGCACAAATATTCAAATACCGCAGGCAGGATGCGCTGGTCGATCATCTCCAGCTTGTTGTGCGCCCAGCGCAGGGTTTCGATTTTCATTTAATCTCCCTCAAACTCGCACAACGCAAACACTTTCTGCCCATTTTTCTCCAGTCGCGCACGTCCGCCGATGTCCGGCAAGTCGATGATGAAGCAGCATTCGACGATTTTGCCGCCCATCTTTTCGATCAACGTGCAGGCTGCTTCTGCCGTGCCACCAGTGGCGATGAGGTCGTCCACCAGAAGTACTATCTCGCCTTTCTGGATGGCGTCGGTGTGGATCTCGATGCGGTCGGTGCCGTATTCGAGCGCATAGTCGTGACCGATGGTTTCGGCTGGCAGTTTTCCCTTTTTGCGGATGGGCACGAAGCCTTTGCCCAGCGCATAGGCCAACGGCGCGCCGAGGATGAAACCGCGCGATTCGATACCGGCGATCTTGTCGATCTTTACATCTTTGTAGCGGCGCACCAGTTCATCCACAGTAAGGCGAAAGCCGACCGGGTCTTTGAGCAAGGTGGTGATGTCTCGGAACTGGATGCCTTGCTTGGGGTAATGGGGGACGGTGCGTATCTTGGATTTGATGGGCATGGTTTTTCCTAGCTGCGTTTCTTGTAATCGACAAATTTCTGTTTCACTTCGTACATCTGTTGTTGATCAAGTATATGCGGTTCGCCAGCTTGCAGGGTGCGCCAGTAGATCTCACATACGAACTCGACTTCCACCGTTACCGCCAGCGCATCGGCCAAACCCTTGCCCAAAGCGATCATGCCGTGGTTACCCAACAGGCACGCCTTGCGGTCGCGCAGTGCTTCGAGCGCGGATTGGACAATGCCTGTTCGCCGAACACGGTATACGGTGTGCAGCGGATATTGTCACCGCCCGCCAAGGCGATCATGTAATGCACGGGCGGAACGTCCTTTCGCAAACAAGCGATAGTGGTGGCGTAGATGGAATGGGTGTGTATGACCGCGTCGATCTCGGGACGCGCGGTGAGGATGTCGCGATGGAATCGCCATTCGCTGGATGGTTTGCCGCCTTGCAGCACATTGCCGTCCATGTCCATACGCACCATGCTCTCCAGCGTCATTTCGACCACAGGCAAAGCGGATGGGGTGATAAGCATGCCGTCGGCTAAGCGCACCGAGGCATTGCCAGATGAGCCGCGATTGAGGCCTAGTTCAACCAGCTGACGTGAAGTGTCTAGCAGTTGTTGGCGCAAGGATTGATTGTTGATTGTCAGACTTTCAGTACTCGACCGGCGATGGCTTGCAGCTTGCTTTTCATTTCCGCATCGCGCGCTTCCGGTGAAGTGATTAGCGCATATTGCAGCGCCGTGCGGCAACCACAGTCGCAGGCCTTGGTATCTGAACCGATGCGCGGCACGACATGTTTAACCAAAGTCTTGGCCTTATCGGCGTTGGCCAGCAGCACTTTGATGATCTGTTCCACAGTCACATCGTCGTGGTCGGGATGCCAGCAGTCGTAGTCGGTAACCATCGCCACGGTGGCGTAGCAAAGCTCCGCTTCGCGGGCGAGCTTGGCTTCGGGCATGTTGGTCATTCCGATCACGTCGCACCCCCAGCTTCGATACAACTCCGATTCGGCCAGGCTAGAGAACTGCGGTCCTTCCATGACCAGATAGGTGCCGCCGCGCAACGCGTTGATGTCAGCTTCCTTCGCCGCAGCTTCAATGTGATCGCCTAGGCGTTTACACACCGGATGCGCCATAGAGACATGCGCCACGAGGCCAGTGCCGAAGAAGGACTTTTCACGCGCAAAGGTACGGTCGATGAACTGATCGACGATGACGAAGGTGCCGGGGGTAAGATGCTCGCGCAGAGAACCGACCGCGCTAACCGAGATGACATCCGTCACCCCGACGCGCTTGAGCACGTCTATGTTGGCACGGAAGTTGATCTCGGAGGGCGGTATCTTGTGTCCGCGACCGTGACGCGGAAGGAAAACCATCTTCTGCCCGTTCAGGTCACCGAACAACAACTCATCCGAGGCTGCACCAAAGTGTGACTCCACTCGCACCCAGCACTTGTTACTCAGCCCTTCAATTTCATATACACCGCTACCGCCGATAATGCCAAGCACAAATGGTTGAATCGAAAGGGTCATGCGTCATTTCCTTAAAGTTTTAATATTATATCCTGCCAGCTGAGAACAAATTAGTTTCAAGCATAGTTAGGGTAAATTATTCAGAATTCGATCTTGATCTTCCGAATTTGCACAGAGCGGCACTTCATGTTGCAATATTGAACGCCGGAAAACAGAGATCTATCACCGGCAGAAATTGGTCGCTTGTTGCCGGTCACGAGCGTCGGCTTTCTTGCCGGATATTTTAATCCTTGATCGTCGGCTAGTGGCACATAGTGTGAATCCATCATCGCGAACTGCCTGCCGCATTGCGGTCACTCGCGAATACCATTTCAATGGTAACCTAACATTGAGAATTGCTGGTCAATTCTGATAAGAATGGAGGGCAAATGACACGATGCTTAGTGCAATCGTACGCAACGCCATATTTGTTGCTATCGACCGCTTTACATTACTTTATAACCTTCTCACGCATTCGCAACATAGTTAAATGGGGACATAAGTGGTGGAAAAAACAGGACTGCGACATGGCACAATTGCGCATGGAACTGGTCGATATCTGGCACTTCATTCTATCTGCCGCAATCCAGAGCAAACACGGAAATATTCCGCTGGCCAAAATGGAGATGATGGCCGAGCTCAACCTATACCAAAAATCAGTTCAGTTCGATAACCAGTACTATGGCTTGGCTCAATTGACGTCCTCCCCGGCATGAATGCCGGAGATTCCTACTGCGCTACACAAGGGCAAGCCCCTGTGTAGTCGCTTCGGCGGGTTCCTGCTTCACGGAACGGCCTGACTGCGCCAATTCTCCACAGGCTAACAAGCGATGCCCTCGCTCTAAAATATTGATAGCGCCAACCATATCGGCGTTATTCTCATACCCGCAATCCACGCACGCGAACCGGGCTTGTGTCTGGCGATTATCTGCCGACACATGGCCGCAGGCCGGACACGTCCGACTGGTGTTGCGTGCGGGAACCGCCAGCACGTCGCCGCCCAGCCAAACCTGTTTGTATTCCAGTTGCCGCCTGAACTCGAACCACCCTTGGTCTAGGATGGATTTATTCAGGCCAGATTTGGCTTTGACGTTGCGCCCTGGCGATTCGCTGCTGCCTGCTGCGGACTTGGACATATTCCGTACCTGCAAGTCCTCGATGCACACAATCGCGTGGTTTTTGCTGATCGTGGCCGTGGCCTTATGCAGGAAGTCGCGGCGGACATTGGCGATGCGCGTGTGAATCTTCTGGACACGGGCTTTCGCCTTTTTCCAGTTGCTGCTGAACTTCATCTTGCGAGACATGGCACGCTGGTAACGCGCAAGCCTTTGCTGGTGCTTCCTGAAGGTGTTGAGCGGTTCGATGTGGCTACCATCGGACAACGTTGCAAAGCGCGTGATACCCACGTCGATGCCGATGATACTGGTGGCCGGATGCACCGGCTGCTCAACCTCGCGCTCGGTCTGAATGCTGGCATACCATTTCCCGGCAACGCAGGAAACAGTGATGTTCTTGACCTGGCCTGGAATGTCCCGGCTGTTGCGGTAGCGAATCCAGCCGAGCTTCGGAAACTTGATTCGACTATTGCCTTGGTCAACCGTGAATTGCTTGCCATCTGGGAATCGAAAGCTATCCGCAGACTTACCTTTTTTCTTGAATACCGGATGGGCTGCACGTTTCTCAAAGAAATTTTTGTAGGCGCGTTCCAAATCGCCCATGACTTGTTGAAGTGTTTGCGATGGGGATTCACTGAGGAATGGGAATTCTTTTTTCCACGTAGGAAGCCATCCGTTCATGCCGAAAGCATTGGTGAATTGCTCTCCTGCGGCGTGAGTATCTTGCTGTCTTGCCAGAGCCAAGTTCCAAACCTTGCGGGCATTACCGGCGAATTGGCGCATGGCACGCACCTGTCCGCCGTTGGGCTGTAACTCGAATTTGAATGCTTGCAAGCGTTTCATGCTTGAATTATACTTGGTCTATGGAAAAAGACAACGATATTCGACACGGCCGGCATTGCGTTTTCAAGATGCACGTACATTTGGTCTTTGTGGCGAAATATCGCCGCAAGGTGTTTGATGGTGATGCCATAGACCGGATGCGCCGGATGTTCGGCAAGGTGTGCGAAGACATGGAAGCGTCCCTGGTGGAAATGGATGGAGAAGACAACCATGTGCATCTGCTGGTGGAATATCCGCCAAAACTGGCGGTGTCTGTGTTGGTGAACAGTTTGAAAGGGGTGTCCAGCCGATTGCTGCGCAAGGAAAGGCCGGACTTGCGGAAACGGTACTGGAAAAATGTGTTGTGGTCGCCATCGTACTTTGCCTCTTCATGCGGTGGTGCGCCAATCAGCATCATCAAGCAATATATCGAGCAACAGGAAACGCCAATTTAGGAAACAACCAAAGGCAAGGATGCCTACGGCATCCGCGCCTTATATCCCCGCCCTGAACGGCGGGGTTTTACGGCGCACCCGATAAATAGTCACTGACAGTCAGCTACGGACCGAGGTTGTGTGAAAACTCCGGGCGAAATGGGATACACGAACGATCACTGGAATTTGCTCTCAACTAAAAACCGTAATTGACCCCAATGGTAAGCACGTCTTCCCACTTGGACGAATAGTTAAGGTTGTCGCCGAACTTGTAGCGGCTCCATTGCAGTCTTACGGCCATGTTCTCATCGAGAGCGTATTGCGCGCCAAGACCGTAAGTTGCGCCAACCCTTGCCGCATTAGCGGACGCTCCGGCCACGCTCCCTCGGGCCTGCGTGTAGGCGATGCCGAGCCTGGCGGTGAATTCCAGGGGCATCTCGACATCAACGAATTGCTCAACCGGCAGAATACCGACAGTATCAAAATAAATCGCGTCCAGCGTATCCTTCGCGCCGTTCATTGAAACACGACTCCCCAAAAAGGCGACCCCGCCCTCGATGGCGAAGTTCATGTTCTTTTTGGATCCCCAGCCCAGTTCGGCGGCAACGCTAGAGTTTTGGGTAAGCGTGGCGGCGTTTGTCGATGCCTGCCCGATGCCGGCGATCATGTACGCGTCGGCGGACGCGGATAGCGGCAGCGAGAACGCGGCTGCGGCAAGAATAAGGGCGATACGCATGTGTTTTTTCATCTAAGCCTCTATCTGGTTATGTTGTTGAGTTATGTGGTTATGTTGTTGAGTTTTGCGCGAGGGAATACGGCGAGCGGTGCCGATCGTCGGTGACCAGTATTTTCTGTCGCATCTCCGTAATCGGAAGCCCGCCAACCATGATCTCGCCAAGGAATTTTTGCGCTTCATCGTTGCCGTGCTTCTGGCTGTTCTTCAGGAATCCGTGGTAGCCCAGCGCGTCCAGCCCGCAGGCCGGGGTGACCGTCTTCGATTCAAGGTTGTCGCGGATCAGGATGCGACCGTCTACATCGATGATCTCGTACCGATCTTTTTGTTGTTTTTCGTGTTGCATGGTCTCTTGTCATTTGTGCATATATAAAACATGCGAATTATTATAACCAACTCGCCGAAGGGCAAGATAAAACTCTTGCCAATCGACGCACTTACGGGCTTTGGCCAGTTTGCATAGAGATTGCACGGCTGGTTTGGCTACCGCCGCGCCGCACTGCGCTCATCCAGCTTGGATGCGGGCGAGACAAGGACTGCTGCCAACAATAAAACGATGAAAGACATCTTTGTAGTCTTTATGTATTAGCGCAATAAACATTTATGCATAAATAATGCGCAATTAATTACTGTACATCGGATAAAGCAATCCCTCTTCGAGTTGCATTCTCTTGACCAGCACAACGCCGATCTGCCCGAGTTCGCGCTTAAAAGTTGCGACAGTTTCGTAGGTGATAGGCGTTGTCGAATACAAGCTGGTGAACTTGATGACCGCCCTGGCGATCCCGTCCATTTCACGGCGCACTTCAGCTAAGTGGACGGAGTTTTCTTTGTTGTCCTTGAGTTTGTTTCGCATATACACGTAGAATTTGACGTTCTCGGTCACTACATGCGATTGCAGGGACCACATGAACTTGCTGAGCAGGTCTGGCAACTTATTGAAATGCCCGTCGTCAGCGGACTGGTTGATCGCGGTGAAAATACCGATCAACTCTTGATGATCGCCTTTCAGTTTGGTGATCAGCCCGGCATCAAACTGGATCTCGTTATTGCTGCCTGCCGGCAGGGTGGATGCTGAAACCGCACCACTTTCTTTATTCCGTTTATCTCCTAAATGGGTGAAGAAAATTAACGCGACTGCTACCAACGCGACAGCAAAAAGAAAGAACACGATGACTAAGAGTAGCGATGATCCTTGCGGTGTTTCAAAAAACATATTTTATTCCTTATGGTTGATAAAATTAATGTACTTTTTTAAACAGACGAGTCGTATATTTACCAGGTCATCGTAACGGTGCTGCACTGCCCAGCACCACCACTAGCCACTTTATTATCATTTGCGGTTACCACTTCAGGCTGGCAGATCCGCTTGAAGCACCAACGCCTGCCCTTAATATGTCATTTGCGTTCACACCAATAATGTCATTATTAAAAATAGAATCGGTCAATATAGAACCAGACCTGAACCCGCCACCGCCGCCACCGCCACTGGTATAATTAACAAATGCCATCATCCACCGGCGGAGGCGCCGGTTGTATGTCCAAACACTACAACGCTGTATTGATGCGCCACCGCCACCACCATAGCCGCCACCACCGCCAAGGCCATAGCCACCCGCAAAATCCTCAAAGCCTGGGTTGGCGTGACCGCCGCCAGACCATCCCCAGTTATTACCCCATAAAGAACCGCCCCAACCATTCTGCCCATTAACGCCGGGGCTGCCACCAACAGCGACGTGAGTATCACAGCTAACGTTGCCACCGTTGCCACCACTAGCCGTGCCAGCCTGTCCGGGATTTGTGCCAGCACCACCTGCGCCATGAGCGCCGTTATATCCGCCAGCACTACTTTTGCCGCCAGCACCGCCAGATATAACGACAAACGATCCATTCTGTTTTAGGAACGATCCTGCTCCAGAGCTACTAGCCGTGCTGTTACTTCCCTGCACCGCGAACTGGACATATCTAACACCAACGGGAACAGCGAAGTTGCTGATCCCGGCAGGGTACGAGTATGTCCCGTGCGAGGTATTGCAATAAATCGTATTGAAACAGTTGGTAAGCGTAGCCCATGTTCCATTGATACAGGTCATCGCGGTACCGTCTGACGAGGTTCCGATTTGACCGTTGGTGCTGCATGCAGCCCCAGGCACGACGACAGAGGTTGGTCGTAACGTAGAACCGATAACGCTGCCTGTTGCAGTGATATTTCCCCCGGCGGTGATATTCCCACCGACGGCAAAGTTTCCGGCGGTGGTGATGTTCGTCGCAGCCAGATTGGTCGCAGCCAGATTGGTGAATGACCCCGTGGTAGCACTCACCCCTGATGCCCCATTGACCGCCAACCCACCATTCAGCGTGATATTGCGCATATCGCCATTGCGGACGAATTGGCTGAGGCTTTGCGAACCGTATCCGGTGCGCATGGCGACAACAGCCGCCGCATTGACGGCAGGAACGGGGTTAGGTGCAGTCCATGTCCCGTTTTTGCCGGAAATGACTGCAAGGTTGGACGTAAGTGATGTACCACCATCGTCGCCCACCTTGCCCGCAACCCGCGAAGCCAACATCCAGTCTGGCTTGCTGGTCGATAGATTAAAGAACCCTTTGTCGGAATAAACGATCGCATTCAGGTCGCAGGCGGGTGCAACGCACCCAGTCGGCGTTTTACTGATCTGAGTGAGCCAGTTGGTTCCAGCTAGATTAGCCGTCTGGACATTCTGTGCCAGATAGCCGGTGCTCTTGAGCTCTGTCACCGTTGGCGCAAGCGGGTTGGCTACACCTGCAATTGCCGTTCCGGCTACCAATGGGTCGAAATTGCTACTGATGTAGGTGTTGACACCGCCGGTGACGTTTTTCAGGTGTGTGGCAATAGCGGCAGACCGATCAGTCGCATTTTTGTCTCGCGTGGTGCGTGCGATCCCTATCGCCAATACGGATACGATCAACAGGACGATACTGATCTCGACGAGCGTGAAACCTTTGTTCTTGATAGCACCGCTGACTGACCGTAGCTTTTTTAAAAGAACATACTGGCTGCGCGAGCATTGTTGAACTATTCTCATGTTTATCACCATGTCAATGAAGCATATCCACCCGCATTGGCGGCAACGCCCGCCCGTAAAACATCGCCTGCATTTACACCAATAATGTCTTTATTGAAGATGAAGTCGGTCAATATAGAGCCAGACCTGAACCCGCCGCCGCCACCTCCACCACCACCATAGTTATAATTGCACCAGGTCATCCCGCCGGCACCGCCACCACCATAGCCGCCGCCACCACCGACGCGAGAGCCACCCACAAAATCTTCTAAAGACACGCCGCCGCCATGCCCTCCATAGCCATAGATGCCACCCCAAGATATATCGTAGCCCGTGCCGCCGGTATTTGGCGCAGCAGCGCCAGCGCCCTGGCCGCCGCCACTGCCAAAGCAGCCGGCGCCGCCATTACCGCCAAAACCCATACCTCCGGCAATACCGGCAGCCCACCCGGCACCGGCACCGCCCGGAGCGCCGTTAATTCCGCCTACGCCACCCCCAGAAGCACAACCGCCATCAGAAATCCCAATGCCGCCACCGCCGCCAGATACCTCGATAAGCGATCCGTTCTGTTTTAGGAACGATCCTGCTGCACCGTAATAGCAACCAGAGTTGCCACCATGTGTTCCGAACTGGACATATCTAACACCAACGGGAACGGCGAAGTTGCTGATCCCGGCAGGGTACGAGTATGTCCCGTGCGTGGTATTGCAATAAATCGTATTGAAACAATTGGCGGGATCTTTCCATGTCCCACTAACGCAAACCATCGCGGTACCGTCTGACGAGGTTCCGATTTGACCGTTGGTACTGCATGCAGCCCCAGGGGTGACAATAGAGGTGGGTCGTAACGTAGAACCGATAACGCTGCCTGTTGCAGTGATATTTCCCCCGGCGGTGATATTCCCACCGACGGCAAAGTTTCCGGCGGTGGTGATGTTCGTCGCAGCCAGATTGGTCGCAGCCAGATTGGTGAATGACCCCGTGGTAGCACTCACCCCTGATGCCCCATTGACCGCCAACCCACCATTCAGCGTGATATTTCGCGTGTCACCGTTACGAACAAGCTGACTGAATCCTTGCGAGCCGTATCCGGTGCGCATGGCGACAACAGCCGCCGCATTAGCCGCCGCAACCGGATTGGCGGTCGTCCATGTATTCCCCTCGCCGGAAATGACCGCCGTATTGGAATAAAGTGATGTGCCGCCATCACCGCCCACCTTGCCTGCAACCCGCGATGCAAGCATCCAGTCTGGCTTGCTGGTTGATAGATTCTTGAACCCCTTGTCGGAATAGATGATCGCATTCAGATCGCAGGCCGGTGCGGCGCACGCCGCTGGCGTCTTTTGGATCTGGGTGAGCCAGTTGGTTCCGGCCAGGTTGGTCGTCTGGACGTTTTGTGCCAGGTAGCCGGCGGTCTTTAGTTCTGTCACCGTTGGCACAAGCGGTACGGCGAAGCCGGGAATAGCGGTACCTGCGACCAGTGCATCGAAATTACTGCTGATGTAGGTATTGACCCCGCCAGTCACGGTCTGCAGGTGTGAGGCGATGGCCGCAGACTTGTCGCTTGAATTGTTGTCAATCAGGATGCGCGAGTAACCTACCGCCATAACGGACATGATCAGCAAAACGATGCTGATTTCGACGAGAGTGAAACCTTTATTCTTCATCCAAATGCTCTTCAATTGACTAATCGCTTTCATTATCGTCCCCCTCCAAATCCTGGCTTTTGACCGAGCATTAATACTGATGGTGCAGCACTTCCATTCCTTGTGTGTTCGACCTTCTGACGTTCTATCGCATTGGCGAATGCCGCATAATCGCCTTTTTCAATAGCCTGCTTGACATCGTGATGGGTAGCAGCTTCGAGCATGGATGCCTGCAAGACACCGCGACTGAGTTCCTGGCGGATGGAAAGCTGTAACGCATTGGAAAGCAGGCTCCGCGCTTGCGGCTCACCCCCGTCCTGCGCCAGCGATACGAGCCGCTGACATGCGGACTGGTGATCCTTGGCGTGCATGGTCGTGATGACCAGTTGCCCACCGATCGAGATACGCAACATCTCGGCAGCAGCCTTTGAGTCGCGTATCTCGCCGATGAAAAGAATTGAGCGCGCGAAACGCAGCGAGTTTTCCACCGCGCGCGCATAGCCGATGCGGGTGCAATCGGACTGAGTGAAATACCCGCCCTTGTCGCCATGCCATCCCTGAATGTCGAATTCGACGGGATCTTCGATGGAGTACGCCGACCCGCCAAACCGTTTCAGGTATTCGACGATGGTAGCGTAAGCGGTACTGGTCTTGCCGGAACCCTGAGACCCGAAGATGGTGATGAGCCCGCCCTTGCGCTGCATATCGGGATTCATCAGCGCATCCTGAATGTACTGCGGCAGACCGATGGAATCGAAAGCGGGGGCGGTGTCGGACGCAATCCGCAGCGCGAACGTAGAAGTGCCGTTCGCACCCTCGGACTCCTGACATCGCGCCCGTAGGGTGCCCACATCGATGGCAAACCCCTTTAAGTCATAACCTTCTTTCGATGTCGCTACTTCGATCGCGGCGATGGCCTTGTCAAGAAACCACCGGAATTCTTCCGGCATGCGGACAGGCGGAGTATTGCCGCTCTTGAACAGCACCACTTCATCACCCCCCGGTTGGGGGGTGATGTACCAAGTGGGGTATGCAATGATCTTGCTTTCTTGTTCGGTCAGCGCAGTTGTCATATTGCAACCTGCTGTTAAGGCGTCTTGGTGTACACGTAAATCATGCTCACTGTGCCCGCAGTGCCGCAAGCCGTGTCGATAGCCGCGCCGGTTGCCGGGGCAGAAGGGGTCGCCTGTACGATCGTCGCTCCTATCGTGACGGTATAGGCGTTGTTAGCGACAGTTCGGGCGATGTCACCGCAATTCTTGTACGGAACGGAAGCCATCGTCATCTTGAAGGCGTCGTTAGCCACCGCAATCGTAGCTGGAGCCAGAGTAACGGTTCCGTTAAAGGAGTGCAGGATCGTAAACGCAACTGGATCGACCGTCCAGCCAGATCTGTCGAACACACCGGTATTGATGGCAACCGCGTTCGTTACTGTGGATGTGTTTTGGTCATAACGATATTTGGTTTGTAACGCCATCATGATGCGATTGACGTTTTGCGCTTCCGACTCATCCTTTGTCGCGGTGTAAAGGCCGACGCCGCGAGTGCCCATTAAGGCCAGCACGCCGATGATCACCAGAACGATTGATAGCTCTATCAAGGTAAAGCCGCGCTGACGCATTGTTTGCTTACGGATTGCCTGTTTCATTGTTGCTCCTTCGTTGGTTAAAAAACTGGTTTGTAAAGTAGGGCTCTTTGATTATTGCACCTGTTTATAATTAGTGCAAATAATATACATGCACAATATTCAGAAAGCGCATCAAGATTTCAGAAGGGTGGTCACAGCACCAATGGCAGACACAAGGCCGATAGCGATCAGGCACGCGATCCCGCCGGAAACTATCAAAGTGACCTGATCCATCGCGAACGCGCGCTTTTTCATGGATGCCTCCATGTTCTCGAACGAGTCTTCGGCGATACGTTTGATTGCAGTATCGAAACCTCCACGCTCTGAAGCATCGAGAATCCGGTAGTAGATCTCCTTGGAAAAAAACCCGACATCAAACGCCTTGGCGGGTGATGTAATGTTGGCGTCACCCAGCCGCTTGACGATCTTCCTGAAGTAGCTGCGCACCCAAGGCGTGCCGGAATCAAGGATCATCTGGCATGCGATCTTGAGCGGCGTGCCGGATGCCATCAGTGATGACAAGACAATCAGCATGGAGAATGCCGTGAAATCCCGGTACATGACATACGGCAGCCTGGGGTCCAGTTTATGCCGGAGCTTCACGTTTGTTTTGCCCCACTTGGGCATAGACCACACCACCCATGACACGACAACCACCATAGAAACGATAATCAGCAAAAAATAATCGGACACAAAAATTGTCCACTGGAACATATATTGAGATAGCTCCGGCCATTTTTTCATCGGCGCTATATCAACAAACGAGCGCGATGCCGCCGCAAAAAACGAAGACAGGCAGAGTACCGCCAGAAGCGAGATCATCGGTTTCATCATCGACATGATGAAATCACCGCGCATCTTCTTCATCTTCTTGATCAGCCTGGACTGGTACAGTATGCCTTCCGGTAGTTGAGCGGCGCGCTCGAAGCCGCGCAGCACCATGTAGTCGCCGTTTGGAATATCCCTTTTAATGACCGTGCTGAATTCGCCCTTGCTGGCGGTATCGCCCATCTTCTTGACCCATAGGCGGAACAGCCTGGCGACCGGGCGCTTTTCTTCCTCGTTCCGTTTGGCCATCTTTTGCAGGCATTCCGTCAGCGGCACGCCGTCTTTAAGCATCGAATTGGCGATAGACTCATAATAGTGCTCGCGATTGCTGGCGAATTCACGTCGCGCAGAAAACATCCTAAAATCGAATTTACGCATAATGTCCTTTCACGATATTTTCAAGCGACATTGCCCCGCACATCAAATTCACGTCGTTAGGGTCGATGATGCCTTGCGAAACTTTATAGATCGCCGTTTCATAGGAAGTTTTGCCGATCATGCTGGGTTGATCGAAGGGGGCGTGGCGATGGAGGCGGTATTGCCGTAACGCTTCGGAATCCTTGCGGTCGCGCAGCAACTCCGCTATCTCGTCGGTCATCCGGATCGTTTCGGCGCAGATGGTCATGCCCCCGATCCCTTTCCGGCATTTCGGGCAGCCCTGCTCGTTTTTGACGAACACGGTATCCTGATTCAGGGAATACCGATCCTCTCCGAACAGGTGAGCGGCAAGATGAGCAACCTTGTCTGGCGCATCGTTTACACTGATCCTGCAATGAGGGCAGATCGTCGGCATCAGATATTGATAGACGAGACAGCTCACAAAATTCGGCTCGACGAGGGTATCGCGGCTCACACCGATGGATTCCGAAGCGAGGCGAGAGACAATCCCGAGCGCCGAAGAAGCATGAATCGTGGTCAGCATCCGGTGGCCTGATCGCAGCACATCCTGCATCGCCTCCGCCACTTCTCGTCCCCGTATCTCACCCACCATGATGGTGTCGGGGTCGGCGCGCATCAGCGCCTTGATGGTTTCGGCCATCGATCCGCCCCGGATGTTGATCTGCGTGGCACCAAATATCTTTAGCTCGATCGGGTCTTCCACGGTGTATATCTTGATCTCTCCGTTACCCCGGACAATCTGCATCAGGGAGCGGAGCGCCGTGGTCTTGCCGGAACCCGTGACACCTGACATGAAAATACCACCCTTTGAGTTGCAGGCAGCGGTCAGCAGCTCAACCTGATCATCGAGGTAGCCAAGTTCGCCAAGGGTGGCGAGCTTGGCAGTCGAGCCGGTGTCCTGCCTGGTGACGCGCAAGACCACGTCATAATCCAGTCCGTGCGCATCACCGGTAGGAATGGTTTGCCAGCGCAACGATACAGGCGGCTCGACATACTTGATCGTGCAGGACGAGCGCAGGCGGGGAGAAAACGACTGGTCATTTGAATCCTTGGTTTCGCCGTATATTGCGCCCAAAAGTCCGGTAATTGCATCGCGCGTATAAGCAAACTTGTCGATGCGTTCCATCTTGCCGTTGATGCGAAACAACACCTTGACGCTGTGTTCGCGGACGATAAAGTGAATATCGACCGCGCGCTCTTCCATCGCCGCAATGACAATCGACAGGAACTCGCGCCGCGCGCGCTCAAGCGGGACTGAGTCGGCGGATACGGGCGAAACCGTGCCGCCCTTGTCTTCCGCCACCTTGTATATCTTGCTGATGACAGACCCTTCAACGGTACCCTTTTGCGGATTGAGCTTGGCAAAACGCATCTTGGCTGTCAAATATCTGTTCGCCACGTCCGGCCTGAAGGTCGGGGTCTGTAATTCGTAAGCAGAGCCTTTCTCGTCAACGCAAAAGACGCATTGCATCCTTACGGATTCAGGCAATTCGTATTCTTGCCCTCCGCCCGAAAGGACTTTCAATTTATTAAAATCAAGCGCCATTTTTTATTGCATTGGCATTGGCGGCATGGTCATTTCCATCGGTGTGCTCAGAACCTTATCTTTCTGCCCGAACTCCTGATCGTCAGGTATCTTCATCGTGACGCGGTAGGTCTTCTTGTTAGAGATATTCTGCACAAACACCGACAGCCCCTCGCCCTTGCGCAGGAACACCCAGTTGTTGTTGATCTGTCCTCCCGGTTCGGAAACGCTGACCACACCATCCCTGATGGAAAATTTTACCGTGAGAGCGGTGCCGATGCCGGCCATGGACGCAACAGATGGTATTTCGTTGTCTTCATTGGGAATGGTGAAGGCGGGCAGGACGCGGTTTTTCTCGGCACGCTGTGTGGTTGCCTGGCGGTCGATAACGTCGCCAACGGTAGGCGGCGCGTTGGCGGCATACGCGGACGAGGCGATGACAAGTGCGGCGGTGGCGAATATGCGTTGGCTATTGCGTAACATAGAAATCTCCAAAAAGTTGAAACTGAAAGTCACTCTGCGCGTCCGGTCCGTTCCCGTTTAACCGGGTGATGCCAAATGATTTCCAGTGGACGTCATCGATCCGGTTGATCATGGGCAGCAAGTAAACGGCGTTGCCAGCAATGGTTGCGCCACCCGACAAAATGGGCTTGTCCGCGCTGTCACCAACGGCATAGATGGATGACGGCGCGGACAACTTGAACTTGATGCCCAAGTCGCCAAACGAGCGCAGCTCCGTCCCGTTCTTCGCCAGGAATTCAGGCCATACAGAAAGCTGTGATGGGTCGATGTCGACGATCTTATCGGCATTGAAATCGTGACTAAGATGTGCATCGATTATGTTTGCATCAATTTTCAATTGGGGATCTTTTTTGTAGATGAACAAGTCCGGTTCACCGACGCTTTTTGCCGACAGCGTGGCAATGGCAGCGCCAGTTGCGCAGTTGATCGTGACCGAATCGATGGAAAAACCGCCGTAATTCTCAAGCATCTCGGTGGCTGTTTTGTAGCCATCAAGCATGCCTTTCTTTGAGCAGTCGCCGCGAGACAGAACATACTCGCGGCGCTTCTTTTCCAGTTTTTGCGCCGGTGTTTCGACCGCAGCAGTCTGGCTGAGGGCTTCTTTCTGGGCGGCCTTCATTGCGGCATCCCGCGCCACGCTGTCGCTGTAATAATTGAACGCGATCACGCCAGCGATCACTGCCGCCGCAACCGCAACAACCACAGGCACTATGCTGGTCATCGGTACAACCTGCCCGGTCTCGAACAGATGGCGATTACCGGTTAGCTGCGACATATTCAACGCAGCGACAGGCGGGGGCAAAAGCGATTCGTCGCCATAGATCGTGCATCCGGTATCGAAGTTGGGCAGTAGCGCATTGACGCTGGTATCGAATTCATCTTTACCGGCAGCGTCATCGGCGAAAACCGCATCGAAGAACGGCAGCCCGTTCTTGATGGCGATCAAGATTTTTTTGTCGTTCGTGGCAAAGACAAACACGGCGTCATTTATCCGCTTGGCCTGGGCGAAATTCGAGCAGACAACGGCCAGCGCAAAGCATTTGTTTTTCTTGACGCGCCCAGCCGCCTTATGAATGAATCCTATCGCATAGGTACCAAGCTGCGTTTGGCACACGGAAGAGTAGGCTGCCTTCGGCTGCTTGTCTTCGCGTCGTCGCTCCACCAAGTCGGCAATGTCGTCCTTCTCGATGGAGTCAATGGGTTGCCAGTCAATCCCGGCAAGAAATTGCAGTTTGGCTTCCGGCTGTTCAATAATGACCGAGCTGCTTGGAGAAACACGCGATGCCATGCGATTACTCCATGATAGGTGTAATGAGAATCACCAGGTCTCGCGTCTTATGGTGACTGCTCCGGTTTCCGCCCAACCAAATCGAGTCGCTGGGATTGAACATCCCCTCCCGGTTATTCCCGACATCCTTCAGGGAAAAGCCGCTCAACACCAGCGTTTCGCCTTCCTTGATCTTGGCGCGCTGCGCGATCTGCGTACCGGAAAACGAAGGTATCTGGATGTTCTGGATCGTGACTAGCACCGGCGGCGTAGAAATGTCCAGCGAGAATTGCAGCGCAATTTCGTTGTCGTCCATGACGGATGGAGTCATGTTGAGAATGAATCCGGTGGTCAGCGTTCCCACCTGTACGCTGGTCGAACCTGGGACACCTACAGTCCCGGCAATTGTAGTGCTGGATTGCGCATAGCCCGTCTGATCTGCAATGGCAACAGACGCGGGCTGCTTGTTGAGTGTCATTACGGTGTTGTCCGATATCATTGATGCGTTCGCCTCTGCGGCAAGCGCCTGGAACATGATGTTGGAGCCGTCCCATTTTCCTGGAGTGCCGCCGCCCAGCGGGGCGACGAAGCTCACCCCGGCTGCGGCCCCGCCAGTGGTCAACGAGCTAGGAAGCGGGATACCATTAAATGTTGCGGAAAAGTTCGGTGCAATCTGCGACACGCGGTTCCATACCGCAGTCCAATTCACCCCAGCGGCGTCGTTGACGCCAACATCCGCCGAGATCACGGCCACTTTCAGCGTGATCTGCTGGTTCATCAGCTTATCGAGCTTCTTGATGTACTTGGCGATCCTGGACTGCGCCTCTTTTGTGTCTGTCACGACGATTATGCCGGTCGAGCTTGATACGCTGTACTTGCCGCCAGAGGATACCAATGCCTTGATTTGGGCGTCGATGGTTGACCACGCATCCAGGGCTAAATCAAAGTTGGAGGTTGACGACGAAGAAAACGATCCTCCACCGGACGGCGTTGTTCCGCCAGATGCCCCGCCTGCGCCGCTACCGGCTGTTGATCCGGTCTTGCCGACTTGCGCGCTCTGTGTTGAGCTGCCGGGAAAGATGTTGAGCGTATAGACGCGGGTGATGTAGCGCGCAAAATTGATAGCGCCATCGGTATATTCCCATGTAATGCCAAATCGGGAAGAAACCAGGTCAAGAAGCTCGGTCGTTGATCCAGTAAAGGACACGGAGATCTTCGGTAAATTGATTGCCGACGATGCAGATGCTCCGGTGCTGTTTGGCGCAGGTTGCATAGGTTGTGCAGATGGCACCGGCGTCGCGCTTTGACTGGTAATCAGTTCTGGTGCAATGTTGACCGGTATCTTGGTTATCGCCGTCAACCGCTGCCCGATCTGCGACAGGGAAAGCGGGCTGGTATCGCCGAGAAAAATCTGCGCGTTCAGCGATTCGGGCAGCGCATTCTCGTCGGTATCGCGCTTGCGAGTAATGAGACGGTTACCGACATACGGCAATGAAGATTGCCGGTTCTTGGCGTTCTCTTGACGGATATTGTCTCTCTGGTCCACGGTTAACTTCTTTTGTTCCTCATTTTGCCGTTCCGAATAGCTTATCGAACAACCCGATGCCGCGATGGCTGCGACCATCGCCAATGAAATCAACCCAACCTGTTTGTATATGTTCATGTTGTCCACCCTTAATCTCGAATCGAATCGTCAGTCAAAATAAGCACGTTATTGGAAGTCAGTTTCCAGCGGAATCGTCGGCCAACCTGCTGCTCAATGGAGCCCATTAAATCGGATATGGCTTGGCGAAAAGTCCCGTTGAACTCTGCATCCGAATCAACGGGTACGTCGTGTAAGCTCTGATTGAGAAATTGAGCGCATTGTCCGTTAGAGTTCTTGCACCACCTATCGAGCGCCAGCGAAAGCAATCCGTCCTTCCGCGAGACAGTCCACTTGGTAATCATTTCTGCCTTTTTTTCCTCTTCCTGCTTTTTTGCGGCATCCTGGGCGAGCTTGGCGGTCTTTGCGGTCTCAAGCACCTTGATCTTCTCGTCCTTGCCGAGATTGATTTCTTTTTTGTCCCAGTCAATCTCGGCAATATAAGGCGTTCCCTTCAGCGCATAATCCAACCCGGATACCCAGCTTGGAGAATCAGATCCATCGACCGGCATGTTCATGTCAACGTCGTCGGTGCTGTACACCTGAAAGAACTCCGGCACTAAGCCCACGATCATTTCTCCCAGAGTTGCATCGGCGGAATGTACCTGCCTGCCAAATACTGCTGGTTTACGCCCCTTGTGCCGTACCGCAACTCGGTCGCTGTAGTTCGTCCGGTACTCGTTCTGCTTTTTGATCCTGACAGTCTTTTTCTCCTGGTCGGAAGCGACCATCTGACCGGCTTTTTGGGCATCCGGCGCGGGCTTGGTGTCGGCTTCTGGTTGCTGCACAAAAATACTGCCGGGCGCGGTGGCTGGGGGCTGAGTTTTCGTCGGACTTTGCCTTTGCTGCGCTGGGGGACTGTCCGGCGCAAGAGCGTCTTCAGATATGATGAATCCGGCATACGACTGCCCCGATAATGCGACCAGCATGGTCCCGCCGGCCATAACCAGCCAATACTGCTTTTTCATGTTCTGATTCTCCATTTTTTTAAAACCCACCAAGGACGAGATGAGACGGTCTTTGATCTCGCCGACGAAATTAACCTTCTATAGGCGTAGCCAATCGGAAGCCGCTTGATTTTCAAGATGATAAATAGTGCAAAAGTAAAAATTACATAAGACATCGTCCATGTATTGATAAACAGGAACGCCGGGAAGGTGAACGCAAAGGCTTTGGCATCGAGGCCAAGCAGGGTAGGGGTTTTAGAGGCGTCTTTTAATGGCATGGTGCAATACGGGAATCAGTTTAGTTATTTAAATATAAATGCACTAAATACGGAATATTTTAATTCTATCTTGCCGAGTTCTTTTTCGGACAGCCCGCTATAAGCGCAGGCGTTTTGCAGCGTGATCAGCCCATCCTTGTAAGCCTTGAGCGCGGAGTGACCCAGGCTGGTGCCGTTCATGCTCACCTCTTCCTGCAAGGCAGAAGAGATATCGGCAAAATCGAGTGCAAACATCTTGTCCTGCAACGTCCGGGTGATGACCAGCCATTCGCGCAGCGCAACGCGCCCGCCGCCGATCTTCGGGCAAAGCGTCTGCACCACGATCATGTTAAGAGATCCCAAAAGCCGTTCTGCCACAGACTCGTTGCCGCCGCCTTCCTTGGCTGCCATCGCCACCATCCGGCGGAACGCGACGCCGACCCTGTTGGCATGCACCGTCGTCAGCGTGCAATGCCCTGTCAGCGCCATCGAAATGCAGCCGTCTATGGTCTGCCCGTCGCGGCATTCGCCGATCAGGACGATGGATAGCGCGCGCCGCATCGCGGTCTCGGTGGCCTCGTGCCAATTTCTCAACCCCCCTGCGTTCCCGCCGATCTGCGTCTGGCTGATCTTGGGTGCTGCAGAAGGAATGCCGTCGTAGATGTACTCGATCGGAGCTTCATAGGTTGCGATCTTGCGCGGATCATCCTTGTTCTCGATCGCCATGCGAAGGATCGAGGCGATAAGCGTCGACTTGCCGGAGCTGGTCACGCCGGCCACCACGACCAGACCGTTACGGGGCAGGGCGTTCTCCACGATCTCTCTCGGCACCTTGAGGTCGTTGATGTGCGGCGGGTTCTTGGGCAGTACCCGGAACGTGATCGCTATCCCGGCATCGTTGCCATCAAGGCGAGCCGGCAGCATATTGATACGGAAGCCGATACGCTCGCCGCGCACCGGGCGAATCTCGTAGCGCATGTCGATGGGGCTGCCCTGCGACAGCATAGCGGTGGCATTTGATCCGTAAAGCAGGGTGGCGATGGTCTCGACCTCGAACTGTTGTAATGTTCGGACGGTCGAGCGCGTCTGAATGCCCATCAGCATGAAATAGACAAAATCCTCGGACTGTATGGAGACGTCCGATGCTCCAAGCCTCGCCGCCGTCCATAGTATGCTGTCCAATTCGTTTTTGCCGGCACCCGGCAAGACGGAAAGCGGCAGCACGGGTAGCTCGACTTCGCTCATGGTGACAGCCCCCAGTCGCCTTGCGCGTCTTCCATTATTGCCGGAGACTCGACGGTCTTAACTCCGACGCCAATGCTGATTTGGTCGGGCTGGACTTCGTTGGTTTCTGGCGATATGGCAAGCACCGGCGACTTGACCATGCGCTGTGCTTCCAGTGTTTTGAACCGGATCATGCCAAGATAATCGCGCTTCAAGCGTTGCAGATTTTCCTTGTAGATCGCATCGGCCTGTTCGCCACCGATTCTCCACCCGTCCTCGACGGCTTTGGTCCATACCTTCTTCTCCCTGGCCGTAACCGGGCGCAACGTGTCCGGCAGCTTGTCGACCGACAGTCTTTCATCTGAAAGACCAGCGAATATGTAGTCGCGCCATGTCGGGACGACGCGCACAAATATGGCTGGGCGCACAATCTTGTAAGACACACCAAAAAATTCGATGCGCTGTGCTTCATTCTTGGTCTCGACACCCTGCGATACAGCATCAATGACCGGCGGGAGCAGTCCGTCATTGGACAGCAATGGCTGAAACTCGAACGTCTTGTCCAGATCATGCGCCCGGAGGTTGACCTGCTCAACAATGCGTTTTGCGCGATCGATCATCCCCGCCTGCGCGCCGACTTGCAGCCCGAATTCCTGGATTGCATTCAACCTGACGGAAAGCTCTACCGTGTCGCCATTTGAATAATCGAACAAATCGTTGATACCGGGAGCGGCGAAGGCCGGGAATGGAGCGGCGGCCAGCAACAGAAAAATGGAGGCGCGCTGAAAAAATCTCATTGCTGGACGCCCCCGTTGAGCTGGAACACAACGACTTCACGCCCCAAGGTGATCGAGGCCATCTTGCCTAACTGGACTGATGCGTCCTCAAGCACTTGCCAGAGGGGCACTTTGTTATGGTGCAAGGATAGAATCAGGTCTTGCTGAGGTTTTTTGCCAATCAGCCGCACGCTGCACAGCTTCGATTTTTTCAGGTCCTCCACGAGCAGCATGATGTCGCCATCGAAGTCCAGCGAAACTATCCGGGATGTGCAACCTTGTACTTGCGTCACGGGCGACAGGGCGGGGCGGTTCGAAACGTCATTCAATCGTTTTAATTCCGAATGCACCTCGTCGGCCAGGCTACTTAGTCCGTCAAGCACAACGATGTCGCCGTCCTTTTTGGTCGTGGTGCATCCTTGAGTTGTCATGGCAAGTATGACTACGGCAGCAATGATGATTCTGCTCATTTTTTACTTCCTATCCGTCTGGTTTTCGCCAAGCGGATCTAGTGCGGTGATCGTTTTCGTTATGGGAAGAGAAGGCACAGAATAGATGTGCGCGGTATAACAAGTATTCCCGTCAGCCTGAAACTCATATTTCTCGATTGATGCAGGCGGCTCGATACCGACAATCGAGGTGACGCGGTAATTCTTGATGATGTAGCAGGGCGATTTCGCTTGCTTGAATACAGCTGGATTGATGCCGGACGTAAATGCAACGGCCACGCCTTTCTTGTAAAGCCACCTGGACGGATGGAAGTTCAGCGGCGGTCCTTGATGGTTTTCGCTGGACGGAGCCGGTGAGGGGATCGTTTTCGTTATATGAAGAGAAGGCGACATCATTTCGCTCTCGGCGACCTCCCGTTTGATCAGGACTGCCCCGCTATTCGCCTCGGCTCCGTCGCCATTTTTTGACCGGACGGCAACATCGGGCTTTGCATTTTTGATCAGAATTCTTTTCGTTATGTTGCGACTTTGGTGAATGGGATGGCTCGAACCGGCAGCCGATGCCGCACGTCCCGTTTGAGCGCCTTTTGCCTTGCACCGGCTGCCGACATCGAGAAACCACACCCCTTTGGCACCAGCCGCACGGACATCGATAAGCGCCTGCTTCGCAAGCTCCGGCGACGCAAAGCATCCGACAGCGACACGGGCGGCGTATTGCTGACTTCTTGAGTGCAGCAGATATGCGCCCAACGCCTTGAACGCAGGATCGTCAAGGCGCTTTTTCGCCAAATCGACCTGAGAATAGGAGCCGGTTATAATAGTTAATTGTGCATAAGAAGTACTTGCATAAAATAACGTTAATGCGATTAGGCCGACGGTTACGCAATTATGGAGCTTACTGGTAAAGGGATTCGCCATTTGAGGATCTTGTTAATTAATAATGGTTGACAGAATTGAATAGCTAATAGGGATTATTCTTGCACAATATATTTTGTTATGCAAGAATAAATAAAACATAAATCGTTATCCGTGAGTGTTAGCGTTCAAGTTGACGTGAAGTAGTAACGGGGGAAGATCAATTTACAATGATAGAGCGGCAAAAAAATGGCAATTTTGGTTGGCAAAGCATCGGAACATCAGGTAATCAGATCGGAACAAGTTGGCTATATCCCAACGCGAACCATCGATACCGAATATCAGTACGGAAAGATCGTCCGTCGCATCATGCTTCGTTTGGACTCGTACAACGAAGAGCCATCCATCGAAAACATCGTACTACTGATGGAGCGCACCGCACCGCAGCAATCCAGAGCAACCGTTCGACTGTACCGCTCCGCTATCCTTCACTACATCGACCAGCAAAAAGCGCTGGGGCTCATCTCCGACAAGAGTGCCGAAAATGCCGTAAGCCTGCTCAAGTCTTTCAAGGGTCACGAAGGCCGCGCACAAAAAACATCGGCAAAGAAAGCCAAGCACGCCAGCGAAAGATCTATCGAAAGACTATCCAAAAAGCTGGACGCATCGCGTTCGACAGTTGCGGGGCTGGCTAAAAGTCTGTTCCTGTCCAGCGTAATGCTCGGCCTGCGTCCTTCGGAGTGGTTCGCTGCACACCTGGATGCCAGCAAGCTGCACATCAAAAACGGAAAATCAACGAACGGACGCGGAACAGGCGAATTCAGGATCATTGACCTATCAAATCCCGTGCTGATGCTAAATCGTCAAAAGATCGGCGTCATCGAGCAGACGTTGTCCACCATCCGGTCTGCAATCTCGGATGATCGGACGAGAGCAAACCTGTTATCAGAAATGCGGCAGGTGGTTCGTCGCTGCAAAATAATGAGTGGCGGGCGCAACATCACCTTTACCACCGCGCGACACCAGTTCGCGGCCAACATGAAAGCCGCCGGACTGACGAAGCGCGAAATTGCAGATCTGATGGGTCACGCATCGCCGGATACAGCAGCAACACATTATGGCCGCCGGGTGTCCGGCCACAAATCCTTCTCACTAAAACGAGGTCTAAATGATAGCGCCAGGCCCGTGAGCAAAAACATCGAGAGACAGACATGAACAACAAAACTAAACCGGCCATTCTCAACAAAGAGGGAGTAAAGCTTATCGCGGCGAAGAACAGGTTTTATCCTCTCGCATACCAGACCATGTCGAAAGTCCTGATATGGCAATCCGGCGTATCGATGGTGCTGATCATCGGGCTGGTCGCCGTCATTATCTTCAGACCCGCACCGCAGAGTTACGCGGTCAGCCCGGACGGCAAGATCACACCTCTCATACCAATGACCCAAGGGGTCGGCTCGGAGGCAATTCTTGATTTTGTATCCAAGGCGATCATCGCCAGCTTTTCTCTCGATTTCCAGAATTGGCAGAGCCAGATCGGTGGCCTCGCCAAGTTTTACACGGATGACGGCTACAACGCTTTTGTGCAGGCAATCGAGCCGATTAAAGTTCGTGTTGTCGAAGGCAGATATGTAACTTCTATCGGTTTTGCGGAGCCTCCCATCATCGCCAAATCTGCCGTCATCGACGGAATCATGAAATACAAGATCACCGCCCAAATCCTGATCGGGTTTGAAGGGCAGACCAAAAAGATCAGTCCTCAGTTGTGGGATGTCAGTGTCATCGTAGAGCGGACAGACATGACGAAGTCGGTCAATGGTATCGCTATTTCGAGTGTCGTAGCAAAGCCAGCAAGGTAAGGGGCGCAAGGTTGTTCTATATCAACTTAGGGGCAGGAGGTTAGGAGGGTTTAAGGTCGGGGTGTCAGGTGTAAGGTTGTTCTTTTTTAACTTAAATTTAGGAGTTTTGAGAATGGTTACAAAGCGGGCGAAACAAAGCGATTTTTGTCCTTGCACTTGCACGATGCTACAACTGGTCAGGCGCATCAATAGCACAAAAAAAACCGGGCAATTGTTTGAATCAAAATTCCTGGAGGGTGTCCGTCACTGCCGTATCGTCATCGCCGCCGCAACGAACGGAGAAATCAGTTGAAGCAAATCACGCGATATTGCGTGGTGGCAGCCATACTGCTTTCCTGCGACATGGCTGCCGCCAGTCCGTCCGATATGCTCGGGAAGGCGGCAGCCACCGTTAGTGGCAACGGGAAAGCGCCACTTTCCTCCGCAACGGACACCTCTTTGCCGACCTCGTTCCCGCCAATTCCTCTGGCATCCGACGAATCTCCAATCGTGGACGAAATCAAGGCGTCCGAGCCAACGCCAGAAGAAATACTGCAAATCAAAAAGATTTGGCAGGATGTAAATAATGCAAAAGGCAGACCGATAGGCGATCAGCCTCGCCCTGTTATCACGACCGTCAGCATTGACCTGTCGCCAGGATCCACCCCGCCGGTCGTGCGCGTGTCAAACCAGACCGGCTCGATCATGGTTTTTTTAGACGCTACCGGTAAAGAATGGCCGATTGCGCATGTGGTCAACATGAGCCAAGACACCATTGACGCACAGGATAAGCCCATCGAAGGATCAGCTGGTAATTCGCTGTTTGCGAAGATCAAGCGGTACGGTGCATCCGGCAATATCGGCGTGTTTCTCAAGGATCTGTCCACGCCCATTATCATCACGATGTTGAGCGGGCAAAAAGATGTTGATTACCGCGTCGACTTTCGCGTTCCGGCATTGATACGACCATCGACGCCAGACCATCCCGGCACCGTAGCTGCGGTGAGCAAGACCGAATGGGATGATCGTCTATCCAATGCGCTTATGGCGATCACGCCAGCAGGGTGCAAGGCTCAAAACACCTCCAGTCCGGACGTGATGGTGTGGGCTTGTGAAAAAAGCCAATCGATCATCCGGTCTAAAGGGGTACTGCTATCACCCGCGCCGCTAAATGGCCGAAAACTGGTCGCGTCCGACTCAACAAAGGCATACCTCATTCCGTCCTCTCCCGTTTTATCAATGCTGATGAACGGCATCACGGCTTCGATCAGGGTAACAAACAAGGATTAGCATGGCGACAATCGACAAAGGAGCAAAGAAATCTATCGGCATCATGGCAGCGCTCATCGGTGCTGCGGTAGTTGTCGTTTTCGTGGGCGTCACCATGATAAAGACCTCGATGAGCTCTTCCGGCAGCAAGGCTTCCGTCCCTATTGCGGGCAATGACGAGAACAAACCCTTGTCCGGTGCTGATTCCGACTATAACGACAAACTCAAGGTCGTCGATGCCGATGCCGCGAAAAAAGCAAAATCGGATGGCGGGACGTACATCCCAATATCCTCTGGCATTGAAGAGGACGCGAACACGGCACCGATTACAACTGGTGTCAACGCTGGCGTGTCGTCCAGCGGCATAGCCGCCACCAACGGAAACAAACTTGTGTCGAGCGCAACGGTTGCTACTGCTGGAAAAGTAACTGGTACGACAGAAACGACCACCACAGGAAACAGGCCTGCGCTTGGTTTATCGACGGACAAAGTGGCTGGAGCGCAGCCCAAACCGAACTTTGTCTTGCCATCCTTTCCGGCTGATCCGAACGCACCCCAACCGCCACCGCCGGCTGTTACATCGGCTGCTGCTGCGGCTGCAGCAACCAACAACGGGCAGGGGCAATCGGCTGAACAAAGGTCTGCGGTGCTGGATCAGATTTACAGCCAGGAAGAGAAAAAGAAGCGTGATGAAATCAACGAGAAGAGGATTACCGTAAAAATGACGCGCATCGGGCAGATTGCAGAATTCCTGGCAAAGAACGATGAATATTCGCCCATCAAGCCATCCGCGTCCTGGATTAAGACTTCCTCGTCCCCAGCCCCGCTGATCGAGGCAGCATCATCTCCGGCTGAGACGAAGCCCTTGGCAGAAGAAACGATGGTCATTAAGAGCGGCGAAAAGGTTTATGTCAACATCGAAACGTCCATCGACACCGACGAGCCATCAACTGTATTCGGGCAGGTATTGTCAGGCAAAGCGAAGGGATGGATGATCTTCGGCAAGGCGACCCAAAATCCGAACTACTCGGTCAGTATTATGTTCGATACGCTGGTACTGCCTAGCGGAAAATCGGCCAAGATCAACGCAATGGCCATCGATCCCAACACCGGGCGCACCAGCGTTCAGGGTACGGTAGATCACAAAATTTTCGACAGGTTTGTGTTGCCGATGGTGGCGGGCGGCCTGGGTGCGTTTGGTGACCTGATGAGCAAGCAGGGCACGACGACAACCCTGAACCCGCTGACCGGAGCGCCAATGTCGTCTTCTAACAATATGGACATGGCGCAGATCCGCAATGCCTCTATCGGGACTGGCGTCAAATCCGTGACCACCAACATAACGAAAGAGTCGGATAAAGCGACACCGTCAACCAGCACAAAAAGAAATCTTGGGATTGAAGTAATTTTTATGCAAGAAGTAATGATGCAATAATATTTGCGCAACTTAGATTGGAGATAACAAGTTATGAACGGTAAGTCAAATCAACCGGCGACCAGCCTGATCGAGAACGTGAACCTGTCTCCAATCGAAAAGAAGCTGGCGAAACTGGAAGAACAGAAACAAGCGCTTCTGTCACAGCAGCGCGAGCAGCGGAGAAAGGTCGCAAAAATCCGTGTCAAAACTGAGTCGACAGAAAGGAAATCATGGGAAGGGGAGGTTGCGCGCAGCTTGCGCAGATTTTATCCGATGCCGGCATCCGAAATTGCGGAACGGCTTGACACGTCCATCAATAAACAAAACGGGGAACAAGCATGAGCACAGAACACATCAGTGGTGGTGATGATGGCGAGGACACCTTTGCCTTTTTGTCTAGTGGAGGCGAGGGTGGTGGCGATCTTACCAACCGACACCCAAGCGAAGGAAATTTATCTCCATCTGCAGACGACATTTTGGTCGGTGCGGCAATCGGGTCGGATAGAACCGACCCCTTGACCAACCAGCCCGTACAAGCTGACTTGGGCAAGAAGAAAGGTTTCTTCGCCAAGCGCAAAAAAATTGTGCTGATTGCTGTTGGCGGGTTTTTGTTGCTGATCGTTGCCAGCATCGTGATGACCGTCTTGAACAGTAATAATGAACAGGTTCGCAAAGAGGCGGACAGAACGAAGGCTGCCGCGCTTGCCGTCGAGGAAATGAAGCAGCAGCAAGAAGACGCAGTAGCGGCGGCTAAAAAGAAAGCCCGTGAAGATGAAGATGCGCGCCGTGCAGCCGAGGAAGCCGCCGCTACTGCGTCTTCAAAGGCGACATCGGTGGAGTCGCAGATTGAGCAGCTTAAGATCGAGAACGCCAACCTGAAAACCCGGCTGAAAGCCGCGTTATCCGCCAAGCCGAAAGTAACGGTGGTCGAGAGGGTGGTCGAGAAGGTGATCGAAAAACCTGTTCAGACCGCTCCCGAGCCACCCAAGGAAGACCTGCCAAGGTCGCACTGCGAATTCAAGGGATCGTTGGTCAATCGCGCCTGGCTGGACTGTGATGGCAAATTGATTTCCGTCAAGGCTGGGGATCCACTGCCCTACCCGTACCGCGAAGTCGTTAAGGTCAACGATGGACAGTCAAGCGGCGGGTCGGTGCTGACCACCGCAGGCGGAGTAATCGAATAATGGCAATCACCGACCTGTCGCAAACACTCATCGATGTCAGCAAGGCGATGGTCTTGCTGAACGGCGAGCACGGGTTGGTAGCTCTACTGGCCGCGTTCGTTGGTGCATTCTTCGTGATGCAGGGGTTTTGGCGGCTGAAAACTACCGCCATGTCCAGCGGGAACGGTGGTGGTGAAAAAAATCCGTTCATGCCGATTTTTTTTGGCATCCTGCTGTTGAACTTCTGGCAGGCGCAATCACAACTGTCCGATCAACTAGCACTTACCGGCAACATGCTATCGCCTGCCGTACCTGCCGGATACCTGACGCAAATGTGGCAGGCCATCAAGGTCATCCTGAATGGATTTGGCGTCATAGCGATTTTTCGCGGATTGCTGTTGGCCAAGTCAGCCGGAGACGGCACGGCGGGAGGACATCAGTCTCCCGCATGGGGGGCGTTGTGGCACATAGTTGGGGGGGCAATACTTATGAAAATCTAACCCTGAAAGTGTGCGGCTGATTTGTTTTTTTATTTGTTTTTTTATTGACCACAACCAGGAGACTCACATGAAACTGAACTACACCCTTCCGCAAATAATTTTGGTCATGGCGGTGGCGGCGGCATTCTCATCCCCGGCATACGCAGGACTGGACCAGATGATCAATGGCGCAACCCAAACGCTGACTCAGGGCATGAAGCTGTTGAACATCGTTGCCGGATTCGTCGGCGCATACTTTGTTTTTACCGGCGTGATGAACTGGAAGAAGTCGAGCAGCGAACAAGGCGGTCATCAAATGGGCTTCAAGGAAATTGTTGTGCCCATCATCGCCGGGGTTTGCCTGCTAGGCTTCTCCGCCTTCATCATGCTGACTTCCAGCACTTTCGGACTGACGTCCAGCACGGTCGGCAATCTGCAATAAATCAAGGATGTTTTCTACTCCCGCTTCGCAATAAGTAACGGCTTAGACGCCGTTTCTCCGCGTTTTAGTCCAATACTTATTAGTTTCATCAGAGGCGGGGGTGAAAAAAACGGGTATCCGTATTATGTGATTGATAGCAATCACGTAATACGGATTTGCATTGTTCATCGTCAACTCATAAAAGTAAACTATACTTTACTTTTGTATTTTGCGTCACTATACTTCAAAACATGAATATTTCCACTATTGGCGCAATTATCAAAAAAGAGAGGGAGTCCTGCGGTTTGACCCAAGGGGCTCTGGCTAAGATATCGCACGTCTCCAGGGTAACTATCGTAAACCTTGAGAACGGCAAGGTTGGCGACATTGGTGCCGTCAAGCTTTCCGAAATTGCGGAAAATGTCGGAATTTCTTTGTTTTCAATGGGGAAGAAAGTGGATTTCATTAAGATGACGCTAGGTAACGTCAACACGAGCTACAAGAACGCCATGTCCGAATCAGATCTGGAAAAGTTCATGCTCAGCGGCAAAATCCAGCCAGGACTGGAGGGGCAAGTGTTGCACCTGATTGATGAGACGCCTACATCTCTAGTCTCTAGCACCATCAAGCAGATTGCCGCGAAGAAGAACATCAAGGCCAAATTGGTCTGGAAGAATCTGGCTAAGGTTGCTGCCGATATCAAATCACCAAACAAGTTCTGGAGCTACGTTGGTTAAGTCGTCGCTTAACTTTCCAGTAGGTCCATGGAAGAGTCTTCTGAAAAAGGCTTTCTGGCTCATGGATTCCATCAAATCTGATGGATACACTCTTCCGCGCTGGAGCCTTGGTGGGGGTACGGTGCTCATGTTTTACTACGCCCACCGCAAGAGCAAGGACATCGATATATTCGTCCCTGATCCGCAGTTTCTTGGCTATGTGAATCCACGCTTGGGCGGCAGGGGTGAGGAAGTCACTACCAATTACAAAGATGGTACAGAATACGTGAAGCTGTTCCTGCCCGAGGGTGAAATCGATTTTGTTGCATCGTCGACACTGACAGAAAATCCGTTCGAAGAGCATGAGGTGCTCGGCAGAAACATCCTGCTTGAAACACCAATCGAAATTGTAGCCAAAAAATTATGGTACCGCGGAGACAGGGCTACGCCGCGTGATCTGCTCGATCTCGCTTTGGTAATTGAACATCACCACAGCGAAATCCTTGATCATAGCGACGTGTTTGCGAAGAACATCGAGGCATTCACTGAACAGTGCGGTTCACGCAGAGCTACCATGTTGCCCGCATTCGACGAAATCGAGAAGATCGAATTCAAACTTAGCTTCGATGAATGTCTGGATCGTGCAAACAGCCTCAAGGCAGATATACTAAAGAAATCCATACCCACCCATAGTTCTAGTTAACCAGTTGCAACCTCATCTCTGTTGATATCAATCACGTAATACTGATACCCAAAAAAACTTCAATACATCAACTTGGGTTTCTATTATTTTGGAGTATTAATCATGCAAAACGATAAGACAACGCAAACACCGGGCAATCTGGGATCGAGCCCAGCATCTCCGTCTCTGATCTTTCACATTCAAGCCGAGCAGGTAGGCGGTGAACTGATGCAGACCGTCAATGCGCGGGAACTGCATGCGTATTTGGAAAGCAAGCAAGAATTCGCTAACTGGATTAAAGACCGCATCGGAAAATACGATTTCGTTGAAAATCAAGACTTTGTTTGCTTGATAAATTTATCAAGCAAAGGGCGTGGTGGTCATAATCGCAATGAATATCACATCACTATCGGCATGGCAAAAGAGATGTCGATGGTCGAGCGCAATGCTCGCGGCAAACAGGCGCGGCAATACTTCATCGAGTGCGAACGCCGCCTCAAGGAAGTGCCCGCCGTCAATCCGTCCAGGCTGACCCGCATGCAACTGATCGGGATGGCCATGCAGGCAGAACAGGAGCGGCTGGCGCTGGAAATGAAGGTTGAGGTGATGCAACCCAAGGTTGATGCCCTCGACCGCATTTTGACCTTTTCCGATGGCTCATTGTGCGTCACTGATGCTGCCAAGCACTTGCAGCTCGCGCCCAAAAATCTGTTCTTGTGGTTACAGGTCAACAAGTGGATATACCGTCGAGCAGGCGGCAATCACTGGATTGGGTATCAGGATCGCATCCAGAGCGGACTGGTTGAACACAAGGTCGGGACGGTTGAGCGTACTGATGGCACGAAGAAGATTGTCGAGCAGGCGCGCATCACCGCAAAAGGACTGTCAATGCTGGCCGAAAAACTTGCATCTCGCACAGCCTGAAAGATTATGCATATATAACTATTGCACTAAACAAAAAATGGTTTTAACATATGACTGCGTTGTGGTGACGCATAGGCAATCGGATATTCAGTCTTCTAAAGGCTGGCTTGTTCGACCGAATCAGGACCTCCTGGTCACGACTGCCCGGAATACCACCGTAC